>Ga0157379_10005905_pt1 | contig 10538 bp, 9 predicted proteins | sample S25metaG_FD_121802 | JGI IMG/M metagenome (GOLD analysis project Ga0157379, IMG submission 121802) | Switchgrass rhizosphere microbial communities from Kellogg Biological Station, Michigan, USA - S2-5 metaG | ecosystem: Host-associated > Plants > Roots > Rhizosphere > Soil | place: USA: Michigan... | reverse complement strand
GGCCTTCCGGACGAGGCGCTTCGCGGCGGCGATGTCCGTGAGCGACTGCGCCCAGGGGTACGGCGCGAACCCGACGATCGCGACCCGGATCGGCCCCGCCTTCTGCACGGTGATCTGCCCCGGACGGCCCGTCCATTCGAGGCCGACACCGGAGAGCGCGTCGGTCGTCTGGCGGAGCCCGTCCGGGCCGAAGTGGTAGGCGTGGTTGTTCGCGAGGTTCATCACCGTGAACCCGGCCTGCTTCAACCAGCGGGCGTACGACGGCGGCGTCTGGAACGCGAAGCAGTTCGTGCTGCCGGAGCCGCATTTCGACCGGCCGCCCGACGAGAGCGTTCCCTCCAGGTTCCCGAGCACGACGTCGCCGGCAAGGTCTGTCTTGACGTCCGAGAAGAACGCGCTTCCGCCGTCGGAGGGGAGATTCGGCGTCGAGCCCATGACGATGTCGCCGGTCGCGACGATGGCGACGACACCCGGTGGCACCGTCGATGCCGGACGCCTCGGCGCCTCCGGCTTCGGCTTCGGCGCCGGCTTCTCCACGATCCCGAGGTCCGGTCCCCCCGCGGTCGCGGGCTTCGGCCCGCCGTCGACCAGCAGCGAGAACACGAACGCGCTGGCCGCCACGACGGCGCCCGCGCGCACGATCAGCGCGACGACCCGCACGGAGCGCTAGCCGCGGTTGTTGATGACGATGAGCCAGTACGCGAGCTGCGAAAGCGCTGCCAGCGCGGCTGCCACGTACGTCATTGCGGCTGCGGTGAGTACCTTGCGGGCGCCCTGCGACTCGCCCGTCGTGACGAGGCCCAGCTCCTTGAGCTGGCTCATCGCCCGGCGCGACGCGTCGAACTCGACCGGCAGCGTCACGAGCTGGAAGAGCACGACGACCGCGTACAGGACGACCGCGAACGTCATCAGCCCCGCGATCTGCGCGAAGAGCCCGATCATCAGCAGGATCAGCCAGGCGTTGGAGGCGAAGGAGACGGCGGGCCACATCGCGGAGCGGAGGCGGAAGGGGGTGTACGCCTTCTGATGTTGGATCGCGTGGCCGACCTCGTGCGCGGCGATCGCCGCCGACGCCACCGAGTTCCCCGCGTAGACGGGCTCCGAGAGGTGCACCGACTTCTTCCGCGGATCGTAGTGGTCGGAAAGGGGCCCTCCGGGCGAGGGCTCGACGGGGACGCCCTGAAGGCCGTTCCGGTCGAGGATCTGGCGGGCGACGTCGGCGCCGGTGAGGCCGTTCGCGACCTGCACCTGCATGTTCCGCGCCACCGTCTTCTTGAGCCACGACTGGACGACGAAGCCGATGATCAGCGGCGGAATCAGGAAGACGAAGTAGAGGCCCCAGTTGCTCATGGCCGTGAAGGGTAACAACCGCGGTCGACCTGCATCGCGGCCGCGAGGGGAGGATCAGCGCGTCCGGGAGAAGCGCTCGACCGCCGCCAGGAGCTCCCGGCTCTTGTCCCCGGCGACCATCGGATCGCCCGAGGCGAGCGCCTCGGCGACGCAATGCGTGACGTGATCCTCGAGCAGCTTCGCCCCGACCTGCTCGAGCGCGGTGCGTACGGCCGCAATCTGCGTGAGGATGTCGATGCAGTAGCGATCCTCCTCGATCATCCGCTCGAGACCGCGAACCTGGCCCTCGATCCGGTGCAGCCGCTTCGTGAGAGCTTCCTTGTCCTTCGCGTAGCCGTGCATCAGACGACCTCCCGGATCGAGCGAAAGCGCCGGAGGCGCAGGCTGTTGGTGACGACGAAGACGCTCGAGAAGGCCATCGCCGCGGCAGCGACGACCGGGCTCAGGAGGCCTGCCATCGCAAGCGGGATCGCGGCGACGTTGTAGGCGAACGCCCAGAAGAGGTTCCCCTCGATCGTCCGCAACGTCCGTCGCGAAAGCCGGATGGCGTCCACCGCGGCGCGCAGGTCGCCCGAGAGGAGCGTCAGGTCGCTCGCCTCGATCGCGACGTCGGTGCCGCCGCCGAGCGCGATCCCGAGGTCGGCCCGGGCGAGCGCCGGCGCGTCGTTCACCCCGTCGCCGACCATCGCGACGACCTCGCCGTCGCGCTGCAGCGCCTCGATCGCCACGCTCTTGCCGTCGGGGAGAACGCCCGCGCGCATGCGCTCGATCCCCACCCCCCGGGCGACCGCGGACGCTGAGCGCTCGTTGTCGCCCGTGAGAAGGTACGGCTCGAGCCCCAGGCGGCGGAGCCCGCCGACGGCGTCCTTCGACGTGGGCTTCAGCCGGTCGGCGAGGACGAGCAGCCCTGCAGGCCGACCGTCGCTCGCGACTGCCACGACGGTCCTCCCGCGCGCCTCCTCGACGGCGAAGCGCTCCGCGAGGGCGCCACCGAGTTCGACGCCGTCTTCCGCGAGCAGCGCCGGGCGCCCCACCACCACCTCCCGTCCCTCGACCGTAGCGTCGACGCCGATCCCTGCGTGGCTCTCGAAGCGCCCGGCCGCGGGGAGCGGCCCTGCTGCGTCCCGTGCGTACTCCGAGATCGCCCGAGCGATCGGATGCTCGCTCGCGGCCTCGGCGGCCCCGGCGAGACGCAGGAGCCCGGCGCGGTCCCACCCGTCGGCCGGGACGACGTCCTCGACCGCCATTCGGCCCTCGGTCAACGTCCCTGTCTTGTCGAGCACGATCGTCGTGATCCGGCGCGTCCGCTCGAGGACGTCGGGGCTCTTGACAAGGATCCCGAGCTGCGCTCCTCGTCCGGTGCCGACCATCAGCGCGGTCGGCGTGGCGAGGCCGAGCGCGCACGGGCACGCGATGATCAGCACGGCGACGGCGGCGGTGAGGGCCTCCGACGGGTCGCCGGTCACGGCGAGCCAGCCGGCGAGGGTCGCGAGCGCCAGCAGGAGCACGACCGGGACGAACACCGCTGCCACGCGATCGACGAGACGTTGGATCGGCGCCTTCCCCGCCTGGGCGTCCCCGACCAGCCGGGCGATCTGCGCGAGTGCCGTGTCGGCCCCCACTCGCGTCGCGCGTACGAGGAGCCTGCCCGAGGCATTGATGCTCGCACCCGCCACCGTCGCGCCGGGTGCGACCTCGACCGGGACGGGCTCGCCGGTCAGCATCGACTGGTCGACCGCGGAGGCACCCTCGACGACGACTCCGTCCGTCGCGACCTTCTCGCCGGGCCGGACGACGAAGACGTCGCCGACCGAGAGCTCGGTGACGGGGACGCCCACCTCCACCCCGTCCCGGAGCACACGGGCGTCTCGTGCCCCGAGCTCCGCGAGTGCGCGGATGGCCTCGCTCGAGCGGCCGCGGGCACGCAGCTCGAGCCACCGCCCGAGCAGGATCAATGTCGTGATCACGGCCGCCACCTCGAAATACGTGTGCTCGTCGAGCCCTCCGAGCAGGACGACCGTCGACCATCCCCAGGCGGCGAGGGTACCGAGCGAGACGAGCGTGTCCATCGTCGCCGCCAGGTGGCGCGCGTTCCGAAGAGCAGCGCGGTGGAACCCCGCGCCGCACCACAGGACGACCGGTGTCGAGGCGGCGAGGGCGAGCCATTCCCAGCCGCCGAAGCGCAGTGGCTCGACCATCGTGAGAAGCACGAGCGGCGCGGTCAGCGCCGCGGCGGCGGCGAGCCTTCTCGCGACCGTGTCGGTCGCCGCGGCTGACGGGGCGTCGCCGTGAGGCACGGCCCCGTACCCGATCGCCTCCACCGCCGCGACCAGATCGTCGACCGTGACCGACGCGGGGTCGAAGGCCACGGATGCCGCCTCGGTCGCGTAGTTGACGGTCGCCTCCACGTTGTCGAGACGGTTCAGCCTCTGCTCGATGCGGGCGGCGCACGAGGCGCACGTCATCCCTTCGAGGTCGAGGCGGAGGCGCTGCCGCTCGGGGGCGATCGCGCTCACGCCGCCACGGTCCCTGCGTCCTCGATCGCGGCACTGAGCACGGCGACGTGCATCCCTGCGACGACGAGGCGACGATTCTCCGACATCTGTTGGATTATACCCCTGATGGGTATGGTGGTGATCGCCTGAGGCACGATGGGGCATCGCCGGAGGCACGGGCACCGGGGACTGGCCCGCAGCAGGGGAGCTGCGGATCGGGCTCGGCTGCATGCGGCTCCCGACCGACGCCGCCCAAAAGACGATCGCCGCGGCAGTGGCCGCCGGCATCACGGTCCTCGATACGGCCCATGCGTACGGCGACGAGCCGGGGAGCAACGAAAGGCTCGTCGCCCGGGCGCTCCGCGGGGCCGGACGAGCGGCGGGCATCCGGATCGTCACCAAGGGCGGTATGGCGCGACCGCAGGGGGCGTGGGTGCCGGACGGACGAGCGAAGGCGATCCGGAGGGACTGCGAGGCGAGTCTCGAGGCTCTCGACGGCCTTCCGATCGACCTCTATCTCCTCCATACGCCCGACCCACGGACGCCGTGGCGCACGTCGGTCAGGGCGCTCGGGCGCCTCGTGGACGAGGGGCTCGTACCGCGCGTCGGTCTCGCGAACGTCACCCGCGGCCGGCTCGACGAGGCATTCGAGCTCGCCCCCGTGAGCGCAGTCCAGGTCGCGCTCAGCCTCCTCGACGATCGTGCGCTCCGAGGCGGTGTCGTCGAGCGGTGCGCCGAACTCGATCTCACCCTGATCGCCCACTCGCCGCTCGGCGGGCCTCGCCGTGCGGCGACTCTGGCCCGGCGACCGGAGCTCGCCGCGGTCGCGGAGGCGCATTCGGCGACGCCGGCCGAAGCGGCGCTCGCATGGGTGCTCGGCCTCGGCGGGAACGTCGTCGCTATCCCCGGCGCGACGCGGCCCGAGACGGCTCGGTCGGCTGCGCGCGCCGCATCCCTCGTGCTTCGAGACGACGAGCGAGAGCGGCTCTCGCGCCCGCGCGCCGCTCGACCGCCGACGATCCCCCGCGCCGACGCGGAGGTCGTGCTCGTGATGGGGATCCCCGCCGCGGGGAAGAGCCGTCTCGCGCGAGCCCGGTCGGACGCGGACACGATTCGCCTGAACCGCGACGAGCGTGGCGGCACGCTGCGCGACCTTTCGGTCGCGCTCGACGAGGCACTCGCGTCGGGCGCCCAGCGGATCGTCGTCGACAGCACCTACACCACCCGCGACGCGAGAAGCCATGTCCTCGATGTCGCCGGGCGGCACTCGGTCCCGGTCCGGTGCGTGTGGGTCGACACACCCCTCGCGCAGGCGCAGGCGAACATGGTCGAGCGCCTCCTCGACCGCTTCGGCTCGCTCCCGACCCCCGCCGAGCTGAGGTCCCACGCGCGACACGCGGCCGGCCTGATGGCGCCGACGTCGCAGATGCGTGTGCTGCGGGAACTCGAGGAGCCGTCGCCCGACGAGGGGTTTGCCGCCGTCGAGCGGGTCGAGTTCGATCGGGAACGCCGCGACGGCGGCGCGGGTGTGCTCGTCGCGGCCGCCACGCTCGTGTCGCCGGGTTGGCAGGAGGCAGTCGGAGCGATCGACCGCGATGCGCCGCACCTCGTCTTCGACTGGCTCCCCGGCGGCTCGTCCGACGACCTCGCCGAGGCGGTCGCGGGCCTGTCGTCGATCGTCGCCGGCCCCGTCGAAGCGGCAGTCTGTGCGCACGCGGCAGGGCCGCCGATTTGCTGGTGCCGGCCGCCGCTTCCCGGCCTCGTGCTCGCGTTCGCGCGGACGCGCGGCGTCGACCCCGCGTCGTCGACGCTCGTCGGCACGTCGAGCACCCACCGCTCCATGGCCGCGACGCTCGGTGCGCGGCTCGTGCTCGTGTGACGGCCGCCGGAGGCATCACCCCGCCAGCCGGACCGCCGAGCCGGCAACACACCGGTGGCGTCGTGCCCGTCTGGGCATCACCTGGCGCGTCGAAGGTCATCGGCACGACAGACCAGCAGGGACTCGTTCTCGCGCTCCACGGCGACCGACGGCCACTGCACTCGCGACCGCCCCCATGCGAGAGCGGGGCGGACATGCGGCGAGGGCGCGCGGGCCGTCCGGCGTCGTGTCGGCACCCATCGCCGCCGGCGGTCCCTCCGTTTCGCCGAAAAGAAAAGCCCCGCGTCCGCGGGGCTTTCTCGGTGAGCCGACGCCCGGACTCGAACCGGGGACCCCTTCATTACGAGTGAAGTGCTCTACCAGCTGAGCTACGTCGGCGGGCAGCAGATTCTAGCCGCTCGCAGGGCGAGCCCAGGATGCGGCGGACGTGGCGCCGGCGGGCACCAGTCGCCGGAACCACGCCGCCCGCTCCGAGGTGCGGACGGCAGTTGCCTGCCGGTCCCCGCGGACGCCCGAGATGCCGGGCAGCCTGCGGCGGCCGTACCTCACCCTCCTCGTCGGCCCGTCGCAGGGCACGGCCGCATCCCCGAAACGGGGGGTGTCGCCGTCAGGCGAACGTGGCGTGAAGCTGCGCGAACAGCGCCTCGAGGAAGAGCGGCAGGTTGAGGTTGAACTCCTCGAGCTCGCGCCAGCCCTGCCGGACGATCTCGGCTGCATCCTCGGCGTGGGTCGCCGCGGGGCCGCGGGCGTCCTCGCGGAGCTCGGCGAGACGGTCGGCGTGCACGACGGCCGACTCGGCGCCGGCGGCGACCACGACGAGGTCGCGGTACCACGTGGCCACGTCGTCGAGGGACGCCAGCACCTCCGCCCGCTCCGCCCCGAACTCCGCCCGCCGGACGCGCTGCTCGGACTCCCGCGAAGGGAGGTCGAGCGTGTCGACGACCTCCTGCTCGCGGCCCCGTGCGTCGGCGGCGAGCGCACGAGCGCCGACGAGGATCACGGCGGCGGCGGCGGACGGGTCGAAGGCCTCGTCCGCGTAGGCGCCGCGGGCAGCATCGAGGAGCGCCGTGCGCCGTGCACGCGCGTCGTCGTCCAGCTGCCGACCGGCCCGATCGAGGCGCCCGCCGGCGAGGCGACCGAGCACCGCGACGTCGCCCGCGTCGAGTTCGGGCGCCCGACCGGCGATCCAGCTCTCCACGGCGGCGCGGGAGAGGCGGCGGAAGGGAACGAGCTGGCAGCGGGAGCGGATCGTCTCCGGGAGCTGGCCGAGCTCGTCCGCGACAAGCACGATCGTCGCGTAGCCGGGCGGCTCCTCGAGATCCTTGAGCAGCGCCGCGGCGGCTTCGTCGTTCATCCGGTGCGCGTCGAGGATGAGGTAGACGCGCCTGTCCGCCTCGAAAGGGCGCATGTGGAGGTCGTGATGGAGGGCGCGGATCTCGTCGATCCGGATCATCTCGCCGAGCGCCTCGGTCACGCGCAGATCGGGGTGCGTGCGGGCGTCGACGCGCCGCGGGTCGCCGAGGAGCGCACCGGCGAACGCCTGCGCGGCGGGCCGCTTGCCGACGCCGGCGGGTCCGTGGAGGAGATACGCGTGAGCAGGCCCGTCGGCGAGGGCAGCCTCGAGGAGGCGTTTTGCCTCGGCCTGCTCGGGGACGTCAGCGAAGGTGGTCACGGACCTCCGCGGCGAGCTCGGGGATCGAACGCCGCCCGTCGAGGACCACGTACCGGTCCGGGTAGCGCTCGGCGAGGCCCGCGTACGCGTCGGCGACGCGGGCCCACAGGCCCGTCCCCGCACTCTCGATCCGGTCGCGGGTCCCGCCGACGCGCGCGGATGCCGTTTCCGCATCGATCGCGACGAGGAACGTCCGGTCGGGCAGCAGACCACCGACGACGGTCAGGTTGAGAGCCAGCACCTCCTCCACTCCGAGCCCACGACCCGCTCCCTGATAGGCGACCGAAGAGTCGACGTAGCGGTCGCAGACGACGGTGGCGCCGCGTCCGAGCGCGGGCCGGATGAGCTCGTCGACGTGCTGCGCGCGGGCGGCGGCGTAGAGCGCGGCCTCGGCCCAGGGCGCCACATGGTCGCCGTGGAGGACAAGGTCGCGGACGGCCTCGCCGAGCGGCGTCCCACCCGGCTCGCGCGTCGAGACGACGTCGACGCCGTCCTCCTCGAGGGAGCTGGCGAGCAGCCGAGCCTGCGTCGTCTTGCCGCAGCCGTCGAGCCCTTCGAACGTGACGAACATCCGCCGTGACGTTAGTAGTCTGCGCCGATGCGCGCGCTCGTCACCGGCGGGGCCGGGTTCGTCGGCTCCCACCTCGTGGACGCCCTCGTCGGGCGCGGGGACGACGTCGTCGTGGTGGACGATCTCAGCACGGGCAACAGGGCGTTCGTCAACCCGGCCGCGACACTGCGCGAGCACGACGTCCGCGTGCCCTTCGAGGCCGACGCCGACGTCGTTTTCCACCTCGCGGCGCAGGCCGACGTGGGCACGTCGATGGAGAAGCCCTCCTTCGACGCCGAGGTGAACGTCGTCGGTACGGTGAACGCCCTCGAGGCGGCGCGCGCCGCCGGTGCGAGGCTCGTGTTCTCGTCGACCGGTGGGGCGATCTACGGGTCGGTCGATGCCCCGGCCGGGGAGGACTCGGCGCTTCTCCCGGTCTCCGCGTACGGACTCGCGAAGCGCTCGGCCGAGGTGTACCTCGACGGCTGGAACCGGATCTTCGGGACCTGCCACGTCGCGCTGCGGTTCGCGAACGTCTACGGCCCTCGCCAGTCGGCGTCGCTCGAGGGAGGCGTGGTGGCGATCTTCCTCGAGCGCCTGGCGGCCGGCGAGCCGACGACGATCTTCGGCGACGGGACCATCACCCGCGACTTCGTCCACGTCGACGACGTCGTCCGCGCGCTGCTCCTGGCCGCCGAGCACGACGGCGGCGTCTTCAACGTCGGCACCGGCATCGAGACGAGCGTGGCCGACCTGCACGCGCTGTGCGAGCGCGTCCTCCGCGTGCACGCTCCACCGGCCCTCGGGCCGCCGCGCGCGGGCGATGCGAGCCGGAGCGTCCTCGACACGACACGCGCAGCGCGCGATCTCGGCTTCACCGCGGCGGTCGCGCTCGCGGACGGCATCGAGTCCATCGTCGCGGCGCCGGCGTGATCCACCACCTCCCGCTCGGCGCCGCGCCGCTCCACGGTCACTTCTCCCGCGACCTCGCTCCGGTGCTCGAGGTCGAGCCGGGCGACTCGGTGCGGTTCGCGCTCCCCAACTCGGCGTGGCTGCTCGGCCCCGGCGAGGCCGTCGACCGGACCGAGCCCGAGCTCGACACCGGGCACGCCATGGTCGGCCCGCTGGAGGTGCGCGGAGCGGTCGCCGGACAGGTGCTCTCCGTGACGATCGACGAGGTGGTCGCGGGTGCCTGGGGCGAGAACTTCGGCGGTTCCGGCAGGCACCTCGAGTGGGAGCTCCGCGACGGGATCGGGCATGCCGTCGGCCGAACCGTCCGCCTCGCACCCTTCCTTGGCGTGCTCGGCATGCCGCCGCCCGAGCCGGGGCCCCATTCCACGCGACCGCCAAGACGCTGGGGCGGCAACATCGACTGCAAGGACCTCGTGGCGGGGACGACGCTCCTCCTGCCGATCCCCGTGGACGGGGCACGCTTCTCCGCGGGCGACGGTCACGGCGCTCAGGGGGACGGCGAGGTCAGCGGCTGGGCGATCGAGTGCCCGGTCGTCGCCCAGCTGACGCTCGACGTGCGGGACGATCTCGCGCTCGAGTGGCCGGTCGCGCGGACCGCGGACGCATGGCTGACGTTCGGCTTCGACGAGGACCTCGGTCGCGCCGCCGACATCGCGCTGCACGGGATGCTCGAGCTGATGGATCGCGAGCACGAGATCGATCGGGACGAAGGGCTCGCGCTCGCGTCCGTCGTCGTCGACCTCCGCGTCACCCAGATCGTGAACGGGGCGCAGGGCGTGCATGCGGTGCTGCGCGACGACGCCCTCGGCTGACACGGAGGACTTCGGCCCGCGCGCGCGAACCTGTTCGCGCCGTGGACCATCCGATCCGCCTCGAGAGCGTCGAGCTCGCCGTCCGCCCGTGGCGCACCGCCGTGCTCGTCGTCGCCGCGATCGCCGCGGTCGAGCTGATCCTGCTCGTGATGCTCGGCGGCGCGCTCCTTGCGAAGCCGACGAGCGCGCACTCTGGCCATGCGACCGCCGCCCACGAAAAGGCCACGCCGAAGGCAAGGCCGAGGCCTGCGCCCACCAAGACGACGAAGGCCGCCGCCCCGGCCCAGCTACCGCGGCGCAAGGTGACGGTCGTCATCCTGAACGGGAACGGCCGACAGGGAGCCGCCGCAACGGCTGCATCGCGCGTGAGCGGCAGGGGATACCGGATCGGCCTCGTCGCAAACGCGCCGAGCCACGACTACGCGACGTCGCTCGTCATGTACCGGCCCGGCTTCCGGGGTGAGGCGAGCCGGCTGGCACGGGATCTCGGCGTGAAGGTCGTGAGCCCGCTCGACGGCGTCCGGCCGAGCCAGCTGCACGGCGCACAGGCCGTCCTCATCCTCGGCGGCTGAGCCTCACCGCTCGCAGGCGCCGTCGTTGACGGCGTCGCGCGCAACGTCGAGCGGCCCGCCGGGAACCCACCGCTTCGAGCTCGGGTCGAGCGTGTACGAGTGGTTGAGCGCCGCGTAGGCCGCGCACTGGTCGTGCGCGACGATCGAGAGGTAGAGGCCAAGGTCGTACCAGGTGTCGGGATTCTCGGGCTGGAGGGACGTCGCCTTCTCGTACCACGCCGCCGCGGCGGCGCGCT
>Ga0157379_10005904_pt1 | contig 10539 bp, 8 predicted proteins | sample S25metaG_FD_121802 | JGI IMG/M metagenome (GOLD analysis project Ga0157379, IMG submission 121802) | Switchgrass rhizosphere microbial communities from Kellogg Biological Station, Michigan, USA - S2-5 metaG | ecosystem: Host-associated > Plants > Roots > Rhizosphere > Soil | place: USA: Michigan... | reverse complement strand
TGTCACAGGGGACCCTAGGTGGGGATGGAATAATATGGTACCATACATTAGAAAGGTGAACTTCTCGAACTGTCATACCTTTCAATGCCAACCGAGCGATTATAGAACGAAAAATTCACTGCGCCGGCTGATCATCACAACATCACCGGACAATTCAACCCAGCCGTGCATAGCTTCGATGGAATTAACGGTGTCAGCCTAAGTCAAGTGGCGTTACCTGTGTACGACAGAGTTATCCAGGCGGCGAAGGAATTATCCTCGGATTTCCCTTTCAATTTAGATATGAACAGTGGGAAACCACTCGGACTGGGTAAGTAATATTTTATCTAGCTTTGACAGAGTGGTCCCTTATGCCTGTAAACAGGATGGGCTCAGGGTACAATTTCAGGAGGCAGACGAAGTAGCTCAGCAACCTCGTATTTAGGACCACAGTTCATTAATCGCCCTAATCTTTATGTGCTTTTGAATGGCAGAGTAACACGGCTTCTATCCTCGAGTAATAAATCTGGGTCTCTTGCTTTTAGATCCGTGGAGTTTACTCAGGGAACCAGCAGCTCAGGTATGGCCGATAAATTCATATGGCATTGTAGTTGTTGATTAACTCCACTGTAGCTCCAAGAGTTACGGTCCAAGCAACAAAAGAAGTCATCCTCTCAGCCGGGTCGATTAATACACCCCAAATTCTTCTCAATTCAGGCATTGGGGATCCTCACGATCTAGGTACACTGGGTATCAAGTCACTCGTCCTTCTTCCCAGTGTTGGAAAAAATGCCACAGATCATCCATTGGTAGGATCTCTGACATGGCGCGTCAATTCGACAGAGACCTTGGACTTTCTTAATTCGAATGTGACCGCATTAAATGAAGCTCTTACTCTTTGGAATCAGACAGGAGAGGGTGCTTTGGGTGCTTTGCCTGGGGGGGCAACGCATGTTGTGTGGCAGCGTCTTCCTAAGAATTCAACAGCATTTTCTATAGCTAAGGATCCATCTTCAGGACCTAATGCTCCTCATATCGAGATAATTATCCAGGTGATTTCAATGTATCGCTCTAGGGATACAATACTAATGCGGCGCAGAGTGCTGGAGGGCTCTCTCCAACTCCCGGAAATTTCTTTGGGTTATCTGTCGTACTGGTGTCTCCGTTGAGTCGTGAGTTATATTGTTGATATTTGACTCCTTTATCTCACGGACCGAATTCAGGCGGATCTGTGAAACTCGCGTCCGCAGATCCTTTTTCAGCGCCCTTGGTCGACCCAGGATTGCTTACCAACGACTTTGATATCACTGCATTGCGTCAGGGAATTAAAAACGCCATAGCGTTTACGACTGCGCCAGTATGGAAGGACTACATTATCGAAATGACAGGGAATCTCGCCAGTGCCCCAACAGATGCTGAAATAGATCAGTACATTCGATCTAATGCAGATACCATTTGGCATTTATGTGGAACGGCTGCGATGACTCGTCCTAATGCCAGTTGGGGAGTGGTCAATCCGGACCTGAAAGTGAAGGGCGTGACGGGTCTTCGAATTGTAGATGCATCGGTTTTCGTACGTCTAGTACAATTTATCTTGTTGGGAACGAGGCTAATATCGCTGTAGCCATTCATACCTGCTGCTCATACGCAGTTCTCTGTCTATGCTTTCGCTGAACGGGCAGCTGACTTGGTCAAGAGTTCTTGGAGAATAAAATATTAATACTTAGAGACAAAGTCAGGAATTGAGTAGCGAATTCACTTTGATAAATCGGGTGCAAATGATAATGTCAGGACATTATGATTCGTAACAGGGAGCACTCTTAAGTGGTTTAGGAAGGTGTGATATAATACTGTCGCACCATGGGTATATTGGGCCGCGCCTTTGGGTGCTTTGCCGCAGCTCCCAGACATTTACGCCACAACTTTCAATTCCTCGCTCGTCCGTACGCCTTTTGGTACCAATGGGGGCTCATTAGAGAGCTCTTATCAGGTAATAACTAGAAAAATATCCGTTTACTCATAACTGCGGCGTAGCACCTACCACAGACAAATCTTGCCGATACGGAGTCCTATCTGTCAGTTTCCGAAGTATGTAAAGCAGTGATGAGTTATTTAACATATTTGGTGTTCATAATAACACTCCTGAGGTGTGTATTACAGCAAAAATTGACCCTGGCCAATATGCGCACAGACCATAATCAGCACACAACCAAAAGCAAACAAATAGTGTAAAATAGCTTTGGGAAGACTAATTACGCCATTAATAATTTTGAAACTCTAAATTTCGGACATTTTAAGTTCTTTCGACGGACTGATACATAATGGGCCCTGTTTGCTTTCTTTCTTTCTAATTTCTTTCCGATATATCTGGAGCTTTTCCACAGAGGTTCGACAGACCACGCGACATTTAATCTACAGCCCCTTTCCACTATAGTACACATGGATCTTCAGCAGGTGCTAAAAACAGGGAATCCATGCTGGGAATATTCAGCATCAGTCGCGCGGTGACAGGCCCTTGGGCAGGAAGGTAGGATTATGTAGGCAAATGGTAGCAAAAATTAAGGGTTCATAGTTTAAATTACGGACAAAAAAGAATTTATGAACTTCCCAAGACCTCTGCGACATGGATGGAAGGTGAGAGTGTACAAGAGGAGCAAATCGGTGGGATCGACCGATTCAGAATGGACCACATGTTTTAAGCATCCTCAGTGCTATGGAATTTCCTCGCAGACAGCGCCATTAGGCTTAGGGCCGTAGTGATATCATCACTGTAAATGCGTTCACCACCAGACGCAGGCAGGTTCTGGGAGCTATTTATCAACGAAGAGTTATCTATTTACAGTTACCATATTTTTGGGGCTCTGTTATCTTTTGTTTTCTTAGCGTGGGAATGAATGCGGCCATTCTCCACAAATCCGACAAGCCATCGGTTCGACCTTTCGGGCCTCATCTACAAACAGTTGACCAAGTACTTACTTTTCTGTACACTCTTGGGCATACTTTGTTTCTGAAAGCCTGTACGTAAGCATATCTTTATTCAGCTCATCTTAGTAACTTGCTTCCTGAAACGTTCATGCCTCAGTTCAGGCACTTTTCATTGGTCGTTGTAAACTCGCAATATCTACCCATGCCTACTCCTTGTCTTCAAGCTGCGGCCAGGGATAACAAAAGGAAGACACTCAAGTACCCGATTTTTATCCTTTGACGACTTTAAACAAGAAGCCCATGATTCCATATTTATCAAAATCAAATCCGACCGACCATGACAATGACGTAGTTTTGCACATGATTTGGACATAGGACACGAAGGATGCCTGGGACAAGGGGTCTGGAAAGAGAAATGCTCTATGAAAGGTCTTAGTTTTCGAAATATTTGTTTCTGCAGTCGCTCTATCTTACTTATGTAAGGCATTAGCCACAGAAGTAGTCCTTTCTCCGTCCGACGACTCAACCGAGCTCCGAAATTCACACAGGCATGAATGGGTTATAGATTGTTGCTATCCAGAATAATCTACCACGGAAACAACAGTATGTTTACTGGACCCCTCTTAAAAGAGCAGCCAAATTTTCACTCTTGGAGATAGAGTACACATGTGAGTCCTTGGTGATGGGGGTTCACAAAGAGAGGAATATTCGAGCAATAGAAGTATACAAAAATTAAAATTTTGATGGAAAGCTCTTCTTTCCCTCTTCAATTGGCTTTTCGCGTAGTACATACGGTCGGAGGTCGAATTACGAAGGCTGACACCTTCTCTACACAGACGATTCCCATGGGACTGTATCCGAAATGCATTATGATATCCTTTCCTGGTTTACATCGTGCCAGGTCAGATGACCCATTCTCTTTCCTGGGACTGTGGGAAGGCCTTATCCTGACAACCAAATGCTATGTTGAATATGGCTAGAAATAAGAGCAATAAATGCGCATTAGAACATAAAGCATCTGAGGGTCGCCTCTCTCTCCATATTTATTCTCTAGTACTCATGGGGGCGTAAATCCTCCAGCAGTGCCACCACAATGTTCTGCGACACAATCTTGCAAATAGAAGTGTGCACATGTGGGTATATATTACACCCATGTCACTGATGTTGACTCCATCATTGTTGGGAGAACTCGCATTGATGCACATATCCATAAAAGGCAATAAAATCTATCTTTAAAACACGGTCTTCGCCATATATGTAATGGAATCTGAGAGGGACATCACGATCTGGGTTACAAATATACGAAGGACTTAGCAAAACAAAGTTTTACCCAGCCTTGGCTTGTAGTGCTTGTAGTAATCTGCATCCCTCACGGGGTGCGTTCCCCTCTCTCTCGCTTTCACTCGCAATGTCTACCGATGTAACACAAATTTTGACAGTCGTTTTTCTTGCCTTGGGTTGTTTCTCTCTTTCGATTGTCCTTTTAACCGTGAATGCTTGTAAGAAGGTTAAGAGAGATCCTGTGTTTGTCAATTTCCTACGGACATGGCTGATATGGGGAGGCTTCATGCTGTACAAGTCAGTGATTTGTCAATATCTTCGCCTTGTTTTGAACACTGACATGATGAAGATATGTGGTCGATATGGTCAACCCCGGTGAACTTGATAATGAAGAACTTTCAATATTTCAAACAGGGTTCAGAGATATACTGTGGTTCGCGTGAGTATTTCGCTCCGATAGCACAGAGGAAAGTGCTGACACTGGTGTACCCATAGTGCTCAAGTCGCCACCTTGAACCTCGTCATCAATGTGGGTTGATTGGCTTTTTTGCCTCTGAATAATGGAATAACATGAGTAGACATGGGTTAGAATGAAGATAGCACGAAAGGAAAGAACGGCAAAGGGGGAGGCAACGAGGATAATCATGGTGAGTGGGCTCGTTCAACCTGTAGAAAACACATATTTAGTCCGCATGAACCAGCTCATCATGACACCTTACCTCGCCGGGCTCATAGGGATAGTGAGTATCCCTCTCGGTACGGGCTAAACTAGACAACTTACGGACAATAACAACAGATGGAGATCTTCCCTCGAACAACGGGCCGCATCCGGAATCCTGGCAGTTGGAATATCCCTCTCACATTGGCTCTGGGATGCATTTATTTCGTTGTTACGACAATAACGCTTATATGGACCGGTAAAACCTTCCAAACTCACATCTATAAAACAACTCACGAAGGGGGTGCAGTGATACTTGTGATAACGTTCTGGAGAGACCAACAAATCTTACGACAGGCCAACCTTGACGGTGTCCTCCCTATGTCTATTTTACTTCGGTTACTTTTCTTATGTGTATATCAGCTGGGAATGACGACGTGAGTAAGGTACACGAAGAATTGGCGGGGGCTTACAATGATCCATTAGTTTCTGTGGGCTTCTTCTTGCTTTGCCCGTACGTGTTCTGACAGGCTGGATTCCCTTGGCGGAAAGTATCTGTAAGTGAATATGAATTAGAAGCTTGAGAAACCTTTTGCTGAAAGAGGATATCTTCAGGTCCGCTCTTAGTCTTTTTCTTACTGGGTGTTCGGAAGGTCAGCCCTTATCCCCCATTAAATCAACGCCACTCACCGATCTTTTTTTATTCCCAAAAATCAGGATGTCTGGGAAGCGTGGGTATTCCTAACAATGGAAATGCTCGGGCACACAAACGAGGAGTACATAGCGGCAGAAGAAAGCGCCGACTCGAGATGTCGTAGCACAAGTATTACGACGACAGTAATTCTGGAAGAAGATCTATTCAATGGGTCAGGATCAGTGTCTCCGGAGCCGATCCGAATTCAGTGTTTATCCGGGTCGTCGGTGGGGGAGAGTGAGAAGTAGCAGGAGTTGCATGCTGATATAGGAAATTTGGCTAAGTTATGCGAAGTAATATTGTATGCAATTAGGTCATGAGGTGTGATACTAGTGAGTGAAGCTTCGAGTCTACGGGCCACGTATGCAGATAAATTCCAGGTAGAGATGGTACCAGGGAGGGATAATTTGGGACGGTGGGTCTTCCGGGAGTTAAGGACAGTCATCATCGCCATACCATCCTAGAAATAACACTTGGGAGAATTAAGATTTTCGTCATCTGTGATTCGAAGCGTGACATGTCCCATGGAGCAGGTTACAAGACAGATCGGTACCGGTACCCGCCGAACGAAGTCGCAGTATATATAACTTCGAAGGCCGAGAGAATAGGACCTCCACCGCTACGGAGATAGGAGCGGAGAAGCGGGTAAAGAGCGAGGATAGTGAAACTACGTGCCGTTTTCAAGATAATTTGCGTGGCGGATCTTCCATGTGTTCGATAGAACATTTTTGAGGCTTCGTCGTTCCTCAAAGCAAACCGTATCCCACGGAGCATCTTTTCAGAAAGATCTTTCTTTCGCCGCTGGACCATAACGAGTAAACAAATTTGCAGCATAGTTAACAGCGGAGGCCGAGAGCTTCGCAATTGTGAAAGGAGTGCTCCGCCGTGACGGAGATTAAAGTATAAACCGTATCAGAAAGCATTGAAGAAGACAGCGATAGGAGCGGAGCAGCGGGTAAAGAGTGAGCATGGTGGACAAAGGAATTTCTTCCTTCGAAAGACGATGGGACCAAACAAGTGACGACGTGAGAGTATAAGCGATGTCAATAACCAACAGTAAGTATGATTTAGCACCCAGGATTAGTACTCTAATGGTTAAATGGACACGACTGACACTGCTTAACTCACCCGGAAGGCTATAGCTTCCGCTCTGTCAAAGAGACTGCGCAAGGTTGGTGTTAGTATCGAAATGCGATCGTACCTCGTTAGACCCTAGCCATGAGATAGACTCCCTTCCGTGTCTGACAGCAATGTCGGTTGTTACATAAAAATTGGAGGCGGTACCATCAATGACCCTAAGTGGTCAGAGGAAGCATTACTGTAAAAAGGATCGCAATAGCCCAGAGTTTTGGAGGGAAGAAGGGATGGAGCGAGAAGCGAAATGAGTTCTGATAGGCCGATCGTGACGTGAGACATCGAAGGCGGGATGCGCTTCTAGTTAAGCTATCTTAGTTGGAGTCGGTTGAAGGTTGAGCGTATAACTTTGAACAATTGACCACGTACTCTACTCGGATATAGCACGAAACGCCGTGATTTGGAATTGAAGCTGTTGTGGAGCTGCCTACCTCGATGACCACGTACTATTGCAGTGCTATAGAAACTCTGAAGGTGGGATTTGTTTAGCTAGAAATGTTTAGAACAGAGAAAACGCTGCGGGTGGCGAAGTGCGATGTACCTTCCGCAGCCGTCATCTTCAGAGACCAACGGCCTCCAAGGATACTCTAAGCAGCGAGGATTCCAGACAGGGCAGACGCTCATGGAAGGTGGGCCTGCCAAGCACCTGAAGTTGATCATTGTGAGTGGACAAATGGAAAGTAAACACGATGCGTTGCTTACAGATAGGAGTGACGGACATGACAGACTAGGGAAAGTTTTTTGAAGATTTGAGATGGAGATATGGATCATCAAAGTCGAAGGCGACGGTTTTTTGACGGTTTTTGGCAAGGTATGATACGATGAAGGGGTTTCTGGAAAGTCGGATATCTTGAGGGGATCTCAGGAGTTTGAGTAATACGGAAGGCACCCGCATTTGTGGAAGTGAAGTGGTGGTTCTTTTTGGGCACTTTCTGCGTGATCGGAGTATGTTGTCGATTCAGCAACCCGTCTGCTTCTTTATATCCGAGCACAAACCTGCGACAAGACAAGGAACGTTTCTACCTTTCTGTGGACGAGGCTTCCAATAGCCGAGGGGTGTATCTCCAAATCAGTAGGGCGACATAATGTCAGACCTGATAGGTCTCACCCAAAGGAGCCATGAATCAAGACAGTTCCATGCGGTTTCTGCCCATCCAGACGTGAGATTCGAGAAGTCAAGGGACACAGCCATAGTACCAATTCATCACCTCCGACACCATCTTTATTGGGATTAGGGTTGAGATGTGCTCAACGTGTAACCACGACGGTTCTCTCCAATGTAAACGGACCAGAAGCCATTGGGGTGGGCCTGGGGAGCTTTCTTCGGCAACCTGGATATGAGGCCGAGCTCAGTCTCAGATATTGGGAATTCCCATTGGATGATGTCGGCAAGGCCTTGTGTCTAAAGAAGACGCAGAAGCAGCAGGTGACCAGACCTGTTCCTGTGCGGGCAGCAGAGCAAGATATCTTTAACCAAATAAACCATTAGAAAATCTGGCGATAAGAGCATCCGAGAGTTCTGGGAGAATCTGAACCAGCTGCAGGGATGGGCGGTCAACTCTAAGAGAGAGCCGACGGGCGCCAAACTGGACCGGACGCCGCCGAGTGCTTAGCTAATCATTGGTGCTGACATTAAGATCACGGGCTAAGCACCCTGTATTGCCCAACAAATGCTCCTTGCACTGTAGTTCTGACACCAGAACCATGGAGGGGTCATCGTCGCAGAAACCCAAGAGCAAACCACGGCTCGTAGCGTGCAGAGAGTGTCACCGGTGAGCAGGACAGCTTGCAGCAATGTTTGCACAACACCTGACGGGGTATTCCAGTTCAAAGTTGAAATGTGATCGATCCTAGTACGATTGCTCTTTTGTGTCTGTTTGAAGGAATGTTCTGACCCTAGGATATGCATCTAATAGTCCATGCAAGTCGTGTATCAAGGTGCGCGAGCTATTTACATGCTGGAATGAAGAGTGGAGTACTGACCCGCCACTGTCCCCTCTAGCGTGGCTGGTGAGTCCTTGAGCACCGGATTGGCTTCATAACTAACCCAGAATAGCGCGGATATCTGTCCTGATGGTGAGTACTCCATCTTGGCTCCTAGGATACCTTTTTGACATTTTACCAGGAACCCTTGTCGCTACGAAACGTCAAAAGTAGGGATTGGCATTGCGTCTGGCTACATATCATGCTCACATGGTGACCTAGATCCGCCATCGAAGCATCTCAGTTGCGCGAAAAGACAGCATCCATGGCGGAGCGGATACGACAGCTCGAGGAGGCCCTCGCCGTATCGCATGCAAAGACCTCGACCGAAATCCATGCGCTCCTTGTGCAAACTGACGATAACCAAAAGGATCGTCCTGTTGACCAGCCCTCCCAGTCTAGTTCAGTCAATAACGATGTGATTGATGCGTTTGGTACACTCTCAATAGGATCCGACGGCCGCTCGAAATACCATAATCAATCAGCTGGCGCGGATGTAGGCTAACTTCTGTTCCCTTTACCATCTCAATTTTCACTGATTTTTCTTGACCGCAGTACTTTGCAGAGGCACGTCCTCATCCCGATCTACCCCATACAGCCCTTCTGACGTCTCCACTAGGCGGAATCGCCGGATGTACCTACCGCAGGCGCGCGTGCGTTTGAGAACGGACATGTTATGCTTCCATCAGAAATCATCCACCTGTCGTCCTTGTTTCCTTTCGGTCCCTCCGAAGCAGAGCCCCTTCCCTGCTCAAAAGAAGACCTCATTCGATACCTCCCACAGCCTGATGTTGCCTGGGATATTTGCGATACCTTTTTCTCGCATGGCGATTGGCTGTATGGATTCGTCTCTAACCAATCGTAATCGAGCCGTAATACTGATTCTTTATTGTAGTTTCGACGCCATCAGTCGCGCCGAATTTACCCAAGAGGTGTACTCTCATATATACCAAGACTCGTCCTTCACTTCCTCAATTGGTTCAGACCGGTTATCCCTTCTTTTCATTGTGCTTGCATTGGGCACCCTCCTTGACATCACTAAACCATATGACATCCGTTCTTCGGAACCTTACTACCAATTGGCAAAGGCTGCCTTTGTTGTTGAATCACTTATTGAGGCGGCGACGATCCCTACTATGCAGTCATTGGTGCGTCAAGTCGTATCTTAAACATCCGAAATGCTAATACGAATATTGCAGCATTTCCAAATTGTGTACCTTTATATGACAGACCGTCAAGGCGTCGAGCACCGCTGGCTAAATATGGGTCTCATCGCCAAACTGTCCTATAGTGTACGTATCTCACAAACATTTTGGCAATACTTTCTTGACTGAAATATATCATCTGATACAGACTGGCTTGCGTGAGTTCTGTTTCTGATAAGCGTTTAGCCGGCATTGATCTTGCGAATTTAGACCGCGATAGTGGACACTGGATACGCGATGATCCTCAAGAAATTCAAAGAAGACGAAAGTTATTTTGGGAGATTTATGCATATGGTAAGTTTTTTTGTGCAATGTCAACATTCTATTTTCTGAAATTTTATTTAGATTCTTGGATTGTGAGCGGAAGATAAATATATCTATCTGGCTTCGGTGTTAATTTATTTTTATAGAGTTTTATTATGGGCCGACCGCCTTCTTTCAACTCTGCTCACATTCAATGTCACTTCCCGAAGGATCACGACCCAATCCTCAATGACAAGGGCCAACCAGATCCAAGCTGTAAGTCTTCTTGCTTTAACTAAAATTAAATATCACCCTTAATTTAACCCTACCCCCACAGTCCACAACATCTGGAAATACCTCTACCGAACCCAATGTCTCGTCTCGGTCGTCGAAGAAGCCTTTGGCGCCAAAAGCCCGAGTTACGCCACCATCCTGCG
>Ga0157379_10005898_pt1 | contig 10542 bp, 6 predicted proteins | sample S25metaG_FD_121802 | JGI IMG/M metagenome (GOLD analysis project Ga0157379, IMG submission 121802) | Switchgrass rhizosphere microbial communities from Kellogg Biological Station, Michigan, USA - S2-5 metaG | ecosystem: Host-associated > Plants > Roots > Rhizosphere > Soil | place: USA: Michigan... | reverse complement strand
CCGGTCTCCGACCTCCCCGAAATTATAGGACATACCGCTGATCGTACGAGTGGGCGCAACACATAAGTTGAAGCCAAGTCCTACCCGTTACCCTCTTCCGTGTATTCCGTTAACCCAACTCCGTCTCTCCTCCGAACCTCCGACTCCGGTCTCCCTTCCGACCCGACTCTTAACAGGCTCGGAGTTGGTTCAGAGGTGAAGGACAGAACGGGACTTAACAGAGTCAGACAGAACTCGGACAGAGGTTGGATGGAGGTCGGAGGTGGTCAGAAAAGGGACACGAAGTAGAACACGTGCAGAGATGATAAATGCAAGTAATGCAAAATAATCAGATTGCCTTGTATTGAAGAGGATACACAGTTTAAGTACAAGAGGTGTTCGGAGATAAGGCAGCGGAGTAGAGATGAATATTGGAGTTTGGGGGGAGGAGCAATTGAATGAACATGAGGTTGAGTCAACCCATGATATGGGAGCATGAGGAAAACAGAACTACATGGTTATCAATCGCATGGTAATAAGGAAGGGCTGAACAGAAACAGAACAAAGGAGATAAGAAGATAAGAGCCGGGACATGAACAGATAAGAAATAAGAATATCAGAGGTATCCGAGATCTCAGAGTTGGCTTGGAGGTGAAGGACAGGATGGGACTTAACAGTATGGTAAAATGTTCGATCCAATCCAGTTGTGTCAACGTGATTTAAGGCTGACCAGGTGTTTTTAACTGGTACCAGTCTTAGATCTTATGTAAGGTTCCCATGTGAGTCATTTTTAGTGTGGCCCCAAGTCCATCTGTACTTGTATTTTTCCACTTCAATAAATTCGATTTAATTTGTAAAAAATATTTTGGAAATTAAGAAAATTCAATTATAGTCCTACAAAAATTGTGGGCAGGTATTTGGATACACAAGGAAGTAAACTAGGATAATATTTGAAGAAGAAAAAAACCATCAGTAGTGGTTCAGGCCACATGCAAGTGAAGCTTATGTGATTTGTTTTCAGTTGGACACATCTTTGTGTCTCCTATTTCACTGTTGTGCTATCAATGTGCAAGTCCCACATCTCATTCTTTGAACATAGCCTTTTCAGTTTTGTGACTGAAGGTTCTGTCTGCAAATAGAGAGCAACATGTAACCTCTTTTCCAACTGATAGAAGAGTCCCAGGACTCGGAGAAAAGAACAGGATCCATGACCTCTATCCAGCTGAGAACATGGGAAAATAGTGGGCAGCCTATGTTTTATAGGGCATGGATTCAGAACTCTGATGGAAATTGAATAGTGGTTTATTCAACACATTTTTTTAAGGCTAGCTGTAATTTATTATTTATTATTTATTTTTGAACATTACCCTAGTTTCCTTTGTTGTGTCTCTAAATACCTGTCCACATTTTTGTTTTTCTTAATTTCTGAGATACTTTTATGAATAAAGCGAATTTATTGAAGTGGAAAAGTAGTACAGATGGACTTGGGGCAGTGAAGAGAGCAGGAGGGAATGAAAATGACTTGCACAGGAACCTTATGTAAGATGTAAATGAGGGAGAGCTAGGGCTTTCTGTCCTGTTGAATGAACATCAGTAGTATTGGGTTGAGTATTCTTGGTGAGTTCCTCTGTGCCCTATTCAATTATTTGTTATTGACATTTATCATATAGCCACAGTGGAGTTTAACATTTGTTGCATTGAGTAAAATAAGCACATATAACTAGTTTACAACTTCAATTAAAACAGGAGTAGCATATAAGGTTGCATAATAATCACTTATCTTGGCTTGTAAATGAAATTGTATCTTAATGAAATACTTGCCTAGAATAATCAGAAGCATGCATGGTTGAATCCTTCACCCTTCCAAGTCTTCTACTGGCAGCAGACAAGGATAATAGCAAAGAAAAATGGTACCTTGTTTGACCTTAGACTTTCTAGCTGCCGGCCGGCATACAGTTGGAGTCTCTACAGTTGCTACAGTCAACTCAGGAAACAAGTTGTCCAAGCTACGTTTGACATATATCACACAATACAATATTGTTCACCAATCAGTGGATTGGCTGGAAATTGATAATGAGATGAGTCGGGGATGATGCTTGCACCGCTAAGGATTCGTCCTGAGGAGTATGAGCAGGGTGTTCTGGACTTGAGGAACGCCCCACAATTTCAAGACGCTTTCAGGGCCTTTGTTTTTAGGACTGATATTGGTGATAGTATTTGTGAGTTGAATCAAAAGATATTCCTTAGTGCTGAATAAATTAACCAGTCGGTTTATTAACTTCCCACCCATTTTTTTCTTCTCACTCTCTGGAATAGGAGGCCTCTCACGTTGAAAGCGTTCCTCATGACAATATCGACTCAAACTCTGAAAATTTTAATGAACTGAGAATTTACTAATAGTATTCTGAAACGAGTTAGAAAAGAAGTTGAATCTGTTCCTGTGATCTGGGGGTTCTTTCATGTTCTTTCTCTTTCTAATTATTTGGCATAATACAGAGGGGCAGAAAGGCAGAGGGGGGAAGAAAAGGGCATTATATTTATTTTCTATATTTTCATTGAGAACTAGGAGAGTGTAATGGTTGGATGCTGACGCCGTCAGCAGCAGTCCAATTCTCGGAGAACTCGGGCCAGAGTTCTCCATCATTATACTTCTTATGACCATTATGACTCTTATGAACAATTATGTAGAACACTGAAGAATATTTGTTAACATGCAGGAATATTAAAGAGATTCCTCTCTATGACTCACTCTGATACCGGAGTAGTATAAATAACCCTGCGTTTAGGACTTAGATAGTCAGTTTACTCGAATTATAGAGTATTTTACAACGGTCAACTTCCTCTCAATCAGTCTTATCTCGCATTTTGGAACCCCGTACTACGCGGGGCCGTGTGTTTCTTTTTGAAGATTGTCGACTTAGTGCGACTTAGAGAATTAGTGAACCCACAATCAGCCCACATACGCAGGTGCGATGATCTACTTGGTGAAGGTGCATTGCACACACATACACATATTTCGTATACCCTTCACCTGTCCCCTTGCCAGATCGGGGTTCGTTATATTGTTACATGATTGTCATCCCTGTCTCTGACCCTTCGTTCCTTATCTTGATGTTTGCTTCCGTTCCCTGCTGTTTCACTACCTATGTGGGATAGCAAACAATTCTTGCAAGATACCAGATGGGTGGATTCAGCACTAGGGACTTCGGAAATGAACGTCATGCAAGGGCCTGTGGGATCAAGCGTGTACCACTACTAGTAGCTCGCCTCGCTTCTTACAATCTCATTCCCTCATTCATTCCCATATGATTTCATACACTTTCTTTTTAAGAATGTCATTAGGAGGCTCATTGAATTATGGAATGGTAAGCTACCCGATCTTGATGAGGGTAACAGCCAATATCAACTGGAGGCAACTGTGTGGAATATAGTCACCACAGCCACAGGAATCTCAGGCAAAACAATTCCACCACCGTTCGAACCTCAGTGCCCTGGCATGGGTCATGATTCTACGTCATACACTGCAGAAATGACACATTTTTGCTTCATACCTTGCACCTGTCTTTCCGAGCCAGCGCTTTTGCAGAGAGATATATTACAAGCATTTTGTTAAGCTTGTAGCCTTGGCAAAAACCTGCTTACTTTTCTCTCTGAACACTAAGGATATTGAAGAACTCAAACAGGAATTTATTGACTTGTTAGATGAATATGAGCGGTATGGATTCTCCTACTGCTTTTTGGAGACCATTCTCATCGTTTAGTAAGTGTTACTACCAGGTTAATCCCGACCGCTGGAATGCTTGTCCACGTGTTATTCATGAGCGCCTGCATATTGTTGATGGTATTCGAACATAGGGATCTCGTCTAGGTATATTGGGCGTATTTTGGGATCCAGAAAGGATGATAACAAAAAAAGAACAAGAAGGGAACCGTTTTACAGAGCAAAGCAGCGGCCCTCCGGCTAGTCAAAATGGTTTGCTGGGATTGATCACCCGGGGTATTCTTACCACTCTTTCCTTTCGCAGGCATTGCCAAGCATGGTGACCAGCAGGGACGATTAGTCGATGGTTAGCCTAGTTGTTCTTTCGATGCCAATACGATCTAACTTTATTCAGAGCTAGGTGAGTTGGAGTCTTTGATTGACAGCGAAAAGCGGAACCAGCCGTTTTACTGTGTAACTTCACACCAAGTCTTTATACCTCCAAAGGGTCAGATATTCATCTAGGGAACCGCCTTGGGTCAAGAAATTAAGACACATGACTGAGTAGTAGCTCGAGGATGGACCGCGGCTCAACATCATCGGATTGCCAGGAAACCGCCCTGCCTTCGAAGCGTACAGGCTAGAGAAAGAAAAATCTCAACTAATCGTCCATGTATTTAGGTAACCAGTTCACGTTATAATCATAAAAGAAGGTAAATATAACCAATGAATCCTAGCCACCGATGCAGTTATTTAAACCAAATGAGTGTCTAGTTTTCCTGCAAATAAATGAGTACTGCTTTAAATGTTAATATGATGATCACAACTTACACCAGTCCACATCTCCGGGTTCACGCGCAACAGGTTGCTCAGTAACTACAGGCTGGGGGCTAGAAATAAACGAATTATGGTTAATAAAAAAAGATGATAGCACTTCAGATAACTGACGTGGCAGCGACTCCGGCGATGAGAAGGAAAGCGAGAGCGATGAAGGTAACAGGGCTGGTGACTTGCATTGTAAAAGTGCTTGTATTGTGAAGTATAGAGTGTAATGTTGCCCCTTTTATATTCATGGGAGGGTTTAGGGTCGAGTTTTCTGGGAAGCTACTCCTTGGGAATACTAGAAACATGATACCAGGACTGTCCTCGGGATATTCATTCAACCTACTTGATCAACCAAACCTACGGGAATAGACCCGATAACCTGATGTTGAACGGCTGGTATTCATTTTCTATAAAAAGAAAATAGCCACTAACGAAGGAGCCACTTGCCCAGAAAGATGACCCAAATTAGAGAATTCAAACCTCGTGTAAATTTGAATAACTAAGGCAGAGGAGAGGCCAACTAAAGCTCTGGCATAAAGTACCTTATTCTGAGGCGCCTCTAATAGCAGTTAATCGGTTTGGAATAACCATAGAGAAAGAACCTCCGACACCTCCAGATAAACCCTCCCTGTTTGCTTCACCCTCCGATTGTACACAACCCTAGTTAGGACCCTGAAATTATATCAACCTCGCTTGGGTGGGTCTTCTGGAACCAGAAATAATATCACTGCCACTGGACTCATAAGGATTCCCACAGCAGGGTAGTCCTGTAACGGTTGGATGCTGACGCAGTCAGCAGTCCAATCTCCGGAGAACTCGGGCTGGAGTTCTCGGCCTGTCCCCATGGTATAACTCTTATGACTCTTACAAACCTTATGTAGAACACTGTTGAACGTTTCGGAATGAAGTGGAATCTTAAAGAGATTTCTATTGATGACTCGGAGTAGCTACAGATTAGTATAAATACTTGTGTATTTAAGACTGAGATAGTTTATTTTACTCGAATTGAAGAGTATTTTACAACGGTCAACTTCAACTTCGTCTCACCTTAGTTCTCTCGCAACTCTGAGGATTATCGGAACGCTAGTTAATACTAGCGCCGAGGACCTTACCAGTCCTTATCATTGCATAACCTGTGCTTTACCGTTTGACATCATGGAACATTTATCATGCTGAACAAATTCGGACCGACGAGTGACAGAGCTATCATTTGTCCTTCTCAATTCTGTCCCGACGCTAATTTCCTACGTTGGATCATGTGCTAAGAATGACCAGCGAACTGGTGAACCAGTACTTCACTCACCCCCCTCCCCCCCCCCGAACCACCAATAAGGTACATACGAAGCAATGCAACGTCCACCCTAATAGGCCCTTGGATTGAGGTAGTTCCTTCAAACTGGCTAAGCTGTTGCTGAAGAGCCGCCGGGGAGGTCTGTTCGCCGCATCAGGAGCTCTCTACGTCATCTGAGCAGCCGCTCAACTCTATCTAAGGAGCTCCCCTGATGCGACAATGGTGAGGGGCTCTTCCACTTTGATCCGACGATATGAGGAACTCCTCCACTTTAATCCGACGAAACAAGGAACTCTCCGAGCTCAATGCGACAAACTCTCTCCCCTACTACCATCTGTACGGTTACCCCTTACTTCAGAGATCCGATATAATGTTTGAAGGCGGTTATATAGATAATAAGACATAATCGCGTGATGCAAAACAAACGAAGGGAAAGGAGTGGGATATAGAATTCAGTGTTTCCTAACTAGAATTAGCAATTAAATAATAAATGTAAACTCTCGGAAGATATTAAGTGTATGTAAGTTTCTTGAGGTTACCTGTAGCAAACCGTTGATAAAGCTTGATTCTATGTATTTACTACGGTCTCAAATATACATATAATGAACATAATCAAAGGCACATTGATATGAATCGATCATAATTCTTCTTACTGTAGTTCCTAGAGAATTCTTCAAGCTTTCTCAAGCTTCGAAATCCGGAGTCAAACGTAGAGAAATAAGGTAAGCCCCTCTGTTGCAGGGGAGGTGGGGAGGAAGGTAAAAGCGAAATGAAGTTGAAATGATAATAGATTGAATGGGGAGAAATTATGGAAAGAAATTAATGAGAAATTTGCTGTCGGCATCTCTGTGGTGCACCATGAGCTATATTCTCCTACAGTCAATTCAATTTTGGTAGTGTCAATCTTCCATTGCCAATAAACAAGGTGATAATGAATAAATTTCCAGATAGAGTTTAGGGATTCTATTACAACACCCAATGTTTGAAAAAGCACAGGGTTATCCTTCTTTGATTTCCATAGCTATCTCCATCCCTCTTTCAGTTTCCAACTATTTCCATCCCGTTCCTTTGCTATACTCTCTATTAACAAGATTGCAACATTAATATTCATCTTCCAGTCTCCAGAACCCTCCTCCTTCTCACCAAACCCCTCTCTCACCTCTCGGCATTGAGCTCACCACAGGCAATTAAAGGCTCAAAATAACCATGCTGCATAGTTACACCTCCCACAAAGGGTTCAGATATTTTTGAAGCTTATATAGTCCGATAAAATGAATGTATAGTGTATTTGACCTATGTGAAAGGGAGACTGGGGAGCTTTATATCCATCCCATACCATCTACACAGCAATAATATATCCTCTGCTGTGGAGATATGCAACCCTATATTGCGGGAGTATGTCTGTCTTAGTGCTAAATCAATTACCAGAGCATATTGCTCTTAAACATGGGTTCCTTTGTGTCTATAAGAGATATAGGTCAGCTTCTCTCTCCGCTCTTCTAAAACTGTAACTCTTCTGAATAACCCATGGAACATGTTCAGTTGAGAAATGTTTTCTTTGTGGATCAGTCTATTCCTCCTTACATTGGATGCAGTGTATATCAACACAAAAGAGAAAGGAGGAGCGAAATTGTAAAATTAAAGGATGCAGACTGTTCACCTTCACTCTGCTGGTTTCCACTGATAATAACCGGCAACAGTATTACCCACGTAGCTAAGCACATACACATATTTCCTCCTTAGAATAGCTAACAGGTGTTTGGGAAGGAGGATAGGATCTTGATGTTGCACCACTGTTGTATCACTTGGAAACACATATAACAGTGTGAAATAGGGATATATCACATGCTGTTCCAGAATCACTTCCAGCAAACTCAGTCCTCTGGTGTCATATAATGAGGTTCGCCATTAAGTTTCATCAAGAATATTAATATTCAACCAGTTTATTGGAAGCTTTGGTAGACTCCCAACATGAGGGTGATTGAGCAGATATATCTGGAATGAATGCATTCCACACTGTTCGTTTCCAACACTCTAACACTCCTAAATTCATTGAGTTCGCATTTTATGGATGATCTATTCCAAGGTTAAACACTATCTACCGAGATGGTAGACTATATATGCGAGAACTGTAGATAATATATTGTTGGGAGAGATTTTCGATTTTCTTGCACTGATGCAGGGATCACTCCAGCACAAACATATCTGTATGGTCTGTATTGAATTAGAAGATTGTATATTGAGCCAGAAATTTTCTGCTCTTTTATTACTCTTTTATTTTATTTTATTTTATTTTATATGAATATAAATGAATCCTGTATAGCAACCTTAAATGATGCTTCACTATCCAATGATCCATAGACCATGAAGCTTTATAGTATTTTGGCAACATTAATTTTTCATGCAGTGGTGCTTCATTGTTGTGAACTACTAGTTCATACAGATGAAGCATAATGATCCACTGCCACCTCAAGAGAAAATGGATATCATGTTACTCGGGGGTTTCATCAGTGGCATCTAATGAGCTAGGGTGGGGATCTCCTCAGCAGCTACCAAGGAGCTGCTCATTGTTGTCAGAATAGTTTCTCAGCAGGTACCAAGAAGCTACATAACTCTGGCAGAGGAGCTTCCCAGTAGCTCCCAGGCAGCTCCTCCACCACATTTGAGTAATTCCTCTTTAGTAATATATGTTGATGAGAACTTGAGGAGTCCCTTGCAACTGAGCAGCTCCACATCAGAGGTCACACTGGAAGTGTAACAATGTTTTCAGCTAAGGAAAATTTTAGAAAAATTTTAAAAGTCAGCCACTTTTCTTCAGGATTTTCACTGGATGAAAAGTGTGATGAAATCAACACATTTCATAGAGTTTCACCAGAGTTTTCATACCTTTTGGATGCACCTCAAAAGGCTGGGGTATATGCACACCTAGACTTGTGACATGCTTATCATCTAGTCCACATCAACAAAGGTGACAAATACACAAGACTGCCTTCTGAACTTGTTATGGATCTTTTGAATGGCTTATTATGCCCTTCAGGTTAACTAATGCCCCATCCACTTTTCAACACTTTGTCAACAATATCTTTTCTGACATGCTTGATGTCTGCATATTATTTTACTTGGATGACATGCCTATCTACTCCAACAACATGGAAGAACACCATGAACATGTTCAGGAAGCTTTCTAATACCCCCAGAAACATGGACTTTATGCCTAAGAAGACAAATGTGGATTTCACAAGACCAAACTTGAATTATTAGACTTCATTCTTACTCAAGATGGTCTCAAAATGTCTCAAGATAAGGTCAATGTTATCTTTCACTGGCCTGAACCCCAGAAAGTTCAGGACATCCAATCCTTCCTTGGTTTTTGCAACCTTTATCAACATTTCATTGACACTTATTCAGCTATTACAGTTCCTCTTACTCGCCTTACTTGTAAAGGTACCCTTTGGAATTTTGATGACAAGTGTTGAAAAGCTGTTCAAATCCTTAAGGATGCCTTTACTTCAGCACCTGTTGTTGTATCCTTTTGGAAAGAAACAACCAAAAGAAAATATCTGAGCACAACAGTCCAGTCATTAGAACAGTATGCAACCCAGTCATTTGATAATAATGGACTTGTTGGCAGAGTAAACTTTGATGGGACACTCTGTGACATGTGGCGCGTGACATGATAACAGTGACAAAGATAATGATGACATAAGAGAGATGCTGTAGGGAGAGATGTCTTGAACCCTGCCTTTGGTCCACTATGAATATTTCACAGCCACCAATAGACTAGCTCAGAGACAGATATAGAGTAAGACTTAGAGTTTGAATGAGACTTTAGGGAGGATACCCAAGTAAATTGTTGTACAATGGCCAACTACAGAGGCCCTTTTATACATGAGGAGGCATAGGAATAGGGCAACAACATCAAAATAACAAAGGATAAGTGTGAGAGCCATCTGTTGATGTGAGCATAGCAAACCTGCATCCCTATGCCTGATGACAAGAAAAGATGTAAATATTTTGGGAAAAATCGGAAGAGTGGGAGTAAAAATAGAAGAATATCAATCAGAATCATCAGAGGGTTGATCAGCATGAAAGAGATGTGAACAAGAAGAACAAAAATGGAAAAATGGGGATGAATCATTGGGATGAGGTGAATCAAGTGAGAAGAAACAAAAATAACAAACCAAAAAAAAGAATACAAAAAGGAACAATAAGACTGAAACTAGAATACAACAAGACAATAAGGATCAGACTCATCAGAATATTTATAGATTATGTGGGAGAGGGAGCCCAGCACATTGGAATAATTCGTGACTGGTCTGTTGATGTTGGGCAACATGAATGAGGTTATTAAGGGGTGAGTTGATATTCCGATTGGACTAGGGCATAGCACGGGGGCCCCGCGGGGGGCCCTGCGGATGATACCTGCGGGTGTCAGGTTCTCTGAGGCCATCACCTCCATCCGTGACGGGTGAGGCCCACGGGTACCTGTGGAAGCACTGGAGGGTGAAATACGGGTGAAAATTACCTTATATGGTTACCAAAGCTCGCTTTGGTTCTTATATGTTCGACTTGTGGGCTACTGTGGGTGCAGAAACAGCTACAGGACCTTCCATTGTGAGCTTTGTTGTTGTCGTTTTGGAGCACGGATTCTCCCACGCCTATGTAAGCTTTTCCCGCGCTTCCGTCTACAGGCCCTCTCATTCAGCTCTGTTGTCGTTTTGGAGCACGGATTCTCCCACGCCCACGT
>Ga0157379_10005897_pt1 | contig 10545 bp, 10 predicted proteins | sample S25metaG_FD_121802 | JGI IMG/M metagenome (GOLD analysis project Ga0157379, IMG submission 121802) | Switchgrass rhizosphere microbial communities from Kellogg Biological Station, Michigan, USA - S2-5 metaG | ecosystem: Host-associated > Plants > Roots > Rhizosphere > Soil | place: USA... | reverse complement strand
GCCTCGAGGTCCGCCGCGAGCGCCCAGAGACCGAGCGCGAAGAGAACGACTCCGAGAGCGCCCCACGGCGCGAAGCGGAACCGGGCCTCGCGCCGCGCACGGCCCGCCGTCGCCGGGATCGCGGAGCTCAACGGGCGTCGCCCTTCGGGAAGCGGACCCGGTCGGGTTCGGCGTTCAGGCGTTTGAGCAGCTTCTGGATCAGCGCGGTTTTCGTCCGGCCCGCCTTCTTCGGGTCCACGATGTAGCGGACGATCGCCTCGAGCCACGTGTTGTCGCTGACGCGGAAGAGGATCACGGGCCGCTCCTGGACCTCGAGCTCGTCGACCGGCGTTTCCGCGAGGAGCTCCCGGTAGACCTTCACGCGCTCCATCATCGTCTCGCCCAGCTCGTCGGCCGCGACCTCGCTCATCGTTTTCCCGACAAACTCCAGGTCGCTGTCGTAGGCGATCTGAAAACGGATCTCGTTCCAGATGTAGGGAAAGAGCGGCCAGGAGTAGTTGTAGACGGGGTTCGTCAGCACCTGGGCATTCGGGAACTTGATGATGCGGCCGCTCGGATGGTCCGTCGAAAGATACTGGCCGCCGAACTCCCACAGCGTCGTGTCGAGGTAGGAGACGTCGATGACGTCCCCCTTCGCATTGCCGATCATGATGCGGTCGCCCACGCGGTACGGCTTGCGGACGAGGATGTAGATCCAGCCGATGAAGCTCGTGATTGGCGTCTGCAGCGCGAAACCGAGGATGAGCGAGATCAGTCCGAACGAGACGACCGCCGTGTACCAGTTGACGAAGATCGCCGTGACGAGAATCAGCGCGACCGCAAGCCCCGTCAGCAGGTGCAGGATCCGCCGGAGGTTGTAGCGGGCGACGGTATTGTCGAGGCGCGGAACGAAGTAGCTCTCCGCCAGTCTCTCCACGACCAGGACGAAGAAAACGGCGGCCAGGCCGAGGCTGCCGCGCCGGAGGATGTCCGCGACCCGCTGGCTCGGCATCGAAATGATTCCCGCGGACAGGAGAAACCAGAGGCCGAGGAAAACGAGGAACAGCACGGCCCACGTGCCGACCCAGACGCGGTGGCTCTTCTTCGTGGGGAGCCGGTGGGCGTCGGGCGGCGGCTTCGCCTTCTCGAGCGCCTCCTTGACGTCCCCGTGCTGCTTGAGCTGCTCGGCCTGGACCTTTTCGTCGGTGGGCTGCACGGGCTTCGCTATTTCAAACCGGAGGCCAGGTCGATCGACTCCGACGGACGTGCTCCGAGGCGGAGGATCAGGCGCCCTCGATCTCGTCCTCCATGTGGGTCCGTACCTGCGCCATCAGCTCCGGCGTGGGCTCGAGGCCGTGTTCACGGGCGTGCTCTTCCGCGTTGCGCATCAGTTCGTTTTCGTCGCGCCCCTGGACGACGTGATCGCAGTCGCTCGTGGGGTTCACCTTGCGGCGCTCGACGATCTTGCCCATGGGTCCTCCTCGCGGATCGGACTACTGCGCGGCCGGAGGCGGTCCACCCGACGGCGGCAACGGATCCGGCACGTGGTTGCGGATCGGAGGAATCGACTTCAGGTAAGCGAAGATCGCCTTCAGCTCCTCGTCGCGCATCTTCCCGTACCAGGGCCACGGCATCGGGGGGAGGATCGTCCGCGACGTGCCCATGTGCTTGCCCTGGCGCATCGACTTGATGAACATGTCCTCGGTCCAGATGCCGATGCCGGTGTTCTGGTCGGGAGTGAGGTTCGCGGTGTAGCTCACGCCCCAGGGCCCCGCCCACGCGGTGTTGGTCGCGGACCCCGCCATCAGCCAGCCGCCTTCGAGCTTCGGCGGCGGAGCGAGCTTCATTCCCTCGGGGTGTCCCGAGAGCATCCGCGTCATGTCGGGCTCGGGTCCGTTCTTCCCCATCTTGAACGGCGTGTGGCAGTCGTTGCATCCCATGACCGTCACGAGATACCGGCCGCCGTTGACGAGATCTGCGGAAGCCGGAGCCGCGGCCGGAGCGGCGGCCGCCTCCGCGGGCGCCGCCGAAGAGGCCGCCGACTCCGCGGCGGGGGCCGGCGCCGGGGCTTCCTCCTTCTTGCAGGCCACCGCGAAAAAACCGGCAGCGACGAGCGCGGCGGTCGTGATTCCCAGGGACAGCTGACGTCGATCCATTGGTCCTTGCTCCTTCTGGTTCGTCGGTTCTCGGCGGAGTCGAATCATAGCCGTGAAGATTGGACGGCGCGCAATACAATCCCCCGGCATTCGAAGCGATCCGTCGTGACCACTCTCCGTCCCTTTCCGGCCCTTCGACCCGTCGGTGAACGGGCGCGCGACGTCGCTGCCGTTCCGTACGACGTGGTCTCGACCGCCGAAGCGCGCGCCCTCGCCGCCGGCAAGCCGTGGAGCTTTCTGCACGTGTCGCGCGCCGAGATCGACCTTCCGGACGGAACCGACCCCTATTCCGACGCGGTCTACCGCCGGGCGGCCGAGAATTTCGGGCGGCTCTCCCGGGAGGCCCCGCTCATCCGGGATCCCGAGCCCTCGGTCTACCTCTACCGCCTCAAGATGAACGAACATGAACAGACCGGCATCGCCGCCACGTTCTCCCTCGACGAGTACGACTCCGACGTCGTGAGGAAGCACGAGCGCACGCGGCGGGACAAGGAGGACGACCGCACACGCCACATGGTGACGCTGTCGGCACAGACCGGTCCGGTCTTCCTGACTTACCGCGACCGCCCGGAGGTCGACCGCCTCGTCGCCGACGCCGCCCGCCGGGAGCCGATCGACGACTTCACCGCGGAAGACGGCGTCGCGCACACCCTCTGGCGGCTGGAGCCCGAGACCGCGCGGCGCCTCGTCGAGGAGTTCGGAAAGGTCCCGCTCCTCTACATCGCGGACGGCCACCACCGGGCGGCGAGCGCGGCCCGCGCCCGCGAAGAGCTCGGCTCGCGCTCACCCTCCGCGGCGGGAGCACCGCGAGACTTCTTTCTCGGCGTGGCGTTTCCGGCCGGACAGGTCCGGATCCTCCCGTACAACCGCACGGTCCGGGACCTGGGTGGACGGTCACCCGCGCAGTTCCTCGAAGAGCTCGGGCGGAAGCTCCCGATCACGCCGGACGTGCCGCCCGCGCCCGCCCGGCGGGGCGAGGTGAGCTTCTACCTGGACGGCCGCTGGTACGGGATCCGTCTTCCCAGGCCGTCTCCCGCGGACGACGCGCTCGACGTCACCCTGCTCCAGGAGCAGGTCCTGGAGCCCATCCTCGGAATCGGCGACGTTCGGACCGATCCCCGGATCGACTTCGTCGGAGGCGCGCGCGGCACCGAAGCGCTCCAGGCGGCGGTGGACGCCGGAAAGGCCGCGGTCGCGTTCTCGCTGTATCCGGTCGCGGTCGAGGACCTGATGCGGATCGCGGACGCCAACGAGATCATGCCCCCGAAATCCACGTGGTTCGAGCCGAAGCTGCGGGACGGCCTGCTGATCCACGAGATTTAGAATCGCCCTCCCGTGAGAGTTCTCGTCGCCGACAAGTTCGAGGAATCGGGCCGCCGCGGCCTCGCGGACGCGGGGTTCGAAGTGCGCTACGAGCCGGACGCGAAGGACGACGCGCTGACCGAGGCCCTGAAGAACAGCGAAGCGGAAGTTCTCGTCGTCCGCGGGACGAAGGTGTCTCGCGCCGCTCTCCAGGCGGGTCATCTCTCGCTGGTGGTCCGCGCCGGCGCCGGCTACAACACGATCGACATCGAGGCGGCTTCGGAGCGGGGTATCTCAGTCGCGAACTGCCCCGGCAAGAACTCGGTCGCCGTGGCGGAGCTCGCGTTCGGGCTCATCGTGGCGCTCGACCGACGCATCTCCGAAAACACGGCCGACCTGAAGCGCGGCGTCTGGAACAAGAAGGAGTACGGCAAGGCGCGCGGTCTCTTCGGCCGGACGCTCGGCCTGATCGGGGTCGGCGGTATCGGCTCCGAGATGATCCCGCGGGCGCGGGCCTTCGGGATGCCGGTCGTCGCCTGGAGCCGGCGGCTCACGCCGGAGCGCGCGCGTGAGCTCGGAATCGAGCGGAAGGAGTCGCCCCGTGACGTCGCCGCGGCCTCCGACGTGGTCAGCGTCCACGTCGCCCTGAAGCCCGAAACGACCGGGCTGATCGGCCGGGACTTCTTCGACGCCATGCGTCCCGGCGCCTTCTTCGTGAACACGTCGCGGGCCGAGGTCGTCGACCAGGCCGCGCTCGCGCGCGCCGTCTCGGAGCGGGGATTGCGGGCGGGACTCGACGTCTTCGCGGGTGAGCCCTCCGGCGGCTCCGGATCCGTGGACGATCCGATCTTCCAGCTGCCGGGCGTGATCGGGACGCACCACATCGGCGCATCGACCGACCAGGCCCAGGAGGCGATCGCCGCCGAGACGGTGCGGATCGTCCGCGAGTACCGGGAAACGGGGCGGGCCCCGAACGTCGTCAACCTGGCGAAGAAGTCGCCGGCGACGCACCTCCTGATCGTGCGGCACTGTGACCGGGTCGGCGTGCTCGCCGCGGTCTTCGACCGGATCAAGCAGGCCGGCATCAACGTGCAGGAGACCGAGAACGTGGTCTTCGACGGCGCGAAGGCGGCCGTCGCGCGAATTCACCTGAACCAGGCGCCCTCGGAGGAAATCCTCCGCGACATCGAGGCGAGCACCAGCGATATTCTGGAAGTGACGCTCATTCCCATCTGAGGAGAACCATGGCGACCGTCGCAGAAGAAAAAGACCGGAAGACGAAGCGAATCTTCAACTTCGGCGCGGGACCCGCCGTCCTGCCGGAGCCCGTGCTCGAGGAAGTCCAGCGCGACCTCCTCTCGCTCGCGGGAACGGGGATGTCGATCCTCGAGATCAGCCACCGTTCGAAGGCGTTCGAGGAGATCTTAGACGGCGCGATCGCGGACATCCGGCGACTCGCGGGCGTCCCGTCGAACTACCAGATCCTCTTCGTGGGCGGCGGCGCGTCGCTCCAGTTCTCGATGGTCCCGATGAACCTGCTTCCCGCGGACGGGAGCGCCGACTACGTCGTCACAGGCGTGTGGTCCAAGAAGGCCGTGAAGGAGGCGCAGAAGGTCGGCATGGTGTCGATCGCCGCGACCTCCGAGGAGGACGGGTTCTCGCGGATCCCGGAGCAGTCGGACCTCCGACTCGACCCGGAGGCCGCCTACGTCCACATCACCACGAACAACACCATCTACGGCACGGAGTGGCACCGCGAGCCCGAAGTCGGGAGGGTACCGCTCGTGGCGGACGTGTCCTCCGACGTTTTCAGCCGGCCGATCGACATCGGGAAGTACGCGCTCCTGTACGCGGGCGCCCAGAAGAACCTGGGTCCGGCGGGCGTCACCCTGGTCGTGATCCGCGAGGACCTCCTGTCGCGGGCGCCGCAGGGGCTGCCGACGATGCTCGACTACAACACGCACGCGCAGGGGAAGTCGCTGTACAACACGCCGCCGGTCTTCGCCGTCTACGTCGTCCGCCTGGTCGTCCGTTGGATGCTGGACCAGGGCGGGCTGGAAGCGGTCGGCCGGGTGAACGCCGAAAAGGCGGAGGCGCTGTATCGCGCGATCGACGGCTCCGGAGGCTTCTATCGGCCGCACGCGAAGCCCGGCAGCCGGTCGAACATGAACGTGACGTTCCGCCTGCCGTCGGAGGAGCTCGAGAAGACGTTCGTTTCGGATGCCGGCAAAGCCGGCCTCGGGGGTCTGAAGGGCCACCGCTCCGTGGGCGGCATCCGCGCGTCGATCTACAACGCGATGCCGAAGCGGGGCGTGGACGAGCTCACGTCCTTCATGAAGGAGTTCGCGAAGCGGAACGGGTGAGGAGCCGGCGTCACCGGCGCGTCTTCAGGGCCCGGTGACGTTCACCAGCTCCTGCCGGACGGTCCCCTTTCCCTTCAACTCCTCGACCAGCACGAGGCCGACGCCCGCCGCGTAGTACTTCACCTCGACGTCGCCGGGCGAGAGGGGCGACCACTCCTTGGTCACGAGGACGTTCGTGAAGTCCCCGTACGGGACGGAAACCCGCGCGTTGACTCCCGAAATCTTCGCCATGTCCTCGGCGATGCCCGCCGCGAACTCCTGCTGGTACGCCCGGCCCTTGCGCGGGTCGGCGAGCATGATGAAGCCGGCCTGCGCCCCGTTCATCCCGGCCTCCCAGGATCCCTCGGTGCTCGTGCCGGTCAGGTTCCAGTTGTCGTCGTAGAGGTACGCCACGGTGGACTCGCCCAGGTACCAGACGTTCCCGAAGTTGTCGGGCGCGAACCAGTCCTGCGTGTCCTCGATGAGGAAGGTCATCCCTCCCGTGTCGAGAAAGGCGACGTCGTGGACGACGATCGCGGTGATCCCCACTCCGGAAATGAGCTTCGTATCCGAGGTGACCGTCGTCTCGGTTCTCTCGAGGCCATCCGCGGTCTGCGACTCGTAGAAGTACGTGGTTCCCGGCACGAGGGGGAAGAAGGGGTTGGCCACGGGATTCGTGAAATTGGCGGGATCGGGTGGTTCTTGCGGGACGGTGGCCGCGAGCGAGACGGCAGCGGTGCAGGTCAGTGCGAGAAGGAAAGCGGCGGGGAGGCGAGCGGTCCTCATGAGACCTCCTTTCCGGGATCGGGCCCGATGCAGAAGGGGTTTTTCGATGCAAGGCGCGTGCGCGCCCGCCTACCGCCTACGGTCAGACGATCAGGCTCGTCCTCTCCGAGCGCTCCGGGGAGAACGCGCGCCACGCGCGCGCCAGGCGCTGGATCCCCTCGGTCATCGTCTCGGCGTCGTGCACGAACGGCAGCCGCAGCCGGTCCGCGCCGCTTCCATCGGGCGACGCCAGCGGTCCCGGGACGACCGCGACGCCGTGACGCAGCGCGATCTGCGCAAACCCCGTGGCGTCGCCATACGGCAGCTTCACCCAGAGGGACAGGCCTCCGGCCGGAGGCGTCCACGACCACGACGGCAGGAGCGACTTCAGGAGCTTCGCCAGGCGGGTGTACTTCGTGCGGACTTCGCGGCGGCGCGCCCGCCGGATCACCTCGATCCGGCCGAGGAGCTCGACTGCCGCGAGTTGCGAGAGGATGGAGCATCCCAGGTCCGTCAGGATCTTCAGCCGCGTGAGCCGCGAGAGCACTGCCTCCGGCGCGCGGATCCAGCCGATTCGCAGTCCCCCCCAGAGGACCTTCGAAAGCGATCCCACCGTCAGCACGGGACCTCCGCGCGAGAACGCCGCGATCGGCGGCGGCGGCTCGGGGCCGAGCGTCAGGTCGGCGAGCGTGTCGTCCTCGACCAGGGGCACGTCGCTCTCGTCCGCGATCTTCGCGATCTCCCGGCGCGCCGCTTCGGGGACAAGCGCTCCGGTCGGATTGTGAAAGGTCGGCACCAGGTAGACGACCCGCGGCGACGCGCGGCGCACGACCTCGCGCAGCTCGTCCGGCCGCACCCCGCGCTCCCCGACGGCGAGCGGTACCAGGTGCGCGCCCGCGTTCGTGAAGAGATCCATCGCCCCCAGGTACGTCGGGGATTCGAGGGCGACCGCGTCGCCGCGCTGGAGGAAGAGGGATGCGACCAGGCCGATCGCCTGCTGCGCGCCGCTGGTGATCAGGATCTGCTCTTCGGTCGTCGGAAGGCCGCGCGCTTCCAGGCGGGCTGCGATCGCTCGCCGCAGCTCCGGAAGTCCCGCCGGCAGGTAGCCGTGATCCCGCGCGAGCCGCGCGACTCCGTCCTTGAGCGCGAGGATCTCTCCCGGGATTGCGCCGGCGCCCGGAAGGTGGGCGCCGAGAAACTCGATCGTCCCGCCCGAGCCCTCGATCAGGCTCCGGTAAACCGGATGCCGCCGGAACGACGGGGGCTCCTCCCGCGATGAGACAGTCCGGCGCGGGCCCGTGCGAACGCGGGTGCCACTGCCGCGCCGGCTCTCGAGCCACCCCTCCTGGCGCAGAACTTCGTACGCCGAGACGACGGTCGTCCGGCTCACCGCGAGGAGTCGCGACAGGTTGCGTTCCGCGGGAACGCGCGCGCCCGGCGCCACGTCACCCCGCAGGACGGCCGACCGCAAACCGTTCGCCAGACGCTGATAGACCGGGCCCGACGCCTGGGACCAGGCTCCGAGCGCGTTGACGAACTCGTTCTCGGCCAGTGGCCGGCCGGGAGGGATGTCGGCCCGCGTTCGCTCTGCCCGCATGGCTCAGTCCACTTTCTTCAAAGTGGCTATTGATATTAGCAGAACAGGGGCGGATGCTGCAGGCGTCATGAGATCCAATCCGAATTGGACTCTTCGATTGGCATCGTCAGCGAAACGGGGTCGGGCGATCCCCTGACCCGCTGGAGGGAACGATGGCACTTCCCCGCTACGCCTTTTTCCAGGGACGGGTCGTTCCGTACTCCGAGGCGCACGTCGGCGTTCTGACCCATGGCCTGAACTACGGCACCGGAGTCTTCAGCGGGATCCGCGGGTACTGGAACGACGACGAGAAGCAGCTCTTCGTGTTCCGGCCGGAGGACCACTACACGCGCTTCCTGGAATCCGCGCGGATGCTGGGGATGACGCTGCCCCTGGACGCCCGGGGGTTGACGGGGGCGATGATGGATCTCGTCCGGCAGGAGGGTTTCCGGGAGGATTGCTACGTCCGGTCTCTCGCGTTCTACGCCGACGAGACGGTCGGGGTCCGGCTTCACGACCTCACGCCCGAGACCGCGATCGTCGCGCTGCCCTACGGCCGCTACATCGACAAGGAAGAGGGCGCCCACGCCACGATCTCGTCGTGGCGGAGGGTCGATGACAACGCGATTCCGGCGCGCGGCAAGATCGTCGGCTCGTACGTCAACTCCGCGCTGGCGAAGACGGAAGCAATGCGGTCCGGATTCGACGAGGCGATCGTCCTGAACGGCGACGGCCACGTCGCGGAGGGATCCGCCGCCAACTTCCTGCTCGTCCGGAACGGCGTCGTCCTGACGCCGCCGATCACCGACAACATCCTGGAGGGAATCACGCGGCGGACGGTCATCGATCTCCTCCGCGACGAGCTCGGCATCCCGGTCGTCGAGCGCTCCATCGATCGCAGCGAGATCTACGTGGCTGACGAGGCGATGTTCGTGGGCACTGGCGTTCAGATCGTCGCGATCACGCGCGTCGACCACCGTCCGATGGGCAACGGCCGAATCGGTCCGATCGCCGCGGCTCTCCGGAAGCTCTACTTCGACGTGGTGCGCGGAAGGCGGCCGGAGTACCGGCACTGGTGCGCGCCGGTCTACACCAACGCGGAGGAGACGGCCGGACGGAACCGCGAGGAGGCACAGCGAGCGGCGGCCGTCGCCCACTCGTGAGAATCGAGACGGTCGCCGTCCACGCGGGCGCCGACCGGGATCCCGTCACGCGCGCGGTCGCGCCTCCGATCCACCTGTCGACGAACTACGAGCTCGGCCCCGGCTCCGAGCAGATCGGCGGGTACATCTACGCGCGGAACGCCAACCCGACTCAGGACCGTCTGGAGTCCGCTCTCACCGCCCTCGAGAAGGGCGAGGCCGCCCTCGTGTTCGGCTCGGGCGTGGCCGCGGGAGCCGCGATCCTCCAGGCGCTCCCGCCCGGCTCTCACGTCGTCTTTCCCGACGACGTCTACTACGTGTACCGCCAGATGGCCGTCGAGTACCTCCCGCGGTGGGGCATGGAAGCATCGATCGTCGACATGACCGACCTCGCCGGCCTCTCCGCCGCGATGCGGCCGAACACCCGGCTCGTGTGGGCCGAGACGCCGTCGAACCCGCTCCTGAAAGTGGTCGACCTCGCGGCGGTCGCCAGGATCGCGAAGGATGCCAATGCGCTCTGCCTCGTGGACAACACGTTCGCGACCCCGATCCTCCAGCGGCCCATCGAGTCCGGTTTCGACCTCGTCCTCCACTCGACGACGAAGTACATGGGCGGCCACGGCGACGTCCAGGGCGGCGCGCTCGTGTTCGCCCGGAAGAACGAGCTCGCCGGCCAGGTCCGCCACGTGCGCGACGTCCAGGGGGCGGTGGCCGCCCCGTTCACGTCGTGGCTCGTCCTCCGCGGCCTCCGGTCGCTCGCCTGCCGGGTCGAACGCCACGCCGCGAACGCGCTCGCGGTCGCGCGGTTCCTCGCCGGTCACAAGGGTGTGCGCGCGGTCCACTATCCCGGCCTGCCGGACGACCCGGGGCACGCCGTCGCGGCCCGGCAGATGTCGGCGTTCGGCGGGATGCTGTCCTTCCACGTCCGGGACGGCCGGGAGGCGGCGGTCCGGGCGACGGCGCGCACGAAGCTCTTCGTCAACGCCACCAGCCTCGGCGGGCCCGAGAGCCTGATCGAGCACCGCGCCTCGAGCGAGGGCCCCGGCTCGCGGACGCCGGAGGACCTGCTGCGACTCTCCGTGGGGCTCGAGAGCGCCGAGGATCTGATCGAGGACCTGGACCAGGCCCTGGACTAGATCCCCAAAAAAAAGGTCTTTTCTTCCGGGCGCCGAAACTCTACGATCGTCGTCGCGTATCTACGCTTGTAGAAGGAGGCGCGATGACCCGGAAAACGCCGGTTCCCGAGCTCGGCCCGCTGGAGTTCGCGCTCCTACGCATTCTCT
>Ga0157379_10005896_pt1 | contig 10545 bp, 10 predicted proteins | sample S25metaG_FD_121802 | JGI IMG/M metagenome (GOLD analysis project Ga0157379, IMG submission 121802) | Switchgrass rhizosphere microbial communities from Kellogg Biological Station, Michigan, USA - S2-5 metaG | ecosystem: Host-associated > Plants > Roots > Rhizosphere > Soil | place: USA... | reverse complement strand
TTGAGCGTGAAACCGGAGTGGCGGGCGATGTCGTCGGCGAACTCCGAGATGGACAGGGCGGTGGTGTCGAGATGGCGGGTGAAGGCAGGGCTTCGCAGGACATCGAGGGCATTGCCGAGGCTGCGGCCGCTGAAGCTTCGGGAGGTCTCCGCACGGCGGTGAATACGGCGGATCATCGTTGCGCGGTCAGCGAGGAGCGTGACATGGTCGACCTGATGCCCGGCGGCCCGGGCCGGCGCGGTCAGGTCCGCAAGCAGGTCAGGGTCGAGAATGGTCATCGGCGTGATCACGGGATTCTCGGCACCCTGAAGTGCGCGGTGCAGCATCTCCCCGACCCCGTGACGCCACTGGGGAATTTCACGGAAATCCGTGCGGCGGGCCTTCGGGAGCATGCGACGCATCGCGAAGCCAAGATGCTCGGGATCGCTGATGAAGCTGCCCGGCAGTCGGCGGTGCAGGTTGTAGGCCGCCTGGGTCTTCCCGACGGCGTTCGGCCCGTTGATCCAGATAAGGGTCGCCACCCACCGGAGAATAGTCAGACACCGACATCAGTCCCCTCACACCTCCGTCAGTCCTCGATGTCGACGCCGTAGGAGCGCGCGAGTTCGGGCAGTCCGTGGTCGTGGCCCTGGCCTACCGCTCGCAGGCGCCAGCGTGCCCCGCGGCGGTAGATCTCGGCGAGAATCATCGTGTTCTCGCTGGTCCCTGCGTCCAGGGTGGCCTGCAGCCAGGTGCGGCCGTCCGGGCTCTGGGCAGCGATGTTGACCGCACCGAACTCACCGAAGGTGCGGCCGGCGCCGAGTGCGGCGGCAATGACCAGGCGATGCGCCGACGGCGGCAACGCGGCGAGATCGAACACGATGGACTGTTCGGCGGGGCCGTCCACGCTGAGGGTCACCGCGCCGCCGGCGGCCTGGGGCTGGTTGTAGAACACGAAATCCTCGTCGGCTCCGACCTGCTCGTCCTCGCCGAGAAGGAATGCCGTCAGGTCCAGATGGACACCGCTGTCCCATCCCCAGGTCGCGGCGAGCGCCCAACGCGGGCCGGCGACCGTGAGGGGGAGATCGACGACCGCGCCGCGGACAAGGGCCTGACCGGCGGGGGCGATCGACGTGTCCGAGTGACCCATGAGCAGGCCGTCACGTGCGCCGTCGAGACGACGCACGAATTCCTCCGCCGGTGTCAGTGGCAGGCCACGGGCCTGGATTCTGGCCATCCTGCGATCACGCTCACCGCCCGGGAGACACACGACGTCCGTGACGGACGCGGTCAGGTTGACCGCGGCCAGCCCGCCGGCCTCGATCACACGTCGGCGGATCTCCGCGGCGGCGTCGTGCGGTCCACCCACCACCAGCACCCGACGAACCGCGAGCGGACGCGGGCCAACCCCGGCCTGCCCGGGCCTACCTGCACCAACGCCAGCATGGCCAGATCCGGACGGATTGGCCGCAGGCGCATCCGGCGCGGACGCAACACTCGTTGTGAGTGCCGGCATCACGGTACGCATCGCGATGTCCGGCCTGTCGGCGGCCGGCGGAACGGCAACCGGCGCCGGGTCCGGACACGACGTTGCGACGCTCGTCCCGAGGGCCGGGGATTCGGTGGGGCGATGGTCTCGGTAGCGGCCCGGGATCACGTCCGTCAGCAGGGCCAGGAATTGGGCCTCGTCGATGATCGGCGTGCCGTGCCTGGCGGCGTCGCGACATTTACGCGTCCCCTCGGCGGGACTGTTGGTGATCAACGCGCTCGTGCGCCGACTGACGGCGTTGGTGACGTCCAGGCCGGCCCTGGTGGCACGCTCGATGAGCTGGTCCCGCGGGACCGTGGTGGGGCCGGTGATGGCGACGCGCATGCCCTGCACCAGGCCGGTGCCGGTCAGCGGGCCGGGGTTGAGGTAGGCGCGCCGTGCTTTCGGCGCCCGTGCCGGATATGCCGCGGGTGCCGGTTCACAGGCGGCCAACGGCAACAGCAGGCCCTGGTCGGCGGCCAGGCCGAGCAGATGCGGCAGGACGGAGGCAAGCGCCTGCGCGTCGGCGAGCGCATCGTGCTGGATCTCGAACGGGACCGCGCAGAATTCCGCCAGGGTCGCCAGTGTGAAGTCGACGACCGGGAGATCCAGGCGGCGGGCCAGCGCGCGGGTGCACAGGCGGCGATCCACGGCGAGCTTCTGGCAGGCGCGACCAGCCTCGGCGGACAGGAAATCCCAGTCGAAGGGCGCGTTGTGCGCCACGAACACGCGACCCTCGAGCCGCGCCACCACCTGATCGGCAATGTCCGCGAACTGCGGACTTCCCGCCAGCCGTTCCCGGGTGAGGCCGTGAATGTGCACGGGCCCGGGATCGCATCCCGGGTCGAGCAGCGTCGACCAGCTGTCCTCGACGTTCCCGCCGGAATCCACCTGGATGACCGCGACCGACAGCACGCGGTCCCGGCGTCGCGCGAGCCCGGACGTCTCGACGTCCACCACCGCGTACGAATGCGGAAACACGGCACTGAACGTCGACGAGGCTCCCGAAACCATGGTCACCGCGGCACTGTGACGCAGCAATCACACCAGACAGACGTCGGAATTCACATCTGTTCCACAAGGGGCCGGTCGGGGCGGGTCGCGAGGAGGACGGTGGCGATGACGAGGAGGGGGCCGCAGATCAGGAGGCCGGCGGGCGGGCTGACGAGGGTCCACAGGCCGCCGGCGGTGACGGTGGCGAAGATGCGGCCGACGTTCTGCAGGCCGGTCAGGGCACTGAGCGCGGGCCAGCGGCGGTCCGGCGGGACCAGGCGGGCGAGGCCGGCGTACTCGGCGGCGTCCACAGCGCCCGCGGCCGCGCCGGCGAGGATGAAGCAGCCGATCATCAGGGCGAGGTCACCGCGTTCGGCGGTGGCGAAGCCGGCGTAGGCGATCAGCAGGGCGGCGGCGCCGGTCGCGATCACGATGGCGGCACCCAGCCGGTCGACGACCCGGCCCGCCCAGAAGGCGCAGGCGGCGGCGCTCATCTGGTAGACGACGTAGAGCAGCGCCACGGCCTGCAGCCGGCTCAGCGGGCCGGCGCCACCGGGCAGGATCTTCGTCGCCCGCAGCAGGAGCAGCGCGGCGGCGATGTTCGCCGCCTCGTACAGCGCGACCCCCAGCAGCAGCCGTCCCAGCGGCCCCGACCCGCGCAGCTCCGCCACCATCGCCAGGGCGGACGGCCGGGCCGCCGCGCTTTCCTCAGCCGCACTGGCACCGGATCCCGCTCCCCCGCCGGGACCTCCTCTGCCAACGCCAACGCCCATGGTTCCGTCAGCACCGGAACCGTTGCCGGCACCAGCATCCGCGCGGGACGCGCGGGCGCCGACCGCGCTGGCCACGCCGGCCACCACGGCGGGGACGACGGCGAGCAGCAGGACGGTCCGCACGCTCGCGAGGGCCAGCAGCGCGACAGCGATCAGCGGACCGATGGCGGCGGCGAGCGCGTCGTAGGCCCGTTCGACGCCGAGACGACGACCGGCCCGCCCGGCCAGCGCCTGGTCGCTGACCGGGCGCAGCGACGTCGGCGTGCCCACGCCGCGCGCGAACCACGATCCCGCGCGGCAGGCACCGGCCTGCCAGACGGCGGAGCTGCCGGCCAGGAACACCGCGGCCAGCGCAGCACCGCCATAACCCACGATGTCGAGCAGGCCGCGGATGCCGGGCCGCCGCTTGGCGACACCGGACCCGCCGAACCGCGCGGCCGTCCCACCGGCGCGACCCGCCGCCTCCACCCCGGCGATCACGATGGGGGCGGCGCCCAGCGTCCCGGCGAAGAACGGGGCGAGCACAGCGGTCGTGCTCTCCTGCCCGACCTGCGACAGCAGGGACGACATCCGAGCCCAGGTGAAGTACGGCTCGCCCGCTGACGTCGAAGCACGATCGGCCGGCGCGCCCCTGCGTTCGCCCCCCTGCGTGCCTGGAACGACGCGCGTCACGGCATGATCGGTACCGCCACCCCCCGTGGCGTCCACGCCTGGCGTCGACACCGCGCCATCGTAGGGTAAACACGCAGGTCCCGAGACACGAACCCCACAACCACCCGGACCATCCGGACCACCCGGACCACCCGGACCGACTGCCGCCGTCGCAGCCGCCGCCCGAACCGTGGCCCGGCTCGCCCGCCCGGTCGAACGGGGTCCTCGGGTCATGGTGCCGAGGGATAAGTACGGCGTTCTGGGTCTGGGGAGCGCTTATCCCTCGGCACGTCCAGGCTGCGGGCGCGGGGTGACCGCAGGCGGACACACACTGCCGCAACACTGCCATCGATGCCGGCAGCACCGCCGGCACCCGAGGCCAGTCGGCTCGCCGTCGTTGGGCTGCCGCCGCGGGAGCACTCGGCGTCGGCTCGGCCCTGCTGCTCTCCGCCTGCTCCGCCTGCTCCGGCTCGTCGGACGGCTCGACATCGGCGTCGGGATCCACACCTGCCGCCGCGAAGAGCAGCGCGTCCGCGGGAACCGGCGGATCCACCGGCGGGGGACGACCGCCGCGGCCTGCGCCGCCCAGGTGGCCAGCGACTGGGTGAACAGCCCCGGCATCGACCCGGATGACCCGAAGGCAACCCCTGCCCAGCTCAACGCCTGGGCCAAGCCCCTGGAAGCGCGGATCACCACGGTGCGCGCGGGCGTTCCCGCCGGCCTCACCGGTCAGGTCGACACACTCGCCAGGGTCGTGCGTGATGCCGAGGCTGGCAGGGCGCCCGACGTCGGCTGACCCGTCCCGAAGCTGGCCGGGCAGAGGGACCCGGCGGAGCGCGTCTCGGGGGGCGCGCTCCGCCCTCGGTTGCTCGTGGACCGGTAGCTATCCGCCGGGGACGCCGAACACGTCGGGGACATCCGCCTGGCGGACGAGCAGGGTGGCGATACGGGTGAGGTCGTCGCGCTCCTCGGTGGAGACCTGGCCGGCGAGCTCGGCCAGGCGGAGGGTGATCTTCTCGTAGAAGGCGTCGGTGAGGTCCTTGCCCGGTGGGGGTGAGACTGACGGTGATGGCGCGGCGGTCGGTCGGCGACATCTCGCGGACCAGGTAACCACGCCGCTCCGCCCGTTCCACCAGGCCGGTGACGCTGGACTTGTCCAGGCGCAGCATGGCGCTGATCTCACCCATGCCGCGCGAGCGGTCCTTGATGACGCACATCAGCTGGGCCTGTGGCACGGACACCCCGTGCTCGGAGCAGACATCCGCGTAGATCGAGTTGACCAGGTAGGACAACCGCACCAGGGCCAGAAGATCGTCGGTCAGCGGGAGGCCATCGGGATCATCCGGGGCCTGTGGTCGGGCAAGCCGACCACGCTGCACGGCCGGGAGTTCTCCGTGGACGGCGCCCGCATCGACCCGCCGCTCGAGCATCCGATCCCGATCTGGCTGGGCTCCTACGGGCCGCGTGCTCTCGCGTTGACCGGCGAGCTCGCCGACGGCTGGCTGCCGTCCATCGGGCGGGTCGGGCTCGACGGGGCCCGGCGGATGCGTGAGGTCGTGCTGGGCGCCGCCACCCGGGCGGGACGCGACCCCGCGTCGATCACCTGCGCCACCAACGTGATCGTCCGGCTCGGGCAGCGGCTCCCCGCCGGGTCCGGGGTGGTGAGCGGGACGGTGCCCGAGATCATCGACCAGCTCGTCGACATCGTCCACGTCGGGTTCACCGCGCTGCTGTTCGCCGTGCCCACGGTCGAGGAGGTGGAGGCGCTGGCCCGCGATATCCTGCCGGCGGTGCGGGAGAAGGCCGCCGAATCCCGCCCGGTTTAGGAGCTACCGGAAGGTGCCTACGTGGTCCCGGGCCCAGTCGGCGAAGGTGCGGGGCGCGCGTCCCAGCAGTTGCTGGACGGCCGGACTGATCCGCTGCTCGGCGGGGGTCGGCGCGCCGAGGACGGCGACTGGACGGGCTCGCCAAGCGCGTCGCCGATCGCCGCGGCCCGCTGACGTGGTGTTGTGAGCGCCGCGGTGCGGCTGCGTTCGTAGGCTGGCGGCGTGGAGGGTACGAACGCGGGCGCCGCTTGCCGCCGCCTACTGCTCGGACGCGTTCGTCACCGCCGCCCACCAGAACATCCAGTTCCACGGCGGCATGGGCTTCACCTGGGAGTTCCCGGCCCACCTGTACTCCAAGCGGGCCCGCTCCAGCCAGCTGCTGCTCGGCGAGCCGGAGCTCCACCGCGCCCGGGTCGCCACACGCCTCGGCCTCTGACCGCGGACCGGTGTGGCCCGGCGACTCACTACCCGATCTAGCCGGCTTCGCCCCGCTACTCCGTGGCTAGCGCGGGCGGAAGCCCTCGATGGCCAGATCCAGGAGGCGGGCCGCCCGGGCGAAGCCGTCAGGGCCGTCGGGGGTGCGCCACAGGCAGCTGACCAGCATGAGGACGTCGGCGGGGTCGAGGCCGGGGCCCACCTCGCCAGCACGCTCACACGCGTCGAGGAGGTGGCCGATGGCGGCGGTGACAGGGGCGTAGGTCTCGCTGATCGCCTCCTGCGCGGCGGCGGTCTGCAGCGCGTCACCCAGGCCGTGCTTGAGCCGGACGTAGGCGGCAAGGGTGAGGAACCATTCCCGCAGCGCGTCGAGGGGGGCGGCGTGGGCGGCGAGCACGCCGGGGACGGAGTCGACGAGGCGGGCGACGTCGTGGCGGTAGACCGCCAGGATCAGCGCCTCCCGGGTGGGGAAGTGCCGGTAGAGCGTGCCGGGGCCGATGCCGGCGCGCTTGGCGATGGAGTTGAGCGAGGCGTCCGCGGACTCGGCGAACGCGTCGTGGGCGACCTGGAGGATCGTCTCCCGGTTCCGCAACGCGTCGGAACGCTGCTGTGCGGCGTCGGGCACGGCGGACCTCCTGCGTTCGGGGCAGACCCCTGAGCTCTGGCGACCTTACGCGCAGGGTGACCCTGCGATCGAGCGGCCCCACGCACAGAAAACCTGGACTCAACCAGCCTGCGCTCAGCCAGCCCCGTGAGGATGGTCTTCACCTCGGCGTCGGTGAGCAAGCTCGCCCAGGTCCACGCGACGACATCGTCGATCCCGGCCGACAAGCGGCCCAAGATGCTGCACATCTAGGTGAAGGGCAACGCCAAGCAGGTGACCGAGGAGGCCGGAGCGGGCTCGGCGGTAGCCCAGACCCGCTCCGGCTATCCGACTGCGGGGACGGCCGCATGACTGCCACGCGCGGACCTGTTCGAACGCGTCCTCGAAGGCGTCCTGCGCGCGATGCTGCTCAGCTCCCAGCCAATGACACCAGGGGACCCGCACGCGCCAGGGTTCGCCGTCACAGGTCGGCGCAGGCCACCCGCTTGTCCAGAGCGCCGACGGGGTGGATGACCACCGATCGGGCGGCGGCGGTCACCGGGCGGGCGTTGGTGACGGTCGCCCGCACGCCGCCGGAGGAGTCGGTGTCGAGGGTCAGATGGACCTCGTTGGGCGGCGCTGCCGGACCGTGCGGGTCGAACCTGAAGTGCGGTCCGCCGTTGTCCACCGAGCACGGCTGCGCGTGCAGGTGCGCGATGTAGTGGGCACCCGGCGTCAGGCCGGTCGCGGACACGGTGAGGGTGGTTCCTCTGGTCGGGTCGATGGCCAGCCAGGCGGTGCCCCTCATCCCGTCCAGCCCGGACGGTCGGGTGTTCAGCAGGACGAACGTCGACGCCCGCGCCCCGAGGATCCGATCCGCCGGGGTCGCCGACGGGTCGAGCATTGTCGCGCTCATGGCCGGACCGGTCGCCCCCGCGCCCGCCCCCACTGTCGCCGGCGGCTCCGTCATCGACGTGTCCGGCACGGCGGACGCAGTTGAAGCAGCCGAGGCGACCGGGGACTCGACGGCGCCGGTGACGGTTCCCCCGCAGCCGACCGCCAGGGCGCCGACCAGCACCAGGCCAGCGGCCATGCCCACGCGCAGGGGTCGCCGTCCGAGACCAAGACCGAGAACCATGAAAATCCTCCCCTAACTGGACAGCAGTGAAGATAATTCGCGTCTCGTCCATCGCATCACGATCCGCCCGGCCCCGTCGTCCGTGAGACCTGACCGTCAGCCGACACACGGGACCATCCTGGGTCCGGCCCGCGCGTGAGGTGTCGGCTGACGCTGGTCCGGCGACACCAGAGGTATGGCTGGACCCACCCGCGACGGGATGGCGCCGTCCGCGCCGAGGACGCAGGCGCGCGGCGGCGGGGCTCGTGAGCTGCTGACGGTCGGGCATGGCACGGCCGATCGGGAGACGTTGACCGGGCTGCTGCGGGGCGCCGGGGTCGAGGCCGTCGTGGATGTGCGGAGCGTGCCCGGCAGCCGCCACAATCCCGACGCCGGCCGAGTGCGCCTGAGGCAGTGGCTACCGGCGGCCGGGATCGGCTATCGGCTGGAGCAGGACCTCGGTGGCTTCCGCCGGCCGGCGCCGGACTCCCCCGACGTCTTCTGGCGCAACCCGTCCTTCCGCGGGTACGCCGGCTACACCCGCGACCCGCGGTTCCTGGCCGCGATGGACCGCCTGCTCGCAGAGGCCGACCAGGTACGCACCACCGTGATGTGCAGCGAGACGCTCTGGTGGCGCTGCCACCGGCGGATCATCGCCGACGCCGCCGTCCTCGCCCACGGCTGGACCGTCCGCCACCTCATGCACGACGGCCGCCTCGCCGACCACCTCCCGACCGCCGGCGCCCGCCTACGCCCCGACGGCCTGCTCGTCTACGACAGCCAGACCGCCGATGCGCTAATCCTCGCCAAGAATCCGTAGGCCGTGCAGCCGAGAGCCTGCCCCAGGTGGTCGCAACGGCCTCGTCGCCGGGCAGTACAGGTATTCCGGAGAGCCAGTCAGCGAGTTCCTGATGGCGACGGCTGTGTCAAGGAGCGACGAGCATGATCGACAATGAGGGGGTAGCGGCGGAGGTGCACGCCCGCGACCTGCTCGCGCACGAGCGCCCACAGGGCTCGACGGCTACGTGGGTCGAGACCGGCCGTCGGTTCGTCGAGGAAGATCACGCGTTGGCCGGGATCTGTGGCTTTCGGGCACGATGGGCGGCAGGGAGGTCGTGGCCTCCGCGGACTGCCACGAATCCGACGAGCGAATGACCGTCCGCGTGCGCGTCGGTAGAGCACACATCGCATGGTGATCCGCCCGGGCCCCACTCGCGGGCGGGCGGGAGGGGACGGCGTACCGTCGCCGGTGTGTTGATCGCCGCCTTGGCCGCCTTTGCCTGTGCGCTGTGTTACGGGGCCGGGGCGATCCTTCAGTCCGTCGGCGCGGCCCGGCTGGCGCCGGCGTCCTCGGCCAGCACTGGGGTTGCGCGGGACGGAACCGGGCTCGACGCCGGTGCCGGGTCCGGCGGGACCGGGTCCGGCGGGACGGAGGTGGCCGAGGCGTTCAGCCCGTCGGCGCTGGCGCGCCTGGCCGTGCAGGTGCCGTACCTGGCCGGGCTGGTGCTGGACCTGGTGGGATGGCTGCTCTCGCTGCTCGCCGTGCGGGGGCTGCCGCTGTTCGCGGTCCAGGCCATCCTCTCCGGTTCGGTCGGGGTGACGGCGGTGCTCGCCGTGACCACGCTCGGCGTCCGGCTGCCGCGCCGGGAGGTGTGGGCCCTGGTCGCGCTCGGTGCGGGGATGGTGGTGCTGGCGCTGACCGCGCGGCCCGGGCGCGCCGAGCCGGCCTCGGCCGCCGTCTCCTGGGGGATCGCCGCCGGTGTCCCGGTGCTCGTCGCGATGGTCGGGCCGGCGCTGCGGGCCGGGCGGGATCGGGCGGGTGCGGTGCTTGGGCTGCTGTCCGGGCTGGCCTTCGGCGGGACGGCGGTGTGCGCACGGCTGATCGAGGCCAGGCCGTGGGCGGACGCGCTGGCCGACCCGGCGACCTGGGCATTGCTGGCCTACGGCGGGCTGGGGCTCGCCCTGTTCGCCGTCGCGCTGCAGCGTGGGGCGGTCACGACCGCGATGGCCGGCCAGTGCGCCGGTGAGACGCTGCTCCCGGCCTTGGCGGGCGCACTGCTGCTCGGCGACGGGGCCCGGGCCGGGCTCGCGCCGCTGGCCGTCGTCGGATTCCTCGTGGCCGTCTCCGCCGCGTTCGCCCTGATCACGGGCGGCGCCGGCGACGTCGACGCCCGCCTCGACTCCCAGGCGGACGTCCACGTCGCCTGACGGAGTGCGGGCCGTCCGGTCGAACAGTGAAGCGCTACACCCCGGCCGCCGGGATCAGGCTCGGGAGCGCGCCGGTGTCCGTGGGGCGGTCGCGGAGGCGGTCAGCGGATGGTGGTCAGCGGGCAGTGGTCAGCGAGCGGTGGTGACGAACTCGGCCTCCGTGACGGCGACGGTGGTGAGCGGGCCGGTGACGTCGCCGATCAGGACGGTCCAGCGTGGGGTTGTCCGGTCAACGCCGCCAGCGGGCGAGTCCGGATGCGCCCAGACGATGTCACGCGGGCCGCAGGAGTAGTAGCCGACGAGGTCCGGACGGTGCTCCGGGGAGATCCAGGCACCGCCGTTTCGTAGCCGGCAGTGGTCACCGTTCGCCAGCACCAGGCCGAGCGGGGCGGGGTTCCTGGGCGGGGAGACCTTGGTGACGAGGGCCTGGGCTGTGAGCGCGGTGAGGGTGG
>Ga0157379_10005895_pt1 | contig 10545 bp, 7 predicted proteins | sample S25metaG_FD_121802 | JGI IMG/M metagenome (GOLD analysis project Ga0157379, IMG submission 121802) | Switchgrass rhizosphere microbial communities from Kellogg Biological Station, Michigan, USA - S2-5 metaG | ecosystem: Host-associated > Plants > Roots > Rhizosphere > Soil | place: USA: Michigan... | reverse complement strand
GCTCTGTGGTAATCACTGATGTAGCTTATTGCATACATGTGTGTCCATTTTAACAATGCTACCTGTTACATGACTGCATGCTTTATGTCATACTATGTGACGTCACATCATTGTCACGCAACATATATCTGAGAGCGAAGAAACTGCAATAATCAGCATTGAAAGCCTTGTTTCCATCCGAACATGTCACTAGCTGGTTAGGAGGATCAACGCCTACCAAAGTGACCAGAGAGGCGAGGACAATGAGGTTTGTGAAAGCGATTTCGATATGCAAGCTGCTTGTTGTCAGAAGAACTGCAACACTGTTGAGTGCTTGTCTCACTCTCAGGCTTTTCTATCTTTATATACTGTTAAACCCCCCTTTGTAACTTGTGAGTAGTTTCTGGGAACAATCACTGAACATAATTCCCCTAGATGTCGTGCCAAGTTTGAATGTACGCGAACACATACCTGATGTCCTCCGAACTACAATCTTTTCCATTCCCAATAAAAAAAGTCTTCATAAGAAGATTTGTAGATTCATCGTACTGCTGGTTGATTTCATGAGACAAATTTTGGTCAGGTAGTCGCTCGTAGGTCAAACTGCGCAAGTATCATCTCTTATTTGGATAAAAGAAGAGCTTCTAACTATTTGATCATGATTTAAAGCACTACCGATGTGGTCGTCCCATCACAAATTGAGGCCTGAAAATCGGATTCCTGTTAGATATCAAAGGCCCATTTCACTTGCATGAACAAAGCAAGACTGAGTATGTGTTTTTCCTTCCGCTACAGTATCTCATATTTGCTAATCCCCTCGAACCGGCTCATACCGAATGCAAGATTTTTCCAGGGGATACTGGTAATTTCTGTCCTCCCTTTTCTTTATTCCAAGTCCGAATATGAAAATATTTCAGAGTTCGATATAATAATTACCACCTTCAAATTTTTGCGGAAGACCATTCAGCAAACCCGTTCAAAAATATTGTTAGGGTCGCGTATGGGCGGGTGACGACGAGACTAGGGGTATACTGCCGGATTTCTCCTTCTCTGAAAAAGGAGTTCTGATGTTAACTCGCAGAGTTCATAAAGAAGAATATTACGGGGAGTTGGGTCGGTTTTCTTTTTTCTTTGCCACCAAGCCCCATTAGGCACGCTGTCAAATCCTGCCCCATGATCTCCCGCAATTTCAATGGAGTGGTCAATCCTTCTCTCGAGGTACGTCCATCTCTTTTCTCCCTCCACTACTCCGATTTATTTAAATTCCAAATTGCGTTTCCAAGGGTCTATGGAAGCCAAAATCTCCGCTTCGCAGATTTATCTATCGTCGCCGTGAATGCCGGCATACATATTCAAGGTCAGTCATCTAACATCATTATTTCAGAGTCAAGAAAGGCATTCGTATTATTTCTTTAGAAACAGCGTATTCCATCGAGAGGAAAGCTACCGATCTGATTATAGGTCGGGAATCAATTAATGCACAGCAATGCCAAACACGTTTATTGACTGAAAATGGCCCTCTTTCACCTAGCTCTGCCGCCGACAACGCCCTTTTCTCTCTCCATTCCCTCCACAAAAAGCTCCTTGATACTTGTTGCAAAGTTACCCTTTTTTACAGTATAACAATACTACAGTAATAATGACCCGCATATGCCAACACCCGGGTATAGTCCCTGCCGTTATGGACAACAGCAATCATGTTGGCATTACCTGTTCGGCTGAGAGCTAATCGCCTGGCTGCGAGATTGCGAAACATCAAATATACGGTTTTCATGGAATTACAATCGACCATGTGGTGTGGAGCGGCGAGGTCCCAATGTGCAAGGCTGGCATTGTGGTTTATTTATTTATTTATTTATTTTTTTGTGGAGCGTTTGGTGTGGCTGAGAGCAAGCAGCATTGTCGCCCCTCGCAGCCCGCTAAAGTTACTGAGAGAATTCAGGTGGGGGAAGTTGATAACTTAAGAGTTGTGTTGTATGGTGCCTCCAACTAGGAAAATGCATTTATGCACACTGGCTTTAACCAGTAGTGTGGGGCTCAGGGGGTAGCCGCTCTGGCAGTCTACCCTTAATACCCACTAAAAACCTAGTGACATTGCTTTTGCGAAGCCCCCTGATATCATTTATTTGGAGCAGTTTGCCCCATGTTTTAAGTACTGTTGCTCTGGGGGTGGCTTTTCGTTTGTAACGCATAGAATTTGAGCTCAGGACATCTAGCTTTATTCTTTCTGCCACTGTGGTAACCCATTTGTTTGCTATTTCAGCATCTGTGATTTGTTTTGCAGGATTGTTGAGATAGGATAGCAGAAGGAAATAGAACCACAGAAGTGGGCTCAAACACAGACACAAACACATATAATGAGAACAAGATGGTGGTCAAGTCTTTTTGATCAGATAAGGAACATATAGTACATAGGCACCCATTGTGAGTCAATGTGGGCGCTTATGCAGCGCACTGGAACCATATACTGTATCCCAACAAGGATTTCCTTCATGTGAGATCTTCCACTCACATCTTATCCTCCATATGAGGTAGGTGGACTCAGAGATGAGGATAGTGTACAGTCTATTCAGACCTGTGTCTGGCCTTCCATTTTTGAGGGTGTAGTTGCTAAGCCCACAGCCCAGTGTTGTCCCCAGAGACACCTTCGGCCATTCTCTTCCTGTTTTCTCCCAGAATCTTTTTGTGAGTTCCCAGATTATCCTCTGTCCTGAGGTCACGCAGTCTGTTGGCTGGCATTGTCGTCATAAAAATCATCAACCTGATGCATGTTCAGAATTCCCACAAGTAACCCATCCAGATTGACTCTATGCCCCGCTTCGAGAGTCCAGAACTTGTAGCCCTCCATTACTTCTTGGTATATGTACTCAATAGCATGAGAGTTGCCTATGTCAGAAGGAACTCGGGAATCAGGCCTCAAGGCCCATATATGTTCCTTGCCATGTTGCTCCTCGTAATAGAAGCCCTTTACAGGAGCACCATTTTTGGCAAGTTGACCTGGGATCATAGTGAATGGTGGACTGTCAATATCTCCGATTTTATCCTTGGCCAAGATGCGAGGCATGAGAGCATAGCCCCCGTTCTGGACAACAGAACAGCATCAGGAGAAGGATCAATAAGTTGTAACACAGGTGAAATTGAAAGCAGACATGACAGGGAAAAGATTGCATGTTAGGGTGTCGAAATACAAAAGTTGGAAGTATGAGAGGTCATTGCAGTTGACCTCAAGGCCAAGGTATGATAAACCGAAGAGAGCCTTGAGTAGGGAGGACACTAAAATATCTCTGATGGCATCACGGGCCGTGGATATCTTGAGAACATTCATTACTGTCGCTGCATGATCGGGACTGAGGAGAGGTTCTGCATCACATATAAAACACTGTGAATCTGAATCGGATATGATTGCCTTAGACAGTAGGTCCTGCAAAATCTGACCATCCTCTGGCTTGTGACCTGTCTCTTTCAAAAATGACTCCATCCATTTTCATACAACATTGGCCATCAGTGTGTTACAATTCCCGTCATTAAACTGCTCAATTGCTCCCCTTATATCCTTAGCCAAGCAATTCAGCTCAAATGCGCCCATTGCCCCCCTGGCAAAACCATGCCTGTAGAGGATGACAGGTCAACTCAATCTTCGCAAGGGCAAGAGTTTCCCCAACCAGGATTGAATTTGATGATGGCTTGCTTGGCCACTCATCTGGAATGACATAGTTATGAACAGGTTCTCCATATTCCCAAATGCCAATGCTTGCAACTCCAGAGGTGTCATACTCAGAACTGATTGAGGTTGGAGTTGTAGTAGAAAGAGGCAACTCTTCAGAAGAATCATTCTGAGTATCAGGTTTTCTGGTTGTAAGCACACTTGTATTAGTGGATGTGCAGACTGTCGGCTGTCATCCATTGGAGGTTGTAGATGTAGGCTGCTCCTGAACGATTGCACAGATTGACCCTATAGTGACCTGAGCAAGGAATGCAGAGCTGAGCACAGCACATAGCACTTCGGTACCAATAAGGTTCTTGACCGAATCCAACAGGTCAAGCCTCTCTTCTGTGCCACTGCAAAGTTCCTGGCAATGAGTGCTAATTCCCTGTAAGAAGCAGACTTGATTCTTCCGATGTCAACTTCTACAAAGGCTACTGCACATCTCAAATTTGGACATAATATCTTGCTGTAGGAGACTGAGAGTGGGGGAATGGATGCAAGTGTGATAAATATTTGCTGGTACAGTTGCAACCTGATCCACTCCAAGTGCAGTGGCTAAGTGTTCGCATAAAATCCCTCTTGTAGTTTTCATTGTTGAAGCAGCTGCAAGGGAGGTTGTATAAATCATAAGTTTCTTCCCAACATCCATTGAGATCAAGGCTTGCTGCATCATGCCTTGTTGAGGATCCATGAAATTGGCCATAAATGATGAATCCCATGTCCCTCGAAGTGCAGATGATACTTGCAGACCATTGATAGGGATGGAATTGGGGAGAAGTTCAGTGGTGCTGGTGGCAAGAATGCCAAGAACATCCCGACTAACCCCTTCCCATGCAAGTGCTGCTACCCCCACCCTGGTGCAAGCACGACCAATGTCATTGACAGAACACAAAATTTGTAAGGTTCACTAGGACGATGTAATTGGTTCTAGTTAATCCTCGAAATAAGTAGATATAAATAGATAGAATAGAATAGTTCACACAAAGGATAACCAGTTGTAAGTCTCAATGATAATTGTTCTGAGGTTCAAAGCATGCTTTGAGCCTCCTTAAATACATATTTCATATATATAAATAACTACTGTGCTTTCCTGTGTTTACTGTGGACCCACAGCAAACACAGGAATAAATGGTCTTCTCCGCTCCAGTCCTATGTTCTAGATATAGCCCTGAGGCTATGATTCACTGGAAATCTGCCACGGGAAAATAGTAAGTTTGTATTCGTTGCAAAATTTGAGCAGCTGCTACAGCTGCTACTAATTTAGCTGTGGGAAAGGCAGGTTTTTTGATGCCAGGAAGGCAGTGTGGAGCTTGTGGGAAGCTGGGCTGAGTCAGCAACACCCAATACTCAGCCTGTCCGAGGTACATGAGACAAGAGCCACAATATATATAATTGGTGACAGACAAACACAGCAATCTGTTGTTTTCAGTGTTAGCACCCCCAAATGAAATTTAATTAGTAAACTAGGATATAATTCCTAGCAAAAACTTGTGCCCTGACAAATTTTTATGAATTTCCCAAACAACAAAAATAAATTTCAAGCTTAAATTTTAGGTCAGGAAACCAGGAAAACCTCGAATATATATATCCAGTTATATCCCTATTTATTACCCCTTCAATGTGCTTCCAGAATCCTCAGTCTCAATATTCTTTGTGGTGGTGACAAATTGCCCGAATATACAACCTTGAAGGTCTTTGCTATGTAGGTTATCAAGCCTTAGCAGTTCTGGATTTTGGCACCAGGGCTTACCATGAATTGAGGTCTTCCACCTTAAATATGGATTGACCAATTTGTGAATACATACACTACCAACCTGCACCAGTTGGTGGACATCTTATTACACTCCAATACCTATTAAGCTCACATAATATATTAGTGTGGGAATGCTTGCTGACTAGTACATGAACCACTAAGATCTATTGGAATCTAATATACTCAATTCAAGTATCTTCGAGTTGCTCCTCAAATGGCCTACAGCTGGTGAGGGTTAACTGCAAAGAGGATATGAAGGTGGCTTAGTGAGATATCCAGACAGGAAGTTAGTGCAGATAGTCAAATTCTCCCCTCAAAGAAGATAAAATGGCAGGATTAGAATAATACAGTAGTTCAATGGTGATCAGGTTCAGTCCAAGTCAGTGGAATCCCCTGAAGATCAAGATCAGAGCAATGTTTTGCAGGGTCCCAATTCTCAACCCACATGCTTCTTCAAATTGCAAGACCTAGAAGCAGATGCTGGGATGTGGGATAGGATTAGACATGATGCTCCAATGTGCAGTTGGGACAAAGGTAGACTACAGTCTATGACTCTTATGTTGTCTTGTTAGTGACTAACAAGTATATTCCAGGCACCCTCTCTCCCCTCTTCCATTGCCAATGTATCAACAACTGACTTTTTGGTCAATTCTGATATTGGAAATGTTACACTTTCGGTGGAGAATATTGATGTGGGTATCTCCCATGACTCTCAAGGATTTAACACTGTTATTGATACTATTTTGGTTAACATAGGGTATGTAACACTGAAGAACATTATCCTCAGAAATATACTCATTCTTGTGAATCTCAGAACTCAATCCACTGGATGTGTCTTGTATATAAATTTCAATTAATTGATATTTCCTCCCAGCTTTCAAATCTTACCAATCTTGTCCCAAATTATTGAACACCAAAAATTTTGGAAGAACAAAGAACAAGAGCAGATAGAGGGCAAACAAGATGTGTCACAAACATGAGATTGTTCATGGGCATAATAGACACTTCCAATTGTTAGACTTGGTTATGGATTCATTACCCCAGCTTTCACTTCCTAGTCTTTTCATACTACAACAGTCATCTTCACTGCTAATATACAATGCAGGCTAATCTGTAATGCACCTCTGCATTTATAAAATAAAAAAAGCCTCAGCCCATTACCCAACTATTGTGAGAAATGAAACAGTCACCAGTGGTGACAAACCATAGATGTGAATTCAGGACTGATTCCAGAATTGATGTTATGTATAGCTTGTTTATTCTGGCCTGAAATCCACAAACAATATGATACCACAAATCATATCATTTCAAGAAATGTTCCAAATGATAGTGGCAATGATATGAAGCACTTTTTGTGTTTATACTCTGTCACTGTTGCTTTCAGTTGACACTTCATATAAATTTATCAGTCTTGAATAGGTACATCAAAGCTTTCCACAATTCTGCATTACTGTCCCTTTTGTTGATATTGTTATTTTACAGGACATTATATTTCCAGGGCACCCCTTGGGTCAATATGGCAAAAATCATATCTCTTGTGCCAAATTAAAAGATCCACATAAACATGTATAACAAGGTTGAGGATATATGACCAATTCTGAATCATAATGTTATGCTCTAATATAGTGAATGATATCTCTGCTGTTTCTCAAAATGGTCAGTTTTATTGCAACCTCACTAAATATTCACCTGGTACTCCCAATTCATATCTTCAGAAGCCTTCCTCATTTAAGTCTGTATATTTGTCATACAATTATATCACTAGCGCTAGCCCTGGAAAAAGAGACAGATTATTTTTTGAGACCTCTATGTGATGTCAAGGCCAATTATATAACCCCAGTTCATTCACCTCTGAATGTGAAGATACATAGCTAAACCCTGTTTTATAAAAATCTACAATCCCAAACTCCTTCCTCACACCAAACTGTCTACACCTAAAAAGTACATTGCTGACAATGCAACCATCCAATGATATCGGTGAGCACATATTTCTGACATTAATTTGTCCAACATTCACATGGGACTATCAAATGATATAACTGGCCTCAAGTCTTGAGGACCTTCCACATAAACATGCAATGATATCCCTGTCTACTATCTTCCCATTGAGTCTACCTGAGTTATATTTTCTAACACCACAATGTCCCTCTGAATTTTCTTTACTACACAGATATTACTACACCCTATAACAGGAATGATATTCCCATGAAATCTTCTTTATGAAAGAAACTTATCATTCCATTTATTTGCAGAGATAAACTATACCTAATAATACAACAATATATCCCACCGCTGCCAGTCTCTCTGTATTATTTTTTTTACCATGGAGACATATCATTCTGCTTAGTTGCAGAGATGAAATGCACCCACATAGACTCATATCTCTCACCCCTGTGAGCTCATTCGGATTTTATTTACCACAGAGAGATAACATTTCATTTACTTGCAGAGATAAGATATATGCACACCAAATACTATCTTTTGTGCCCACAAGTCTATCTGAGTTTTATTTACCATGTACATATGATTCTATTAATATGCCTAAATAAATATTTAGGTATCTTCCAAACTGGACCAGAAGGCACCCTAAGCTCCAGAACTATGAAGGTGAGGTGGCTGGGCTTCCTTTCAGGGCTTGGCTGGTTATTATCAATATGTAATCACTCACTCAAGAATCATAGTATCCAAATACCACATTAACAGAAAGTACCAGTCTTGTATGGGGGATAGCATGGGGGACCTGCAGGTGGGACATCTCTTGAGACTGTCACCTCCATCTGTGACAAGTGGGGCCAATGGGTACCTGCAAGGCACCTGACACACTCATACAGGTACAAATTACATTATTTGGTAATTTCCTCAAAGGTACCTCCGAGTTTTCAGGTCTTTCAGAAGGTCCCCCCTAGGGCATGTCATGAGTGCACTTTCAGGTCTACCTGGATCTGACCTGGAATTGGATGAAGTTAGTCAAGCATTGACCTGGAGTTGCAGATCCAGGTCCTCCAGATCTAGATACCTGTCACTAGAGGCATAGAAAAATTTTCAACTAAGGAAAACTTTAGAAGAATCTTAAAGGTTAGCCACTTTTATTTGGTATTTTCACCAAACAAAAATAATGATGAAATTAAACATTCCCAAAGGGTTTCATTAGAATTTTTAGACCAAGACCTGGAAAATTTTAATGAAACCCTATATGATTCAGAAAACTCTAATGTAACTCTGCTGGAATGTTTAATTTTGTTATGGTTTGTATTCTATGAAATCCTGAATAAAATTGGCTAACCTTCAAGATTTGCTCAGGTTTTCCTTGGCCAAAAACCTTTCTATGCCTCCAGTGTGTGGGTCTATTTGTAATTATAGTAAATTACTATGACTCTAGGCTAAATAGTGCTACTAAAAACCTGCAGGTCTTTTATCACTTTTTCCTTGGGGCATTAAAATACTCTCACTTATGTTTGGGATGAAAACTAAAAATCTGTATAAAATATCAATTGATGTACCCCAATGGCTGCACTATACTCAGAGAATCTAATATCAAACAAGACAGCACTGCATCCAGACTAAGATCACCCTAATAATATGCCATTCAGTGTAGAAACAGGACCATTTCAACATTTTCTTTACATTCCATATTTCTAGTCATTATGATCACCTGGCTATCCCCCTATTGTCCCCCATTAATGGTAGGGAGAATTGTAACATAAGGTTGTTCAGGGGGTGCTGAGCATTGCTGTTATGCCTCATTACAGTCCCACCATTCTCCCAACCTGCCCTACCCACCATTCCCCTTATTTCTTCCTGCACCTGACTAGCTCTACCCAGATGTTGAGAGGATTTAATAAGCCCATTAATATAATGGGAAATAGTCTAGTATATTACTATTGAGGAATGAACTCCTGGTGTGGGAGGGGGATGGCAAATGAGCTGTATTCATCAGTGCCAGGAGAAGTTGTCCTCACCACCCTTGTCTGATCTGTTGCTAGCATAATTTGGCTAGGATGTAATAATTATATCAATGGGTAGTTAGTCTAACCCAAGTCTGAATACTTCATGAAAAATATTGGAGCATATTTGTGTATTGTATCAGCAAAATTATGCTACCCAGGATGATTCATTATCTGTTGAGCCAACCCACAGTTAATCTGATGTTCTGAAAATCATATCATTTCTTAAATTGATATAAATTTGTGATTCCATATGTTGTATGTTAAGTCATCCAACAGTCTGAAATTTGTTTAATAAAGTGTAACAATTAATATCTCTTACCATCAATCTAAATAGTAAGTGGAGGATGATATGATTTCTGGAACCTTATAAAAATCATACCATTGGTTGATTACAGGGCACTCAATTTCATCTTGACTACTAATTGTAAAATCATACATCCAGGCAATTACTTTGCTGGTATAGTATACTGGGATATCAATATCTTCCTCAGTCAAGTATTAGTGAATACTGAAACTATAAGCATGCTTCAGTTCTTATGTTTTAATTCATCTATATTGTAAACAGGAGATTCATATATTTTATTCTGGAAACAACCCTAATTCATACCATTGGTTTGGAGATAAGGCCCAAACAGTATAGGCAGAGGCAGCTCAGATTCCCACTATATTTGATCAGTCAGACAGCTTCTGCCTTCTTGATGTCTGGAGTTGTACTCCAAGTCTAGGTTCAGTATCATTTCTGCTCCCAGATCTTAGTAGCTGCATCCCCAGCCCTCCCAATTCTGAATCATTTCCAGCACTGTTTACAAATGTTTTGTGGGCTAAACTGAGTTTATGAATAACTTTTGTGTGAGGAATTTAAAGAGAGAGTGGGAGAAATACATACTCAAATTCTGCCAGGTGCTACTAGATTGTGTTGGCATGTCCTGGTAGCATGCAATGGGCTGTATCTAGGGACCACAAAGACTTCCATTTTCATCATTATGGGGTTTCAAACATCCCAAATGTCGGAGTGGAATCTGGTTTGATTCATATAATAATAAACAGTATACTCAGCGGTCGTATAACAAGAGAACGACGCTATATTATGTACCTAATAAACAGTATACTAGATACAAACATTTAATTATAAAGAAACAAAAGAGAAACAATATTTGACT
>Ga0157379_10005893_pt1 | contig 10547 bp, 6 predicted proteins | sample S25metaG_FD_121802 | JGI IMG/M metagenome (GOLD analysis project Ga0157379, IMG submission 121802) | Switchgrass rhizosphere microbial communities from Kellogg Biological Station, Michigan, USA - S2-5 metaG | ecosystem: Host-associated > Plants > Roots > Rhizosphere > Soil | place: USA: Michigan... | reverse complement strand
TGCACTCGATCGTGCTCGACCGGCCGGACGTCGGCGAGATTCCGACGCTTGGCTGGTTCCTCACCGTGAACCTCACCATCCCGGTGTGGGACTGGGGCGGTATGCGAAGCAAGGTGCATCAGGCGCAGGCGAAGCAGAGCCAGGCCAGGGTCGCACTCTCGCAAACCCAGCGGCAGCTCATGGCGAACCTCTACTCGATGTACAACGAGTCGCAGGCGGCCAGGACGGCCGTCAACGAGTTGCAGCATGTGTCGGATCTGGCGGCCGAAAGCCTGCGTCTGACCTCGCTTCGCTATGAGGCCGGCGAGTCGACGGCGCTCGAAGTCGTCGACGCACAGAACGTCCTGGTGCAGGCGCGCAACGCCTACGACGATGCGCAAGTGCGTTACCGCGTGGCGCTCGCGGAGCTGCAAACGCTGACCGGACGAATGCCATGAACAGAACGCTCATCCTGTTGATCTGTCTTGCCGTCACCGGATGCCGCGGAAAGAAAGAAGAAGCGGAAGGTCCGGTCGTGACCGTCGACGTCGCGCCGGTGCTGCTGTCGCAAATCCAGCAGACGGTGCGTGGCGATGGCCTCATCTACCCGAAGCAACAGGCGGCCATCGTTCCGAAAATTGCCGCACCGATCAGGAAGGCATTGGTGCAGCGCGGCGCGAAGGTGAAGGCCGGCCAGTTGCTCGTCGAACTCGAGAACCAGGATCTCGCGGGCGCTGCCGCCGAGAGCCGCGGCACGTTCGATCAGGCGCAGGCGACCTACGAGACCACGGCGAACGCAACAGTCCCTCAGGAATTGCAGAAGGCCGAGCTCGACGCCCGGGCGGCCAGGGACGCGTTCGACGCCGCGCAGGCTGTCTTCGACAATCGCCAGCGTCTATTCCGGGAAGGGGCCATCGCCGAGAAAGACGTGAACGATTCGCGCGCACAACTGAGCGCCGCGCGGACGACATCCGAAACGGCGCAGAAGAAGCTCCAGGACTTGCAGGGGTTCGCGCGCGACCAGGAGCTGAAGGCCGCGTCCGCACAGCGCGACGCCGCGCGCGGACGGTTTGAATCCGCGCAGGCGCAGTTGAACTACTCGCGCATCACGAGTCCTATCGACGGCGTGGTGACCGATTTGCCGTTCTATGCGGGTGAAACCCCGGCGAGCGGTCAGCCGATCGTCACGGTGATGGATATCACGCAGGTGATCGTGCGCACGCACGTGCCGCCTGCGCAGGCGGCTCTGTTGAAGGTCGGGAACGAAGCCAGCATCATCGGCGCCGGCGGCATTCCGTATCCGGCGAAGGTCTCGCAAGTGAGCCCCGCGCTCGATGCGGCGAACAGCACGGTCGAAGTCTGGGTTCAGGCTGACAACAAGGACAACGAGCTGCGTCCAGGCACGAGCGTGAAGGTCGAAATAGTCGCCCAGACGGTGGCGAACGCGCTCGTCATCCCGGAAAAGGCCGTGCTGACGAGTCCGGCAGGCGCGACGTTCGCCATCGTCGTCGACCAGAACAATGTGCCCCATCGCCGCAAGATCAGCGTCGGGATCCGCGACAGCGGCAAGGCCCAGGTCACCGACGGCCTCGACAGCGGCCAGCGCGTCGCCACGACGGGCGCGTTCGAGTTGTTCAAGCTCGAGGCGGACGTGCTGACGAAGACGAAAGTCCAGATCGCGCCGCCCAAGGAAGAAGAAGAGGTCGAAGAGACCTGATGGCGGCGACAGAGCAGCCTCTGGACGACCGCGAGCGGCCGGAGCGGTACTGGTTCGCGCGCCACTCGACGTCGATCATCTTCCTCATCTGCCTCGTGGCGGTGGTCGGTATCTACGAGGCGTTGACGTTGCCGGTCGCGGTCTTCCCGACGACCAACTTCCCGCGCATCGTCATCTCGGTCGACAACGGCGTCATGCCGATCCAGCAGATGGAGGTGTCGATCACGCGCCAGATCGAGGCGGCGATCCGCAGCGTGCCGGGCCTCGCGACGGTGCGCTCGATCACCAGCCGCGGCTCGGCCGAGATCGATCTGAATTTCAACTGGGGCGTCGACATGCTGGAGACGCTGCAGCTGGTCGACGCCGCTGTTTCGCGCGTGCAGCACGCGCTGCCGGCGACCGCCGATGTGCAGACGCATCGCCTCGATTTCGCCAGCTTCCCCATCATCGGCTACAGCCTGACGTCCGACTCGGTGCCGCAAACGGATCTCTGGGAGCTGGCGACCTACGACATCAAGCCGCGCCTCAACGCGCTGCCGGGTGTGGCGACGGTCCTCGTCCAGGGCGGCTCGCGGCCCGAGTTCCACGTCACGGTCGACCCGGGGCAGATGCTGCGCGCGAAGACGTCGATCGCCGACATCGTCGGCGCCATCAACCGGACGAACGTCATCGACTCGCCGGGCCTGATGAATCGAAACCACCAGCTCTTCCTCGGCCTCGTCGACGGGCAGGTTCACAGCGTCGAGGACATCGGCAACGTCGTCATCAAGCACGTGAACAACGTGCCGGTGCGGGTGGGCGACGTCGGCACGGTCGCACCGGGAACAGAGCCGAAGTACACCGCCGTGAGCGCGAACGGAAAGCCGGCGGTGCTCGTGAGCGTCAATCGACAGCCGGACAGCAACACGGTCCAGGTGGCGGACGAAGTGCACCAGGAAATGGCGGCCATACAGCGGTCGCTGCCGGCCGGCGTGGTGCTGCAGCCGTTCTACGACCAATCGGGCATCGTTCAGGAGTCGATCGCCAGCGTCCGCGACGCGATCGTCATCGGCCTCTTCCTGGCCGGCTTCATCATCTGGCTGTTCCTGCGCGACTGGGGCACGGCGATCATGACCGGGCTCGTCGTGCCGGTCACGATGGTGATCACGTTCATCGCGATGAAGCTGCTCGGACAGAGCTTCAACCTGATGACGCTCGGCGGTCTCGCGGCGGCGGTTGGCCTGGTCATCGACGACAAGATCGTGGTGGTCGAGAACATCGTGCTGCACCGCGACGCGGGCCAGGGACCGCTCGAAGCGACGGCGAGTGCGTTGAAGGAGCTGACTGTCCCCCTGATCGGCTCGACGCTCACCCCGATCGTCGTGTTCCTTCCGCTCATCACGATTACGGGCGTGACCGGGACCTTCTTCGGCGCGCTCGCGATCGCGATGAGCGTGTCGCTGCTGACCTCGTTGGTGCTCGCGCTCGTGTGGACGAGCAATCTGAGCACGCGTCTCGTGCGGCGTCATCAGCACGGCGCCGCGCACGAGCACGACATGGAGCAGGGCCGCGTCTTCGGTCCGATCGTGCGGTTCTACGAGCGAGTCCTGCGGCGATCGCTCCACCAACGGGCGCTGTTCGCTGGATTTGCGATCGTGCTCATTCTCATCTCGTACGCCTGCTACCACTACATCGACAACGAGCTGCTGCCGGCATTCGACGAAGGTGGGTTCGTCCTCGACTACGTCATGCCGCCCGGCAGCTCCCTGCAGGAGACCAACCGCGTGCTGAACCAGGTCGAGCAGGTCCTGCGGAGCACACCGGAGGTGGAAAGCACGTCGAGGCGCACCGGGATGCAGCTCGGCCTCGCGGCGGTCACCGAACCAAACACCGGCGACTTTGCCGTCAAGCTGAAGACGAAGCGCAGTCGCAGCGTCGAGCAGGTGATCGCCGACGTCCGCGCTCGCGTCACGAAAGCGCAGCCGGGACTGGACGTCGAGTTCATCCAGGTGCTGCAGGACATGATCGGCGATCTGACCGGCGCGCCGGAGCCGGTCGTGGTCAAGCTTTTCGCTGACGATCCCGATCTCCTGGCGACGTGGGCGACGCAGGTCGCGGACGCGCTCGAGAAGACGAAGATCGGAGACAAGACGCCGATCGTCGATGTCGCGAACGGCGTCGAAAAGTCGACCAGTGGACCGGCGGTGCGATTTGTCGTCAACCCCGATGCGGCGGATCGCGCGGGCTTCACGGCGGAGGAGCTCGGTACGGTCGGCGTCGCGTTGCTCGAAGGCGAGCCCACGACGACTCCGGTCGTCATCAACGATCGCCCGTATCCCCTGCGCGTCAGATATCCGGCGACGGCGCGCGCCTCGCTCGAGGCGATGAGCAACACCATGATCGTGAGCTCGAACGGGACGTCGGCGACGCTCGGTTCGCTCTCGACGATCGATGAGCAGCCCGGGCAGACGGAGATCGTTCGAGAGAACCTGCAGCGCCTCGTTGAAGTGACGGCGCGGCTCGAAGGCGTCGCCCTGGGCAGCGGCATCGCCGCCGTCCAGAAGACCGTCGCCGATCTCAAGCTGCCGCCATCGATTCGCGTCGAGTACGGCGGCACGTTCCGCGAACAGCAGAAGTCGTTCCGCGACCTGACGACGGTGCTCGTGCTGGCGGTGGTGCTGATCTTCCTCGTGCTGCTGTTCGAGTTCAGGACCTACACGGCGCCCGCCGCGATCCTCTCGTCGGCGCTCCTGTCGACCTCAGGTGTGTTCATCGCCCTCCTCATCACCCGGACCACATTCAACGTCTCGTCGTTCATGGGTCTCATCATGGTCGTGGGCATCGTCGCCAAGAACGGCATTCTGCTGCTCGACGCGAACGACAAGTTCGTCGAACAGGGGATGCCCATCGAGGAGGCGATTGTGCAGGCCGGCCGGCGGCGACTGCGTCCGATTGTGATGACGGCGATGGCGGCGGCCGCGGGCATGCTGCCGCTGGCGCTTGGCATCGGCCAGGGTTCGCAGATGCTGCAGCCGCTGGCGATTTCGGTGATTGGCGGAATTCTCATCTCCATGGTGCTGTCGCTCGTCGTCACACCCGCGATGCAGTTCTTCTTCCATGCGCGTGCTGCTCGTCGAGGATGAACCGCAGGCCGCCAGCGTGCTGGCGAAGGGGTTGCGCGAGCAGCAGTATGTCGTCGACCTCGTCGCTGACGGTGAGGCCGCCATCGCGCACGCGGCCGCCGTCGACTACGACGCGCTGATTCTGGACGTCATGCTGCCGCTGCGCGACGGTCTCGATGTGTGCCGCCATATCCGGCAGCGCGGAAGCAGCGTCCCGATCCTGATGGTGACCGCGCGCGACGCGGTCGACGCGCGCATCGCGGGTCTCGACGCCGGCGCCGACGATTACCTCGTCAAGCCGTTCGACTTCGGAGAGTTGCTGGCGCGGCTGCGCGCGGTGATCCGCCGCGGCCGGCAACCGCTGCTGCCCCGGCGCGTCACTCTCGGTCCACTGGTCCTCGAGACCCAGGCCCGCCTGGCGATGATCGGGTCACGCGAGCTGTCGCTGACGGCGAAGGAGTACGCGCTGCTCGAATATCTCGTACGCCGGGCGGGCACGGTCGTCAGCCGCACCGACATCGCCGAACACGTGTGGGGCGAGCAGTACTTTCCGTCGTCGAACGTCGTGGACGTGTACGTCCAGCGGCTGCGGCGAAAGCTGGAGCAGGCCGGAGCTCCCTCGCTGATCCGCACACGGCGGGGCGAAGGGTATCAGGTCGTTGGATGAGATTTGTTGCCCAGTGCAGCGTTGTTGGATCAGCCACGAAACTCACGAAATTCACGAAACTCACGAAAGAGATTTCGGTTTCGTGTTTTCGTGGTTTTCGTGTCTTTCGTGGCAGTGCGGCGTCCCAGAACCAAAACTGGTCTAGTACCGCAGTCGCAGGGAGAACTGAATCCGTCTGGCCGGGCCGGCGGAGATTGACTGGCCGTAGAAAGACGAGAGCAGGTTGCCGACCGGCGTGTTGTAGTTGACGCGATTGGTGACATTGAACGCGTCGACCCCGAGGTTCAAGGAGCGCTTCGGACGGGTTTTGCCGGACGCCGCGTACGGGAGGTCGCGCGACCAGCGCAGGTCGAGACTGACGTACGCGGGACCGCGCTCCGTGTTTCGACCCACTCCCGCGGGTCGCGCGTTCGCGATGCCGGTGTTGAACGCATCGAGCCCGGTCGTGATCGAATACGGCCGCCCGGAATAGCTTTCGAACGAAACACCGACGTTCAACCAGGGTCCGCCGTTGAACGTCCCGAACAGCTCGATCGACTGCGTGCGATCGAAATCCGCCGGACCGTACTCCCGCGACAGGTCGTACGAGTTCGGCGGCATCCAGTTGACCCCTGACGTGTTGTTCCGTGCGCGGCCGACGCCGTACTGCGCGGTGCCGTTGAAGTACTTGCCCGGCTGGCCGCGGAGGGTCACTTCGAATCCTATCGAGCGCGACATTCCCGCGGACTCGATCTCACGAATCTGACTGTAGGCCGCGTCGGGCCGTGCGATGTAGTCCGGCGGCGGCGGCGCGTTCACATCCCGCGATCGGAATTGATCGTACCCGCGGGTGCCGTGCAGGTTGAGCGCGATCGTCGTCTTCGGACGAAGCTGACGCTCCAGGCCGATGCCGTAGTCGAGCAGGTACGGGATTGTCGTGCCGGTCGCCAGTCGGACCAGGCTCGTTGGCTGTGCGCCGAGCGTCTCACCCGGCGGCACGGGATTGGGAAAGCCGGGATCGGTCAGCACGAAGCGCGACAGGTGTTCACCGTCATAGCGGAGCAGGTCCTGGATCGGCCCCGGGCCGGTGCGGTCGTAGAACACGCCCGCTCCCCCGCGCAGCACAGTCTTGTGTGATTCGTCCGGCGAGTACGCAAACGAAAAGCGCGGCGCGAAGTTGTTCGTGTCGTGAAAGTAGTTCTGCCAGTCGTACCGAATCCCGAGATCCAGCGTCAGGTTGGCGCCAACGCGGATCTCGTCTCTGGCAAACAGACCGACGACTTTTTCGAGAAACAACGTGTGCCCGTCGCCGCGCTGCGCGATGTATGAGTACGGCAACCCCAGTTGAAAGGTGGCCAGGCTCGAGAAGTAGTAGGTCCCACCGACATTCGTCGCGTCCGTGTTTCCGCGCCAGCTCCAGTCCGGGATATTGATCCCGAATTTCAATGTCTGCTGTCCCTTCGTCCATGTGAGCGCATCGACGAGCGTGAAGTGATGCTCGGTGCGGAGCTGATCGTTCTGCGCGCCCCCGCCGATGAAGCTGTCCTGGACGACGATCCGTGGCTGCGGGTTGATGCTGGTGCGCGGCTCGTACTCCACGCCGTAGAGGCCCTGGACCTCGTGAAGCAGCGTCGACGACACGATCGTCTGATGCCGGTACGTCACGTCGTCTTCGCGAGCGGTATGGTTGAAGCCCGCCTCGGGCAGCGTGATTCCACCAGCCCGGTGATTCATATTCTTCTGGTACAGATGCGAGAACCCGAACGAACCCGTGTTGTCCGGTCCGAACTGATGCGTCACGGAGCCTGCAGCCAGGATGTTCCGGAACGGCGTTGGCACGTTCGTCTGCACCGTGCCGCCGGGCGTCTCGGCATAGACGATCGCCTGGTTGTCCTGGGCATCGGCCGTGCCTGAAATCAGAAAGTTGGTGCTCTTCCCGTCACCCAGCGGCCCGCCGAGCGTGCCCTCGACGATCCGCCGTTGTTCGGTCGGCTTCTCGGCGGCAAACGCGTTGCGCGCTGCGAACGCGGAATCGCGGAATCGCAGGTTGACCGTTCCCGAGTATTCCTGGCCGCCCGGTTTGGTGATGATGTCGATGCGGCCGCGTCCGGGGCGCATGAACTCCGGGGAATACGGATCCTGGTTGATCTTGATTTGCTGGATGGCCGACGCCGAGAGCGCGAGCACGTTCACCTCGACGCCGTTGACCAGCACGGTCGGGCCGTTCGTGCCGATCGCCGTCGAATCGAGGAACCGCGACATCGCGGCGACGACATCCTGGTCGAGGACCGGCAGGTCGTCGAGCTGATCGGCGCTGACAGTGATCGCATTGAGGTTCGACTCTGCCCCGGTGCTCGTCTCCGCGCTGCCGCCGCTGACGGCCACCTCCTGGGAGACGCCTTCGATCGGCAGCACGATCGTGAGCGGCGATGGAGTGCGCGTACCGATGCGAACATGTGTCGCTCTTTGTGTGAAGCCGGGGAACTCGGTCCGGATGTCGTATTCGCCGGGCAGGATCCGCTCGAACCGGAACTGGCCGCTCTGATCGGTCGTCGCCTGCTGCGTGCCCGTCGCCGAACCGGACCCCGACAACGTCACCGCGGCGCCGGGCAGGACAGCTCCGGTCTGATCCTGCACAACCCCGGCAACGGTCACTCCGCGTGACGCCGACTGCGCCAGTCCAAGTACGAGAAGACTCACCAACAGATTCATCATCGGGCGCCTGATCATAGCGATCGGTTCATGAACGCACGATGAAGCCAGGCATGCAGGTCCTGACGTAGAATTTTTCGATGCGCGTGCTCCTCGTCGAGGACGAACCCGCCGCCGCCCAGGTGCTGGCCAAGGGGCTGCGCGAGCAGGCGTACGCCGTGGACGTCGCCGGGGACGGCGACGGCGCCGTCTTCCAGGTCGGTACCAACGACTACGACGCGGTGATCCTCGACGTCATGCTGCCCAGGCGCGACGGCTTTGCGGTGTCACGCGCGATTCGCGAGTCGGGCGCCGCGGTGCCGATCCTGATGCTGACCGCGCGCGACGCGGTGGACGCCCGCATCGAAGGACTCGACTCCGGCGCCGACGACTATCTGGTGAAGCCGTACGACTTCGGCGAGCTGCTCGCGCGGCTGCGCGCGCTGATCCGCCGCGGACGCCAGCCGATCCTGCCCGAGCGCTTGACGGTGGGGCCGCTCGGGATCGATACGCGCAGCCGGCAGGTACGCCTCCACGGCAGCATCGTTCCGCTCACCGCGAAGGAGTACGCGCTGCTCGAGTACCTGGTTCGCCGCGCGGGCGACGTGGTGAGCCGCGCCGATATCTGCGAGCACGTGTGGGACGAGCACCACGATCCGCTGTCCAACGTCGTCGACGTCTACGTGCAGCGGCTGCGCCGCAAGCTCGATCGCTCCGGAACGGAATCGCTGATTCGTACGCGGCGCGGCGAGGGGTACCAGCTCACTATCGCCAGGGAGCCGTCGTGACGAGACTCTCGCTGCGGTCGCGGCTGACGCTGTGGTACACGGTCGCGCTGCTCGTGGTGCTGTGCTTGTTCGGCGCGAACGTGTTGTGGCAGCAGCGGCGGATCGGGTTCCGCCGCGTCGATCGAGAGCTCGAAGCGCTGACGGCCACGCTGGCCAACATGGTGCAGGAAGAGCTCAACGAGCAGGACGATCCCGTCACGGCCGCGACGGAAGCGACGACCGCGGTCACGGCCCCGGGACGAGCGCTCGCGATTGCAGACGAGGACGGGAAGGTGCTGGGCGCGCGATGGAATCATCTCGACCTGCCGGGCCCGATCGCCGCCGACGGGGAGCCGAGCGTCCGGACGATTCAGAGCAATGGCGTCGCGTGGCGCGTGCACACGCGTCCGCGCGCCTTCGGGAACCTGACGCTGGTGCTGGTGGTCGCGACTCCGGTGTCCGACGTGCTTCGCGAGCAGCGCGAAGTGCAGGAGGCCATGATGATCGGGATCCCGATCGTGCTCCTGCTTGCGGCAGCCGGCGGCCTGTGGCTGGCATCAGTGGGGCTTCGGCCGATCGCCGACATGGCGGGACGCGCCGCGAGAATTGCGCCCACCGGTCTGGATGATCTCGGCCAGACGGACAGGACCGACGAGCTCGGTCAGCTCGCGACCGCGTTCAACGGCCTCGTCGCGCGGCTTCGCGCGACGCTGCAGACGCAGCGGCAGTTCATGGCGGATGCCTCACACGAGCTCCGCACGCCCGTGTCGGTCGTGCGCGCGACGTCGGACGTCACGTTGAGCCGCGACCATCGCGATGAGCCCGAATACCGGGAGGCACTGGCGATCGTCGGCGGACAGGCGCGGCGGCTCGGGCGCCTGGTCGAGGACATGCTGGTGCTCGCACGCGCGGACGCAGGCGGTTATCCGCTACGGCCCGTGGATCTGTATCTCGACGAAGTCGTCGCTGAATGCCGGCGCGCCGTCGATGTTCTCGCGACCGAGCGCGGCGTGGCGATCCGCGCCGCCGGGTCGCCGGACATTCCGTTTCGCGGTGACGAGGATCTGCTCCGCCGGCTCGTGCTGAATGTGCTGCAGAACGCCGTCCAGCACACGCCGACCGGTGGCTCGGTGGCGGTGGACATCCATCAGGAGCCGGCCGCCGTGAGGATCCGGGTGACTGACGAAGGGCCCGGCATCCCGGCAGGCGATCAGCAGCGCATCTTCGATCGCTTCGTCCAGCTCGATGCCGCGCGCCGCGGCCAGGGCGCCGGGTTGGGCCTGCCCATCGCGCGATGGATCGCGGAGGCGCACGAGGGAACGCTCGTCCTCGAGCACAGCGGTCCCGAAGGGTCGACGTTCTGCGTCTGGCTACCGACGCCCGCGACTACGTAGTGAAACGCAGGGCTGAAGCCCTGCGCCACATTTGGAAAGGCTTCGCCGCCACATTTGGAAAGGCTTCGCCGCCACATCCGCAAAGGCTTCGCCGCTACCGCTGAAAGGACTCGGAGTTCGGTTGTGGCGCAGGGCTTTTAGCCCTGCGTGCCACTCGAACGAATTCTACGGAAGACTGTTGACGAGAATCTCGGTGACCGAGTGGACGATGCGCAGCAGCGGGGAGTAGGCGAGGACGAGCGCGGCCGCCGG
>Ga0157379_10005892_pt1 | contig 10548 bp, 8 predicted proteins | sample S25metaG_FD_121802 | JGI IMG/M metagenome (GOLD analysis project Ga0157379, IMG submission 121802) | Switchgrass rhizosphere microbial communities from Kellogg Biological Station, Michigan, USA - S2-5 metaG | ecosystem: Host-associated > Plants > Roots > Rhizosphere > Soil | place: USA: Michigan... | reverse complement strand
CCACGAGCCACGAGAATCTATGAGTTGACTGTGAAGATGTCATGCAGACTTGAGTGCCGAATAATAAATAATGTCGGTGAAGGATATAAACAACCACCAGGTGGGCCCATAATGATCCATAGTCACCATGGACTACGCCCGCAAGTATCATAGCCTTCACAGTCGACCCAACATCCTTCTCGTAGTCTCCGGCACTCAACACTTCCATAGGTCCTAAACTATTCGCAAATGTCATCGAAATATCTGCGTGTCTACCCACCCAACCCAAACGTTGAGCGTGGCATATCCACAAAAATCGGGTCGCATGAGGATAGGATCATCTATGCGAATGGCAAGAGTATTGTTGTAAGTGCTTCAGTAGTATGGGTTGAGGTTGATTGAAGTCTTACTTGAAGTTGATTTCCAGATTCGTGATTTGAGCGTTCGTACCGATCTGGGCATAAATCCTTTCGTCGCTCACACTTCGTCGTGCAGAATCCTGCAAATGATATCGTGTATTCGGGACATGTTCAGCCTACGACTGTAGCCCGCATCTCGCCTACTGGATTCTATGCTGCCTCCGCCGATATCGCTGGGAACGGTACGTCGGGCTGGGCCCTGTTTACGACCATGCTGATGCCTCTATAGTCCGCGTTTGGGATACGGCTGGAACTGAGCAGGTCCTGAAATCCGAGTTCAAGGTATTGGGAGGTAAGATGTGAGTTAATGCATGCTTTTCCCTTCATACGTCGGTCCTGACTTCCCCAGCAACGATCTAGCATGGGATGGCGAAAGTAAGCGAATAATTGCCGTCGGAGATGGGCGCGAGAAGTATGGTGTTGTTTCTCTGACTTCGACTTCAGCTGAACGTGCAACAGATTCGGACACGTTTTCCAGTTCGACTCGGGATCCTCAGCCGGAGAGGTCGCTGGCCATGCCAAAGCAATCAATGCCGTATCTATCAGACACCAAAGACCCTTTCGTGCCGCAACTGGTGGCGATGATGGACAGATTGTATTCCACAAAGGTGCGCAATGCTTTGGGCGTGGAGTCAAGTCCGCGCTGACGAGATTTGCAGGTGCACCGTACAAGTACGATCTTACCGTCAAGGCACATTCCAACTTTATCCATTCCGTGAACTACGCACCATCAGGCTCCCACTTCGTCTCCGCTGGCGCGGACGCAAAGGTCTACTTGTATGATGGGACGACCGCGGAACGTGCTGGAGAGTTCATGGATGCACATTCTGGCAGTGTTGTATGTCCGGTTACCCGCCGATATTGCCATCTTCTGACATCATTTAGTTCGCAGCCACTTGGTCTCCCGATAGTACACGCATCGTCACATCCTCCGCTGACTGCACTGTCAAGCTGTGGGATGTTGAAACGCGCAAGTCGACGACAACTTACACCCTTGGTCATGGTGTAGACTTCCATCAACTAGGCAACACATGGACATCGACAGATGTTATCGTCAGTCTCAGTCTTGATGGGGTCTTGAATCTCTTCGATCCACGCGATGGAAGTGGGCCTGTGAGAGCCATTCACGTATGTACCTCAACCTTCTCATATTGCGCTTCCTCACACGGCAGTGATCACGTAGGCTCCCAAGAAATCGATTACATCTTCAACCCTTGTCCCTTCTCCCCCAACATTCTTCACTGGTGCATCAGATGGTCGAATTCATTCGCTAGCATTGGATGACCATGCGGCTCAGCCTGTCCGCGTCTCTGGCGCATCACACACTACTTTGGTCTCCTCCTTATCGCATGGTGGCGGTTCCGTATGGAGTGTAGGATATGACGACAAAGCAAGGGATATTGACATTGACTCCAATAGCTTTGCGTCGTACGTGGCCTTCTCAGACGGTTTACCAATACACTCATATTGCTCGCAGATCCAAACTCGTCCAGACCGCTTCCCAACCTAAAGGTGTCGCTGTCTCCTCTCAAGATTCACATGTCTTCATCGCCGAAGCTTCCCACATCGAAGTCCTGAAATTCGGACAGAAGGTGACGCACCTCGATGTGAGTTATACCCCGTTGTGCGTTGATGTGAAAGGGGACGTTGTGGTCGTTGGCGGTGAAGTATGTCGTAACCATCATCATAGTGCAGGGTGCACAGGGCTGATGAACCGCTTAGGATAATAAAGTCCACGTCTACAAATGGGCAAATGCGACATTGACGAATGAAGGCATGCTAGAAGGTGCGCATAAGGGGCAAGTGACGTCCCTGGCGTTCTCGCCAGACGGGACGATGTTGGCGGCTGGTGATGTATGTGAAGGTCTATTCAATGTATAATGGCACTAATCCGCGCTGTAGAGCTCCGGCAAGATCATTGTTTTCGATATGAAAGAACGCAAAGTGTGTTCTACGGCTTTCTTACGTCATCAGTTCTGACAGACAGCTGCAGTCCTTGATCGGCCGCTGGACATTCCACTCCGCTCGCGTCTACTGCTTATCTTGGACATCCGACTCCTCACACATCGCTTCCGCGTCCCTCGACACGCACATCTACATATGGAGTATCGCAAAGGTAGTCATCGTTTTTAAAATGTCATTATTTATATCCCTGACCAATCCCCATCCAGCCTCTCAAGAATATTGCCATCAAGAATGCGATCCCTGGTGGTGCCTGGGGTGTACAGTGGATACCCGGCGATGATAAGAAGAAGGGAAAATTGATAGGTGTGGGCTCGGATGGAGCAATGAGGGTTTGGGAAGTGACTTTCCATGTCTGAGGATAGGTATGGTAAGTAGTCAACGAATGAGTACTTAATGATCAAAGAATCGATGAACATATTGATTGGACCTATCTTGCCTCGAGGCGTATTCAGGTTCACATTACATTGGTCTCGTCTCAGTTGGGAGATCCTATCGTCGCAATTTAATCTAACAAGTTATTCTTATTCATTATTCTTGGGTATACATCCGTTTTACATTGGTGTTTCGACACAGGAACTTAATAGTCCCCGGTATTGCTCAATCCCTCTTCGGCGTGCTTTTTGGCGTGATGCTTAGCCTTCTCCTTGTCAACAAAGTCAAGACTACAAGAAAAACCAGTGAGATATGAGGAGACCATAGGACATCTATAAATAACACATACCCCTTGGTTTCGACCATCCGATCGATGAAGGCACCAGAGAAAGCGGCAAGCAGTTCCTTCGCCTTACTATTAGAGGCCGTGTTAGCTTTCGTAGAGGTGTAGCCAGGTTAATGACACTCACGCATGGCTATCGGGCTTGCCATTCTCCTCACAGTGCTTCTCGTAGGCTTTGGCAGCTTCATAGGAAGCGGCAGCAGCAAGCAATTCATGGGAGAGCTCAGCCTTGTGGGGAGCGTTGACGACCTTCAACCAGTGATGGTAAGTACCAGTGGTCATGCAAAATTTATTATATACCAACCTGGTCGTAGGCATTAGCCTTGTCCTCTTCGTCAGATCCGGACCAGAAAGGCATGATGATGATAGAGCGGTAAGTTGAGTAAGTGAAGAGGGGGAAGGTGGTTTGATGAGGAACGTCGATGGATTAGAGGCCTTTATATGATTTCGGGTCGGAATATCACACTTGGCATGACCCTGGAGACGCCTGCGCAGACGTCACTGTAATTAGCCAAACATTGGAGATACCATCGCACCCATAACCATGGTACCTCATTCCCGCAGCAGCCGGTTTAAATTTAGAGGCATTTTGGACGAGGGTCACCTGTGTGTGAGACAGAAGAACCGAGGGTTATTGTGGTTCTATTGTTCGTTCACCAGGATAGGTAAGAAAATTTTTGAAGGTAGGAACGATATTACAATGGTTGAATAGGTGTGAAAGGTTCACAGAAAGATGCATGTTGTTTTAAAATAGAACTCTTGTCACTGCTCGACATCGCATCTATTTGTAGCTTCTTGATCGATCGATAACGCGTATGATAACTAGCATAATTACGGTGGCCACCATCTCAGCTGACGAGAACAGTGTTCCACAAAGTGTCCGAGACGAGACAGGCTATGATGGCCATGCGCCGCTGAGGAAAACATTCGCACCATGAAGCTTATTCACGATGTCGGACCTGAAAGTAGTTGCTAGAACACACCTTCGGGGTCTTTTATAGAATTATGTTTTCAAATTCGAACCCGATTCGCATCATACGTCAGGTTCAGGAATTCGATGGAATTAGCCACCGCTGCCCATCGATGGGGAAGAGGAAGCTTTTTCATGATCCGCAGGAAGCACGTTTGACACCAAGTTGAGAAGTAGAGGGTCCTTCCACGCTTGGGGCATCTTCTCTTTGTTTGTTCGCCACCTGGAATAATTTAGAATATTCGCTGAAATCCCTGTCTTCGAAGGTTCGTACAGCGCGACGTTTGATCATGGCCATCACTATATTGAGTCCAACACACCAGGAAAATAGCCCCCAATGCGGAGAGAATTTCATTCGATCTGACCAAGTACTCCTGTAGGCAGCGAGAGAGACTGAGATACAGTGAGCCAGCTAACAAGTTGCAAGACAATCCTCCAAAGACTCTTAGTATCGGACTCACTCTACGCGTCGCACTACCATGAAGGCGAATATGGCAGTTCAACTAAGACATTACCCTGATTCACCATATATTAGCTATTGGTCTGTTTCAGTGCTCAGCATTTCTGAGCGTGAATTCTTATATTCTCTATCAGAACATATCCGACAGCCTTAATGAGAGAAGCCCGATATTTCCCTGGTGTCTACAGTTTTCGGGGCACATTGCCAAAGAGTATTCAAGAATTAATGCGGTGAACGCAGAGCACTTAACCCATATTGCGCACCAATATTGGAATCGTCGGTGAGACGAGCCCCTAGGCAGGGAGTCGGCAACAAGCTACTAGTAACGTAACAAGGCCGTGTTGACGTCCTCTTATGATTATAATCCACCCACTCGTTGTTATTCACCTAGCGAAGGGAGGTCTATGTTTTTTGGTAAAATCCTTTCATTTTCTGATGCTTCCTCTTTTTATACAATTTAGCGCCGTATCTACGTCAATGTGGGCAACAGAAAAGCACTCCTTGAACGAACTTCGAGACTAGTCCCCTCTCCCTCAATAATTCCCACCCTTTGAGAGTACTGTACTCCGGGGGATAGATTTGGTGTCATTGAGTGGGCATTGGAAGCGGCAGACGATGTAATACTATTCGCCAGGGAGATCGTTGATTTTCCGGGTGCCTCGTCTCTTGCAGTATCGACCACTTACCTTTTGCCATCCAGTCTCTGCCGGAATATTCGTGAGTTAAACCCACTCTAGTGCAATTGAAAAAGTATCAATGTCTGACGCATATCGGAAGCAAATGCCTCACATTCTAGCAGCCACGGTTTCTAGACTTGAACGCCCTATTGATTAAAATGCCACGGCATCCTTCTGGTAGATCTTCTGAACTTCCAATAGCTAAGTTTCTTCTTCTCCCATTCGACAAAAGAATGACCTCTGTCCCATACATGGACGTTCTTCGACCAGAATGTCTCCCGTATGATGCCTCATTAGCTGAAGCTCTGGCACCCTCAACCAATCCAGCTTACTTTTTAATTATAACCGTAGGAAGATGCTTCGTCAGGTTCCATCCATTCAGCGTCGGTTCGTTCCCGGTACTTCACTTATAATCCTGCCTCCTATAAACAGATGAATATTCCTCTGAGTAGGATGAGGAAGAACCAGCCTCATCCGTCATCCCTGCAGGTCTATAAATACAGAGATTGTGCTTGTTCGTACCAGATGGATTTGCGCCGATCTCCTTTCGTCCACCGAATATAGAGTAGACGTGGGGTATGCCCTGCATTTTCCCCCTGTTCTAAAGAAGAGGTTAGTTGATCTTCCCGCTGTGGTTAACTGGTAAGCGATATACCACACCCGAGCTTTGTCTAGCAAGACTCCTCCGAAATGCCGGATATTCATTCTGAAAGTCAGCTCGGTCGATCTAAATTTCCAGATATTTTCAAGGAAAGGATAGATGGCCGACACACAACAGTTTAACCTCCGGACATGGGACATAATTGAATGGCCATAGCCGAATGTAGCGTAAATAAACTTTTTGCGATGATCAAGGGAGGACAGTCGACTCGCCTATTGTGCATCAGGTTTTAGTCTGAACCATATTGGTCAGGTGGGAAAAGTGCATAAAATTGCATAATAGGGGCTATTCGCAACGGACCTAGGTCCAATTTCGCTTACCAACCAGCGATAGACTTAAGTCTGTGGAGAGCTCCACTTCGGTTTGTGACGCATGGAGACGATACGGCAACAAGGCAATTTTATTCTCAGCTCAAATGCGACTCACTTATCTTGAACCACAAACAACTACTTTCTGAATCCAACATCTATGTACAACTTCAAACTCGCATCTGTCCCGTCCAGTTTCGAACCTGCACACCCACAGTGCTGGGGCTACTCATCGTTCTGTGACTAAAAGTAGCACTGCAGCCTTGCTTGCGGAGACAGGTGTAGGTTGAGCTCAAAGAGAGAAGGAGCGGATGGATAACACGAATATTGAGAGGCCTTTTGTAAAATAGCATTTAATTGAATATATGTACTAAGTAGCTCTGCACCAAAGTAGGACTATGAAGCCGGTTTGCCGAGAGAGTGACCAACCGTTGGGTTCGGTCTACCTTGAGCTCCACTTCAGACTAGAGTGGAGCATCAATAGGTTGGTTTTTCAACATAGGTCCACTGCGAATAGCCCCTAATGTATCATCCTGGGGCTAGAAGTATATATAGGGATATGCATTATCAGGGTGCGCTTAGATGGGATTTATCCCATATATGGTAATACTTTTGCGGCCTACGTGCCTCATTGATGGTTTCCCGTCACACACGCTGTCTCAAAAGGGCTCAGATACCTTCAGAAAGGCACATTTTGCATATTTGTGGACAATCGGCAATGATCGGCAATGAATTCCGACAGTAAAGGGTGACTGACCTCACGGGCGCCAGAAATGTCACACCTTTCCTGTTGGATATTTCTCATAATGCATCAGGAATGGGCCATAACGAAGGCTATGCGCAATGAGCAAGTTGACTGTAATCATATTTAGCAACACTATTTCTTGATCGCTCTTCGAAGGGACCCTCGTTGGTACATTTTCTGCCCATGCTAGGAATTTTTAAAATAAGGATACTTGCTCCTCTAAGTATGGTTATTACGCTGAATTTACAGGGGTAGCTAAAAATAGTGTAAACTCAGGATCGGCTCGGCTAATGGACATGAGCCGGGGGATTATGAACCCAACACGAGATACCCGAGCATCCCCTCCCACCGAACCTGCTTCTCCTTGCACGTTCCGCCCGTTGCTATCAAAAATAATATACACTTATATTTTATTGTTTCCTTCATGAGTAAACTAATAAACTGAAGTGCAATCCACTTTTATATATTTGAATCGAGCCAGAGAGGATATGCCGACCAGCCTCTGGAGAACCAAACTAACTACAGTGGCAACCGTGAGTTATCCAATTCCTGGGAGACAGAGATTCAGCAAGAAATTTATTCATTTATTCGCAAATCCCTGGCATTGCAATGCTCACATGTTTGTATAAAAATATATTCCCAGCTGCAGCAGCGGCTCAGCAAGTAACAAGGCATATAGCCTTGCAGAATATGCTATAGCCCAGGGATGGCTTTGAAAATTTGTAGCTAAGCATTTAAAGATATGTAGATTTGATTTTCAAACAATCTGTATGATAAACTATTTTCTTCCTGCTGAATTTACATATAAGTAGCCATAAGTAGCAAATAAGTCTATGCATAAGTTGAATTTACAGGTTGAATTTATGCTGTAAATTCAACCAGTCAAATATTTTCTGGAAGCGGAGGCTGGGCAGTGATTTTTGAATAAGTTATATGTCTTTAAGGCAAATCCTTAAAAATATTGGAACAATTTCAAGCTTCATACCAAGTCCTGGAAAATATTCTTTCTCCACCTCTGGAGAACTAGGCGCATATGTCTAAGCATGCACAATTGCAGCTCAGTGCTTCTCACTAAATGTTTGGAAAATATTATAAGGTATCAAATATATGTATACCAAACCTCAAGTTACACTCCTGAGGGAATGAAGGCCGGGACATCTATAATTTGTTTGAATATTGTGAATTTCCCATTTGGGCAGGCTTAGCTAACATGTGCTGCCACTGTGCTATATCATCTACCCCAAGTTGCTGCCTCTTCAAGCAAGGTATCTAATTTCTCTCCAGAATTTTTAACTGCTAATGTTTCATTGTATTCAAATAGCAGTCCATCATCCTGCTCAGCCTCCATGCTGCAGCTGTCTCAAAGAATGGCCATAATTATGTCAGAGTAATCCCTCTAGGTACAAAAATATTATCTCAGTTTTATTCTGACTACTTTCAATTATAAGTATAGTCTAAAACAGCCTTCTATGAGAGGGTATTTTTCACATTAAGCCTAGAACACTTTTTTTGTGTGCCTGGAATTTCTTTTTTCTCATCCATAAGAATTGTTTGTCATTATCTTAAGAGAAAATATGTTTGATCACCCAGATGGGTGGGAGAGAATTTTTCTATTTGGGTCCTTGGTGCATTTATATTTATTTTCTTTATTCATGCTTATATTATGGCTCTATATGGTTGGTTCCGAATTGCTATCATGGAAAAGGGTGTGTGGATCAATGGTAAAGTGCAAGGAATTTTGTTAGTCTGGGGTGCATCATCCTTTTCTTCTCATTTTTGCTAGCTGGAGGTAAGCAAAGCTATTACTAGGTTAGTGCTCAGGCTGAACACATGAAGTATGTATTCCAGAATTGAGAAGATTTTATATTGAGTTTTTAAAAGCTAAATACACAGATCTATGCTATCAACTAAAATAGGTGTCTGTGAAAAATGAAATTGGTGGGACTGACAGAGTGGATGAGGTGGAGGCAGAATGAATAAATGAATAAAATTATCCACCCTGCTGACCCAACCTGGTATGCTCAGCAGATGCAAGGTTCAGGTCAAGAGGAGGATGTGTTTCCATATCCCCTCCTCCTTCAGTGCCATAGTCACTGGCTCAGCAGACCCCCTGTGGGGTTTGTGCACCACTATGTGCATGTTTCTACAGAACGGAAAAGAGATGGAGAGAATATGGAAGTGAAGAAATGGGGGAGGGACACAGGATGGTGAGAAAAAATGCTGTGAAATTAATTGAGAAAAAATTAGGAGAAAAAACAAGCATTATGACACACCAGATTGAAAGAAGGACCCAGTTGGCTGCATTCCCGACTGCCAGCACCAGCTGCTTAGGATGTCACTGAGGGTGAGGATCTGCCTGAAAGGGAAATATTGAGGTTGGAAACAATGAAATGAAGCAAAAACCTCACCAAAATTACAGAAATGTCAATCCCCTCTCTCTCCCCTACCCCAAAAAAGAAAATATATATATGCACCAGAGTGAAAGCAATGTGACATGACCCAAAACAGTCTCCCACATCCCACAATGTCAAGGTGAGCCATTCTCAACATCATTGGAACATGGAGAGGGGAATCGGAGCACAAAACAGTAGATCTCAGGCCAGATCCTACCCAAACCGGAGCACACAGGGACAGTAACAGCAGCGAAAACCCCATCCCGACCCCTTTTTTCCTCACGTGCCGTGGGTCGAGGATATGTCATCTCGACGGCATAGGCATGCGATGCGAGAGGGGCGGTCTATGGGCAGGAACAGCGAGGACAGGCCGGGAGGGGAGGGCGCGGGATGGTGGTGGTCGAGCAGAAAGAGAAGCTGGAACTGCGGTTCTGGGTCTCACGTGATCTCAAACTACCGTGTCGTCACAGTCACTCTGGTCACAGCCGGTCGACCGGTCCCAGCAGAGCTAGCCGAGAGCCTGGCCCTCACGGGTGGGCGCCTGCGTGCACGCGCGCGGGATACTCCTGCCATATATATCCAGGAACGGGAGCATACTCCCGTAAACTCAAAGACATAAGTCCCTATTTGCCAGCTCTCGTAAACCGAGTGAGCTTCAAGAGCGCTAAGACCTAGTACAATTGGACTCGCGCCTATTTCTCGCCTTGGTAACCAGCCAGGAACAGTTGTGGTCCTTCCCCGCATATCAATTCCAAATTCACCTCACGTAACCCTTCCCGAAGTCGATCCGGGTGGCCTAATTGAAAAGAAGAGAGGAACCTTTAGGCTAAGTGCTAGGCTCGTCGGGTATTTCCTTTTTGATTTCAAAGTCCGTGGCGCAGGATTCGGCACCATCATCCACGTCCACGTCCTTTCGAAAACTTTTGCTGGGGAACAATCCAAAAGAATTAGTTATCTCACAGTCTTTATTGACGCATGCGACTCAAATTGCCGAGACAATGCAGACATCGCGTGCAGAAGCCAGTGGTGGATGACCTGTATGACCGCCAGCTGGTGGACGTAAAGTGAGTATGCTCAGGGAGCCCGAAGCCGTTCCATACATGGAAATATCATCCAGGATTACACTGTATCCCAAAGGTACGCAATTTCCTATTCGCTTGGATTGAATGAAATTGGCCGCTTATGGGTTTTAGCAAGAACATCAAGAACATGACGCATCCTCAATAAATAGAGCCCAATCTCAGTCGTGACTTTCT
>Ga0157379_10005889_pt1 | contig 10549 bp, 14 predicted proteins | sample S25metaG_FD_121802 | JGI IMG/M metagenome (GOLD analysis project Ga0157379, IMG submission 121802) | Switchgrass rhizosphere microbial communities from Kellogg Biological Station, Michigan, USA - S2-5 metaG | ecosystem: Host-associated > Plants > Roots > Rhizosphere > Soil | place: USA... | reverse complement strand
TGTAGTCAGACTCAGTTTGGGTAATATAATCCTCAAGTGTGATCTCTTAGCATTATAGCATTTACACTGGAGGCATAGAAAAATTTTCAACCAAGGAAAACTCTAGCAAAGTATTAAAGGTTAGCCACTTTTAGTTAGGATTTTCACCAAACAAAAACAATCATGAATTCAACATTTTCAATGTGTTTCATTAAATTTTTTAAAACTCAGACCTTGAAAATTCTAATAAAACCCTTTATGAGCCTGCAAACTCTGATGGAACTCTATGAGACTGTTTAATTTAGTTGTCATTTTCATTCCATGAAAATCCTAAATAAAAGTGGCTAACCTTTAATATTTCTCTAAAGCTTTCCTTGGCTGAAATCCGTTTTTATGCCTCCAGTGTTCTTGGGTAAATATATCTTCACGGAAGTCTAATTACATCCTATGCAGAATTCTAGGTCTTGGAAGGTACATGGTCTTATCCACAACTCTCAATAGGCATCAGTCAGAATTCTGAATCTTGAAAAAGCAGAACTTTGAATTTTGATGACAAAGCTTGTGTCTGTTGGACACTGTATAACATGAGATACCCTCTGTATGGGAACTCTCAAATCTTGGACTGACCTGAAAGTTGTGCCCATGGCAAGGATGGATGATCACAAAGAATACCTAAACAATATACAATTGACTGCTCACTTATCCATAACCGCCTGGAAAAGGCTAACCGTCTAAAAACAGAGAATGCATTGAACAGACCCAGATACTTGAAATACATAAAAGTGGTTGGAGGGGGGAAAATATTGAGAGGTGATATCATTAAGGAGAAGAGAGCCTACAGGTCTATAATCGTGACATCTACACATATTTTCCAAATAATGGGATCAAGGATTGTGCCAAGGTATAACTGAACACTAGCTTTGGCCCAACAACTAAGATCTACACAGAATAAATTAGATAAGCGGTGTGGGCGTCAAGACTTCAAACATACCTTGGGAGTAAGACCCTTGAAGAATGCCGCAGGACCCTCATTCCTCAACATATCTTTTATGACTGTAATTCCGCTGACTTTATTTTCGAAGTTGGCATTTTGAATACGAGTTTTGACAGTGTCGAGTGGCGCAGCGACCGTAATAGATGCGACGGCGCCAGATACAGATGCTATAAAATTTTGAGTCCAGGTGGCTTTGGAGTAATCTGTAACTCCGAGTGCATATTCTTTTGTAACCGCGGATGCACCGAATAGCTTTAGAAGCCGATTAATCACGAGTATAGCGGAATACATATGAAGAATACTCACGGCGAAGCTACCGGGAGCATTACGGGCCATCGTCCATCCCCAACCACGATATAATGTCGTGCCCTCCTCCATAAAGATACGAATGACGCCACGACCACGGAAGGCTTCTGGGTTGACTTGACGCTTGATCTTAAGAGCGTCCAGGGGGAGGAGCACCTGTAACCGAAGAATACAAGGTGAGTATCTGGACATTGTATGCAAATTTTGGGCCTTACAACTTCACCGATACCAGTCAAGCTTGTGTATCGATATTAGATCGTCTTGATGACATGAGAATGGGTTAAGGCTTACCTGCCAGCTGTCGCCTGCATGACCATACGTCCACGGCGTTCGCCAAAGGTGTTGGTAAACTGAGTCCTATAATGGGACACCAGAATATCGTTGAACCATGGTTGACCACCAAACTTGTATATTCGCTGGGCGACTTTGTAGCCAGCAGCATAGCCCAAGCCCGGGAAAAGGCTGAGCATTTTACGCGCAATTGGTGCAGTTGCATGTTCACGGAAGATGATGGAGGACAGGTTCGTAGAGGACACCTTGAGAAGGTTTAGCTATCTAGATCAAAAGTATTTCAAAATGATATACCTTGTTCTTATTGCTCATCAACCGTTTCGCAACAGTGTCCACTGGGTGGAAGACCAGGAGCTCCGCAATGCCTGACATCTGCTTAGTTTCCAATCATTTCTGAAGACGTTACTCACACACCAGATGCTCCCGAGCCCAATACACGAGCAGTACCAGACTCTTTTCCTTTTCCTGAGGGCGGCGGCGACATGCTGGACTAGAGCTGGAAAAGTTGTGCAGCGGCAATTCCCGGAATCAGTCTCCGGAAGTTGCCGCCGACCCTTTTGGAGGAATAAAATAAAAATGAAGTGGCTGCATGGTGGGACTAAATGTTAGCAATTTATTGGTTTTAAAGATGGATATAATAAGTTGTTGGATTATTAATTCGAGCGCTGCACAAGTGCAAGCACCGTGCACGCCTGATCACCAGTTTGCTCCCCCTCCCTTTTGTTCTACTCTTTTTGGTTCGATTCTTTGTTCTAAATTCGATATATACATTGTATTTAAAGTAGCTAGTAGTGAGAAATGCCCCTCGCGCGATTGCGAGGGTCCCTGCTAAATATCCCGGGTGAGGCACGAAGTCCCTCATCTCAACAAAAGTGGTAGTTGAGGATTATATCGTGGAATGGTATACATCCATCTACTCCTGAACTTCACCACGGAAAGCTCCAAATCGTGAACAATGCCTGTAGATTCCTGTCTATGCACGCTGACTGTGGTTTTCCTGAATTCATCCCACTAGGAACCCTATTTAACCACGAATGATACTAATGAATGAATTCTTTTCTAGAGCAATGATCAATATTAGAATTGCTGCACCTCCCTAAGACCTACTGTAATAGAGCTAACAATATTACTTTATTTCACTAATTCAATTTATCTAGTATACGACGGGGAATAATACACACTAATTCTGTACGACTAATTCAACGCAACAAATAACCCTGGAACATAAAAATCGCAATAAAAAAACTTATATGTATGTAAAAAGAAACTATCAATCTTCCTACACCCTATTCTTCCAAGGAAAGAGCATTTTCTCCAATGTCGACCCACGAAGCATCTTGACTGCACCATTTAGAGCCAACCAGTCCAAATACCGGACCCACACGTCACGTTCGGCATGTTCTTTTGGACCTCCATTCACGGTTGCCCCGACCCGAACTGTTTTCAGAGTACCTGCGTTGCCAATGACAAATAGTGCACGTTTCGCCCGCGTTAACCCGACGTTCATTCGACGTCGGTCAGCGAGAAAGCCAATATGTCCCGCTGCATTGTTTCTGACAGTCGAGAAAATAATGACATCCTTCTCTCTTCCTTCGAATCCGTCCACCGTTTTCACTTCGATATTTGCCAACTGCATAGCACGAAGTGGACCCAATAGATCCTCTGCTTGTTTTAGGTATTTCTTATTAGTTTGAAGGGTGCGAGTCAAGAGGGAGACCTGAGCGGCATAAGGTGCAATAATGCCAATGTCGCTCCCCATCATTCCCTTGGTGATAAAATTAGAAAAGATACACCAATAGAAAATTCAGCCACGTACTGGATTATGTAGAAGTAGATCTTCAATTACCGCGCAAACAAGTCGAGCTTCGTTATTGTTTATACGACTTCGATCCTTCAGTGCCTCATTTCCTGCATGGTCGAGGAAAATCACTGATGGTCGATTCCCTGTAGCAGGGTTAATCTCTAGATGAGTAGACGTAGGAGGTAGAAATCGAGCGTGGACCGCCCCTAGATCGGTCACGGTGCCATCAGTCAAAGCGAGATTATAAAACTCGGACGATGGGAATCTAGAGAGGACAGGATGCATGCGGTATTGCATATTAAGCATAACAGTCGGTGCAGCTACAATACTTATCATTAATGATGATATTTCCGAAAGAAAAGCTATCACGGACCTTTTTCTTGGATAAGCCGTTCGAACAAGCTGATATTGAGTCCGCCATGTTTGGCTTTCTTACTCGTTATCACTGGAGCAAGTTGTTTGTGGTCTCCAATGAACGAGACATGTTTACACTATACGAGAAAATCAACACGAGGCCAAAGTTGGAGAGAAGCAGATTTACGCCTTTCATGAGAGGGATGAGGGATGATGGCTCTGTGCTCATGCTCGCTTCGTCCACAAATACCACAGGAAAATCGGTGACATTGAGAGACTGAGCGGCAGAGGCTATGCAAGTTGTACAGATCTGTAATCGGATAAGATATCGCTAAGGGGATAAAAGCAATGAATACTTACAGCGTCCGAGTTTTCCACAATATCTCGTGTCATAATCATATAAAGAATCCATTTACGTCCTAGTTTCCGCGACAGGTCAGCATCCATGTTAGAGTGGACCGCCTTGAGTTTCGTAATCTGATAGATGCTCTCGATTTTTGGGATTTTCTCTGTTATATCTATCATCGCCTTTCGAAGTTGATCAATCTCGGCTTGTAGTTTGTCATATCGTGGTTTCAAGGCATGTTCCTCGATTCGTTTTTCGAGCGACCATGGCCTAACATCTCCTCGAATTTTGGCTGTATAACCTACACGGAGAGGCCGCAGACCTCGATTAGCGAGGCCCTCTACGAGATTGTCGACAGCGACATTCGTATATGTGCAAACCAAAAGTGGCTCCGGAATCTCAAAGTGAGACTTTAAAAGGTTGACGGCCTCGATGATGGTCTTAGTTTTTCCTGTTCCGGGAGGCTAATTTTGCTGTTAGCTAGCGAAGGAAACGATATCATATAAATATATCATACCCCTTGAATCAGGCTGACGCGCTCCTTCAACATGACGGCTATGGCTCGCCGCTGAGTAGCATTAAGTCCGAGAAGCTTAGGATCACCTTCGACTTCAATAGGATCACCGAGGACTGAATACCGTTTGGCCCATGACTGAATTTGTTGGTTTGGAAAAAATATCCCCGGTTGGTTTTCTTCTGATTTCGATTGAGGGTCAGGATCGTCGGAAAAGCTTTCGAGCAGTACATCCCACAGGTAGGTTCCTTGGAGGACCAGCTCGTCACCATCCTGGATATTAGCCTTTTCTTGCAATTCGGGGTCGGTACCTAAAGAGTTAATAGCAGCTCGCATCCTTTCATATGCGATATCAGTACTGAATAGATCCACACTGTGAAAATGATGAGATTCGACCAAAAGCGTTCAAGTCGAGGGGAGCTCACCGCCAGGTATATTCACGAAGAGCTTCGGGTATATTATCAAAAGAAATATGAATTTCGGTTTCGGATGTGTCAACGATACTTCCTTGCGTCTGGGGTCCGTTGATTGGATCTCCTCTCGACAATAGAATCTGACTGCCTCTCCTGGATGGGAAGTAAAATAGCTGCGACGAACAGAAGAAGTTGATTGATTTACTCGAAACGATGATAAGGTAGCGCTTCACCAGGGCTGAGCAAAAATACAGCAACAGGTTTTGGAAACTGATGGACTTCAAGCCAGAACGCAGAGAGGCCTGTGAGCATGTAGCCTTCTTGCTGCAGCTTCTCCACTGGCCATTTGGCAATCCGAGTGTGGACGAGTTCTAACTGGGCCTCCTGTTCTGCAGCAAGTAGATACAGGAACCTATGACCGGAGATTATACCAAACTATCCCACATGATATAGGACACCACTCACTTTGCCTTGTAATTTTCGATCGCCGTATGATATCGCCGTCCTTCAAACCATTCCTCAGTCTCAGCTTCCTTCCTCCGTTTATATTTCACAGATTTTATTTCTCTAGGTGGTTCGATAATTCCACCAGGTTTACGCCTTGACGTTGCACGCGTGCGCCAGTCATAGAGGGTGGCGGGCGGCGGAGGTGCGGAGTCCTGAGGGAGAGTGTGGAGAAGATGTGGAGACAGAAGAGGAAGAGAGAGCTTGCTATGAGAGGAACATTGGAGGAGCGACGGAGCTATCCGTCGCATTGAATGAATTTTGAAAATGAGATGCGTCTGGCCAAATAGTCGCGATTTGTCAAAAATCGACGTTCTGCAGGTCACGTGCTTATGTTGCACGTGATTATCGAGACTTGGACATGGAAGACACTCACAAGAAAATGCTGCACGGTAAACGATCCTTTGGCATCGCAAAATATCCTCATATCGACTCTCCGGCGTATGATGCTAGTGAAGGTATGTTCTGTGTCTATTCTGCTCCTATCCCCATCTTCCAACCCTCAATACAGAGGACAACGATCCTTTGACCGATGATGGCTCTTCCGCCATCTCCGTACCCGTATCTCGAAACCACGCCGCCTCTGCGACTCTCTCTGCAACACAGGCTCGTGTTGTCCAACATCGCAGTCGCCATCAAGCTCCCCGTATGGCCGCTGTTTTGTCTTCAGACGACGGTATAGACTCTCCTACATACGATGGAGACATCGAATCGAGCTCTACTTTGATTGCAAGGAACTCAGCTTCGAATGTGTCCACCCCTCTCGCCTCTCCGAGTTTCACTGCGACCTCGTCAGCCGAACGGCCACTTCCTTCACTCGTATTGTCTCAGCCAACAGAAACCAGCTCGGAGCCTCAACCTGTGGAGGAGCCAGAAGCACCACCACCCGTTATAGCCGCCAAGTTCAACCCTGCTAGTCTTGCTCCCGAAGATATTCAAGCATTTGTGAACGACGCGATCACTGGCACATCCCCTCGTCAGTATGCCATTAACCCCCCACCAGTTGGACGACCGATACGTATATATGCGGATGGTAAGACTACCTCTTGATCTCCAACTGTATGAATTAACCTACTCTTTACTTAGGGGTTTATGATTTATTCCACTTTGGGTGATCTTGAGCCCATTCTTGTCAATCCACTTCTTATTCAAAGTTCTTTTCACAGACATGCTCTTCAACTGAGGCAAGCTAAATTATCTTTCCCGTCCGTCCATCTTTTGGTGGGAGTGTGCTCCGACGAGCTCGTTAAATCCCATAAATCACGTACTGCTATGACGCATGCTGAACGGTGACAAGTTTGGCACTGCTCCATGATCTTTCACTAATTGGCGCTTCCTTCAGATGTGAATCGGTCCGTAACTGCCGCTGGGTTGACGAAGTGGTCTCAGAAGCGCCTTGGGTCGTCGATCAGGCCTTCATTGATAAGTGGGAGATAGACTATGTCGCCCATGACGAAGACCCCTATGCAGCCACTGGTCATGACGACGTTTATTCATATGCCAAGTCACAAGGTGCGTCCAGTTAATCTTAAGAAAATATTTAAAGTGTATGGTTTATATGCTGGTTAGGCAAATTCCTTCCAACGAGACGCACACCTGGAATTTCCACGTCAGAACTTCTGGAGCGAATTGTGACCTACTACAGACTTGGCGACTTCGATGACAAACTTGCCAAAATCGGGCATGCTGAGTTGAAAGCAGCAGGATCAGATTTTGACAACCGACAACGGTCAAGTGAGGGGAGAACTTCCCAATAGCGATACATGTCTTCCTTTGAGTCTATGTGTACAGTTCCCAGGTTTACAGTAGAGTTAATATAAACACAAAACAATAGTAATAACACGATGTCCTTTTATTTCGAACCAGTTGGTGCAATATAGTCCTTCGTCAAGTCGATATCCCCCTTCAGATGCACATTGGTAATACGCGACTGGCGTTGCCTCGGAGCACTTTTCTTTCCCTTCTTCTTCCCTTGGGGTAGCTTCGGGATCACCGTTTCAGCCGCCGTTTCATGCAAGCCCTCTGTGTCTCAAGTCAATGCCACGGAGGATGGAAAATAATGCAAAACTCACGCGAAAGTAATGCCTTGGCCAATTCGGCATCTGGGGGAACAGTAAGCTCGTGCCACAATTTTCGGAATTCTGGATATGCTTGTCAAACAAGAAAAAAAATCGAGATACAGCCAGAACATACCAGCATCTACGGGCTTTCCTCCACTTTCCTCATCGGGTTTGACTTCATTCCAGAAAACTAGGCGCATTTGGTTATCCTTGGCTGTACGTGTCACAAGAACTTCTCCCTCCTTTTCGAGCTCCTCGATTGCTTGCGGTGCGTCTTTCCACGATTCTTTAAGATTGCGTACTGATAATCCACCGCCGTGTCGCGTATGCCTTTGTATTTCGGTAAGTAATGCCGCTTTCGTTTTGAAGGTGTAATCATGCTGTACGGCAAAAGGTTCATAAAATCACAAGAAAATAATGATGGTACTCACTCGATACGAATAGAGATCTGTTTTAGGATCATGGATAACGCGGTCATGAGCTTTGAGCCTTTCTAAGAGAACGGGGTCCGAGGTGAGGGATTCGACCTTTGAATTCACCGACAGGTCGTAAAGACGAATAGGGTTGTCATATCCCTGAGAATTACATGAGAAAGGAACACAAAGAATATTCCGATTTCATACCTTCAGATAATTAACGAGAGTCACCAGCTGAGTCAACATGTGCTGTCCAGGCCCAGTATCGGCGGGCTGGGAGTAGACGACAGCTGCAGTAAGCTTCAGCATATTGCCTTAGATGTATATGCATGCTCACTAGCTTTAGGCTTGGATTTTTTCTGCTTCTTCAACGGTGGTTCATCGCTGGCTGACGGGGATGCCACCGGAATGATAGGAGGGAGAGATGAGGTTTGCCATGATGATGAAGCGTTTGCGTTCGCACTAGAAACATATTCATAAGGAATGAGCTCGACTTCCAAACAATACAAGCAAGAATTCACCTGCTAGCCATGGGTTCGGGGTGGTGGCGGACAATGGAACAGGTGTCACAAAGTTACGCAGGTCGTGACAGCTTTCAAGCTGCTCACTGTTCGTGACGGCGAGGGCAGTACTAATTCATGGCCGCTTTCTTTTCTCGACCTGCGCCGGCCGCTGTCAAGATTGTGGCGCCCCCTCGAGCAGATGGTTCCCCTGCACCCCAAGCCTCTCAGGATCAGAATCGTGAGCACTGACACATGTTTCCCAATCCCAGTATTTTCGTAAACTCTCATCTTCAGAGTTGAAACTGTGCAGCAATTTGGCAAGGTTTGGGTGAGCATATCTCATTCCCTGTTGTATATGCTATTAACCATTTCAAAGTTCTTGTCAGTTTGAAGGCGTCGGATGTATTTTCTATCACCCACCGGTAAGAGCCTCATATGCGGGTAGAAGGGCCCAAACCTCACCTGGAACCAGATATATGAGCGGTCTCAACTGGATTTATCTTCCACTACTCCAGACCTGTAAGTTATTATCTCATTTATATGACCTCTTCTGATGCTTCGAACTAGATCCCGGACCGCCTCTCCATCCCAACGACTAACTTCACAGAAGACTCAGAATGTCAATGCGCCTGTCTTTGTTCCCAAAAGTGCTTTAGGTGGTGATGCTCATCGTACGCCCAGCACTTCCAGTCTCGCAAATTCCATGTAAGAGGATATAATGGCACTCGGTTACGAACACTCTGAACCACTCCATCTAGTCCTTCACCGCCTTCAGCTGATACCCTGGAATACGATCCTTACGATCCTTACGACATGAACCGCGGCAGTGGTGGCGTCCTATCTCCAGATATTATGTCTGGTATACAAAATGTGCAGCTTGTACGACCGTCCTACTTCGTCCCTCCCAGTCCACTAACTGTCGAATGAAGTCGACCTTTGATACAGGCACGAATCTAGGCAATCACTCTCAATTAATGAACCACCCTGGTTCACAAAATTTAGATCCCTACTACCAAAACCCAATGAGTACGTTCGTCCGACATCCGGTACGCATACTGTCAGCATAAACCCGCACACGATCTGAAAGATTTCCAAGCTTAACTATCATCTGTATACTCCTTCTGCTCACTCTGCTTCCAAGCTTGAAAGTCCACACGCCAACTTTTTCATTAGCGATTCTATCCGTCAAGAGCTAACGCAACGGTCAGAGGCCGTCAGAGCTATGCCTATGGCTTCTATAAGCTTGCCCGAGGAACTACAAGGTTACCACTCTCTTTTCCCGTTAGACCAGCCACCTACCACAAAGGAACGGCGTCCAAACTTCGGGGCCTTCCATTCCTCGGTTTATAAGGCAATATCTGAACGTGATCACTTGGCGTATGTGCTCAGGCGAATAGAGAGTATGTTAAGAACGGGGTTCGGCGAGAGAAAATCGATCTCAATTTGATCTCTCAGATTTCCGTCTCACCCACGAGCTCGCTTTCCAACCAATTGAACAATGGGTGAGGGTCAGGCATCCCAACCTAGTCTCTGTTCGTGAAGCTTTCACGACAAGGGCATTTAATGATAATTGTGTGTTTATATATCTTTCCTATAAGTGATAAAATGCTGATATTGATAACTAGCCCTCATCGTTGCCTATGACTATCATCCCAATGCGGTCACCCTGTTAGAGGCGCATCTGAAGCCGTCGCAGAGAAGCCAGACCATCGGTTCTCAGACTATAACCCTTATTCCTGAAGCTGTTATATGGTCATATATAACACAGATTGGAAGCGCAATTCGTGCCGTCCATGCACACGGTCTTGCTGTGCGCATTCTTGACGTCTCCAAAGTTCTTCTCACAGGAAAAAACCGGTTTGTTCGATCCTTTATTCTCTGTTTAACATCTAAGTTTTTCTCCTCTAGTGTTCGGCTTGCTTCTTGCGGGATAGCTGATGTCGTCACGTTTGACTCACGACAAGAAGTCCACACACTGCAGGTAACATATATTTGCTATTTTCAATTCTCAGCTTATTCTGATATCTATGCATAGCAAGATGATCTGATAAACTTCGGTCGACTGATT
>Ga0157379_10005887_pt1 | contig 10550 bp, 8 predicted proteins | sample S25metaG_FD_121802 | JGI IMG/M metagenome (GOLD analysis project Ga0157379, IMG submission 121802) | Switchgrass rhizosphere microbial communities from Kellogg Biological Station, Michigan, USA - S2-5 metaG | ecosystem: Host-associated > Plants > Roots > Rhizosphere > Soil | place: USA: Michigan... | reverse complement strand
CCGACACGAGACAGTCGGCGGTTCCGTCGAGCACCGAGCCCCAGAGCTCCTCGACCAGCGGGCGGTCGCGCAGTGCGGGTGCACACATGCCGTAGGGGCCGAGACGCTTGAGGTCGTCGAGGTCGAGCAAGAGGTGGTGGGGGCAGACCTCCATGGACACCGGTCTGCCCTCGGCCTTCTCGCGGCGCACCAGGTCGGCGCTCACGGGGCTCGAGACGTGCACGATCTGGATGCGCACGCCGACGTGCGCAGCCAGGTAGAGCGCGCGGTGCACGGCCTCCTCCTCGACGAAGGGCGGTCGCGCCTCGTGGTGTGCCATCGGGTCGCGCCTGCCCTCCGCCGCCATCCGCGCCAGGCCGGCCTGCAGCAGCGAATCGTTCTCGGCGTGGACGAGCACGAGTCCGCCGACCGCCTTGACCGCCCGCATGCCCTCGAGGAACTCTGCGTCCGTGACGTGGGGATAGGACGGGTCCGAGATCGGCATGAACGCCTTGAACCCTGCCGCTCCCTCGCGGTGCTGGCCGGCGATCTCGGGAATCGACGGCGCCGTCAGCGCTCCCCAGAGGCCGAAGTCCACGACCACCTTCTCGCTCGCCATGTCGCGCTTCTCGCAGTACAGGGCCGTGGTCGTGACAGGCGGATACGTGAGGGGATGCTCGATGATCGTCGTGAAGCCGCCGGCGGCCGCCGACATCGTGCCGGTCGTGAAATCCTCGCGCTCGGTATGCCCGGGGTCCTCGAAGTGGGCATGGGTGTCGATGGCGCCCGGCAGGACCACGAGCCCGGTCGCATCGATCAGCTCGTCGGCACCCTCGAAGGTGCCGCGGTCGGCGATGGCCGCGATCCGGCCGTCCTCGATCAGAAGATCGGCCTCGAGGATGGCGTCGTGGGTCGCGAGCGTGCCGCCGGCGATGAGAATCCTCTTGCCGTTCATCGATCCTCTCCCTCGTCGCTCTCGCAATGCATCATGCGCGCCTGCACCGGAGCGCGCAAGAAGAAGCGTTCCGCCGCCGGCCGGCGGCGATCAAGCGTGCGAGCTGTCGACGGCCGGTGGCGCCGCCGGGGCCTGCAGGCGCCGCAGCTCCTCGACCGGGATGTGGCAGCGGATCAGGTGGTCGCCGCCCACGTTTGCGAGCGGGGGCTCCTCGGTTTCGCAGATGGCCCCGATCTTGCGCGGGCAGCGCGTCTGGAAGGCGCAGCCGCTCGGCACGTTCGAGGCCGACGGGATCTCGCCCGCGAGCACGATGCGCTCGCGCAGCTCTCCGTCTATCGAGGGCACGGCCGAGAGCAGGGCCTCGCTGTAGGGGTGATGCGGCGGGCCGAACACGTCGGCCGAGTAGCCGAGCTCCATCAGGCGGCCCAGGTAGAGCACCGCGATCCGATCGGAGAGGTAGCGCACCACGCCGAGGTCGTGGCTGATGAAGACGTAGCTCGTCCTGCGGTCGCTCTGGAGGTCGACGAGCAGGTTGAGGATCGCTGCCTGCACGGAAACGTCGAGCGCGGACGTCGGCTCGTCGCAGACGATCAGGCGCGGCTCGCCGGCGAACGCGCGGGCGATCGCCACGCGCTGCTTCTGGCCGCCCGAGAGCTGCTGCGGCCGCGCGGTCAGCGCTCGCGGCGGCAGTCGCACCGAGGAGATCAGCTCCTCCGAGCGGGCGTCGGCCGCCGCGCCCGTGAGGTTGATCAGCTTCTTGAGCGAGCGGTTGAGCAGGCGCCGCACGGTGTGGCGCCGGTTGAGCGCCGAGTCCGGGTTCTGGAACACGATCTGGAGGGCCGCGATGTCGGACGCGGTGCGCGCGGCGAGCGTCGGCGGGAGCCGCCTGCCGTCGAGCGCGACCTCGCCCCGCGTCGGATCGACGATGCCGAGCAGCGTACGCGCGAACGTCGTCTTGCCGGAGCCCGACTCGCCGACGAGACCGAGCGTCTCACCCTCGTGGAGGATCGCCGAGACGCCGGCCAGGGCGTGCACGGCCACGCCGTCCTGCGTGAACGTCTTCGCCAGGTCGGTGACCTGCAGCAGCGGCTCGGCGGTGCGGTCGACGACCGTCAGGGCCGCACGCTCGTCGGTCGCGCGCGGCAGGCTCTCCGCGATCTCGTGGAAGTGGCACTTGCTGTGGTGACCATCGCCGACGAGGGCGAACTCCGGCTTCGTGGTGCGGCAGACGTCCTGCGCGAGCGCGCAGCGGTCGACGAAGACGCAACCTGGCTGCTCCTCCCCGAGCTCCGGGAGGAAGCCCGGGATCGTGTCGAGCCGCCCGTCGTCCTTGCGGCGCCCCGCGCGTGGGATGCAGCGCAACAGACCCACCGTGTACGGATGCCGCGGCTCGCCGAGGATCTGGGCGACATCGCCGTCCTCGACGAGCTCGCCGGCGTAGAGCACGCCGATGCGGTCGCACATCTTGCGGACGATGCCGAGGTTGTGGCTGATCAGGAGCGTGGCGGTGTGGTGCTTCTCCTTGAGGTTCGAGATGAGGTCCAGCACCTCGGCCTCGACCGTCGCGTCGAGGCCCGTCGTCGGCTCGTCCAGGATCAGCAGCTGGGGATCGGTGGCGAGTGCCATGGCGATCACGATGCGCTGCTGCATGCCGCCGGAGAGCTGGTGCGGATACCGGCGCAGGACGGACTCGGGGTCGGCGATCTGGACCTCTCGGAGCGCACCGATCGAGCGTTCGCGCGCCTCGTCGCGGCTCGCTCCGCGCAGCGCGAAGACCTCACCGAGCTGGCGTCCCACTCGCAACGTCGGGTTGAGCGCGGCGCCGGGGTTCTGGTAGACCATCGAGACCTTGTCGCGGCGCAACTCACGCAGGCCCTGTGCGTTGAGCGCGAGCGCGTCGACACCGCCGATCCTCACCGACCCGCCCTGAACCTGCCCGTTGCGGGGCAGGTAGCGAACCGTCGCCAGGGCGACGGTCGACTTGCCGCAGCCGGACTCCCCGACGAGCCCGTAGGAGTGACCCTGGGGGATGTCGAACGAAAGCCCGTGGATGACCTGGCGCGGCTTGCCGCGCACGGTGTAGGCGACGTCGAGATCGCGCAACTCCAGCGCGGGCTCGCGCGATCTCTCGGGCGTCGTCAACTCTCCACCGCCTGCTGCATGCTGTCTGCCACGAGGTTGAGTGCGACGACGAGCGAGGCGATCGCGAGCGCCGGCCACAGCACGGTCCACCAGGCTTGATCGATGTAGCTGTAGTGCTCCTGGATCTGCACGCCCCAGTCAGGCGACGGATCCACTTCGCCGAAACCGAGGAAAGCGAGTGTCACGAGCGCGAACACCGCGTAGCCGAGGCGCACCGTGGCCTCGACGATGATCGGGCCCATCACGTTCGGGAGGATCTCGGCGAACATGATGTACGGCGCCCGCTCGCCGCGCAGCTTGGCCGCCTGCACGTAGTCGAGACTCCGTTCTCCGAGCACTGCGCTGCGCACGGTGCGCGCCACGATCGGTGTGAAGACGAAGCCGATCACGAGTGCGAGCGAGAGCGCAGAGGTGCCCGTGGACTGCAGCACTCCGATTGCGATGATGATCAGCGGGAGCGCGAGGACGGCGTCGATCAGGCGGCTCACGACGTTGTCGACGGTGCCGCCGAAGTACCCCGTGATCAGTCCGAGTATCGATCCGCAGACGACGCCGATGACCGTCGCGAGCGGTGCGACCGCGAGGATCGGGCCTGCCCCGGAGAGCACGCGCGAGAAGACGTCGCGGCCGAGATTGTCGAGCCCGAAGGGATGTTCCCAGGACGGGCGGAACGAGGGGTCGAGCAGGTTCCCGCCTTCGACCACGATCTCATCGTGCCGGTAGGGCGTGATGCGGTCGCCGAAGATTCCGCACACGGTCCAGAAGAGGATCACGACCATGCCGATCATGAACGCCGGGCTGCGCAGCAGCAGCGCGATCAACTCGCGGCGCTCGGTCCTGCGGCGATTTCTCATGGCCGGGGCGACTGCCCCGACCGTGACAGGGGATGCTCCGACGATGTCGTCGGAGCTGCTCATACGTCATCCGTCAGGCGCACGCGGGGATTCAGCCAGCTGACCAGCAGGTCGGCCATGAGCGTGACCACCAGGTAGAGGATGGCGATCGTGAGAACGGCGCTCTGCAGCACGGGGAAGTCCTTGTTGTTCGCAGCCTGCAGGATCAGCGAGCCGATGCCGGGGTAGCCGAAGAGCAATTCGATCGCGACAAGGCCTCCGAAGAGGTATCCGGTCTGCGTGGCGATCACCGTGATCGTCGGCAGGAGCGAGTTGCGCAGCACGTGACGCTGGAGCACCGTGCGCCGGCTCAGTCCCTTCAAACTTGCCGTCCTCGTGTAGTCGGCGCCAAGCGCCTCGATCGTGCCCGCGCGGGCCATGCGCGCGATGTACCCGAAGAGCACGAGCGCAAGCGCGCAGGCGGGCAGGAACAACGCATCCAACGATCCCGACTGCGCCGTCGTCGGGAACCAGTGCAGGCCCACGCCGAAGATCGTCACGAGGACGATGCCGTGCACGAATTCCGGGATCACGGCGAAGGAGAGCCCGACGACCGTGATCCCGCGGTCGATGGGCCTGCCGTAGCGGAGCGCAGCCAGCACACCGCCGAAGATGCTGATGGGGATGATGATCACGAGCGCCAGCCCAGCGAGCTTGAGCGATCTCTTGAGCGCCGGGACGAGATCCTCGCTCACCGGGCGTGGGTAGTTCCGCGCCGACTTCCCGAGATCGCCCGTCACGAAATTCCCGAGCCAGTCGAGGTAGCGGACGACGAACGGGCGGTCGTAGCCGAGCTGGTGGTTCAGCTCCTTGACCTGCGAGGCGGGGGCCTCGCGGCCCAGCAGGTTGCGCGCAGGATCACCGGGCAGCATCCCCGCCATGGCGAAGACGAGGATCGAGAGCAGGAACAGCGAGATGAGCGAAAGGCCGAGCCGTTTGAGGACGTAGCGGGTGATCGGCCGACGATACTGGAATCGGCCCTGAGAATCACGCTTTCCAGGCAGAAAACACGTGCGGGGCGGCCGTGGCCGCCCCGCACGCGTTCGCTTCGATCGCGCTAGGCCATGGAGACGTTGCGCAGGTTGACCACGCCGAGCCCGTCGGGCGTGTAGTTCTGTACCTTCGTCGTCGTCGCTGCGATGAAGTTGTAGAAGTAGCTGATGATCGCCGGAGTCTCGTCGCTCAGCAGCTTCTCGATCTTCGTCGCGTTCGACTTCTGCGTCTGCAGGTCGGTAGAGGCGAGGAAGGCCTTGACCAGGTTGTCGTAGTTCTTGTTGTTGAAGCGGGACGAGTTCCAGTCGCCGGCGTAGTGCGAGAGCCCGCGCGTCAGGTAGATCGTCGGCACGGCGCGGTGGCCCCAGTCGACGATTCCCATGTCGACCGACAGCCAGGGCGAGGCGCCCTTCTTGCGCGCGTCCTGGATGTTGCCGGCGAAGAACTGCTTGGACGTGTAGGACTTCAGCTTGACGTTGACGCCGGCCTTCTTGATCTGCTGCTGCGCGAGCGACGCGTACTGCGGCATCTCGAGGTTCTGGTAGAACGACAGCGTGAGCGAGAGGTCGGACTTGCCGGCCGCTGCGAGCAGTGCCTTGGCCTTCTGGTAGGTCTGCTTCTTCTGGGGCAGCGAGTTGTTGGAGAAGACGTAGCCGGGCCAGAAGGGGTGGTCGTTGCCGATCTCGGCCTTGTCGCCCCACAGCGTCTTGACGTTGCCCGGCCGGTTGAGGGTGAGCGCGATCGCCTGGCGGACGCGCTTGTCCTTGAACAGCGGGCTGGTCGTGTTCATGAACAGCTGGCGGTGCGTCGCAGCGCGAAGCGGGATGATCTTGAAGCTGGCGCCGATGCTCTTCGAGTCGAGATACGAGATCTGGTCGACCATGTCGACCTGCCCGCCCTTGAGCGCCAGCACCTTCGCATTGCCGTCGAGATACTGGATATCGACGCTGTCGAGCGGGTTCGTGAAGCCCGCCTTGGTGCCCCACCAGTCGGGATTGCGGACGAACTTCGCGCTCAGGTCCGGCGTGAAGCTCTGGAGCTTGTACGGCCCCGTGCCGTTCATGTTCTTGGCGACCCAGTCGCCCTTCTGGTAGTCCTTCTTCAGGATCACGGCCTGGTACACGGTCTGCGCCGTCTGGTACGGGAAGAGACCGTTCGCGGCGTTGAGGTTGAACTGCACGGTGAGCGGATCGAGCGCCTTCGTGCTGCCCGCGGACAGCACGCCGGCGTACGCGGAGGGGACCAGCCGCTCGAAGGTCGCGACGACGTCATCGGCCGTCATCGGGGTGCCGTCGTGGAACTTGACGCCCGCGCGGAGCTTGAACGTCCAGGTCTTGCCGCCGTTCGACGGCGACCAGCTCTCGGCCAGGATGGGGATCAGCTTCGACTTGGAGTCTGCGAAGCAGAGCTGCTCACCGGGAATATGGGCCGTGATGATCTCGGCCTGCTCGGCGAGCTCGGGCGGCTCGAACGACGTCGCGCTCTTGGAGACCGCGACGCGCAGATTGCCACCGGCCTTGGCTGCCGCGACGCGCGTCGGCGCAGCCATGGCGCCGTCCGCGATCAGCCCGAGCATCGGGATGCTCATGCCCACGATCGTCCCGCGCATCATCAACTCGCGGCGGGACAGGCGGCCGGCCTTGAACTCGTCGATGATGTGGTTCTCGAGCTCGCTCGCCGACTGGCGATACGCCTCGATGTGCTCGTTGGGGTACCGCATGCACGCTCCTTCGTGGTGGATACTGGCTGAGACGTCTTCCAGCGCATGAAGTTGCCGCGGGATCGAGGGAAGCTACACCAAGACCGCCCGGACCGCACCGTCGCGCCTGACGTTGCGTCTAGGATCGGGCGATGCCGGATCTCGGAGACCGCCGCCTTTTCGGCCGCGGGGTTGCGATCGTGGGCGGCGCGTCGGGGCTCGGGCGCGCCATGGCCCTCGCGCTCGCGCGCGAGGGCGCCGACGTCACGATCGGCGACGTGCGCAGGGATCCCATCGGCGGCGGCTTGCCCGTGGACGAGGCGATCCGCGCGGAGGGCGGCAGCGCCGAGCTGATCGAGATGGACGTGCGCAGCAAGGCCGACTGCGAGCGCCTCGTCGAGACCACCGTCTCGCGCGCGGGACGCATCGACGTCGTGATCCCGAGCCAGCTGATGGCCGGAGCGGCCTCGAAGGACCTGCTCGAGACCAGCGAGGACGATTGGCGTCTCCTGTTCGACGTGAACCTGACGGGCACGTTCCTCCTCGTCCAGGCCGCGGTGCGCACGATGCTCGCGCAGGAGCCGCGCGGCGAGACGCGCGGGCGCGTGATCCTGATGGCCTCCCAGATGGGCATGATCGGGGCCCCGGGGCACGTCGCCTATGGCGCTCTCAAGGGCGCGACGATCAATCTGGCCCGCCAGCTCGCGGTGGACTACGGCCCGCGAGGGATCATCGTCAATGCGCTCTCGCCGGGCAAGATCGTGGCGCCGCGCGAGGGCGTGACGGACGACGACTCCCTCGACTACCTCCGCGCGCGCACGCCGTTCCACCGCCTCGGCAGGCCCGAGGACGTCGCGGGTGCGGCGGTCTGGCTCGCCTCGGACGAGTGCTCGTACATGAGCGGCGCGAACCTCGTCGTCGACGGGGGCTGGACGGCGTCCTGACTAGCGGGCGGTGAGGACGCGCTCGACCTCGAGCGCGACCTCGAGCACGGCGAGCGCCTGCGCCGGGGTGCAGCATGGCTCGCCCGCGAGCAGGCGCTCGAGGCTGCGCACCGACGGCGTCAGCTTGACGGTCTGCGTCCCCTCCGGCGTCGAGAGCCGGTAGTGGGGGTCGAACTCGAGCGTGTAGCGGTTCCTGTCCGTCACGATCTGGCAGTCGAACGACGCGGGCAGCTCCATCGACTGCCAGACCGTCTGAATGCTTCCGAGACCGCCGCGCTCCAGCTCGAAGGTCAGGGCGAGCACGTCGTCGATGTCGCTTCCGTCCGGACGGTCACCGCCCGCGAGCGGAACCCTCGCGCCCGTCGCATGCACGGCGCTGACGGGCCCGGCGAGCCGCAGGAGCAGGTTGATCGAGTGGCTGGCGCGCTCGAGGATCTGGCCACCGCCGGCGGCCTGCTCGACGAACCAGGAGCGTCCCTGGGTGCCGCCCCACTGCCGCAGGGAGATGATCCCGATCTTCTCGCCCCGGAGGTGCTCCGCCAGCCCGTCGAGCCACTCGAGTGCGCTCCACTGGTAGCCGATCGCGCATGTGGTGCCGGTTCGCTGCGCCGTGTCGGCGATCGCACGGGCGTCCTCGAGATCGCGCGCGATGGGCTTCTCGAGATAGAGAGGGATGCCGCGCTCGAGCGCCGCGACGGCGGCGTCCCGGTGCGCCTTGGGCGGCGTGCAGACCAGGACCGCATCCAGATCGCCGCGTCCGAGCACCGCTTCCGGCGAGTCGGCGACGGTCGCCCCGGTGGCGGCGGCGAGCTTCTCGGCGGCCGCGCGATCGATGTCGTAGACGGCCGTGACGGGGACGCCGAGCTCGTTCAGCGCGTCGACGTGCCAGTACGCGATCAGGCCACAGCCGATGAATCCGACGCCCATCGGGGCGGACTGTACCGGGCGCGCGGGCACGGGCACTGCACACGAGCCCGCTCGACGGCACCGACCCTCGCGCGGCGTCCGTGGACTAGTGTCGCGCCCGATGCGAGCTCGCCGCTTCACGTTCGTGCGACACGCGGCCACGGTCTACAACGATCTGCACCTGCTCAACGGCGATCCGCGCCTGCCCGTGCCGCTCGACCCTGGCGGCCGGGTCGCCGCCGGCGTGCTCGGGCGGCGCCTGCAGCACTGCCCCTTCGACCTCGCGCTGCACACGCGCTTCGCGCGCACGCGCGAGACACTCATGCTGCTGCTGGGCCACCGCGCCGGCGTGCGGGTCGCGGTGGAGCCCGCATTCGACGACATCGACGTCGGCATCTTCGAGGGCCAGGACGTCCAGGCCTATCGCGACTGGCGCGCCCGTCACGGCCAGGACGAGGCGCCGCCGGGCGGCGAGAGCCGATTGGCCGCTCTCGGCCGCTACGCCGACGGCTGCGCACGCGTGCTCGCCCGCCGCGACGCGTGCTGCGTCCTGCTCGTGGTGCACGACATCCCGATCCGCTTCCTGCGCAACGCGCTGCTGGCAGCCGATCCGATCGAGGGACCGGTGCGCACCGTCGCGAACCTCGAGCGCCTCAGCGTGGGCGAGCCGCAACTCGCGGCCGCACTGGCCGTGATGCGGCGCAGGCTCTCGGGCCTCCCGCCGGTCTAGGAATCGACCTCAGCGACCGCAGTGTTCGCAGCGGACGACGGGCACCGGGTGCCCGTTGTCGTAGCCCGCGACCACCACTGCCGGCCGATGATGGCCGATCACGATGCACAACAAGCGACGCATGTAACGAATATGCCGTGAATTGCAACAATCTGTCCATATGCACTCGATGCAAACCCCTCCATAGGGTGAGGGTCGACGCTACGATCGCCCGGTGCGGACGGCGGTCATCACCGGCGGTTCGAGCGGCATCGGGCTGGCCGTGGGGCGTGAGCTCGCCCGCCGCGGAGGCTGGCGGCTCGTACTGGCGGCCCGTCGCGAGGAGCCACTCGCAGCCGCGGCCTCCGAGCTTTCGGCGACGGCGGTCCGCTGCGACGTGACCGACGACGCGGACGTCGCGGCCCTTGTGGATGCGGCTCGCGCCGCGGGTGGCTGCGACCTGCTCGTGCACGCAGCGGGCGCCCCTGCGCGCAAGGGCGTGCTGGACGCCGATCTCGCCACCTACCGAGCGTCGTTCGAGGTCAACTACATCGCCCTCGTGCGCGTTGCGACCGCGTTCTGGCCGCTGCTCGAGGCCAGCCGCGGCCGGCTCGTGCCGGTTGTGTCCGTCGCGGGCACCGTGGCGCTCGCGCCGTCGGCCCCGTACGCATCGGCCAAGAGTGCGGCGCTCTCCTGGGCGCGCTCCTACGGCGCCGCTGCCCGCGAGCACGGGGTCGCGGTCACGATCGTCAATCCCGGCCCCGTGACGACGCCGGGGTTCCCGCAGGACAAGCTCCTGCGCAGCCCGTGGGGCAGGCTCCTGGTCGTCGACGCCGAGCGCTGTGCGGAGCGACTGCTCGCGGCCGCCGATCGACGGGCGCCCGAGGTCTACATCCCGCAGTGGTGGCGCGCCGCCGCGGCCCTGCAGGGAGCGGCACCGGGGCTGATGGCCCGCGTGGCCGAGCGCGCCTGGCGCCACGATCCGCGCCTGGCGCCCGAGGCCGCTCCGGCATGAGCCGGCCGGTGGCCCTCGTCACCGGCGGCAGCTCCGGCATCGGGCTCGGCATCGCACGCCGGCTGAGCGAGCGCGGCTGTGAGGTGATCATCACGGCGCGCGGCGCGGATCGCCTACGTCCGCTGGCCGAGCAGCTCGGCGTGATCGGGCTCGCGGCCGACGTGTCCACCGAGCGGGGCCGGGCTGCGATCGCGGCGGAGGTGCGTAAGCTCGGCCGGCTCGACTGGCTAGTCGACAATGCCGGCACCGGGGGCGGCACCGCCGGGCTGGACGTCGACGTCGAGCGCGCCCGCCGCGTGCTCGAGACCAACTTCT
>Ga0157379_10005885_pt1 | contig 10550 bp, 7 predicted proteins | sample S25metaG_FD_121802 | JGI IMG/M metagenome (GOLD analysis project Ga0157379, IMG submission 121802) | Switchgrass rhizosphere microbial communities from Kellogg Biological Station, Michigan, USA - S2-5 metaG | ecosystem: Host-associated > Plants > Roots > Rhizosphere > Soil | place: USA: Michigan... | reverse complement strand
CCATAACATTCAGATATACACCAGCCTCTAATGTCCATTCTAGAAGGAAATACTGTTCCAGGAGCCCCATAGGTTCCTTTATGATGCTCCAAAACAAGCTGGGTAAATAAAAGCATGCGTTTCCAGATCCAAAGCATCTAAACCTTTCCAAGTGACTGTAATTATTGCTGGTGATGATGAGATAGACAAATGCTCCCAGTTACCTCATGTTCTCTTCTAAAGAATAGATAGCTTGATTTCCTAAAAATAAAACACTTACCAAGTTACACTACTATAAAAATATTTGATAACATCATACATAGAAGGTTTTACTTAATAATATTATTTCTCACAAAACACAGTTGTTGAATTAATTCTTTAGAATTATCATGAAATCACAGAAATCTGTCAATTAAACTTCTAAACAAGTGTATTCAAACAGATACACCATATTGTCACAATATTTGAGACTAGGATGATTTGAAACATGCTCCCCAGTAAAAACATAACTACTACCTCAACCTTAATCGCATTATGTCTGTAAACTGGGGGCCAAAACTCTAGGTTTTACATTGTCCTCAGTGAATGTATTTTCAGTCAGTAAATAAAACAAAGAATAAAAACAAGTAGGTACTAGTATAGAAACCACCGATTTCTGACCTAAGATTCTGTCACAGATGGGACATGACCAGTAAATCATAGTCTAACACACAAGAGCTACTCCAGTAGCATTATATCTGCAAAACAGGTCAAAGGGATGCTCTCACATACATCTATTGATGTTAGCAACTCCAAAATGTATGCAACAGAATCAAGTCTTTATTCTACATAGATAGCACCTTTATACACAGGATAAATTGTTTTACATGTACTAAATACAAACAATGTTATCTATCTCACTGGAGGCATAACAAAGTTTTCAGCTAAGGAAATTTTCAGAAAAATACTAAAAGTCAGCCACTTTTCTTTAAGATTTTCACTCAATGAAAAGTGTGACAAAATTAAAACTTCTGACAGGGTTTCACCAGAGTTTTCATACTCCTATAGGATTCCACCAGTGTTTGAAGATCTGAGTCCAAAATCTCTAACAAAACCCTATGAGAATGTATCATTTCAGCATTGTTTTTGCCTGGCAAAAATGCTAAATGAAGTGGCTGACTTGTCATATTTTACTAAAGTTTTTCCTTTCTGAAAACCTTTCTCTGCCTCCAGTGTCTGTTGGATAGTACTTACACATGAGAGTACACCTTGTTAAAATGAGGTGGTCTTTGGTCCTCACTTGGGCGATAGCAGTTGACCCTTGCAATCGAGTGAGGCTTTCTTGTAATGTAGCTATATTTATATACATATAACGGAGCTATGGCAAATGTGAAGGAATCAAAAGGAAAACTAGTATAGCTTTCACCAGAACAAAAGGGAAAGCAGTAAATAAAAAAATCTTGGCACAGGAGTTAGCTACTTGCACAGCACTCATATTACGAACAGCAAACTCAACACACCTTAGAGTCATACACATCTTACATAGGTGCACCCCTCCCCCCCTCCCACACAGTAGAACTATTCTATCCAATCATAGACAATCTAACAATTGGAATTGTGTTCTTGCATCCTGGTATCTTGGAGAATAGTAGTATAACCTAGCCAGAATGAAGCTCAGTCTTCTGAGCCAGTGAATTGTAATGCTGTGTCACTGTGTGACAGAGTATAATGCATAGTATATATGTTCCCTCCACTTTTCTGTGGATTTCTCAATGTAATGTGATGGTGAATGACTATATTAGACAAGACACAAACAGTACCTTCAAAAAATCTCATATATTCATAGAACATCTCCCTGCAATATCAAGATATGGATCTGGGTTAAACTTGCAGGTTTGACCCATCAGTATTGAGGTCTGTTAGGAGTCGACTCCGGAGGAAGACCGGAGTCAGGATGTTCAGAGTTGGGTCAGAGGAGATCAACGGTAATCGGAGGAGGGTAACAGGTAGGACTTGGCTTCAACTTATGTGTTGTGCCCACTCGTACGATTAGCAGTATGTCCTATAATTTCAGGCAGAGTCGGAGGCCAGAGTTGGATGGAAGTCAGACAGATGCAGACGGAGATTGGAGTAAGAGAGAAGAATTAACGAGATGAAATGTAAATAATGAGAGAGGGAGAAATATGAAAGGAATGTAAATAATCAGATTGCTTTGTATTGATAGATACAACGGGTTTAAATACAGGAGGTGTTCAGAGATTTGGAGGTGGAGCAGGAACAGAGACCGGAGTTCGGGGGGGAGCAATCGTACGAACATGAGGTTGAGTGAACACATGATACAGGAGCATGAGGGAAACGGAACCACATGGTTATCGATCGCATGATAATAGGAAAGGTTCGGACAGAAGGAGTAAGCAGGGATGAACAGAATGGAACAAAGAAGATAAGAAGATAAGAGTCGGAACTTGAACAGATAAGGGATAAGAGATATTGGAGTATCAGAGGACTCGGAGTTGGCTCGGAGGTGAAGGACAGAACAGGACTTAACAAGGTCTGACCTAGACTCAGGCAGATCTGGGGACTTGCCAATAAAAATGGGAGCCATGGGTGGACTCACAAGTACTTATGGATATACCTAGACTCATGGCATGTCCTAGATTCTTCTCTGGGATATCTTACTAAAATTCCTCTATCCTGTGGTCAACATCTTTATGATAGTGAATATATTCAGTTTATTGAATTCATTTGCATTTAGCTCTGCAATGTGTGGTCCTCCTTAACATGTGAAGACAAAAAGGTAAAGATTCAATGGTAAGATACAGTAGGTGGATCATATTCTGCTTTCAGGAGTTCCTCAGGAGCTTCAATGAGATAAACCCAAAAAGCTAGTCCTAAGTATATCAAAGAGCTCCTCATATTGTAGCAGGGGAGAGCAAGGATTGCTGGAGAAACTCATATATTTAAAACTGTGGTGAGGAGTTACACAGTGAGTTCCTCAAGTTTGTACTGACTAAGCACATATGGAGGGCTCCTCATTGGCTGATGTCTCATGTTCATAAGAGAAGCTCTTTGAGGAACTTCTTGAGTGTTGGGTAGATATGGGGAGCTTTCTGCTGCATTACAGCGACTAAAGACATCCTAACACCAGTAGGTACATCCCAGGAGCTCTTCAACTACACTCACAAGCTAAACTAGTTCCAGAGAAAGCTCTGACATGCAAGTGAGAAAGTAGTCAAATACTCCTGTGTTCTTGAGAAGCTTCACACCATTAGTCCTATGTGAAAGCTTGATGCAGTGTAGGGATTTGCAAATCTTCAACATCATTGTCCAAATAAGGCATGTAAAACCCTCAGGATAGATCAAAGTATCTGAGAAGGTGGTGAAATGTGATAGAAACATGAGTTTTGACTGACAAGGATCCAGAATTAAGTCAACATCTGAATCAATTCTATTCTCTGAGAAATCAAAGCCTCTAATGGGTTAAATAAGCATTCATTTTGAATGAGCACACACAAACCTCCAAAGTCTTGGAGACTTCACAAGATGCATTATACTCTGGTGCTGACTCTTATAATAGGTCAGGATGTACAGATGGGCTGTTTATTTTGGGGAACTAGACACTAAACAGACCAATATTTAGCCTGCAGCCTTGGATGAAGTGAACTTCTTAATAATTTGTGTATGTGGAAATCAAGACTTACAATTGATTTTCTGCTGCAAGCAGAAATTGAGTCTCTTATCTCAATATCTGGGTGAATGTGACATGAAACATGCTTGGAGAATCCTCTGGAAGGAAATAAATTTGAATAATACAATGGAGCTTCAGGGTTTCCACCAGTTTTTTTAGTCAAGATCTATTCCATAATCAATATCATGAGCCATGGCCTCCTTAAGCACACTATACAGTGTTTATTGCATGTCCACAAATCTATGACCCGGTTACACTTACTGAACTGTATCTGCCAGGACTGGCCCATTTAGCTAGTTTTTGAATAGGTCTGTCCCACGGTTAGATGTCGTATAAGTTCACGATTTCACAGGAAGTTCACATGGTTTAAATGCAAGTGTGAGAAAGATTCTGGCTGCATCTGGGATCACTCACTTATTGAATCCTGACTCGGGATTATCACATCCCAGATACTGAGATGAGCGTGTATCAAACATATTGGGACAGAAGGAGATAACAGTACTCCTCGAAAATCCATCTAAGATCAATGGCTGAAAAGTACTGCTTTATTTCCTCTGTTATTGAGATCTGAGTAGCATTGTCTCTGGCCTACTGTCTGTGGTTTATAACTTGGCTGAAGCAACAATAATATGTAAGTGGTATCTATGTGGAGAAGAATTCACAAATTCTTCCCAGACGGATTTACCCAGCCCAGATGTAACTGAGCTTAAGTCATTTTGTTTAGAGGACATCAATAGCGGTTTGGAATTATCTCAAAGATTCTCTGAAGCTCTGGATAAAGAGAGACACATTGTAAGCATCTCCACCCCGACAGCCGTTTCAGACACAAACACATCGGCAAATAATTGACATTAAACTTCGCTTCATGGTATTGGAATGAATCCAGAAGAGATTTATCTGCTGACTAGTTGCTAGTCTAGGTAATACATTTTAAAGCTGACAAGGAAAGAACCTACCTGTTAGAGACCCTGGCTAACTGGTTTTCAATATGCATTAGAGATAAATGGAATGTCTGCCTGAATGGTTAGTAGTGTACTCTTCCATCCGTACTATATGGTACAGGGGTGATGGGCGAATCTACCCATTTTTATTAAAGTTTGAGGATCCAAACAGATCATTGTCGCTTAATATGAAGCAGCATACACTTCAGAGGTCTCTGTTTGGTTCACAACCTACTCATAAAATCCAAACTATAGATTAAGGACCAGGGACTTCAGTGCCCTTCACTGCCGGGTCATAATTTGGAATTGTTCGAGCGTCCTGGTACTGCAAACTCCTATGGTGAATGAGATTACCTTGTCAATCAATAAATGGATGTTAACATGTTATTACACCAACTTTATCCGTGAGCTAGGAGAGCCTTTGATGACGAAACCTATCTTTTAGAATCTCCGGCTCTGTCAACTTCTCACTGGTCGGTCTACTTGTTAAATGTGGAATGCCATGCCAATGGAGCCTAGGTTTCCGAGCCTTCTTTAAATCAGTCATAAATTGTCAACCAAGTTAAAGTGCCTGTCGCCTGTGCCTAAATTCGATGGCATTGGTCATCTATAAAATTGATAGATCCCAACTGAGATTTTGTCAACTATTAAAGGAATATCACCAGTGTGGGAGCTTCGATATATTTTACTTGTCAAATATGAAAAATGTTAACAACCAAACTTTGCTTACTGAGATATTCCCCAGCAGACTATGAGCTTGGATATGAAAGGAAGCCTACATTGCGGGCATTTCCATTGAGCCATTATACAATTGTCCCCATTTCGAATGAACTCTGAGCACAAACATTATACTGTATAGTATTTATCATTATATTGAGCATTCAATATTTCTCAGGGAATACTCATATCGCTTGTACTTCTGACGGCACCATTGTAATTATGGCATCACAGTGTCCTCATTTTCATAAAATGCTAACACTTTCTATACTGTTGAGTTTTTAATGTCAATTCTTAGGTGGCCTCCGCTGTGCTGCGATGCGGGGGTCAAACATCAATGCTATAGATTCATCAAAGCCTACATCAAATGAGCATAGGCCTTATTGTCTGGGAGGTCAGCCTTTGCCTCTCATTTAACAGCCTAATCCTACGTGGATTTCGTGTCACTGACCAACGGTCCTATGCTTCCTACTCGGATATAGGTGAATAGCTGAATAATAAAGGGCAGAAACCCGAAATATGGAGAGAAAGAGGCCATGGATGTGCAAAAGAGAAATAGTGACACCAGAGGCAATTTTGCCGCATATATATGCACCACGCGCATAAGTTCTTCACACAGGCTCTCCTCTGACAAACCAAACTTTATTCATTGCTGTAGCAATGAGTGCGCTCAGCCGCCTCATCTTCCTTCCACTTGCCTAATTTTAGCATGTGACAGGTCACGCTCATGATCAAGCGAGCACCACAGTGACCCTATTTAACACATGGTGTTCTTTCAACCAAGCTACACACTCTGCAACATAAGACTAGCCGCCTTTTAAGTCTTCTTTGAAAAAATCACTGGGGTTCTGTTTCATGGGCAAATTCCTTGTCCTCTCGCATTCATTCTCTGAAATATCAGTTTTCGCCAGTATCGTTTATTCTGCAGCTATCTGCAGACGGTTTCCATGATATTCACTCCCACCTTTTAGTTCTTTCCTGAAATACAACTTTATGCCGTTATCCCCTTTTCTGCAGCTGTCCTGCGGAAGTGAACAGACAACCCCTATATCACCTCATATCCAATATATATTTGATTTACCGAAATATCAGTCTTCGTCAGTAACCCCGTTTCTGCAGCTAGGCTGTGTGTGCGAACAGACACGGTGTCTGGAGATACCTCCTAACATGTATTAGTTATTTAATTATTTCTTTGAAATATTCTGCAACAGTCTTGCCAATGGACAATGGACATGCTGTCTGCAGACGTCTCTTCGCCGCTAATTGTACTCATTACGATGGGCATAAATCAATTGAAAAGTTAGAATCCTATTCTGTGTAGATATATAACATAGGCACCCCGAACACCCTGCCAGCGGGAATGGCTTCAACCCATTCCATCCAAGCCTCGTACCCGCACTCGGAAATGCGAACGACACTGTGGGGACAGTCATCAACTTGAGGCGCAGCAGTGTTGCTAAGTGAAGCATCGATAAAGCAATGGACGTTGACATTAGCCTGATACATACTATGTGTGGTATATCCCAGGTATTCTCCCTGTCGTCACCACGTAAAAGGGTGAATCGTCGAATTCGGTGGGGTCTGGATATTTTGTCATGGGAGTTGGTGGTCATTGAACATCAAGCCTGATTGGTGTACCTGCAAGAACAGCGGGATAGAATGGTGCGCCTTCCCAAACAATGAGGGGAGAAGTGTCTGCGGGACATTTTTGGATAAAGATCAAGCAAAGAATGACAGACGAAGCACATACCCAGAGTTGAAAGTGTGTCCCCTTCAACTGACGTTGGGGATGTCATTGTATGGACCGGGGTCGTAGCATCCTGGGGCATTTACATCATCCATACCCACCTGTACCTATTTAGGGTAAGAATCCGGGTGTCTCTCTGCCGGTATTATGAACAAGTTTTACTTGGGACTGAGCCATTGCTTCGCATGGCAAAACTGATTCCCTTTTTTTTCTGAAGGGGGCAGCTAAACTCCGTCCAAATGATGCTATCCTATATTCTCTTTCCCTGAGAGTACCCTCGGGTAACTCCCTTTATAGCGACGGACAGAGGGCACCAGAGGCCAAGGGTACAGGTGGATCTTGAAGCCTTTCCAATTCCAGCTATGTGGGGTGGGCTCAGGTAAGGGCCGGGACATACAGTTATTTTTCTGGGTATCGATTTAGGGTGAGGAGGAAGGGATGGGGGCAGGGGGCAATGTACTTGGATAGCAAGTGTGAGAGTTGGGGAATATTTTGGTTAGCTGTACTAGATGGTTATTTAAAAAAGAATTGGAGCAGCCATATTTCTTGTTGCAGCTCAGGGATTATAGTGGGTGTATTTGGGGATGGGGTGGAGGAGGGGGTGGATGAGGTTGGTGTTAAAATGAGATGTTCTTCACTTCTCACTCGAGCGAGGCTTTCAATAAATGTAGCAACGTTTATATACATGAAACGGAGCTACGGCGAAAAGGAGGCAAATCAAATGAGGAAATAAGCCTAGCTTTCCCGGAACAAAAGGGAAAATTAATGTGAAAAGAAAAAATAGTCTGGGCACGGAAGTCAGCTACTTGTGTAGCGCTCATATCACAAATACCAAACTCAACAGTTGGAATGTTTTTGGAGATTTTTGTTGGTGGCATGATTCAAGTTTTAGGAGGGTACATAAAAAAAAAGGTAGCTAAAAATTCGGAGGGACAATGTTCCTGGTTGATGCCGGGAGGGGGAAATAGTGAATTGTGTGGGTGGAGGAGAAGGACTTAGCTGTGGGAAGACTCAGGTGAAGATGGCCCTTCCAGAAAAATGGGAAATCTCATGGGATACATTCTCCTAACTTTATGAAGAAATTTCCAGAAGAGTCATCTCCAAATCCTTCTTGTGTGAATATAATCAGTATTTACAGGAGTGAGGAGGAGCACCTAGCCTTGGGAACCCTCAGATGAAGATGGCGCTCCCAGAAAATAAGAAAATTCATGGAGTGTATTTCTTTGGATTTTTCAAAGCTTTCCAGAAGGGCCATCTTCAAAATCACTCTTGTGTGAATATAATTACATTCTAAAGCTTTCATAACCCACCAACCTCTCTGAGCTGAATCTCCTGATCCTCCCCAAGCACAACTACCACTGCCTCCCCAAACCCCACTATCATATTTGCCAAGTCAGAGTACAAAGGATAGCACATACAGTTCTTTCTGACAAATCATTTCCCTACTCACTTAGAAAAATTCTCAACTTTCAGACATGCCATCCCAGTATGGGACCCTCACACCCATCCCCTCCGCTTCAGCCCAAAACAGCCCCTAGAAATTAATTATTGCTTGCAGGACTCCACAGCGGACCCCTCACATAGCTGAAATTAAGTAAACTTTAAGATTCACCCATCTCCCTGCTCCATGTCCCCCCCAGTCCACTGCAACACAGGGAGTTGTCCACAGGTACCCCTGGACAAAGAGAAACTAGGTAAGGAAAAAATATAAGCCATAAATTGTCCTTATATTTTGATATACAACTAGGAGTACCAATATATCTATAATACAAGGTAGTCTCTGGCAATTTATATGCGCTGTTCAAACTCTGGCTACAACATGTACTTCCCTGTCTGCAAATACTGTGACTCTTATACCTGATATCATATCCATAAAGCCCTCTGATTACATTCTGCGAATTCATATACATGATTCTCGTTTTACCCTTAGTTTTATATCGAATGCTAGGTGCTAAGGGCCCGGTATGATGCCGCGGGACACCGTATGGACCCGTATAAAACCAGCCGTTGACGGCGGTAAAAACGGCATACGGCATCGGACAGGTTCCTCTTGTCTCGATCACCTGATAAAGTCATTTTAAAGTTATTGCACGGCTTGATGTCAACGCTGGTGTCTGCTTGGTGTCTCACTACCTTCTTGCTCTCAACCAATTGAACGGCTTTGAGCAGCCTCTTTGTTGGAAAATTAGAGTGAGATTTGGGAGCGCGCGCAATGTCTGTGACCCCGAGCACAGCCACGCGCAGTTTCACTGCACAGGATGATTCATTTCCGTATAATTTCCGTTCATCTTGTTAGTTATTTTCTCTTTCATTCTATTCAAGTAGTATACGGTAGGCGGATGGGACGTGGACAAATTTCGCGCGCATCCACGCACCAGCGACTTTTCAAATACTTTCATACCTAACTTTTGATAGCATTTTCTGCCGTTTACTTTTTAAAAAATAATATACAACATAATGTCCAAAAAATAATTGTGGTGCATAGGGACACTTCCGTCCAGCTGGCACCTACAGCATCAATTCGCAACTGTCTGGTTTTTCTATCTGTAAGATAGAGGTAATGGGGAGCATAAAAATTCTTAATGATCATCGCAATATGAAAAAAATAAAATCATTAATTATCAAACACTCCTTGTGTAGAGGCCAGCTATTGCTGCAGAGCAACACATGCTGGATCATAAGACACTCTGATTTATATATCTGTGCCATTGTGTTTCTCAGTCCTTCTTTAAAAACAATGGGACCCAATGATGGGCCACTAAGAAGCTGCCCACCCAAAGTAAATACTCCCTGTCGGAGCTTAGAGGGTGGGCTACAGACGACTCCTTAAACAGTGTTCGGGTTCTGTCCTTTAAACTTATATCCCCCAGAATTACCTGACAGTAAAAAGTTCATATTCTTTCTCTTACAATCAGCAGTTTTTCACTTCGTCATTATGAGTGAACCAACTCAAGGGGAGTCTCGTTAATGGTACATTGAATTTACGATTCATATTCTTGAGTTTTGTCTTCCTAAGAAACAGACTAACATCTAACCACTGGTAGAGACACCAGAAGATAGCTAACCCACTTGACATGATAATTGAACTCTTTCTGCAATCGTGATAACCGCTGATCCAGGGTGAGTTCTTCTTTCGCATATTGTTGCAATGCTACACAGAGTGTGTTGTCGTCTGGAACTGTGAAGGAAGGAGAGTGAGGAAGGGCTCAGAGGAAGCGTCGAGAGCTTAGTACCTTCGCCATTATTCCACTGGTTTCGGCCATTGATATTATTTCTAGGCATGAAGGTAGAGAGGAGAGAGGAAGGGAAGCTTCATGAAATTATATAATCTGTGAACAATGAGGAGTGAGCCATTGAGCAGTTTGGCCCACCTGGAGCATACTGTACGTTTACCTTGTCTGCAGCGTGAATCATACATTTTCAAGTCAACTTGTCCCTAAAAATTTGAACTATGTCATTATACCGTAATTCTTAAAAGTCTATTTCTTTTGGCAATATG
>Ga0157379_10005883_pt1 | contig 10551 bp, 9 predicted proteins | sample S25metaG_FD_121802 | JGI IMG/M metagenome (GOLD analysis project Ga0157379, IMG submission 121802) | Switchgrass rhizosphere microbial communities from Kellogg Biological Station, Michigan, USA - S2-5 metaG | ecosystem: Host-associated > Plants > Roots > Rhizosphere > Soil | place: USA: Michigan... | reverse complement strand
TAACATACTTGCAGGCACATCGCGTGTTCCTTTAGGTGGCTTTGGCGAACTCCAGGTTTGTTGTATTTCATTCTTTATAGCCGTACCACGTCTCATATCGTTATAGGGTGTGCAAGGAGTCCAAAAGTTCTCTATTCATAAGGCTTATGGCGATGCCGACCGTCTTCCTCAAGCTCATACTTGTAAGTATTGCGTCTTGAGTAAAGAGTATTTCTGACCATTCCTTTTTCCCCTCTTGGTTCAGGCTTTAATCAAAGTGAGTTGATTCTGTAATTGCTGCCTCCGACCTTTACTCATCATCCTCTTATAGTTGATCTTCCTCAATATTCCTCATACGAAAAACTTCGGCAACAATTACTCCTGGCCATCAACGAAGGTGGAGAAGGCTTTGGCTTCGCTTAGTCTCCATCCGATGCACCGTTTTTGCATTACAAGTAGTCATTTATATTCTCATTCTAATAGTCGTTGCATTTGTAAAATTACACTGCATTTTATTTTCTTTCCGAATTTCCTCGATACGTATGTAACGTATCTTATATACAAAAGTTGTATGTATGAAATTCTCGAAACCATGCTCTGGTACATATGAATATAATAAGCTATCTAACTATAGTTTGGCTTGTGCTGTGTCTTCGCGAACACGAACGATTGCTTTGCCGTACGTCTTGCGTTGTTCAAGGGCCTCTAATCCTTTGGGAAGTTCTTCGAGACCGAAGGTGCGTTCGTACACGACAGGAACAAGTTTCTTGGCTGCGATCAGGCTGAAAGGAAGAGGCCTGTAAACGAATTGACGAGAGCGAAACTCTGTTTAATACGTACTCGAAAATTCCTTTCCATACTTTAGGAATCTCTTGGATATCGTTCTCTGATAATAACAACGTTAACTCACGAGAAAGCCCTGTGCATATTACGTACTCGAATAAGCACCCCAATGGATTCCGACAATAGAAATGTTTTTTAGGAGAACAAGGTTGAGAGGAAGCTGTGCATAGAATGAATAAAGGGCTGGAGGCGGCTCAGATAGGTGTACCTTCTCAATTTCTCCCCCAACGAAGCCCACGACGATGGCTCGACCCTTCCAGGCAATGCACTTGAGCGAATCTATAAATCCAGGAAGTTGAGAATACAAAATGTTTAGAAAAAGAACGAAGATTGGCATACCTTTGATAAGACCAACGGGATCATAGATCACATCTATGCCAGAGAACGTTAGAGCTTGGATACGAACCTCCATCGGCGCCACGTACCTGCACCCTTTCCGCCAGTTATCCGTAAGACTTCCTTCTGCCAGCCTAAGTAAAATATGTCAGTGGAACCATATCTAGGAGATAAAGCCAGGAGATCACCATTTTCCCTATAGTTCAGGACTTCATCAGCACCTCCGTACTTTTTTGCAATCTCCAACTTCTCCTTCGACCCAGCAGTCGCAATGACCTTGGCTCCCTTTGCCTTTGCAATCTGCACCGCACACAGACCAACACCACCTGCGGCTGCATGGACTAAGACCCACTCTCCGGGCTGGAGCTGTGCACGTCCAACGAGTGCTTCGTAGCTCGTTGGGTATGTCACGAATAAACCGGCAGCTTGATCATAGGTCATTCCACGAGGAATTGGGACAAGGCTGCGCCAGTTAGCTGCGACGCGTTCAGCATAAGAGCCTTGAGAGGCGCCAAAAACGCGATCGCCAGGTTTGAGTGTACATCCAGCAGGAATGGGAGAGTGGGCAGCAATTCGGCCTGCAAGTTCAGCACCCAGGACGAATGGGAAGGGTGGTTGATTCTGGTATTTGCCTTGGGCTTGGAGGATACTGCAAGCACGTAGGATAAATATCAGAGAATTGTATTTTGATGTGTATAGAGTAGTTACTCACTCAAAGAAGTTGAGAGCAGCGGAATAGACTTCGACAATTACGTCGTTTGGACCAGGTTTGGGTTCCGGAGCATCAAGAGTCATAGACAGCTTAGACGGGTGTGCATAACTTGTTATTTGCCAGGCTTTCATTATGGTCGGGACAATTAAGAGATTGTTATCCCCAGTTGCGTGACCCTATATTTATCCTTCCCAAGGACCGGTGGACCTCACCGACGAGTAGCCGGTTAGGACTCAAGCTATTACCTATCATGTGATACCTTGCTATCTTGAGCTTAATCAGGAGAGAAATGGGTCAAATAGAAGTGAAAGGACTAGAAGTAATCATCAATAGATACTTAGAACGCAAGGATCCGAACAGGGAGGAAGAATGGATCATCCATTCAAACATGTAACAAAATATTGGCGATTCCCCTTGTAATTAAAAAAAAAAAGCATACAAGATACCATAAACAATTACGCCACTACTTAGTGGGCATTCAGCAAAGGCCCTGCCAGACCTCCCAGTCTCACACCTCTGGCACCAATATCGCAACTCGAAAGAGTTGTCCCAAAATGAGTATATCTGCATGTTACTTCTCGCAAAACCGAATGCAAAATATCGAATTTCGTGGGGCAATAAGGATGTCTCTATCATACCTAGAAAATCTAATTATGCCCTGGAATAATTTACAAGGATATGTTGCATTTCGGCATTTGTACAGAATCGGATTCTCATGGCTAGGCGCCCATTGTGTTTGAGCACGTCAACCATGTCTGCTCGAGTTACACGCAGCCAGACGGGAAAAAAAGTAATTTCCTTTCGTTTATTTCTTAAGAAAGCCTATTAAATTTTCTGCAGAGAGCTGCGTTGTCCCAAACTTCCCAGCAAAAACACGACCAATCAGACTCTGTCATCTCAAATCCACAAAACTTAAACAGCGCCTCACTGGATGAAACATCCAAAGAGATACCTCGAAAGAAAACTCTCTCTAATCTTATGGATGAACTACCCGTCGAGATTATGGGGGAGATTTTCATTTTGGCTGCAGAGGCCTCTCGAATGGAAATCGTACCAGGTCGGGGAACGATGAATGTCTTTCAAGAACGGCTGGGACAAGTTTCCGACGAGAGGTTGCCGCGCGACATCCACGAGGAGGATCCGCCAATCGTAATTCCTCAAGTATGCCGACGTTGGCGACAAGTTGCACTGGGTACACCTCGATTATTCACCTGGCTCGTCTTCTTGCGAGGCATAAGTCGTGGTGTGTGGCCAACAAAGGTTATTCCTAGATGGCTACAATTATCTGGCAACCTTCCCGTACACATATATCTCGATCCACACAGGTGGTACATGAATGAGTACTTGTGGACTGATCACAACAATCCTTTGCAAGGTGAAGAAATGCAAAAAAGACAGGAAAGACAAGTACGTAGACTGCTGGAGTCGATATCCCAGAATCTTCACCGATGCCAAACATTCACGCTACTGTCTGATATCGTGTTCATTGATTCATTGGTACCTGTTGGTACTCGTTCTCAAGCTCCCCTCATGAAAACTTTCGCCATCTCTCCAGGACGTCCTAACTGGAGGGATTTGGACGCTATCGCTCCTGGAGCGGGTTATGGGCAATTGATCGTCCCAAACTTGCAACGCATCGACGCTGGTTACTCCGGAACAACTCTAGACTTCTTGGAGCATGATCCCAGATCACTTCGTCGATTTTCCAGTGACGGATATGTGACCAGAGTCCAAGAGGTAGTCGCAGTTCTTCGGAAATACCAAGAACTGGAAGAGTGTTTTCTCAACCAGCTTTTTTTCTGTCGGGACAAGGCGCCTTCTGCAGGCCCAATAGTCTTGCCTTTGATCACTCTTCCTCTATTACGTTCATTGATATTGACGTTTGAACTCGCCGAAGAAGGCACGCCCGAATTGTTGCAAGCATTGAGATTGCAAGCTCTCGAAGTGCTAAGCATTGATATTCGGCTTTCTCGTCCCTCCAGGTATAACACAGACCAGTTGGCGCCCGCTTTCGTCAATATCTTCACATCTCTCTCGTCCTTCCCACCGCTCAAGGCCCTTTGCATCATGCATCTAAACGTTCCCTCAGACGATTTACTGGGAGTTCTACGACATCTCGACTCGTTGGAGACGCTCAAAATCGGCGGGCAAAAGATCTCTCCAACTTTCGTTCGGACACTCATCCCGACCGAAGGAGAGATCTGCATAATCCCAAAGTTATTCAATTTCACTCTGGATCAGTGCACACTTCCAGGCGCCGCCGTAGTCTTTTTGGTCAAAGAACGTATAGACTGGATGAGTCGTGCTGGAGATACCGCGTTCCATGCATACTTCATCTCAAGCAAAGGCTTTACAAGCATTCAGAAAGATATGCTAAAAGAATTGAATGATGGATTTCATAAGGCGCAGGTTTGGGATGCCCGTGACGGCCGTCGCTGAATGGCTTTTATTTATTAAACAGAAAAGTATTTTGATGGACCACTCAAGTTCTTTCTTCATTCGACTCAGATTAAATACCGAAATAAAATTCCCTTCTTCCTCCCCGCTACTTTTAGTGCTTAGTGCTTTTGCTGATCTTACACTGTACTACAGTAGATATAAGCTGGAACCAAACCGGGCGCCAAAAGTAGATAAACAATCCCCACCATCCGACTAGTTTCTACAGATGCCTTCACAAGCAGCAAAGAAAAGACGATTGAAAAAGGTCGAAGCAGAATGTGCTACACGAAGATCTGGCCAAGAGCGTTTTGCTATGCTGCCATTGGAAATGATCTTCGAAATATTATCCTTTCTCCCAATTGCCGATCTTCTCTCTTTAACCAGGTCTTGCAGTTTCTTTGCTCGACTATTAACCAACAATCCATCTACCCAGTTCGTATGGAGGGATGCAAGGAAGCGATATCGCCCAAGACCTATTCCCGATCCTGCACCAAATTGGACTGAAGTTTCTTATGCGGCCTTTCTGTTCGGACCTGCACGTTGTGAGGCAAGTTTATTTCTCTTTTTTTTTATTACATCTGTTATATTTATATCCCACCAAGATTTGCGGCTCTGCCGCAACTCCCATACCTTTTTCTTGCTCCCTTCGCACTCGTCTTTGTGACAGTGTAAGTACATCCTCGTGTTCATGACCCCGACTGACTTCAGTATTAGACACGGTGCTCCAACACCTGGTTCAAGTAAGAATCTATAATATTTCTCTATTTCCTGTTGATCAATGCATCCCAGATCCCTACTGCTCGATCCTCACAGATTTGCCAATCTAGCAGATAGACCCCACGCAGCGGCCGTTCAAACGTGGTTGCCCTACTACGAGGAAGAAAGTATTGTTAGTGAGTTTTTGTCTATTCATATATATATACGACTACACCTCGATACTGATCTGTATTCAAGACAATGGTCATCGTAAGCCTCTTGCTCTGCCAGACCTATCCGCTTCTCATCTTTGTCTTAGTCTATAGCCGTATAGACTGGGAACGTGCTATACACCGTCATCGTGGTTCTACCCAGCACCATCAAAGTTATGCTGAGATACAACAGGTCAGTCAGCTCGTTGCTCGTTTGCAGTAGTATCTTATTTTGAACAGGAATTTGCTGCCAAAGCAAAATTGCTACCTCGAATAATGGAGGTGAGCTCCGTCGATCACATCTTTGCCTTGAAACATCTGTTGATGATTAATTTGTTTAGGAAGCAAACAAACTGCACACATGGTGTAGAGCAGTCCGGGCCATTCGAATAGCGTTGCATCGTTCAAATGTGGACTTGTAAGCGTTGCGTCTCTAGCTGTGAACCTGAAAAGCTTAGTATAATTGCAAAGCCTTCAAGCGAAAGCTGGAGAGGAAAACTGGCACTATGAGGATTTCAGAAATACCCCGTCATATCTCCAACTTATAAGAGAGAAGGACGAAGTGGGGTCGATAATCACCGAAGACGGTGTGACCATCCATGATTATTCTGTCTTGTTGCACCCTTCTAATATAACTGCAGAATATCAGGAACTTAAACATAAATTCAAGGAACAATTGACACATCGTCTCAAGCTTCGTGTCGAGGCTGCAGTCGACGAAAGCGCTCGTCAGAACCGAGAAGATCTTCGCAGATATTGGACCAAACTGAAATCGTGGAGACAAGGATCCTTCCCCATAAACGGACTGTTGCCATGTTATGGCGAATTCCGTCGTTTGGATATCTCCAAAGTCTTGCTGCAGAAGAATACCGACAAATCCCAGGCTATGCGCGACGACAGAGAACGGTTATGGGTCGAGTTGAACTCCAATGTCGATACGCAGAGCCATATTCGAGATCAAGTCAACGCTTGGTTAGATGACAAACGAGCTAAGCTTGCAACCAAGCTGGGTTGTAAGCATCCTGAACTGGAGACTGCTGGTGGTTTCCTTCATCCTGTTGAAAGGATAAACGCCTGGTTCATTTGTACCAACTGTAGTCAGAAGAACCGAAAGGCATTGAGCTTCAAGGATGTGTGCGGGCATCAATGTTCCACTCCAACTCGTAAGGATCGACTGAAGGCCCACTGGGATATCAACTGGTTTGAACCTGACATGAAGGTGAGCTCATGCTTTTTAGGTTGATTAGAGTACCTAATGCGTAAGATAAGGCCATAGCTGCTATGAGGCAAGCTATTCGTCTCATGAGCCTTGACGAGCGCAATGCAACTATGGACGACGCGAACTCGGTATCCGGAGTGCATCTTTGCTGTACATCATGTCCAAGGACCATCGAGCTAAATGTGAATCGCGTGGTGAGTAGTCTTCTACGTTTAAGGCCTGTGTCTCTCAATTATTTCTCTCCCAGATGAGCCATAGTAAACGCCATGATTCGATGGTCGTCGGCATTCTGACATTATTCTACTTTATACAAGCAAACTTCCATCCGGTTGTTGGGGGAATGGTGGATCGTTTAAACAGCCTTGAGAGATCGGCTCGAAAGGAGCGAAAGGAGCATGCCTTTGGGTGCAAACATTGTGACAGTGCAAGCAAGATGACATTCGACGGACTTGTCTCACATCTCAAGACAAAGTAAGCTTTCTTCATTCATAATCTATGCATATTTTGTGCTCATTTGTATACTCTTAGACATGGTGTTGATTCTCCGGGTGATGAAGATGTGTGGAAGGTTATAGCTAGACCGATACCAAACATATAGCGCCATCTCCCAATCCGAATAGACCACCATATGTTGATTCGTCAAAATATTGATTAAGCATAAAAGAATGGCCATAGAGTCATGACAATTGGAGGGAATAGATTGAAAATAATAGTTCGACTTCCAATAATCCCATGTCCAGTTTCCCACGCTCCCTTGCTTCCCCCTCAGCAGCGAAGAAAAGGAAGTTGAAGACAAACCAATATCGATATGGGATTCCAACAGGTGGACAGTAACGCCTCTCTGCGCTTCACATAGAAATGCTCTACGAAATATTACCTTACCTTGCTACTCCCGATCTTCTGTCTTTAACGATGTCTTGTGCCTTCTACTTGTGATTATTAGCGAACAATCCTGCAACAGAATTCGTATGGAAGAACTCAAGGTAACAATTTATTCCAGTTGCAATTCCAGATCCTAGTGTTCTCACTTGAACAGAGGTGTCGTATGCAGCCTTCTTGTTTTGACCCACTCCTTGTGAAGTGAGTTTTGTCTCGCGAACTCTCACCTGGACCCGAATGCTTACCCCTCAAAAGTTTGTGATAAAATCACAAGAGATATTCCCACCTCTTTTGCCCTTCGTACTCGTCTTGCTGTAATTCTGACCTTCTTATTAGGACTTATGCCAATTTAATAGCGAACCTGCCTTTACAAATGGTTCAAGTGTGCATCGATTGAATTCGTTTTAAAAATTTCACTCACAACTTTCGTGTTTTATACCAGGGGTGAAGCAGTTGGTGAAGACGTCATAAAGGAATACGCGGGACCAATGTAGCTGTTGTTCGATTATGGCTACCACACTCGGAACGAATCATTGGTCCCGGACCTAAATTTTATTATGTAGCTTACAGATTCAGCGACCAGGAAAACGCCGTGATACACATGGCGACGCTGTCGCCGATGTGCAGCGGTATTCTGACACTCAACAGGTTGGTCCCCCCTCTTGCTGAGCGGCGCGGACTCATATTTTTAATATCACAAGAATTCGCATCGAGAACTAAACAAACTCCCTCAGATACTAGAAGTAGCCTTGCTCTGGTTCTCATCCATTACTTCTTCATGTTCGCTGAATACCAGGAAATAGACAAGCCCCTCGAGTGGGTCCAAAGCGCTTCAAATTGGGAATCTAGGTATATCAACAATGTCGTTAAGGTGCGAGTATTTTGAGTAAAACTCCGATGCATAAACAAATCACTAACAAGAGAGAAATCAACGGGTACTTCGACGATAAAGGTGCGAATTATGTGTCTCGACTTTATTCTATCATTTTGCCTCAATGTATTCCAGAATTCGAGTGGCTCAAAGAAATTTTGAGGGGCGGGTCGTTCTACATCGCAAAATAGATACTCAGGCCTCAATCGACGCAATTATACGCAGAAACTGGAAAGATCTCCGAACATTCTACAGTAGATTGAACTCCCAACGTATACCCAGGACTCGCGAGTCGCGGTCCAATTCGTCCGTATGGCGAATTTTTGCATCTGGAAAAAATTTCAGGTTTTAGCAAACAGAAGGACAGACCCAATAATTACTGATGATATGAATAAAGCCGACCATCCATTATGGCTCGAGTTATTGGACAATCAGACATTACGACCCGAAGTCCTAGGTCAAATACATGCCTGGATAGACGATAAAAGAGCGAAATTGGACATGAAACTAGGCTACAACAATCTCCATGTGGACGTAGAGACTGATCATCTGCGCCCCCTCAAACGAGTCACCCATGGTTCACCCGTACTCAATGCACCTGGGAGAAGGTGAAAGGAATGTCCCTAACCTTTACGGATGTAAGCCAGCACTAGTGCATTCCTAAGGAGCCTCTGAGGGCTCAGAATTGGAACATGGACTGGTTTGTTCAGGTAAGGTCAATGCTCAGTGCTTAGGTGCCTAGCTGACTCTGTTGGCCAGGCTATCTCAGCGATGAAGGAAGTTATTTGGGTTGCGAATCTCGATGAATAAAATGCTACCTGGGACGACATGAAAGCCTTATGAAACCGACTTCGCTGTAAATTATGCCCTACTTCGGTCCTCCCAACTGCGTCTTGCGTAGTTTGCCATCTCCCCAGATTGATGGTCCAAAATTCATTTTCCACAGATTTGGATTATTGTAAACTCCATAATTCAATATCCCTTGCACTCTTGACAACTAACCAATCGGAAGAAGCCCCGCAATACCCGGTTCGATGCATACATAGGCCTAAATATCAGAAGAAAATGCGGCATAGCCGTGAGTGGTCATGTAAACACTGCGGGATAGAATACAGAAGGAAATACACCTCCGATGGGGTTGTGTCACACCTCAAAGCAAAGAAGTTCATAATCAGGTATATGGAAGAGTACTGATCCCGATCTTCTTAGGTATGGTGTGAGTTTCCAGGATCTGGAGACATCGCCTTATGGCAAGGGAAAGTAAGGAAGACGGTGACTATATAATCGCGTTTGCTTATTATCTGCGATGTGTTCCTGTTCATGGATGTATATTCTCTTGAATCATCTCTCAAAAACTGGTCGGATTTCAGTCCATTCCGCAATAGGTCTGAATGGGTAGCGAGACTCCTCTAATTTGGGAGACACTTCGGAAAACCCTTTTTGGAATACTTAATTCATGGTAGCTTTCATAGACCCTAATGCCTAATGGAATGATGTTAACCTGAGTTACAATTAAGCGGAGACGCTCTCCGAGTTACTTGTTTCACCTTCTTAACAATAATTCACCATTGCAGTATAGTGAAAATTATTCCTACCACATGGCCACACACCACTGCTATGATATGCTCGAATTAAAAATCAGCAAGTATTATGGAAGGCGGATGCTCAACGGGAGATTTCATTTACCTTCTCGATAATATCCACTGTTGAGTTTTATTTGGTAAAATAGGCTTGAGAACTGGAGTATCCTCTCCGCGCAAGGTCTCGTGCTTCCGCAACGCGCCCAGAACATGTGGAGCATAACACGGTTAATCTCTTTCGCAATTATTTCAGAGCCAGTGGAAGATGGCCTACGGCTTGTAGATACATATCCATCCAGTTGAAAGTCTATTTACTCGCTTCAGGTGGAGGATAAACAGAAAGAAAGTCTTGTAGTATCCTGCCCGATGGCAGGTAAAATGATTTCTTCCTCTGTTCTGGATTCCTACTGAATTTTTAGGTTTATGGCGTCGTACTCCCTCTCTCCATATGCTCATTCGCCTTTGTGAAAATTATGCTACACGATGAGCTCGATATTTACACAGGTACGAAGGCGTAGATTTATCGTATCTGCTGTAGGTTATGGAAGACGCTGATCTCCGCGGATCCCTACCAGGGGCAGTGAAGAGCGAAGAGTATGCTCACGTTTTCGGGTTCTGTGAGGTTTGGTGTAAAACCTTCTGGGAAAAAAGGTAGATTGTGTCCGTCAGATCCACATAGTATGAGTACATCGAGAAACTTAAAGAGATTACGAACCCTACGTACGTTGACGACGAGTCGCAGAAGATCTATACAAACATATCTGTTAAGGACGGTGGATCAGGCT
>Ga0157379_10005882_pt1 | contig 10552 bp, 4 predicted proteins | sample S25metaG_FD_121802 | JGI IMG/M metagenome (GOLD analysis project Ga0157379, IMG submission 121802) | Switchgrass rhizosphere microbial communities from Kellogg Biological Station, Michigan, USA - S2-5 metaG | ecosystem: Host-associated > Plants > Roots > Rhizosphere > Soil | place: USA: Michigan... | reverse complement strand
GATTTGGAAATTTCCTTCAAAACGTTTGTAGAGCTGTTGACAGTCGAACTCAGTCACGAGATACACAATACAGAAACATATATGTCTATACCGTATCGTAATTTTGCTTCAAGAATTCCCAGGTTTTCTATTGTAAGATGCAGTTTAAGTGAGATCGAAATGAAGCCAATATAGCCGGACTTACCCTGCCGGCGGTGGGATTCCTTCCAAGGAAGGCGATGAAGTAGAATACATCCTAGGCATAGCTCAATAACCTGAAACGCAGAAAAGGAAATCCGTGCTTACCTGTGCACGAACGCCATCCATAATGAAGTCCATCGTGGCCTTCCTGAGTTCGGAATCCTTGACAGAACATAATCCCATGATGGAGGCTGTCTTTGTGGATGGGTTAGGTGCATTGAGATACGTTTCCTTCAACGCTTCCCATTCGCGCTTGCCTCCGTATTTGCCACCCTAACAAACGTAATATCAGATAACCCAAAGAAGTTTATACGAGGGAAAAGCATACAGCAGACAAGGTTGGCCGAATGAGATCGGGCGGGATATGAGAGAACGATTTGGAAGCGATAGCTTCCTCAAACCATCCCTTCAGCTTGTCGACAACCCTATAGAAAAGAGAAGATTATCAACAGGGTCGGACCATGATTTGGATATGAAGGCCTACTCCTTTGATCCGGTACCATATGCGCGTGTAATAGCGAGGGAACGCAACTGTACCGTATCCATGTCTTCTCCTTCGGGATATTCATATCCCAACTTCTGGACGATTGGATTGAAGAGAGTCTATAACAAAGCGTTAGTGATGCAAGGCAAAAAATAATAATGAAATGCACAAACCCTCTCAAATGCATCCAATTCATCGTATGTTTCACCTTGATCCCACCAAACTCTGGCAACACGACCAAGCTGCGTTGAAATGCCCAGCCAAGCAAGGTCTGTATAAAATGCTTCAGCCAATGCCCAAGTTACAAGGACGAGATTCAAAGAAACGCACAATCTGTCTCGCCCCTCAAGCTATCAATAAGACTCAAGGCCGCACTTGTGCTTCCCAGGCCAGATGAAGCCAGCACTAAGGCATCCGAAACGAGCGCAAGGCGGTCTGTTACAGTGAAGGGACTTCCAGGTGCCAGTGACTGTTCCCCCAGCTTCTTCAACCGCTCTGGAGTATAGAGGACACGATCTATGGGGGAGAAAAAGTCAAAATCAAATCAACAGGACGGAATTGGAGGAGAAAAGAAGAAAGAAAAAAAACGTACAAACGCCAGTAGCACCAGCGTTAATTTTCCAGGTCTTGTTAACATCCAATTTGTACGTCATTTCCCGAGTTTTGAGGACCGCCTTGTGATCGATAGTGGATTTACCGTCTGGACCAGTAGAAAGAATATTGAGAGGAACTTGCCTAGAATGCGATATTGGCTAAAAATGCATGATAGCTATGTAACAAATAACTTACCAGATGGTTTGGTTATCTTCCTCTTTAACGTTACCGTTGTCGAGGAAACGGTCCTGACGGATGTGAATTCCATCCGCAGTTTCTGTGACAGTCAAAACCGGGAATCCGATCTATAGCAAAATGTGAGATGTCAGCTGTAAAGTCCAGTTTATAGGAATAATATTTATTACCTTTAAAATCCAGTTGTCCATCAACTCGGGAATATTGAGACCTAAAACGGCTTAATATGCGTTTATAATAGGAAATATCCTGGAAACCCACCGGTAGCCTCCTGGATACCCATCCACAAATCCTCTGCGACGCTATTGCCGTAGAGATGCTTCTTCAGGTAGATCGAGACACCCTTTAAGAATTTCTCCTCCCCGACATAGACGGAAAGCATACGAAGGACTAAAAGCGTAAATTAACAAGTTATTTCCAAGTAATAAATTGAAGAAACATACCTGCAGCTGCTTTCGAATAAGAGAGAGAATCGAAAATCTGGTTAATATCGTTCGCATCGGGAACAGCAACCTGGATAGGATGAGATGACGGCTTCGCATCGAGGGATAGGGCAGCTTCGGTGTGACGGGTGTAGAAGGCGGAATAGACCTTCCATTCGGGGAAGACTCTGTAGAAAGCACATAATCAGTGCCAAGAATCTAGGGGAAATATTGCAACGAACTTGTTGAGGATGATCACTTCACCCATGAGGGTTGCAAAGCCTAGAATTACATTTAAAAAATGACGACTCTGGGTGATCGAGGAAATACACCTTCGTTCAACCAAAGATTGTCCCACCAGGACATGGTTGTAATATTACCGAACCCTAAAAGAGGTTCTTTTTCAACATTTTCCATGGCGTGGGCTCGGCTATAACTTACACATGTGGGCAACCTAAACGTTATTGAGAAATCGGACAAAAGTAAAATATGAGTTGCAAATATTTACCTCGTGACTTTGAGTCTCAGCAATCTGCTTCTTCGCAGAGACATCTGCACGTTTTTCGTCCACGCAGTAGGCGGTAGTACGACCAGTGATCAAACCCTAAACACAAGGGTCTGTAAGTTAAAATGATACACGTCGGGATGAGTAATAGCATACCCAGTTCTCCATAGCGCCCGCGTCAAAATCATGAGCCTATGATGACTCTTCAGGAATATATATGCATATTAGATTCATGATGACATACCACAAGAGTATCGAGTTTTGGCAAGGGATACTCGATGTCGAAGACCTTTTCATATTCAGGCAACACTTTCGCACCAACATCGAGGCCGAATTTGGTTTGTGAAATCAAGTCTTTCGTGGCTTATTTCCGCATTAGACGATAATAAATGTCGTGTCAGATCCAGATTGACTCACCATACACGCGTAAACTACGCTTCTTGCCGCTCAGTGGGCTGGTGTACGAAGTCTCAAGATACTCGAAAGGTCCGTTCGCGAAAGCAACGATATATGTGGACATCTATTTTGCAAAAAGGTCAATATTGCAACCTCGAGCTGGTGCCTCAGATAGTAGAACATACTGGTGGAGTAGTTTGGAACTTCGTGGCCTTCCATCCTGCAGAATCAGAATCCTTGAAGAACTTACGAACGATTTGGTCGCTAGTTCCATCTAGAGCATCTTCAGAGACCGCGGGCATGTTCGACAAACTAACAGTATTTTCGCGAGAGATCAAGGTTACATCGAATGTCGCTTTGAGCAGGGGTTCGTCCCAGCAAGGAAAAGCCCGGCGAGCGGCGGTGGGCTAGGTTAAGGTAAGATGGGTAAATTATGTAGAGCGCAAAACGTAACCAACCTCAAATTGAGTTAAAGCGTAGTGCTTCTTCTCGCCATTATCCTCATATGAGGACAAGTAGTAGCCTGGAACACGTAAAGGCGTTGTTGCTGAACAGAATCAACGTATGACGTACCCATAAGATCATCCGTCAACTTTGCATCGTACCAAACCCGGACTTGCGCTTTACTTCCCTTCTGTAAGTTCTTCGTAACCTGAACCGTAGCACGTTCAGTCTTCTGGTCGAAGTCCGTCTTGACGGTCTGGGTTTCCTGTGACTTCTGGGTTTCAGAATATACCGCAACATCTTGAATGTTCAACTTCGAGGCGTTGAATTCAACAGCAGATGTTTCCTCCAATACATCGAGGCTGATACGCAATTTAGAGTCTGATCAATACCAGAATAACCATAGCTCACTCAATAGTTGTGTATCCTTGGAACTCCTTCTTCTCTAAGTCGGTCTTGATCGTCACACTATAATGTGTAGGCTTGACATTAACCGGAAGCCGATACTTGGATGCATCTGCGGTAGTCGACGCCATGCTCAGATGTTGTGAAATTGGGTGGTGGTGAAGGTGAAGTTGTCGGCTGAAGGAGGTATTACTGTTTCCCCACGTTTGTCTGGCCGGCTTTATATCCCGCTGGAGATTTGAAAGATGACGAATTCGAATCGATTGACCATGCGAACGCAGCACCAAAAGTACCTGATTCACGCGTCCTGCAAAGAACATGTGGTGGTTGATCGCGGCACTCGACTTTACGCAGTCGGCTCAAGGCGCGCTATATTGTCAACTTCACGATCCGAACAACCTTAATACATGACACGATTCACCCAAGTGTGAACGACATGGATTTCAGAAGATGCGTATAGAACGCGTATTCTCATCGTGGTATTCCCTCAGCGATGCCTGAGCAGCTTGCTTCTCGCGCTAAGTATATACAGATGTTCAAACCAATCAAATATCTCCTGGGATCTATGCGACTATAACCACAATTAATTGCTTCGACTGCAACATAAGGACGAGATATCCATTAGGCACCATCAGGGGGTATTTCAAGCTTCACTCTCATTCTGCGATGCGGTGCTCCGTCTTCGTCAAACTCTTCTCCCTAGAGGACTTCAACCAATTGTACGGAGATAGAGCCTAGATGACTTTACCTCTGCGATGTATCCAGACCTATAGAAGAGTGTCAAAAGCATTCAGTGTATGATTATGAGACACACTTTGCATAAAAACCGACTGCATATGACTGGGAATGCAGCACAATCACAGCTGGACCATCCAGGCCAGCTTTCTTATGGTCTTCAATTGCAAACCGATGCGCTGCCTGGACCAGTTCCTTTCCTAGACGAAACTTTCTATATTCCTTCAGCACGACAAGACGGCCTAACTTGTAATATGGTGAGCCCTCTGGCTTGAAGAGTCGGATTGTTCCGATAGGTGTTCCAGAGGGAGAAAGTCTAAGAAGCAAGTGTGTTGCAGTTGGATCTAATCTTGAGCAGAGATATGTTCATCTTGCTATGTCGAACAAGTATACGAGACGTACTCATCCTCTTCAAGCTCAAGAGGGTATCCTTGTTCATGTACAAAGACTTCGATTCTATTCAACAGATAATTGTGGGAGATTCCATAGGCATCTGGTTACGAACCTAAGTTGGATGCATTGTTCGTATAAGCTTTTCCTGTCCGAAAAACCTAGAGGAGTAACTACAATAATTTCATGAAGCGGTACCGGAGCAGAAGTTGACATGAATTTGGCAACTGCCTAAGCGCCCGACGACTTTTCTCCTTCAATTTGGCAGGTAAGTACGTCAAAGCTAGTGTAAATCTTCGTTACAATCTTTTGTCCACAGTTGCAAGTATATGCCAGAGCCGATTGCAGGCATCATATATGGTGCTTTGCTTGCCTCTCCTCCGTCCAAAGATATTTGCAAGTCCTCGCGTTCAGCCGCCAAAATTGTTAGGGGCTATGCTCTTGGTCGCTCCTCCTCCCGGAGAACGAAAGGTTCGCGAGAAGATACCGCTCGTAGAACATCTTCAACCTCCACATTGCCGTTCTTCAAGACAGACAGTCCAATACATGGCGGAAATTACATGAGACCGTCTGTTACCAGAGGTACGTGTAACATCTCTTACTAAAATTGCTATATTAATCTTGGGAAGTCTAGCAATCCGACTTGGTTCCCTACCATCATATACTCCCTACCAGCCCAATGGGTTCGGAAGACTTCTCAGATACCAATCGGCCGCTTTCACACATACCGAATCCAAGCCTCTATCCAAGAAGGAGCAGAAAAGGATTTCAGATCTTCCAACCTTCCAAAATGCTGCTTTACCTTCTGAGGATGTTATAAGAGCCGGCTGGAAGGAGTTTTATATCCTAAGCGGAACGGATTTACCCTCCAGAATGCCTCTGGACGACTTGACCCGGTTCGCTATGGTACTCTACCAAGACCATTTTATTCCGATAAAAGATGATCTTGCTCAACATACGACTCTCCTAGAACACCTCAAGCAGTTACGGGGGATATTTGAGTCGAGGCAGGAGGAACCAGAGTCGCGCCAGGCGATCATCGTTGACGTCTGGAAGGCATGCTTAGATATCACCCTGGAATTGTTGAGCCATGGTCCTGATGTAGCACTGGAGAGAGCTCAATTCTTCTTATTATGGGATCACAGCGAAGCTATGGAACCTCGCCTGACATGTATGGATCAACTCCTGGCGGCCTATAGCTTAGCCCACTCACGCGATGAAACGACTTCCATGTTTACGGAATTCTGGCCGCAGTATCGACACCTCTTCCTAAAGGAAGATCCTCGTGATGTTTTGGTTGAACGCCTCATGAACACCATGCTTGGGATCTGGGGTTCACCCAGAAATGCTGCGCTTGTATTACAGGATCTGCTCATCGAGACTCAAGGTACTGCTGCTGAGATGTTCTTGGTCCTCTATGGTGTAAAGGGAAATATGGATGCTGTCAAAAGGGGATACTATGAGATCGCTGCCCAAGGAATTTCTATAGCCAACAATATTCGACTCTTCGTGCTCCGAGTCTTCCTCAAGAATAAGGCACTTACAGACGCGAAAGCCCTTTACGACGATGTGACTAAGCTGGCTATGTCTGATGAAGAGAAGCAAAGCATTGTGAGCCTTTGCTCAGAATTTGCATTTGACCAGCCAACAGTCGGTGAAGTGCTCGATGTCAAAGCACAAGCCCGTAAACAAACATTGGAGGAATTTAAGCAAGCAAATGCTTCCACGGCTGTCCTGGATTTAATTGCCATCTGGCGTGCGGCCGAGTCGACGGGGCTGCTCAAACCATCTGAGACTTGGCTCAAAGAACACGATATCGTAGCATTTGGAAATATCCTCGAACGAAATTCGCGGCTGCAAGTCGGGAGGAAACGGTTTCTTCATGCTGAAGAACTCGCGGGAGTCTGGGAGGGTCTTCTGAAGGCACTGGACGCGTCGCTTGCTTATACGCCACAAGCAGAACGTCCGATACCCTTGTTCCAACTGCGATATCTTATGGCCAAAGGAGATCTCATGGCGGTGCGGAATGCATTGCTTAAGATCACACCATCCGAATCCCTTCGGAGTCCTGACGTCGCGTTGTGTCTCGAGCAACTTTTTGTCATAACACTGGTGACTCACGGGGTTGATGACGCGTTCGAGCATTTGCTATTCCTTTGGCATATCGTCGAGCCTCATTTCCGAGAAGCGACTTCAAAGGAACATCGTCATAAATATGGCCCCACTCAAACGCTTGTAGAGAGTATATGTTCAAGTCTCAACGCCGTCACCAAGCCAGAAGGTGTCATTGCCGCCGTTACAAGAACTTTCCAACGTGAAGCGGACGCCATATCAATCTTCTTCTGGGTCTACGAAGCGAAAAGGAACCCTGATCGTGCTCTAGATCTTTTGAACGCCCTCCTAATCCAAGGAAAGCAGCTGGCCCCTTCGATATGGTTTGCATTGACCACCCTTTTGATCAAAGAGAAATATTATGGGTCAGCTCGGGCGATTCTGAATCTATGTCGGGAAAACTCCAAGTCAAAAGAACCCGAGAACAAAGAGCTCAGATTGTCTTTGCGGCTGGCGTCGCTGCAAGGGAATGTGGAAATGGCTAATGAAGCGTTTGCAGAGCTGGAGAGACGACGTTCCGCCAGCTATATTGATCGACGACGTATCATTCATGTCTATGCAGAAAACGGAGACATCGAAAATACGATCAACAGATTCGAGCAGTTCTACCCGAATGGTCGTGGTGCTTCGGGTGAAGATTACCGGGAGGTCATCCTAGCCTATGTTCGCGGTAGAAAGCTGTCAGGAGTCCACGAATGGGTCGCGAAGATGTTACGCTCTGGAGCATCGATGACTGTGGACGTGTACAACCATATCCTTACTGCCTTTGCGATGGAGGACGATTTGGAAAGTGCAATGAAGCTTTTGAACCAGATGATCGAGTATGGCGTCGAGCCGGATCGGATATCGTATACGACTGTTCTGTCTATCATGGCTGATCGGAAGGACGTTGTTAATGCGGAGCGGCTCTACAAGGCAGCGGTGGATCGAGGTGTCATGCCAGACGATGTTATGACTATGGCACTGATGGATGCGCATGTGGAGGCTGGGTCATGGCGAGGTGTTATTCAGGTTTTCGATCATCTCAGTCTTACCTCCCCAACGCGGCCAAAGCGTCGGGCGACACGACTTTACGACACACTCCTCAAGGCGTATATTAATATTGGCGCACCATTCAACACTGTGATGACGTTCTTCGAGCTGTACAAAAAGCTGGGATTACGACCAACAGTGCATACCTACACGATGACGATCCAATCCGCTTGCGACGCAGGATACATGGACGTCGCCCGAGATATCTTTGACGAGTTAGATACCCACTTTGTAGAAAATCCTGGAACCACACCAAAAGCTCCTCACATTGACGCGTATCTCATGACAGTACTCATGTCAGGCTACATCCGAAACGATGAACCAGAAATGGCAAAGGCCGTATACGAAGAGATGCTAAAACGTGGTATACAGCCTCGCGCTGCAACATTCGGAATCATCATCCACTCCTTCGCCCGCGAACGCACAGAACAAAGTCTCCGCATCGCAGAGGAGTTCATGCGCAACCTAACCAAAGGTGAAACGGACCTCGCTCTGCTCGCTTCAGCGCGTGGTGGTCTCCCCCGTGCTCTTGAATCGATCTATTCCCCACTCATGGATATCTACGGACGTGAAATGGACGTCGCAACCGTCGAACGCCTCTTTGACCAACTACTCGAAATGGGCGGCCAACCCACTATTATCCTTCTCTGTATCCTCATGGATGCATACCGACGCGTCGCCAGCCTCGAAGGTGTCCGTGAAATATGGAAAGATGCCGTCGCACTCGCCCAGCGGCTACATAACTCCCTAAACGAAGACCGGCTCCTGAAACCTATCGCCATGCGTGGTGAAAAAGACCTCATAGATGAAACGCGAGGAAAGAAAGCACCTTACATGCGCGCGTCCTTGGCCGCCCCGCTCTCAATCTATATTGAAGCGCTAAGTACAGCGGGTGAATTCATCGAAATCGCCAACGTCTGGAAACAAGTCCGCGAATTCGGCATGACATTTGATGGGCACAACTGGAATCATCTTGCCGTTGCGCTCGTCCGCGCTGGAGAAGTCGAGCGTGCCTTCGAGATTGTGGAGAGGGTGTTAATCCCATGGGAGATGCATATGAGTATGTTGAGAAGAACGAGGAGGAAGGAGAATGAGAGTCCGTTGTTTTTCGTGGAGGATTTTAAGGGAGCTGAGGAAGGGGAGAAGGCGTTGACCGGTGCATTGAAGGGGGCGGGGATGGAAGGGAGGAGACAGAGGTTGATGAGTCCGACGGAGGCGGCGATGAAGGAGAAGGTGGCGAAGGAGGGGGCAGCGAGGAAAGTTGCTGAGGCGTTGGGGTTGAGGGCGGAGGTGAATTTTGTGCATGCGGAGCATCGCGAGGAAGTGAAGAAACCAGAAGAGCAAGAAGGTGAAGGAGAAGAAGAACCTCAGCAAGAGCAACCCCCACAAATGGGCATCCAACGCCGTCACCAAACACAAAGACAAACATCCAAACAAGAAAACTTCGGTCTATACACCCGCTTCAATCCTATCGACCCCGCACAACAGCTCTACGAAATACAACAAATGTCACCCTCCGTACAAGGTTGGCGTACGCACGCACGGACATACGACATGCTAGGTTGGGCAATGGAATGCCTCGCCTCTGGAAAACTCGTCCGTGTTCAGTCCCAGTCCGACATGGTACACGAGCGCGATGTCGGTTTCCTCATCTCAGAGGACGAACAAATCGAGGCAGAGTTAACTCTACGAAGGGTGTATAGTCAATATCCATTGGCTGTGAGGGGACTAGCTGCTCATAACAAGTGGAAGGAGGAGAGGGAGAGAAGGCAGGTGCGGAATGAGGTGCAGAGCGGGGTGATTGGACGGCAGGCTGTTCCAGCGGAGAGGGATACTGGAGGATTTGGGGAAGGAGTTTTGACGGGGTATCGGGAGGAAGGGGGTGAAGCGGAAGAAGGAGGGAGCAGTAGACCCAGATGGGTGGTTGAGGATCAGGTTGAGGAAGAGGAGCATGTGGCTGAGAAAGAGCAGTGACCAAGCAAGCACGTATTATTTGTACAGCGTTAACGGAAACGGGATGTCGGGATTGTACAGGGTGTAATAATAAATCGAATCGAACGGTAGACCTCCTGTTGAGCGTTACGAAGTGGGAAAAACACGCATAAGCAGAGAAAGCTCTAGATACCTCAAGCGAGAGAAGACACCAAAAAGAAAAAAGAATAAGAAAATAATGAACAGATGGGTAATAAATAATATCATCATGATGAATCGACATCCGAATCATCTTCACCGCGTCTCGCCCTTCGGGTGCTCTTTCCCGTGCCATGTCTATTCCTCTGTAAAAAATAAAAACATAAGCATGCAACCAACGTAAAACAAAAACGATTACACCCACCAACGGCAACTTCTGCCCCTGATTCCCAAACGCAATCGACAACCCCGTCGTATCCGGCACCCCCGGAAACCTCTTCGCGCTATACACTGTAAACGGCTCCGAAAACACCTGGGCAAGCACCGGGCTCACCCCCGTGTGCACTGCATTCGAATGACCCCCCGCCGTCGGGATCTCCCCCACATTCATCAGGCGCATCCTAAGGCGGAATGTGCCTTCGGTGCGGATGGAAAGGTCTTGGAAGAGGAAGAAGATGCCCGGTTTGCGGTGTTCGTCTTGGAGGCGTTGGGCGTTGGCGGAGAGGGGGCCGACGAGGGTGCGGGTGT
>Ga0157379_10005880_pt1 | contig 10553 bp, 9 predicted proteins | sample S25metaG_FD_121802 | JGI IMG/M metagenome (GOLD analysis project Ga0157379, IMG submission 121802) | Switchgrass rhizosphere microbial communities from Kellogg Biological Station, Michigan, USA - S2-5 metaG | ecosystem: Host-associated > Plants > Roots > Rhizosphere > Soil | place: USA: Michigan... | reverse complement strand
TTATGGCCATTACTTGTCGCCGCGCGGAGCCGCAATCCTGCTCCGGTCGGCGCATGCAGTGGTCCGGTCCTCCGCAGCCGTCCATAGCCGGCCGCGGAGTTGGGTTACGTCTTATCAGTTATAGATACCGCCCCCCGGCGCCGGACATAGAGTCGAGAAGGGGTCGTAGCAGGGTGGTTCGATGGTCCGTCACCCACCGACAGAGGCGGGAGAAAATTGCGGTAGATGGAGTTTGGGACCGCCTCTCGGCGCAGCGACCGCTTTGGGGCGCCGGTCCTGGGCCTCCGCGAACGGCTGGGTTGGGGAAATTCAAACGGCTTCGACGTCGCAGGCCACGGCAACACCGTTCGGCCTGGGATCACCGGGTGCCAAGTTCCTTTAGGCGCTGGATTCGAATCGCGAGGGCTTCGTACTTCGTTGCACTGGACGCGAATGTCTCTATCGAGCTTGGCGTGTCGTCGCGTTGGGCATCTTTGCGCGCGCGTTGCGCCTTCTCTCGGCACGCCCATTCGATGAGTTGTAGATCGTCGGCCGTGAAGTGACACGGGACGAGCCTCGGTTTCGCGGGTGAGGTGGACATTTGTCCAGTATGCCAAATATGGCCGATTTGAGCAGGAATCGAGTTGTCCACGGTACTTCGACCGCGCGGATCATGGCACATGGAGTCGTGGACGGCCGCCGGGACGCATGCGTTCGCGCAAACTCACGTTGCGGCGGGCGGGTAGTTCTAATGTACGGAGAGGAGCACAGCGCAGTCCTAGACCGTCCGGTCCATGGACGAAATTGCGTCTTTCGGTAAGGTTCCAGACAGATGGTTTCTCACCCGAGACTGGAAGGTGGTACATCTCGACTGGGCAAAGTCAAAAGAGGGCGAGTGGTTCGACCTCGACTCTTTATCCATCGCAACCGAAGTACGAGGCTCGGGTGTTTATTTCGTTTGGACGCCCGGCCGACCCCCCGACCAGCTGCCAGCAGCGTTGAAGGTTGGCAGTGGCAACCTCTCCACACGGCTCTATCTGGAGCGCTGGAACCCTGATTTCCGTTCGCTCGGCCATATCCCACTGTTCGTTACGTGGGCCGTGGCCGATGAGTCTCAGCAGCCGGGTATTGTTCAGTACCTCGCTCAGCACCTGTCCCCTTTGATTCACGCTGAGCTTGTGTTGGGCGTCGAGCCGGTTGCCGTGAATCTGCCGTTGGAATGACACCGCCGTAGCGGCGCCGCTTCCAGGGGGCGCCAGCGACCGGCGTGCCGCTGCATCAGATTCCTAACTCCCATAGCGCGCGTCGAGCCGCGATTAGCTCGGCGGGAGTCTTCTCCTCGGCTCACAGCTCGGCCGTGCCATGCGGTCCGGCTTTTGGGTGCGGGATTAGCAAGTGCTAAAGTCCGCTCCGCTGCAAAGAAGAAGAAGCAATGGACGAGATTTGCGCGCGATGTCGCAAGCCTCTAACTGAGTCGCAGAACTTGGTTGTCGAGCTCCGCGTTGCGGGCGTGCTTCGGCACCGCTCGATCATGACGGGGCTACACCCCGCGTGCGGCGAACGCTGGGCTCGGATCGAAATGCGCTGGCTAAAGAGGCGCTTCCGGAAGCACCGCGACGTTGTCATCAGCCAGGATATCGAGCGCGAGGTCTGAGCGCGGGAGGCTAAATGGGTACACGGACACATTTCCTGCGGAGCGTTCGGGGCCTTCGCCTACCTTGGTCAGGCGTGCAGAGGACGGCATGCGTTTGGCGCGCGTCGTCAACGTTGGTGGCCCATCGCGAGAACCTCCGGGTCGGGCTCGCATAGGCGCATCGGCTTCGCCGTCTCGGGTCCAAATTCACCGGCGAGCAGGAGAGGATGGCCGTGAGCCACCGGCCCTAGTTGACAGTTGCGATCCCTGCTGACGCTCATCCCGTGCGGATGTAAGCTCAGGGAGTCTCGAGGGTGATCGGAGACGCACATGTTAAAGGTCACACTATTCCTCGTCGCCGCAGCTACGCTCGTAGGCTGTGCCAGTACTCGCCGAGAGTCTGCCGCCGCAATACAAGGCGAATTGCCGCAGCTCGTAGACGCTTGCAACGGCGCGTTCCGGGACGGGCGCGAGCAGGGGCTCGGCATCGTAGCGATTCCCCACGGGCTCGACGCTTGTGATCGACTCGCCCTCGGAGGGAGTCTTGACCGCGTCCGTCCAGCTACCGCCGATTACTACCAGCGTTATCGCGATGCCAAGACGTTTTGCCTAGCCGGCAAGGCGACCGAGTCCGCCATGTTCCCCGGTCCATCGAACCGAACATGTTGAAGGTCACGCTGTAGCTCGCCCGCGCATGCCTTTGCGTCAGAAGGATCGCATGTCGCGAGCAGGAGAGCGTGGTCGCGAGTGAGTCGGAGAGCGGATCTTCGCGGTAGGTTGCCGATCGCTGCCTTAGTTGCCTAGCAGACTACGGATCTCGGTCCACGAGCGCTCGCCGTTTGTCCGCATCTCTCGCGCGAGGTCTCCTGGCAACCAGCGGGCGAATGCCGCCTCGAACGTTCGTCGTGCGCGCACGCGAGAGAACCAATCCTCCACATGGGGCAAACGTCCGTTTTCCCACAGGCCTTCCATCGCGAGCGCGGCGAGCCGATTGACGTACGGCGCCATTGCGATATCGGCCATCGAAAATCTCGCGCCGACGAGCCAGACGGAGCTTCGCAACGCGCGCTCCATCTTCTGAAGATACGCTTCGTATAGGCGAATCTTGTCGGCGGCTCCTGGCGCTTCGAGGCCGAGCTGTATCCATTGCCATTTCTGTTGTCGTGCGGCAGCGCCCTCGCGCGACCCGCCCGCTACGAACTCCTCGAAGCTGCCCGTGCCGTTGCGGAGGATGGTGTGGCGATGCGACACGACGTACGTGATCGCAGAGCACGCCGGATGCAACTCCTCGTCAACGGCCTTCGTCCACTCGCGTACGCGCGCCCGCTCGATCGGCGATCGTGGGTAAATCGGGTTGTCCGGGAATGACTCTTCGAGGTACTCGCAAATAATCGTGGATTCGACGAGCACGACGTCGTCGTGCACTAGCACCGGCACCACAGCTTTCGGATTGAGTGCCAAGAACTCCGGCTCGAATTGCTCGCCCTTGAGGATGTCGACGTATTGGCTCTCCCAGGCGAGGTTCTTTTCCTCGAGCGCGAACCTCACCTTCGCAGCGCACGCCGATGAGCCGTGATGGTAGAGGGTCAGCTGCATCAGGGACGCGCTTCATAGAGATTGTTGAAGGGATTCTCCATCGGCACGCGGCGAACGCTGCTGAAGCCTGCCTTGCCGCAGAGCTCTTGCACCTTCGTTTCGTGAAAGCCGAGCGTGCCCAAGCCAGCCCCGCCGTTCGCGAGCGATGTCGTCATGCAATAGAGGGTGCTCACGCCATGAAACAACGCTCCGAACGGGTTCATGTTCTTCTCGAGCGTATCGCCACAGTTGATGTCGAGGCAGACGTAGACGCCGTCCGGATGCAGGCTGTTGCGGATCGTCTTCAACAATCCGAGCGGGTCGACCGCGTCGTGCACGACGTCGAACGTTGTGATCACGTGATACTTGCCTGGGAGCCCTTTCGACACGTCGCGCTCTTCGAAGCGCACCAATTTGCTGACGCCGGCGTCGCGCGCATTCGCCGTGGCGCGCGTGACGGTGGGGCCGAAGTTGTCGAAGCCCACGTAACGTGAGCGCGGGAACGCGCCTGCAAGCTTGATGAGCGCGCGGCCGCGTCCGCAGCCGACGTCCGCAACATCCGCGCCGCGCTCGAGGTGTGCTCGGACGTCGGGCATCGCAGGCATCCACATCGGCAGCAGCAGATTCTCGAACCAACCGGCGGTGAATCGCTCGAGCCCATCCCAAAAGCCGGGCGCGTACCGGCTCTGCGGGACGCCCCCGCCAGACTTGAAGGCGGCCGCGACGTCGTCGAACACGCCGACGAGCGCGGGCAGTTGCTGCAACATGCCGCCGACGAACATCGGTCCGGCTTCTTGCGCCAGCGCCGCTTCATGCTCAGCGGGCAGCGTGAAACGCCGACTACCCGAGTCGTAAGTGAGATAACCGGCCGCTGCGAGACCGCCGAGCCATTCGCGGAGGTAACGCTCGTTGAGCCCGGTGCGCTTTGCGAGCTCTGCCGATGTTGCAGGGCCGCGCGTAGCGAGGTCTTTGAAGAGACCCAAGCGATCGCCGAGCGAAGCGAGTAGCACGCTCATCGTGCCGCTGAACTGCTCCAAGAGCTTGCCGACGAATGCTTCTTGGCGGGCGTGATCGACCGTCGCGCTATTTTTCTGCGTCACTTGATTCTCCACGGGACGATGGATGGCAGGAGCTTACGCCGGGAGACCCGAAAGCGGCCAGTCTCGAACAGAGTCACTGGATCTCGCTGTGGCGGACTAGTCCGTAGAGGCGTCTCGGTGCTTGACCGATGTCCCACAACGGTTCGCGGCCTTGCCGCGAATGGCTGCGGCCCACCACCGCCCGCAGCGGTGGACGCTGTCGATGATTCGAGCAGTGGCGCGGTTTTCAGGGTTGGCATTGCGTTTGCAATTGCCGTCGCGGGCGGGCGTTGAGCCCGACAACGATTCAACCTGGAGGAAACCTCTCATGCAGACCAAGAAAGCCCTGCTCACCACCGCCGTTGGCAGCCTCGTCGCGTTCGCACAGATTGCGATCCACGCGCAGCCCGCTCCGACGCCCAATTTCCCAGCCGAGAAGTGCTACGGCATCGCGAAAGCCGGGAAGAACGACTGCGCCGCGAACGGCCACGCGTGCCAGGGGCAGTCGAAGGCGGAAGGCAACGCCAAGGAATGGATCTACGTTCCTGCAGGCACCTGCGCGCGCATCGTCGGCGGCAGCGTCGCGGCGAAGTAGCGATGGCCTCGGGCTCACGCTCGAACGCACCGATCCCGGCTTCGGCCGGGATCGGATTGCGCGCCAAGCATCAGCGGGCGTTCCTCGATGGTCGCCCGCCCGTTGCGTGGCTCGAGGTGCACAGCGAGAACTACTTCGCCGCCGGCGGCCCCGGCCATGCAGCGCTCGAGTTGATCCGCGGGAACTATCCACTGTCCTTCCACGGTGTCGGCCTGTCGCTCGGCTCGACCGATCCGCTCGACCGTCGACACCTCCGTCGGCTCAGAGAGGTCGTCGATCGCTACGAGCCGGCGCTCGTGTCGGAGCATTTGTCCTGGAGCTCGGTCGGTGGAGCATTCGCGAACGACTTGCTGCCGCTGCCGGCCACGCGCGAGGCGCTCGAGCACATGGTGTTGCGCGTGGACGAGACGCAGCACTTTCTGCGCCGGCGCATCTTGATCGAGAACGTGTCGAGCTATCTCGAGCTCGGCGCGGGTGAGATGCCCGAGCATTGCTTCCTCGTCGAGCTCGCGCAGCGCACGGGGTGCGGCGTGCTGCTCGACGTGAACAATCTATACGTGAATCAATGCAATCGCGGCGTGAGCGCGGCCGCGTTCATTGCCGCTCTGCCGGCCGATGTCGTCGGCGAAATTCATGTCGCGGGCCACTCGACCGAGGAATACGGCGGCGAGCGAGTCATGGTCGACACACACGACGCACCGGTTTGCGCCGAGGTCTGGGGTCTCTACGCATTCGCGATCGCGCGTTTCGGCAGAGTGCCGACGCTCGTCGAGTGGGACTCCAAGTTACCCGAGCTCGACGTGCTGCTCGACGAGGCGCGCAAAGCTGATGGAATGATGGGGGCGCAACATGCTGTCGCTGCGTGAAGTGCAACGCCGCGCATACCGCGCGATCGTGCTCGAGGATAACGTCCTCCCGCTGACGCGTTCGCGCGCAGCGCGGCTGGAGGTCTACCGAAACAACGCCCGCGAAACGTTCCGCAAGACGCTGTCGGCGACGTACCCCGTGGTGCAGCGGCTGGTCGGCGATGCGTGCTTCCGTGGCATCGCCGCGCACCTCATGCGTGAGTTTCCTTCTCGAGCCGGGGATCTCGGTCGCTTCGGCGCCGAGCTCGCGACGCTGCTCGACATCTACTACCGCGATACCGAGTTTGCATATCTCGCAGACGTAGCTCACCTCGAGTGGGCATGCGCCGAAGTCGAGACGGCGGCGGATTCAGCGCCGTTCAGCTTGTTGGAGCTTGCATCCGTCCACGAAGACGAGCATGCGGCGTTGCGCTTCGCGCTACGGCCATGCGTCCGGCTCGTGAGCTCGCGCTATCCGATACTGACGATCTGGCACGAGAATCAGGCGGACGACGTCGCGACGATCGACTTCGCCGGCGGCGAGCGTGTGCTCGTTGCGCGACACGGATCCGGGCTTCGGCTGGAGGCGCTGGACGCAGGCACCTTCGCGTTTGCGCAGAGCCTCGCTGATGGCGAGCCGCTCGCAGATGCGCTGGACGCCGGTTGCGCGGCTGCTCGGGGCTTCGACGCGGGTGCCGCGCTCCGGCTGCTCGCGCAGTTCGACGCATTGGCTGGATTCCGCACTTCCTCTTTCGGACTCGATTGAACCAACTCGACACTGGAGGGCAACAAGATGTCGCTCGAAAAAGTCACGAACGTCCTCGTCGGCATTCCCACGCGCGTATTCGGCAGCCTCGATTCCGTCTTCTTGCTCGCCGTGCGGCTCTGGGTTGGCTGGGATTTCTTCAAGTCCGGGCTGATCAAGATCGGAAGCTGGCAAACCACGCTGTTCCTATTCCATTCGGAGTACCACACCCCCGTGTTGCCGCCAGATGTCGCAGCCGTGGCGGGTACTACGGGCGAGCTCCTGTTCCCAGCTCTGCTGTTCGTCGGGCTCGCGGGCCGGCTGTCGGCACTCGGCCTGTTTTTCGTCAACGTGATGGCCGTCGTGTCATACGCGGACGTGCTGTTGAGCGAAGGATTCGAGGCAGCGCTCGCGCAACACTACATGTGGGGGTTCGCACTCGTCGTGCTCGTCGTCTTCGGCCCAGGCAAGGTGTCGCTCGACTATATCGGCACGCGTTACCGTGCCCGGTCCGGGGTAGGGCTGACTGCGCATGCCGTCTGAGTCCGGCGGGGAGTCTGCGTCCATCGGCGAGGGCTATACTGGGGCTCAGCCGCCCGCGTGGCAGACAATGAAGACGACAACATCCGCGCCGGCCGGCCCTAGATCCTCGTGACAGCGACGCGAAACGCGCCCAACGCCGACGTCTTACGGCAGCTGGATGAATCCCTGGCCGGGCTAACCGGCCGGGCGTTCTTCAGCGCTCTTGCGAGCACCGTTGCAAATGCGCTCAGCGCGCATTGCGCGTTCGTGTGCGAGTTCGTCGACAGCAATTCGCGCGCCGAGCCATTCGCGTTCTGGCTGGATGGGCAGGCCGTCGATGTTCCGGCGTTCGCGCTCGACGGCACGCCGTGCGAGCGCGTGCTCGGCGGCGAGATCGTGATGTTCAAGCGCCACGTCACCTCCGAGTTCCCGCGTGATCGCGAAGGACTGGAGGCTGTGCGCGCGGAAAGCTACATCGCGATACCGATGAAGAGCCGCGACGGCGCAATCATCGGCCACGTTGCGGTGATCGACGAACGGCCGCGCGACTGGGCGGAGGCGGACCTCGGCGCGCTGCGCCTTTGTGCGAGCAGGGCAACGGCAGAGCTCGAGCACCTCCGCATCGAGCGCGAGCTCGAGCGCCGCGTGCAAGAGCGCACTCGCGAGCTCGAGGCCGCGCGTGACGAGATGGAACAGCGGGTGCTCGAGCGCACCGCGACGCTATCGGCCGTGAACACCCGCCTGCGCCACGAGATCGCCGCTCGCACGGAGGCCGAGGGCGCGCTGCGCCGGCAGGAGGAGGCGTACCGAGACCTCTACGAGCACGCCCCCAACGTGTATTGGTCGACGGGTGCGGACGGCTACATCAAACGGATGAATCAGCGCGCGGCGGACATGTTTGGCCGTGCGCCCGAAGAAATCGTCGGCCAGCATTTCACGACGCTCATCGCCGACACGCCGGAAAATATGGCGCGCGCGATGCAGACGTTCAATCGCTTCCTCGCCGGTGAGACGACATTCGGCCAGGAGTTCGAGTTTCGCGGGGCGAACGGCCGTCGTATATGGGCGTCGGTGAACGTCGTGCCCATCTTCGACGACGACGGGAAACCGATCGCGACACGGACGACTATCCAGGACATCAGTGAGCGCAAGAGCGCACAGGACGCATTGCAGCGGCGCCTCGACCTCGAGCAAGTGTTGACGGAGGTCGCCACGGGTTTCGTGAGCGCGCGGCCCGACGACGTCGACCGCGCGTTCGAACGTGCGATCGCACGGATTGGCGCGTGGGGCCGTTGGGACCGCGTGCGCGTATTCCAGTACGAACAGAGTAAGCCCGAGGCGATGCTGAGCCACGAGTGGCGAGCGGACGCCGCGCCGGCCGCTGCAACGAATGCTCCTCTGATTCCTCGTCGGCTGCTGCGCCGCCGCGACGAGGTGGTTGACGTGCCGCGCGTCGCGGAGCCTCGCGAAGGCGCACTCGATGCGGTGCTTCGGGCGCAGGGCGTGGGTGGCGTGATCGTCGTGCCCGTCGCCAACTCGTCCGCATGGCTCGGCTTCATCGAGCTTGCATGCTTCGGGCGCGGTCACGAGTGGCTCAAGGCCGACGTCCAGCTGCTCCGCTTGCTCGGCGAGATCATGGCGAGCACTTTGCAGCGCTGCGCGGCGGAGCGTGAGCTCGAAACCGCGCGCACCGGCGCCGAGGCGGCGAGCCAGGCAAAGAGCGAGTTCCTCGCCCGGATGAGCCACGAGCTACGCACGCCGCTGAACGCGATTCTCGGCTATGCACAGCTGTTGCAGCGCGACGACGAGCTCGGCAGCTCACAGCGCATGCAGATCGAGACGATGCGCCGCTCCGGCGAGCATCTGCTCACGCTGATCAACGAGGTGCTCGATCTCGCCCGCATCGAGGCGGGCAAGCTCGAGATTGCGCTCGTCGATCTGGACCTGGGCGCGCTGGTTAGAGACGTGGGTGCGATGTTCAAAGCGCGCGCCGAAAACGCCGGTTTGCGTTTCGTCTGCGAGCTCGAGGAGCCGGTCCCCGCCCGCATCCGTGCCGATGACCGGCGATTGCGTCAAGTACTGATCAATCTGCTCGGCAACGCCGTGAAGTTCACGCCCGCGGGTGGTGATGTGCACCTCCGAGTGCGCGCGCGCCGTGCGGGCAGCGAACGCTGGCTCCTGACGTTCTCGGTTTCCGATACGGGCATCGGTATCGCCGAAGCCGACTTGCCCCGAATCTTCGAGCCGTTTTATCAGGTGCTGGAGCGTAAGGCGGAGGGTATCGGCCTGGGGCTCGCAATCACCCGCCGGCTCGTCGAAGCAATGGCCGCAGAGCTCAAGGTCGCGAGCGAGCCCGGCAAGGGCACTACATTCACGCTTACGCTCGAGACGACCGAGCTCGCAGGTGCCGTCGCCACGAGCACTCCGCGGCGCGCCGTGAGGGGCTTCGCCGGCGAGCGCCGCACCGTGCTCATCGCGGACGATCATCTCGAGAACCGCGCGGTGCTCGCGAGCTACCTCGTACCGCTCGGCTTCGACGTGATCGAGGTCGAGGACGGTGAGGCGGCGGTGGCGGCGGTCGCAAAGTCCGCGCCGGACATCGTGCTGATGGACCTCGTGATGCCGAAGTTAGACGGCGACGGCGCCGTGGAACGGATTCGCGCTTTGCCGCTCGATGCGCAGCCAAAGATCGTGGCGGTCAGCGCAAACGCGTTCGAGGAAGCACGCACTAAGAGCCTCGCGGAGGGCTGCGATGCGTTCCTCACCAAGCCCGTCGACTTCGACGAGCTGCGCCGCACCCTCGGCGCACTGCTGAATATCGATTGGCAGTATGACGACGCCAAGCGCGACGACAGTAGCGACGCCGCGGCCGCCGCCGATCTGCCGGCGGAGCGGCTCGCCGCGCTCTACGACCTCGCGCACAAAGGAGACGTGATGGCGCTCGAGGCGGAGATCGATACGCTTGCAGCCGAGCCGGCGCATGCCGCGTTCGCCGCAGAGCTGCGGATGTACATCGCGCGCATGGATATGCGCGGTGCGGAACGCCGCCTCGAACCTTTGGTTAGGGACGCGCGCGCGGCTGCGCGCCGCGACGGCGAGCCGCCCGTGAAAGCGGCACACGATGAGCACCGCGCAAATGCCCGATAGCGCCAACACGATCCTGGTTGTCGACGACGACGCTGCGAGCTTGAGCGCGCTGTTCGAATGCTTGCGGCGCGCCTCCTATCGCGTGCTCGTGGCGCAGGATGGGGCGAGCGCGCTCGAGCGCGCGGTGAACGGCAAGCCCGCGCTGATCCTGCTCGATGTGATGATGCCCGACATCGACGGGTTCGAGACGTGCCGGCGTTTGAAGCGCAATGCGAGCACGGCCGATATTCCCGTCTTGTTCCTGACGGCGCTCTCGGAGACGAACGAGAAAGTGAGAGGCTTCGAGGCCGGCGCCGTCGACTACCTCACGAAGCCGTTCCAATGGGAGGAGGTGCTGGCGCGTGTGCGCACGCATCTCAGCCTGCGCGCGGCCGAGCGCGCGCTCGTCGACGCAAACCGGACGCTCGAAGCGCGCGTCGCGGAACGCACCGCC
>Ga0157379_10005879_pt1 | contig 10555 bp, 10 predicted proteins | sample S25metaG_FD_121802 | JGI IMG/M metagenome (GOLD analysis project Ga0157379, IMG submission 121802) | Switchgrass rhizosphere microbial communities from Kellogg Biological Station, Michigan, USA - S2-5 metaG | ecosystem: Host-associated > Plants > Roots > Rhizosphere > Soil | place: USA... | reverse complement strand
CAGCACTGCGCTCGCCCGTTCGGTGAGGGTCTGCACCAGCTCGCTCGCCACCGCGTGCCCGGACGGTCGACACACGATCCGCACCCGACGCCGGTCCGCCGCGTCGGGCTCGCGCACGACGTGCCCGGACCGGACCAGCCGGTCGACGAGTCCGGTGATCGCCCCGGTGGTCAACCGCAGCGTCAGCGCCAGCTCACCCGGGGTCGCCGGTACCCCGGCCCGCTCGGCCGCGGCGATCGCGACCAGCGCGTGCACCTCCGTGGCCCGCATCCGGCTCGCCCGCCCCACGACCTCGACCACCTGTTCGGCCCCCGTCGCCAGCAGATGCAGGCGTTCACCCACCCGAGTCGCCGGATCGGCGGTGTCGCGCTCCTGCACCAGCTCCTCGCCGATCACACCGCGTCACCGCCGACCATCTGTCGAGTGTCCATTCCCGCCTCCCCACCCGGACGAGTCCGTTGCTCGAGTGCCTGGGCGAAGTTTCACACATCACAGCGACATTACGCGCCGGAGCGAATGCGACGATGATCTCCACAACCCCGCCGAGATCACGTCCCGCTTCCACTCGATCACCGGTGGTAGAAGTACAACGCGATACGGATCACAGCCCCCGAGTCCCCGGAACCAGGCGCTGGCCTGCGGTGATGTGGCGTGCACCACACAGTTCGAGGGTCCTCGACCGCAAATCATCTACCATTCTGCAGATTTCGGAGCTCATCTGCGGACACCCTCGGCACGCACTCGCGTCAGAGTCCCTAATGGGTAAGAAATCCCCAGGTCGCACCGGTGTCCACACACCGTGCGTGGCTCTCGCCGATCGTGGTCGGGGCCCAGGGATCGGCCCCCCGCGACGACCGTCCGTAACGGTTCGGTCGTGCCACGAAGGCATGCGCCGCGCCTCCGTGATGGGGCGGGACGGGACCGTCCGTGGGGGTATCCCGGCGCCACCGTCCGCCGCGACATCACCAGAACTACAGATCCGCCGTGATAGTCGTCACACCGTCGCCGAGCGCAGCCTCTCGCGGCGGCGCATGACCCACCCGACCAGCTCGATCAGCACGCCCGCCGCCAGGCCGAGCAGGACCGCGACCAGCAGCCGGGTGCCCGTGACCTCCAGCAGGAAGATCTTCGCCCCGAGCGCCGGGACCGCCAGGATGATCGCCGCCACGGCCGCCAGCCCCCCCACGAGCGCCAGCTTCCAGCGGTTGAAGGGCCGTGCGAACAGCGTGAGCGCCCACAGCGAGGCCACCAGCACCGTCACCGTGGCCACGGTCTGCCCCGCCGGGAGCCCGCCGGAGGGTTCCAGCCACCGGATCGTCCGGTCCCCCGCGTAGGCCGCGGCGCCGATCAGCACGCCGACCGGGATCGCCAGCCGCAGCACGCGCCGCAGGAAGCCCGGGACGTACCGACGGTGGTTCGGGGCGAGCGCGAGCACGAAACCCGGGATCCCGATGGTGAGCGCCGAGATCAGGGTCAGCTGGATGGGGGCCAGCGGGTAGGCCGCCGCCGTCGCGATCGCGACGAGCGCGATGAGCAGCGAGTACACGTTCTTGACCAGGAACAGGTTCGCGGCGCGCTCGATGTTGGCGATCACCCGCCGCCCCTCGGCCACGACGTCCGGCAGGTGCGCGAACCGGCCGTCCAGCAACACGAGCTGGGCGACCGCGCGGGTGGCCGCGGCCCCGTTGCCCATGGCGACGCCGATGTCCGCGTCCTTGAGCGCCATCGCGTCGTTCACGCCGTCCCCGGTCATCGCGACGACGTGCCCACTCTTCTGCAGCGCCCCCACGATCGCCCGCTTCTGCTGCGGCGTCACCCGCCCGAAGACGACCTTGTCCTCCAGCACCGCGGCCAGCTCGTCGGGGTCCTCGGGCAGCGTCCGGGCGTCCACCGCCTCGTCCGCGCGGGTGATCCCCGGCAGCCCGACGGCGGTGGCCACCGCCCCGACCGTGCGCGGGTTGTCCCCGGAGATCACCCGCAGCGACACGCCCTGCTCGGCGAAGTACCGCAGGGTGTCCTCGGCGTCCTCGCGGACCCGCTCGGCCAGCACCACCAGCGCCCGCGCGACGAGCTCCGGCGGCAGCTCCTGCTCCACCGGCGCGCTCTCGGACTCGGCGAGTACCAGCACCCGGCGGCCCTGCGACGCGATCTCCGCGGCCCGGGCGAGCAGTGGCTCCACCGGCTCGCCGGGGAAGACCATCTCGGGCGCGCCGAACACCCAGGTGCCGTGCTCCCCCGCCGTCACGGCGGACCACTTGCGGCCCGAGGAGAACGGCACGCCGCCGGTGCGCGCCCAGGAACCCTCGGTGAACACCGCGGCGAGCGCGGCGGCGGTGGCGTTGGTGTCCGGGCCGGACGCGCAGAGCACCAGCGCCTCGCGGACCTCCGCCTCGTCCAGCGGGTCCGCGTCCTCGGGCAGCACGAGCCGGTCGAACACGATGTCGCCGTGGGTCAGGGTGCCGGTCTTGTCCAGGCACACCACGTCCACCCGGGCCAGCCCCTCGACGGCGGGCAGCTCCTGGACCAGCGTCCGGCGCCGGGCGAGGGTGACCGCGCCGAGCATGAAGGCGAGGCTGGTGAGCAGCACGAGGCCCTCGGGCACCATCCCGACGAGCGCGGCGACGGTGCCGGTGACCGCCGCCTGCCAGCTGTCCGTGTCCGGGCTGCGGAACTGGCTCCACACCAGCAGCGGCGCCACGACCAGCATCATCAGCGAGATCCAGCGGAGCAGCGTGTTCGTGCCGGACACGAGCTCCGAGGCGACCTTGGTGAACTTCTTCGCCTCGGCGGTGAGCCGGGTGGCGTACGCGTCCGCGCCGATCGCGGTGGCCCGGAACCGCCCCTGTCCGGCGACGACGATCGAGCCCGACCGCACCTCGTCCCCGGTCTCCTTGGCGATCGGGTCCGACTCCCCGGTGAGCAGCGACTCGTCCACCTCGAGCCCGGCCGACGCCGTGACGACGCCGTCCGCCGTGACCTGGTCCCCCGAGCGCAGCTCGACCAGCTCGTCCGCCACCACCTCCGCGACGGCGATCTCGGACAGCTCGCCGTCCCGGACGACCCGCGCGTGCGGCGCGTTGAGCACGGCCAGCCGGTCCAGGGTGCGCTTGGCGCGGACCTCCTGGATCACGCCGATCGCGGTGTTGGCCACGATGACCAGACCGAACAGCCCGTTCTGCCACCGTCCGGTGGCCAGGATGACCAGGAAGAGCACGAACAGCAGCCCGTTGAACGGGGTGAAGACGTTGGCCCGGATGATCTGCGGCACGCTGCGGCTGGAGCGGGAGTCCACCGCGTTCGTCCGGCCGGCGGCGACGCGTTCGGCGACCTCGGCCGCCGTCAGTCCGTCGTCCTGGCGTGTCGGTGCGCTCACCAGGGGCGCACCCCCGATCACGTCCGCCATCGTCCCCCCCGCCCGCCGCCTGTGGCCGATCCCGCCGGCCACAATAGGGCCGAGGGACGAATCGCCGATCTCGACCCGTCGGTAGTGCTGTCGCGTCCCGGGTCCGGGACGCTACGGGTAGCGCTTCGGGTGCTCGACCCGGACCGGCGCGGTGAGGCGCTGGTCGGAGGCCGTCCGCTGGAGCGGCACTCCGGTGGGCGGGGTCGCGTCCGCGGCCAGCCCGCCGCGGCCCGCGGTGATGTCGTAGCCGGTCTCGGCGTGCTGGTGCAGGTCCAGCCCGCCGTGCTCGGCGTCCGCGGAGGCGCGGAAGCCGATCGTGAACCGGATCAGGAAGCCCAGCACCAGGGTGGCGAGGAAGGAGTAGCCGGCGACCACGCCCGCGGCGATCGCCTGTCTGCCGAGCTGGGTCCATCCGCCGCCGTAGACCAGGCCCTCGGTGAGCACCGCCGGGTTCACCCTCGACGTGGCGAACACCCCGACCAGCAGCGTCCCGGCCAGCCCGCCGACCAGGTGGATCGCCACCACGTCCAGCGAGTCGTCCAGCCGCAGCCGCCACTTCAGCGCGCACGCCAGCGGACAGAGCACCCCGGCGACCACGCCGATCGCCACCGCCCCCCAGAGGTCCACGTACCCGCAGGCCGGGGTGATCGCGACGAGCCCGGCGACCGCCCCCGAGGCGGCGCCGAGTGTGGTCGGGCTGCCCGTCCGCAGCTGTTCGACGAGCAACCAGGCCAGCACGGCGGCGCAGGTCGCGACCGTGGTGTTGGCGAACGCCATGGCCGCCAGCCCGTTCGCGGCGAGCGCCGAGCCCGCGTTGAACCCGTACCAGCCGAACCACAGCAACGCCGCGCCGAGCACCGTGAGCGGCAGGTTGTGCGGGCGGGCGATGGACTGGGGCCAGCCCTTGCGCCTGCCCAGCACGATCGCCAGGGCCAGCGCGGCGGCGCCTGCGTTCATGTGGACGACGGTCCCGCCCGCGAAGTCCAGCGCGTGCAGCCGGTTCGCGATCCACCCGCCGACGGCGTCCGGGGCGAGGAAGCCGTCGAACGCGAAGACCCAGTGCCCGATCGGCGCGTAGACCAGCACGCTCCACAGCGCGACGAAGACCACCCAGGGCCAGAACCGGGTGCGCTCGGCGACCGCGCCGGAGATCAACGCCGGGGTGATCACGGCGAACATCAGCTGGAACATCGCGAACGCCAGCACCGGCACCGCGTGCGGTCCGGGCCAGGGCTGCCCGTCGCCCGCGAATCCCGCCAGCCCCCCGACCGTCCAGTGGTCGCCCGGGCGGCCGACCTGACCGATCAGCCCGTCCAACGCGTCGCTGCCGAAGGTCAGGTCGAAGCCGACGACCGCCCAGACCAGGCCTACCACCACGAGGCAGACGACGTTCATCATCAGCATGTTCAGGACGCTCTTCGCCCGAACCATTCCGGCGTAGAAGAAGGCCAGGCCCGGCGTCATCAGCATGACCAGGGCCGCACTCGCCATCAACCACGCGGTGTCACCGGGATTCGCGCTCACGCGAGCACTGCACCGCCTCACTTCCCGATCGCGAGCCCCCGTCGACCACGCAGAGTAGGCCCCGAGCCACCCATCGCCGGCGGCCCCGGGCGATGTTAACGAACCGTTAACGAGCCCGGGGAATCATTCCGGCCGCGATTTCCCTCGCATTCCCGCACAATGCGTGCCCGTTCGCTCACCCACCGTTTCCGCGCGCGTTGTAGACGGTGTACTCCCCCGCCGCCGCGCCCCGCCCGTACTCGGCGAAGACCTCCAGCGCCCGCTCCCGCAGCACGCCGACCGTGACGGCGATGCCCCGCTGCTCGAACCGCTCCGCCCAGTCCTCGGGCACCGGGCCCTCGTCGAACCCGGTGAGCTCCTCGAGCTCCGCACCCTCGCCGGCGACGACGAGCCTGCGCACGCCGGACCACAGCGTGGCCCCGTAGCACTGCGCGCACGGCCGCCAGTTCACCACCAGCTCGTGCGCGGGCAGCCCGTCGGCGCCGAGGTCCCAGCCGCCGAGCCGGGTCTGGGCCAGGGAGAGCGCCACGACCTCGGCGTGCGCCACCGACAGCCCGGACGACAGCACGCAGTTCACCCCGGCGGACACGAGCCGCCCGGTCTCGGACTCCACGACGAGCGCGGCGAACGGTCCGCCGCCGCCCTCGCCGGGGTTGCGCGCGGCGAGCCGGTGGACCAGCGCCATCCGGTCGGTGTCGGTGGGGAGCGGGCCTGCCGGGAGTTCCTCGGCGACCCAGTCGGGCAAGGTGACGGAGAAGGTGTGCACGCCCGGATTCTCCCGAGCGCGCCGTCCGCGGGGCGCCTACGGTGCCGACCATGGCCCGCTTCACCGTCGCCGCTCTGGACACCCGCGATCCCGTCGGGCTGGCCCGCTTCTACTCCGCGCTCACCGGGTGCCCGATCCGCGCGGGCGACCTCGGCCCGCGCACCGACTGGGTCGAGCTGGAGATGGCCGGGGCGACGATCGCCTGCCAGCTCGCCCCCGGGCACGTCCCGCCGGTGTGGCCGGGGGCCGAGCACCCGCAGCAGGCCCACCTGGACTTCGAGGTCGACGACCTCGACGCGGGCGAGGCGGAGGTGCTGCGGCTGGGCGCCCGCAAGCCCGAGACCCAGCCCGGTGGCGACTCGTGGCGGGTCTACCTCGACCCGGCGGGGCATCCGTTCTGTCTGGTCACCCCGTAGGAGGCCGGCTCAACCGGCGTGTCGCACTCCTGCGCCCGCCGCGCGCACCTCGGCCGCGATCCCGTCGAGCATGTCGGGATCGGCCTGGTAGGGGGCGTAGAGCGAGCAGCGGTCGAACAGGTCGCCGTAGCGGCGGAGCAGCTCGGCGGCGATGTCGGACGGCCGGCCGACGACGGCGAACGCGTTCACCACGTCGTCGTCGACCAGGTCGGTCATCCGCTCCCACTCCCCCTGCCGGGACAGCTCGTGCAGCCGCTCGCCGAGCGCACCCCACCCGTGCAGCTCCAGCACCCCCCGGTAGGCGGGCGTCGAGCCGTAGAAGGCGATCTGGGAGCGGGCCCCGCGCAGCGCGGCGTCGAGCTCGGCCTCCGTGTCGCCCGCCGCGACCAGCGGGGCGCCGACGAGGGTGAAGTCCTCGCCCAGCGGGCCGCCGCGGCCCCGCTCCAGGGCGGGCACGGTCACCTCCCGGATGTACCGCTCGGTGGTGAAGCCGTGGCAGAGGAAGCCGTCCGCGACCTCGCCCGCGACCGCCGTCATCGCCTCCCCGACGCCCGCGAGCAGCACCTTCGGCGGGCCGAACCCGTGCGGCTCGGGCACGAACATCGGCGTCATGAGGGTGTGGGTGTAGAACTCGCCCGCGAACTCCAACGGCGAGCCGTCCGCCCAGCTCGACCAGATCGCCCGCAGCGCCAGCACGTACTCGCGCATCCGTGCCGCCGGCCGGGACCACGGCATCGAGAACCGCCGGGTGATGTGCGCGCGCACCTGGGTGCCCAGCCCGAGCAGCAACCGCCCTCCCGAGATGTTCTGCAGGTCGTTCGCGGTGCCCGCCAGCGCCATCGGGGTCCGCGCGAACGCGACCGTGATCGCGGTCCCCAGGTCCACCCGCTCCGTCACGGTCGAGGCCAACGTCAGGGCCAGGAACGGGTCGTGCTTGACCTCCGCCGCCCACACACCCGCGTACCCGCGCTCCTCCGCCCGCGCCGCCGCCGCACGGGGATCCAGCCCGGCACCGGTGGGCAGGCTGCGGTCGATCTCGATCGCCATGGCCGGAGCCTAGCTGAACGATCGTTCAGATCCGAGCGGACGGCCGATCGGTTGTCCTGCTTGCCCCGGTCGGCGCAGTGCGGTGAGCTCATGGCAGGAGACACCCCTGTCCGTCACGGACGAGCTGCTCGCCAACAACGCCCGCTACGCCGAGACCTTCGCCGACGACGGCTTCAAGAGGTCCATCCAGGACGACACCGGCGTCAAGCCGCAGTGGTCCGCGGAGGCCTTCCCGGACCTCGACGAGGACGGCTGGCAGCCGGTCGCGCGGATCCGGAACAACCCCTTCGTCCCGCGCAAGGACTCGGTGCGCGGCTTCGTGGTCACCGCACTAGAGCGGTGACCACGAGGAACGCGCCTGCTGTGGGCATGGTCCGCGCGGTCTCGGCGATCACCTGGGGCCGGCGCCCCCCGTCTCGACCTGGAGGAGCGTGACGGCGAGCCAGGGTCCGCTGTACCAGTACCCGGGCCCGAGCGGACGCAGCGTGCCCCGCCCGAGGTGGGTCGCATAGTCGCGGACCACTGGCCACGGGTCGGCCACGAGCAGTCGGCCCCCCGGGCGCAGCACCCGGATCGCCTCGTCCAGCGCGCGGTGGCGCCCCTCGGCCGACGGGATGTTGTGGATGGCCATCGCGCTGGTCACGAGGTCGAAGGAGTCGTCGGGGAAAGGCAGCGACGTCATGTCCCCGGTGCGGACGTCGACCCGGTCGGCGACCCCGGCTGCCGCGGCGTTGGCCATGGTGGCTTCGGGCCGGTTGCCGCTCTGGTCGGCCGACCAGAGATCCACTCCGATCGCGTGTCCGTTCGGCAGCCTCCGGGCCGCCGCGATGAGGACCGCGCCGCGGCCGCATCCCATGTCGAGCACGTCCTCGTCGCCCTCGAGGGCGACCCGGTCCAGGATCGCGTCCCAGGCACGCAGCTTGCCGCGGAGCGTGGTGTGCAGGTAGACGCCGCTGCCGGCCAGCAGGACCGCACCGGTGGCGGCCAGGGCGGTCCGGCCCCTGCGTGGTCGGGAGGCGGCGAGGCCGCACGCCAGTCCGGTCGCACCGAGCAGCGCCGGGACCGGTGGCGCGTCGACGCCGTACCGCGGGCGGCCGAGCGTCGAAGGGGCAGCCGGGCTCGCGGCGCTCGCACTGTTCTTTGACATTCCGTAAGAGTTACCTAGCTCTGACGCGTTGTCAAGGAAATCGCCGGGCCGCTAGTCTCCCCACGGATGAGCGAGACACCCGAGAACGTCAAGCCCTCCCGGCGGCGCCGCTCCGACGCGCGGCGCAGCATCGATGCCATCCTCGGCGGTGCCCGCAACCTGTTCGGTGAGCGACCGGACGCCACCATGGAGGACGTCGCCCAGGCCGCCGGCGTCTCCCGACAGACCGTCTACGCGCACTTCCCGTCGCGGGACGCGCTGATCGCCTCGCTCATCGAGGCCGCGGGAAGCGAGACCGTCGACGCCATCGACGCCGCCCACCTCGACGCCGTCCCGCCGCTCGACGCCCTGTGGCGGTACCTCGCCATCAGCTGGCAGCTCGTCCAGCGCTACCCGTTCCTCCTCGGCACGGCCCTCGGCCGCACCCCTCCCGGGCACGCCGCGACGCATCTGGCCGGGGTCGAGCGGCTGGAGGAGATCATCCGGCGCGGCCGGCAGACGGGCGTCTTCGACCGCGAGCTGCCCGCCGACTGGCTGGCCGCCGCCGTCATCGGGCTCTGTGCCACCGCCGCCGCCAGGTTCGCCGTCGGGCGCGCCACCGCGGACGAGGCCTACTCCGCGTTGTCCGTGAGCGTGCTGCGGCTGTGCACCGCGAACGGCGCCGCGGGGCCTGGAGGCTAGCCGGTCCGGTGTGGGGTCCCCCGGAAGGCGCACCACAGCGCCGAGACCTCCGGGTCCCCCGCAGGCCGGACCCGCGCCGAGTACTTCTTCCCGTACCGCCCCCGCACCGTCCGCCGGGCGCACCGGTCCGCGACCCGGACCAGCTCCGAGTCGGGCTGCGGGCCGCTGAGCACGGCGACGAAGGCGAGACGACGGCTCTTTCGCCGGGGTTCGCGCCAGGCAGGCAGCCACTCCAGCTCGGCGGAGAGCGGGTGGGCGCGGTCGGTGGACAGCGCTCGGGTCAGCGCCGCCGCGAGCTCGTGTGGGTCGGTGTCCGCGGGCGCCTTGACGCGCAGCACCGCCATACAGGAGGAGTGCACGAGAACCCCCGATGTCCTCGTCGACGGGCACGCTGCTGCCCAACGCGTGCGTCCAGACTCGCACACCGGCCGCAGGCGGACGAGTCGATCATCCAGCGCGGTGGGCCACGACTCGGGCATCATGCCCTCGTGAGCCCGAGACAGGCCGGTGAGGAACGCGCCGGGGTGGCGCTGTCCAGCCTCGACTCCCCCGTGCTGGAGGGCGAGCCCGCCACCAAGCGGGACCTCGTGGACTACCTGGACGCGGTGGCCGACCGGCTGGTGCCGGTGCTGGCGGGCCGCCCGCTGTCGGTGATCCGGGTGCGGCCCGGGCAGGAGCCCTTCATGCAGAAGAACCTGCCGAAGTACACCCCGGACTGGGTGGCGTCCGTCGTGATCCGCTCGCAGACCGGGCGCGAGGTCCGCTACGCGCTGTGCGACGACCGGCGGACCCTGCTCTGGCTCGCCAACCAGCGGGCCGTCGAGTACCACCCGGGGCTGTTCACGGTCGACGACGACGGCGCCACCCAGCTCGTCCTGGACCTCGACCCGCCGGAGGGCGCCGGGTTCGCCGAGGTCGTCGCCGTCGCCCGGCTCGTGCACGCCACCCTGGACGCCGCGGGCCTGACCGGCGCGGTCAAGACCAGCGGCGCGAAGGGCGTGCACATCGTGGTCCCGTTGGCCCCCACCGGGTTCGAGGACGCGGCGGCGGCCACCCGGGCGCTCGCGGCCCGCGCCGCCGCCCTGGACCCGACGATCGCGACCACGGCCTTCGTGAAGGAGGAGCGGGAGGGGAAGGTGTTCGTCGACTCGACCCGCGCGGGCGGGGCGACGGTCGTCGCGGCCTACAGCCCGCGCATCCGGCCGGGCCTGCCGGTGTCCTTCCCGCTGGAGTGGGCCGAGCTGGAGTCGGTGTCGCCCGGGGACTTCACGATCGCGACCGCACCGGGCCTGCTGACCGACCGACCGAGCTGGACGGAGCTGCTGCCCGCCCCGCAGACCCTGCCCGAGGACGTCGTCGCGGAAGGCCACACCATCCCGATCGCCCGGGTGCAGGCGATGCACGAGGGCAAGCGCCGCAAGCGCGCCGCCGGGTCCTGAGTCCCCGCCGACGCGACGGAGCCGGGACCGCCCCCCGCGCGATCCCGGCTCCGGCCCCCCGGCTCAGCCCGTGACGGGCAGGCTGTGCCGCACCACGACCGGCGCGGGTGCCGCGTCCTCGGCCGGGGTCTG
>Ga0157379_10005873_pt1 | contig 10561 bp, 9 predicted proteins | sample S25metaG_FD_121802 | JGI IMG/M metagenome (GOLD analysis project Ga0157379, IMG submission 121802) | Switchgrass rhizosphere microbial communities from Kellogg Biological Station, Michigan, USA - S2-5 metaG | ecosystem: Host-associated > Plants > Roots > Rhizosphere > Soil | place: USA: Michigan... | reverse complement strand
TCCCAGGATTTTCAGGAACTTTTCCCACAATTCTTTTAGGGTTTTCACAGCCTGAAAACTGTAACATTCCCCTATAGGAATGTCTAATTTCATCATTGTTTTCATATGGTGAAAATCCTAAATAAAAGTGGCTAACCTTTAAGATTTTCCCTAAGTTTTCCTTGGCTGAAAACTTTGTTATGCCTCCAGTTCTCTGGTGTTCATCAGTCTGTACTCACAGTGTTTGAGCCTGTATGTGTAAATGGCATTGTATTAGTATTATTCTCTCACTCTTGAGGTCACCTATAACATGTTTTCTAATGGTGGTTTGTATTTGTTCCCTTCTTGTCTAGGCCAAATGCTCACATGTCCTACATAGTTCTTTTATCTTGGTCCTCTCAGCTTTCATTTGTCCAGACAAACAAGTTCCAGTCACAGATTAAATGTCTTGTCAGTTTCTTCATTATGCACTCCCATTGTTTCCATCTAATCACCCACTAGATTGAGGGTGGCCCTCTCAGAACCCAGATATTGTGTCTTGCCACAGGTATCCAGATTGACCCAATTCCTAAAATAATTTCACTTATGGGTTGTAGCATTCACCATTATTGCTGAACACACATTCTTTTTGTGGGATCTTGATCATTCCAGCAACCCAGCTTTCTTCATGACAGCATTGACTGTATACAAACGTACATCTACACATGCACATGTGGTCCAGGCTATCCAAGAGTCCCTCAATATGGATGGAGATGCCAGTTTCACATGGCTGAATAGTGATAGACGTCAACAAGCTCGAGAGACTCTCAAGAACAAATCGATACAGATTGCAATAGATGCCCGTTTATGTATGCTCCATGTGTAAATCCCTCAGATAAATTTACTGACTCTTCTTGCTACCAGCAAAGGAATCATTACAGAAGGAATTGGAAATTGTTCAAGCAATGGACAAGGGGGGGTGGACAGACTAGCTCTTTTGCATAACAAGGAAACATAGACATAGTTGCAGGTCATTATATGTTGTGGTGCTTATAGTGTTTTAAATATCCTCTCATGTCTCCATTTTATGTATCTCTTATGCCCCCTGAAGAACCACCAAGGTGGATACAAAAATGAAAGACCCACCTGTTAAGCCCTGTTCATTCTTTATATATATCCAATTTATTTCTGATATTTCACTTTAATCCAGACCAGACCACATTGAAACAATATCAGTGTGGATCACATTCAGGCAATGTTGCAAAAATTGTTTTGTGCTGAAGGGCCTGATGAACCTGATTAAGCCTAACCTGGATTTTTGTGGGTTGTTCAGATTTTGTCTATGCATTATTAACTAAATCTGATGACCTAATGGCTCCCGATATATCTCTTTCACCAAATCAAGTCTGATCAGGAAAAATGGATTTTTGTAACAAATTGATTAGTCCAAGATATACTCCACTTCGGAACTTTCAAGATTCCATGAGGGATAAATCAATAATTTACCAATGCTGTTATTAAAGATGATGTTTTCTTGATGCCATATCTCACTGAGATGTTGCTCACTGGATCAAGGAAAACCTACACTATGTATGTCTGTTCAAAGGGCTGAATGGAATGGGCTTCAATTATTGCATCACACTCTAGCCCAAGGAGGATTTCCAGGAGGGGCCTACACCCTCTTCATATTGGGCTCATTTCTGCAAGGTTAAACTGATCCACCCAGACCCATTTGTTATGACCCGTTCCACCCCCAAGTAAACAGTGCCGTCGCTGATGCTAACGTCAGATTTGAGGTAATGCGTTGAGATTTCAGGTTATCGCGGTCAATGGGAAAGATGGAAATTAAGTTTGAGTTTGAACAGTTTGTGGAACTTTGTTCGTGCCATAGTGGAGCACTGCCTGTGTCATCTTGTGTTTGGCTTTGTGGAGCGGAAGCCCCAGCGTTTATCTGGGCGCTGGTCTCAGAATGGAGATGCCGCGTTATCCAGCTCCGAATCCACCACTAGAGTTCCAAAGACATATAAAACGTCCTCTTCAGGTATATGGACACTAAAATGGAGATTTTGGTCGTAGATAGTACAGCCTTCGTGTATTAAGCGAGCTGCTCGCTTGGCGATCCGACATCTTTGCAGATATGTTCTCTGTTGCGGGCGTCCAAACACCAGGAGGAGGGCAAGATGGTTCTCCAGTAGTTCATATTTCGGATAGCAAAGAAGAATGGGAAAGCTTCCTTCCCATTTTTCATCGAGTCACGTACGTTTAACTTCTGAATCCCCCTATCCCACCCCAACTTCTCTACCATATATACAGTAACTTTGATCCGGACAAAACCTCGCACTTCGAAAGTGTCCTAAGGCTTTGCAATGAAATAAATATCCACATCACTCCAACAATCTTGCCTTGCTGCCCTCGAGAAAATATTCCCTCCCGCCAAGTTGTCTCACTGGGACAAATCGAATGTCTCTCACCAATATCATCTCAAATTTATCCCCCCTATCCTGGAACATAATCTCTTATACCTATTTCTGGCAGCGCTTTACTATTTATCCTCTCTGACGACAGAAGAAATGGCGACAACCCTCTGTAACCGACCCGAGATTATGGCGGTCTTCATTTCAGGAAGAGACTATTTATCACGCTTCTTCACCAAATTCAAAGCTAAATCGGAAACTGAGAAGACATTCCTCAGCAGATCCTACCGCAGTTGTCAGCAAAAGAACAGTCTGGGTAAAATCGCCGCCCTTGTCGTCGGAAATTATGATTCTTTGGCTTGCATGAAATCAACAGAAGATTGTCTCCCTTTGCTCTGCCGAGCCTATCAAAAATCCATTACGGAAGCCATATCCATATGTCGGATTCAGGAATGGGAGAATCTTCCCAAAACATTCACGATGGCAACCGACTCGACGGAGCTATTTGGAAAGGACAGTGAGTGGTCTAAATCTGTTAATTTCCATTACTCCGTGCTGATTACTGTGTGGGATAGCCCATAGACCTTTGTATACATACACTCCTGCGGGATTGGCTGCAGGACATGTCAATTTACGTGCGTTTGTATGCAAGACAAGCGTTTTTATTTCTGGTCGTCAGTCATTATGGAATAATGTATGTCTATATACTTTACCCTCAGAACGACTATTGGAATGGGGACCAATCACGGGTGAATTTGACAGATCACAAATAACTGTGTTACATGTACCGATTTGGAAAATCGTCCAAATATGATCTGATGCATGTCGGATGTCGACTACGCCCTGGTGAGTTCTCGTCCCAGTGCCTTTGCTCCAGCTTTACTCGTTACGTTTTTTCTAGGGGACTCAGATCCATACCAATTACTATCGAATCCCTTCCATTTAAGATACTCAAAGCAATTTTCTTAGAATGTGTTTTTCAAACCTCTCTTTATCAAGATTCACCCAGGAGCTCAGAAATCTATTACCAGCTTCCAAACGATCTCATTCTACGGTTTTACCTTTGATAGCGAATTGATAGATCATGTTCGTGATAAGAGAATGTAACTCATACTACCTGTTGTCTCTAGCATTGGCTTATCTGTCAATGACCCAAATTGTAGTATATGGTCGAACTGGACTTGCCATAGTCTCACAATATTCAGTATATGGTACAGCTTGTCCAACGATTAGGCAGTCTCCTCAATGTTATTGCTGTCTTTACCTTAGAAGGTGACTCTGATGGTGAAACTGCTTTAGCTTCACTTTTCTCGATCATTCACTCCGTTTTTCTTATCCTCTGCCTCAAGGTAGATGTTGGATTTTCTGCATCGAATCTATTTAAGCCGGTTTCACCTAATTATCTGCCCGTTCTGGAATATGTCTATCCAACCTCCGGATATATTCGTATTTATGACTTGGAGATCTCACGGCCATCTGGTACATTGAATGCCCCCCCAAGTTACAATCCCTAAAGTTCCACCAGTATTTCTCTTCTATGTGGAACACGCTACATCGCTCGTCGCTTTCGGGAAGGGTGAAGCTGTCGGTTAGCTTGAATTTTGACTCATTGCGAGACCTAGACTCACCCGTCCATTATCGCAACCCTGCAACAGGATACCTGTGGACCCTCCATGAGGAAAATAATGGCATCAGAAGATACTCCTCGTTGTGGTCCCCCTAGGCTCCGTTACCTATATCCAACAATCCATCAAGCATCCAAGTCGACCATGACTCTCATCCTCCGCCGACAAGTCGACTATTCAATAATGCTACCCCATACCTTCTCGGGAACCCTCAACTTCAGGATCTCACAACTAAAGACTTCCATGCGGTCGAGGATACTCGGATGTTTGTAGACTAGTAATACGGGATTGCGAGGTTACGGCAAATTTTTTGGGAATGTTTTGCTCTTAAGAATACGGAGGGAAATTTGATCTGTGTGAGTCTTCGCCCCTTTCACGCTCACTTGTCACAGATAAAATTGTGGATACTATTCGATCAAGATTTGGTGCTGGATAAATTCCTTTTAAGACCTCGATTCCCGGGTTCTTCGTCACACCAGCATGGGAAGTCTTCTGAAGCACGAGCAAAGGAAATACCTGAAATCTATTGACTTGCGGTTATTCACATCCTTTGATGGTTAGACAAGTGATCGTATTGATTCTTTTCGAAATGGTATTCTGTTATTGATTGTCCAATATAAGGCGCCATTTTTCTTCCTTAATCTCACATCCCATACGCTCAGCCAATTAGGTGAATCATCTAGCGTTCAAACTCGTATCACATTTATCCTCTTCAAATCGGATATGCGACGTTGGCTCAAAATCAAACGCAGATGCTTGAAGATACTTGACCTGAGAGTGCTCCATGACCACAGTGAAAGGGGATGAAGAGCTCAAGGCCAGTGTAGATTTCTTCGGGAACAGTAGAAGTTGCTGAATAGGGCACTTGATGTATTCGGGATATGTCGCAGAAGCCTGAATTCATAATCCGTCATGTATAAATGTCTTCCATTCGCTTGAAATAATTCCAAACCCCTTTAGAACCTTATTAGGTATCTTTTGCCTCATTGCCTCCTTTGATTTCCTCCAGGCCCCCTTCGGAAAGTAATCTATATAACCTAAGCTCTACATATGAAATTTTAAGATATTAAGCAAGGCGAGTACAAAGTGGTAGACTCCTTACCAGCGTTCCCGAAACGCTCGTATCTACCCACAAGGTATGAGATAAAGACTTGGTGACTAACAAGTAAGATATGCTCCTCTTGTCTTTGGCGTAGATCGTCAAGCACTTGTTCGGCTCTCCGCATGGTAGCCTCTTCGGAAAATTTATCATACTCCCAAACTTCTGGACATCCGGAGAAGTTGAGAGTCGGGTACCTTTGTGCCAACTCGGCGCGAGGTGACCCAACGTTGAATATTCGATCGTGGACCTCTCGAATGCTAGGCCATATTTCTATTGGTATATTTTCAAGCTTATTTGATGCTAGGACTTGATTCATAGTTTGTACCGTTCGAATCAACGGAGAACACACTACCACGTCGGGTTTGAAATTCAACCATACATTTGCAGCTTGTTGGATTCCTTTGGGAGTCAATGAAGGATCTCGTTCAGAATAATTTGGATTTCCACTAATATCCAATTTAGTGTCGGTCAACCAAGGAGATATTAAAAAGAGAACTTATGGAGTGCTTCTCCATGTCGTAAAACGTGGATGTATTTAGGTTTCTGCTGAGCCATACGAGCCACACTGCGGAAGAATATGTTGTTAGTGGTAGAGGATTGTGATCAAAGCTTACCTACAATACTTATCTCAAAGCAAGTAAGTAACTATTGGTATCACTAAGTAACACTGTCCTGTTTACTTCCGAGCCTCAAGGTTGTGGTCGCCGAGAAGCAGCTGCTACGTTACGCGTGTCACGCGAAGCGCTTAGAAGCTGACTTTCTTAACAGGTCACGATATCGCAGTGCTCCTGTTGTAAGCTATGATAAGCTGCGTTCATAAACGTCGATGATAGTACGACAGATTAGCGGTGACAGGCACAGGTGTGTATAGCTTGTTTGCCAACCATGCGCGTCTAAGGCGTGGCAATGCGTTGGAGACGCTTATAACATACAGACTCTCTCACTGACCCTTTAGACCCTGGACTGTATTGCGCTATTTGGCACGGGTTCCAAACATGGTATGTTCATGTTCTCGGAAGGATGATTTTCACGGAAACTAACTAAACCTCTGAATCGTTGCATAGCCGCCATGTACCCTGAAGGCTCGAAAGCCAACCTTCGTCCGACTCCTGAAGAGGGTGTTTGCCATGCGAAAATCCAAGCTAAGAAGCGATCTCCCCAATGAGTTCTCTCTCGCTCCAGTTCAAGAACAGTCATCTGGTGGACCCTTTTTCAGAATCAACGATCTTCCTGTGGAGCTCCTGATCCGAATCCTGACTTTCGCTACTCAATTCTTTGACTGGGATGAATTCACGAACTATGAAAGCTCACAAAGAGTATGGAACAGCAGTCCGGGGGCTACCATTCAGAAACTTCGACGCGTCTGCCAGACTTGGAAACGGGCCATTGATACGACGTCGTCGATCAAAGGGGTGGTGGTCATACGGAGATATGTCCTCCAAGAGCAACTGATTAAGGATCTCAATGCGTCGAAGAAGGCACCCTTATACATCTATGCGTACACAGGATCTTTCGAAACATCATCGCTAGCCGATATCATCACTCCCATCCTTCTCCCTCATCTCCATCGGATACGAACATTTTGGGAAATCAACTGGGGAGATAATTCGTATACGCGTCGGAAGAGTCCCACTTTATTGGAGATCATGCTCAAACAGACCAACGGGCCCCTAAATCGGCTGGAGGAGCTTGTCTTTCTTTCCTGCACGCCAGGAAACACCACTATCGATGCACCGAATCTTTCTACATTCATAGTGAACCCTCCAGGTGATAAGTGTGTCCTGAGTGTGGAGACATTGTCCAGCTTGTACCGCTTCTCGCTGCCCACCGATAGTCTCAGAGATACCACGCAAGGATATCTTGGACATTGCCGACATCTTCGTACATTGGAAATGGCGGCCTTCCACCCCGAATCTGCCATTGAAGACCTTTATCCCACCGATATCGAGCTCCCTTTGCTTGATACTATTCTTTTCACTTCTTCACCATCATCAACAGCTCTCCGCAAATTCTTTGGTCGAATCCATGCGCCGAAACTTCGTCAGTTGACATTCGAAGGCCGGAATGACAATTACGATCTTGACGCGTTCTCTGCCAGCCATTCGTTATTCTCTCATGGGGAGGCAACAGTAGTCCAAATTCGACTCCGTTACATCACAAAGCTCGACAGGGAATTTTCCCAGTCGTTCAAACCGTTTGATGGACTGAAAACGCTCGAGATTTATGCGAGCGATCTAAAATCAAGCTTCTTTTTACCGTTAAACCCTGGAGCTGTTGTGGGTGTCTTATGCCCGCAATTGATACGTTTGGTTATACGAAACAGTCTCTCTACCGCAACCCCCTCCTTAGTCTCCTTCATTACGGCTCGTATGGATCCCACATTGACGAGCAGCCTGGGCGACAAACCTTTACAGATTGATATCACTGAGGATGTTCTCATATACTCGGGGAAGGGACACACTCATCTGCTGAAACAGCTGAAAAAGAAATTTCCAGGCTCAGTGAATTTGAAATTCTACTGAAAACATTCCGGGACGTAACACTCTATCTCAATATAGGCAGTGGCTCTATGCTATTGTGATAAGCCAATGGACGTATATTATCTCGAAATATCGGAACCCATACCCCAACTTAGTTATAGCCGAAAGAAATCTAAGCATCACATATTGAAATGGTGAAAGTCACATGAGACTGGATCGCTCATCTTGATCTGCAGTATATCCTTCACTGGAGGGTTAACATGATAGAAGGCTTTGGCCAAGGCAGCCAACAACTTACTCGGCGTTGGGCTTGGGAAGGCATGTGATCCCAACCCATATATCTTCAGGCTTCCATTTATAGTAACCCTTATATCGTACTTTTCCAAGATGCAAGAAATTACCGTATTGAACACAATTCCGGCGTATTATCGGCCAGGCTGGAGAGGCAAACGTCAGCGGTCTAAAAAAAAAAAAAATTCAGAATCTACCAAGACCAGTAAACGAGCCAGTAGGCAACCAGTCCAGCGAAATGTGACTTGAATCTGAGAGATCTCCTACTAGATATGCCTTCCAACTCCAAAGGCTACAAAGTCGTCGAAAGGGGAGCAAGGGAATAATGGGGTTCTTGGGCTCCCGCCTAAGCGACCTTGTAAACTTGAAAGGCATCAAAGGATGACGCATTTTCATACAAATATTCGTCATGATGAACAACCCATGCAGCAGCATACTATGGCACCACAGGACTCTGTTATTGCCATAAAATATTCAAGAGTTGCAAATATGTGTATTTTCTTTCGAATCAATCAGTGGCATAGTATTTGAGTCACTTATAACACATGATTTAGTGATGAAAGTAAAAAATCTGTGTGATAAGGAATTAAAGAATGAGAAACTAATGCTTTTTCGCCACTTGTCCTTCTCTCTCACTCCCATATATTATATTTACAGCATACTTATGAGTGAAACCCCCTCCCAAACCATCAACTGTAACTTACCAAACCCTTGCTATAATTCTCACAGTGTTGTAGCCATTGAATGAGATGCATATAAGGCGTTGACGGTTTCTTGTCTTTTTCGAGTAATCGCACGCGCCAACGTTCCCAGACAAATAAAAATATTCTTCGAGAATTCGTATCTGTACCGAAGAGTGTATGATAATGAACTCCCGAAAGAACAGACTGGTGGAAAGAGCGGAAGGGGTCGAAACCCCCCCAAAGCCGAATCTAGCGGATTCCTGCCATGTGATAGTAGATGGAGGTTCCATTGGGAACAGTAGTTTCGTCCGAAAAGGTGAATGGCCCCACGGCTTTACGCCTCCCAGTGACTATAGTTGACAGGTCAGAATTCCTCAGACATCTGTGCTACCCTAAACCCACGGAGCCCGATTCCGGAAGTTCTTATACACTTTTTTCATAAAACTATCCAATTTTATCATACTGTTGTAGGCTAAAGTTGGTTTTCCCAAATGGCTGTATGTTCAAGTCCCCATCAAGGTAAACCAGGCCAAGAAGAAGCATAAAACAAAGGAGAAAAGGTGGAAAGAAGACTTCTGTTATGTTTGTAAATGGAAGCGATGAGCGGGTAAGGGTAAAGCGGCCAAATGGTCAGAGATCTAAACTGAGGAGCGACTCAACCTCATAACATTTTATCTAGACACGTCACTATTTTATATTTGTATAACTGTGGAGCAATATGCTTTTAAATACTCAAAAATAGACCAGGAAAAATACTCATTGTGAATAGGAAGACTCGGCGCACGTGGACGATCGCGACAATTCACGGTCGCGACAATTCATCGCAGAAATATTGGCCTCGCACAGGACCTTCACGGCGTGCTCCATGTTTTTAGCGACTTCTACCTCCATCAGATAGGTCTCTGTGTGCGCCGAGACATCGCCTAAACGTTCCCACTCTTCCCAACCAATATTCGCCAAGCCATGCTCCACGTTGAACCGAAGGTAAACGGCAGAATTATCCTTGAAAATCCTCAGCATTTCCTGTTCTGTCTGCTTGCAGTTTCTGGCGATGATCTGCAAAGGTTTATAGATACTACGCACAGTTGCTAGCTCTGCGCAGCCAGCTCCGATGCTGACGATGCAGGTGATGTGACGATGAGGAAACAAGACTTCGGCTTCTGCGAGGACGTGCTTGACAGGATTATTACATTGGCCAGCACCGTCAACAAAATTATTCCTCCGTCCATCAATGCTGATACTTGTAGGTTTGAAGATCTTCGGGAATGCTGACGTTGCCCGAGCTGCTTCCCATATCTTGCAGTTCAAACCGTCTCTCTGGGGCGATTTGTAGGTGCGAATGATATGAGGCAATGCGTGATTCATGGCGCTTGCACAGACAAACCTGGGGAAGCTCAGCTTTAAAAGGTTCTTAACGAGAATGAATCTCTTACACTTTACAATGGTCCCCATCCAATTTCTCATTACGCATCAGTTCGTCTTCGTTCATAAGCTTTTCTTTCACTATTCTTTTGATCGCATTTTCCAATGTCGTTGCCTTGAACTTTTCACGGCTTAGGCATCCTTTTCTATCTGAAAAGACCTCCTTACTCAGGCGTGAAAAACAATCTATCGCTTCTTCCACCGACATCCTAAATCTTCCTAGTAGGATTGCGATAATCCTGATGTTCAAATGGTGAGTAAGTTGAAGAATTGCATATAGGAGATTGCTACGAACCCTCCTGTTCCTGTTCCCCCGATTAAATCGAAATAGTCACAAGGGAGGACATCTTTGCACTTTCCTTCTTCATATCTGATTCTATTCATCATTTCCCTCAGGATAATGAGTTCGGATACTGCGCGTATACCACCGCCATCTGAACATCGGGATGAACGAAATAGTATTTGGCGATGCTAAAGGACTCACCGAGCGATAATAGCCTCAGTCCTCGAGACTGTCCATCCGTCGAAGTAGACAGGGTTGATGTGGCATACATTGTGATTGAAGCGGCGTCATCCTCCAGCGAGT
>Ga0157379_10005871_pt1 | contig 10562 bp, 9 predicted proteins | sample S25metaG_FD_121802 | JGI IMG/M metagenome (GOLD analysis project Ga0157379, IMG submission 121802) | Switchgrass rhizosphere microbial communities from Kellogg Biological Station, Michigan, USA - S2-5 metaG | ecosystem: Host-associated > Plants > Roots > Rhizosphere > Soil | place: USA: Michigan... | reverse complement strand
GCTGTGGAGACCGTGTTGCGGCTTGTCTATGGGGAGAGGAGCGAGGCATTATGATGGAAGCTTAGGAACTGTCAACAGGCCATGTCTGTGTGCTGGGCGGAGGAGCAGGGACTACAAGCTTTCACTAGACGTTGGACCACCGTCGCCTGGCGACCCTGCGTTCTCTCTACGCTTCTGGTACGTTGAGGCAGGACACAGCCTGCCGCCAGGCAGCTGTTTACTCGGGAATGAGGTGACGGCATACTGTGCCTTATAGCACCGGTCAGTTGCAATGATTTGCTCCCCTGTTGTGAAGGAAGGTGGCGCGCCCAGTACGCAGGAGATACATAACCGTGGCAACGACGAGTTCGTCGTCCTCGGGTCCTACCTGGTTCTGCACAGCTTCAATGATCTCATACAGATTTGTCGTAATGGTGGTCGGTCTCTGTGTTGTATTTAATGGAGGCTTTAGCATAGTTTTCACAGTCCTTCTCCTTTGGCTGTTGCGGTTATGTTGTGTTGCGGTTATTTAGGAGGCATAATATAAACTCTTCAGCAGCACAACTCTGTGAGACGCATTACACCTTTTTTGTGAACTGCCTCACAGGAAGTAATATTAGGTATAAGTAGTTTTTGTTCTTCCCTTGGGAGCGCAGGCATCTCTCCTGCTTCTGGAGCGGGCCAGAGGCCCACGCTCCCAGGCAGAGGCAGTGTATAACATGTCTTGAGGAAATGTCCGAGTACTTTATCCGAGCTAAAGTTGATGAAATGTGTGGTCTCAGGTCGACTGGCTTCTACACGACGGTGACGGAAGGAGCCCCCGGAGAAGTCGCAGATACTACTCCAGGGCATCTAGGATGCCTTCAGGAAGGCCCAGGGAGTAGAGCTGCTCATAGCAAGCAGTGGCATCTCAGTAGTTACTCCTCCATCTGGATCAGATTACAACGTGTGTACCGTTTGCCGTCTCCTTGGTCTCTACTCCTGCGGTGCTCCATAACCGCCCCCACCGGGGGTCGTAATGCGCAGACGGTCACCAGGCTCGACACGCATATTAAATTTCGATGGCAGCCGGCGGCGCCGGTTACGGTGCAACAATGTATTCTCACCGCTTTTGGCCGGTGCACCGCCGGCGAGGCCGTAGGGTTGTAACGTGCGACGATCCGAAAGCATCGTCACTTGCGCATCGCCGAGGAATTCGATTTCACGGACAATGCCATCCCCACCAGGGAACTCCCCTTGACCACCAGAGCCATGGCGAATGGTGTACTGTGTGACCCGAAAGGGAAAGGCGTGTTCCAGCGCCTCGATAGGTGTGTTCAGCGTGTTCGTCATGTGCGAATGAGTGGCGTGCATACCCGGCAGACCAGGCCGACCACCCGTGCCACCAGCGATGGTCTCATAATAGGTGTAATGCTCACCACGCCGTGGGTCATAGCCACCTACCGTGACGTTGTTCATGGTACCACTGCAGGCTGCGGCGACGCGATCGGGCCGCGCCTGGTGCAAGGCCCCAAGGACTACATCGACGATGCGTTGGGAGGTCTCGACATTGCCACCAGCCACGGCGCTCGGGAAGGCGCAATTGACCACACTACCGGCGTCGGCGACGATTTTAACGGGGGCCATACAACCATAGTTGAATGGAAATTGCGCCTGGGCCAGCGTACGAATGCAGTAGTACACCGCCGACATGGTGATGGCGAAGTTGGCGTTGACACTGCCCCGCACCTGCGGGTCAGAGCCACGAAAATCGACCTCTACCTCCTGCCCACGCACCCGTATAGTAACATGCAGTTTGACGGACGCCGAGGTGATCCCGTCGTCGTCCATATAATCCTCGAACTGGTACTCCCCATCGGGAATATCGGCAATGACGTGGCGGGTCATACGCTCAGAGTAGCGCTGCAACTCAGCACTATAGCGCAACACTTCTTGGAGCCCATACTTGGCGATGACGTCCCGCACGCGGCGTTCGCCCGTGCGATTCGCTGCGATCTGAGCGGTCAGGTCACCTTCCCGCTCGCGCGGTGTCCGCACGTTGGCCAGGATCAGTTGCAGGAGATCGTGGTGCACTCGGCCGTCAACCATGATTTTGATGGGCGGAATACGAATGCCCTCCTGAAAGACCTCGGTGGACAGCGGCATAGAGCCCGGGGTCATGCCACCTACATCGGCATGATGCGCGCGATTGGCGGTAAAGAAAGCCGGTCGGCTCACACCTTCCACAAAGATTGGGGTAACGAGAGTGATGTCAGGCAAATGCGTGCCGCCACCATACGGATCATTGACCAGGACGCCATCCCCTGGCTGCATGTCAACGTGCTCGATGGCGTGCAGGACGGACATCGGCATGGCGCCGAGGTGCACGGGAATGTGCTCGGCCTGGGCGATCATGTGTCCCTCGCCATTAAAGAGCGCACATGAAAAGTCCTTGCGCTCTTTAATATTGGGCGAAAAAGCCGTGCGGCAGAGCGTCACGCCCATCTCTTCGGCAATGCCGCTCAGGAGATTTTTGAATACCTCAAGGCGTATGGGGTCGTAGTCCATAGAGGTCTCCTGTGTCACCCTGCGCCCCTACCCTCTCTCAGAGGGAGAAGAGCCAGGGCGCAGGACGAGGTTATGCTGCGGATCAATACGTGCCACAAAATCTGCCGGCACCACTGTCGTAGCGCTGTATTCCGTGATCAGGGCTGGGCCTGAGAGGCGATTGCCAGCATGCAAACGCTGGCGGTCATAGACCGGCGCCTGACGCCATTGGCCATCACTGTACATGGCGATAGTATCCACCTGCGCTGCATTCGTCTCCTCTCCCTGTTCGCATGCTCTGGAGGTGCGATAGGAGGTCCCAGACGGGCCAACAACGCGAATGCGCACATTCACCACCTGCGTGGGGCGTGCACTGTCCTCATAGCCATAACGTATGTCATGACGCCGGTGGAAGTCGTCGATAAAATTCGGCATATAGGGCACCAGGAGTTCGAACGACTGGCCCATGTAACTCATATCCAGGAAGCGGTTAATCTGCACATCCTGGGGCGCGATACCTTCATCTCGCATGGCCTGTCGTCCGCGCTCCTCCAGTTCGCCAAACGCCATAGCGGCGCGCTCTGGGGTAAAGGCTGTGGCTGGAACCAGCACGGTCTGGGCATATTCCTGGACATAGTCAGTAATGAGCATGCCAAAGGCGGAGAGAATGCCAGGATGCGCCGGCACGAGTACGGTCGGAATAGACAAGCGGCGCGCCAGGTCTGCCGCGTGCATCCCACCAGCACCGCCAAAGGAGACTAGCACAAACTCGCGTGGGTCGTGCCCGCGCTCAACAGAGATGACGCGAATGGCGCCTTCCATATTGGCGTTCACCACTTCCAAAATGCCCTCACACGCTGCCTCTGGTGACATGTGGACCTGGTCGGCAAACCCCACAACTGCGTCCTTGGCGCGGACAACATCGAGCTGCATCTGGCCCCCCAGGAACCAGCGCGGGTGAAGACGCCCCAGGTACAAATTGGCATCCGTCACGGTGACGCCAGTCCCCTTGCCATAGCACACTGGCCCAGGGTCAGCGCCAGCACTCTGAGGCCCCACGCGCAAGGCGCCACCAGGATCCAGATACGCCAGCGAGCCACCACCTGCCCCCACTGTATGGATGTCGAGGACGGGCACTTTGACAGGGCATCCGGCTACGATAGTCTCATTGGTGGTACGTAGCTGTTCGTCACACAGCGCCACATCCGTGGAGGTCCCACCCATGTCAAACGTGATAGCGCGCTCATAACCCGCCTCGCGGGCGACGCGAAACGCCCCCACGACCCCACCGGCAGGTCCAGAGAGCACGGTGTGTACGGCTTCCTGGTGGGCGCGCGCAGCTGACATCACCCCACCATTGGAGCGCATCACACTCAGGCGGGCTCCCTGCAGCTCGGTGGCCAGCGTCTGGAGGTAACGCTGCATCACCGGTCGCAGATAGGCATTCACTACGGTGGTGCTGCAACGTTCGTACTCGCGGAATTCTGGCAGAATCTGATGTGATGCGGACACAGGAATCCCCAGACGCGCCGCCGCCTGTGTTAATGCCTGCTCGTGCACCGGATTGGCGTACGCATGCAGCAGGCAGATGGCCAGCGATTCGGCCCCAGAGCGTCGGACGCGTTCCAGCACCGTTTTGATCTCGTGCTCAGTCAGGGCGGTGAGCACCTCACCGTTGTACGCCAGTCGCTCCGCCACACCGAACCGTAAGCGCGCGGGGACGAGCGGCGGTTGTTTGCGGACAAAAGGATCATAGAGGTGGGGGCGCGTCTGGCGACCAATCTCTAGGACATCCTCAAAGCCCTGTGTGGTAATGAGGGCGGTACGGGCGCCCTTGCGCTCTAAGAGGGCATTCGTGGCAACGGTTGAGCCATGCACAACGTCCACGCCCGTCAGATCAGGCCGCAGATGGCGCAGCCCCTGGAGCACAGCCCGTGCCGGGTTATCGGGCGTTGATAGGACCTTGTGAATCACCAGCGTATCGCCATCCATGAGCATGAAGTCACTAAACGTGCCACCCGTGTCCACCCCAATCTTTATGGCCATAACCGGTGCTGCCTCCGTTGCAGTGTCGCCAAGGGCTGGGAAAGTGTTCGGGCGATTGTAACACAGGACGCGCTCAGCTAGAATGTCATCGAAACAGTATTGTAGATTTGCTCCCAAGAGAGCTGCGGTTGAGCTGCGGGATGGATACTATGCGGTGTATCTTTGTGGTCTTGATATTAGTGCTTCTGCATGTGCAGAGCTGGAGCGCCCCCAAAACAGGGCCTGAGCCCACACCTCAGCCAACGCAGGAGGACTTTGGCGATATCCCTTCTCACCCGCCGGGTATTGCGCCGCTGCGTCCTGTGTTTGACTATCTCCGTTTTTATGAATCACAGCCGGCGCGTGTGTTACCCTCCATTACAGAACATTTTCGCGGTGGTATGGAGCCACGACTCTGGGTGGATCAGACACGTGCGCTCCTGGCCGCGCAAGGCTATACGCGTCTGGCGTGGACGGTGCATTACCTTGAGATGACCGACGCTGGAGGTGAGGTGCACGTGACTACACGCGCCCGTATCGATGGACAGGAACTCCTGCAAAAGGAAATCTTCGTGCTGGTTCGCACGCCTGAGGGTGAGTGGCTCATCGATGACTGGCATCTTGAATGAATAGGTCATTTGGGAAAGTGAAGCCCCCCACCCTGTGATAAAGCCCTCTCCTAGAGGGAGAGAGGGCTGAAAGCGTCCATCAGCGCAGGCTTGATAAGCCGCTAAGACGTGATGCCCAGCTTCGCCTTCATTGCCTGCAACTGATCTTGCGCTTGCGAGGGTTGCGAGCCTGCTAGAGCCTTGTTAATCTCGGCATCAACCGAGGTGTCAACCTGGCCCACTTCGCCGTATGCCTGGGCCAGAGCTTCGTCTTCTTCGACTTTCTGTTTCATGCGTTCCAACATCGCAATAGTGCTGGAAGAGTCGACTTTGGCCAGATGCTGATTGATCTTCTTCGTCGATTCGGCGGTCTTGGCACGCGCTCGTAGGGTGACAAGTTCATTCTCATAGCTAGTAATGGCCGTCTTGAGCTGTTGGACTTTGTCTTGCAGTTGGCCTGCCATGCGCTGCTGCTGCTCTGCATCCTGCGACAGCCGTGCCGCCCGCTGACTGGTGATTTCCTTTTGATTTAACGCTTCCGTAGCCAGGCGATCTGCCTGCGCCTGGTCGAGTTGGCCGTCTTTGAAGCGCTGCAGCAGCAACACGGCCTTGCGCTCGTACTCATCAGCTTGGCGTTTGGTATCGTCAGCCTCTTTCGTCAAGCGAATGGAGACGCCTTTCACTTCCGCCAGACCCGTCATGGCATGCTGCAGATCATTTTTGAGGTCACGGATGCCCTGTTCGGTTATTTTGATAGGATCCTCGAGTTGGTCTACCATAGAATGGGCTTGAGCCTGCCCTACTTTGAACAGTCGTGAAAAAATACCCATAAACTACGCCTCCTCTCTGATCGATCGCTCATTGCTGACTGAAAGTAATGAGTTCTGCGGCGTGTTCAGCCATGGCCAGGCTCAACGCCTCGATAGTCCCTTGCACCTCATTAAGATCAAGATTCTCGATGCACAAGGTGTCCCGGAACAAGATACTCTTGCCGTCTTCGGTGAGCGCAAAGGCGCCATGGACCAACGTGCGATTCATCTGGAGCAAGCGACGGAACATGTCACCAGGATTGGCTGGGACATCGAGAATCATCTGCTCGAAGATCAACAGCGGCTCCTCGCAGTCGATCACCAGGTTATTAATCCCACGCTCATGACCCTCAACAACGAGGATGTGCTGGGTAGGGTCTTCACTCACAACCACAAGGTTGAGCTCATGCACATAGCTCTTGACGGTCTGAAAATCTGCCATTCACTCCCCCTTCAGGCCGCGGTGACAATCACACCTCCGGTGGAACGCATTGTGCGCATCCAGATGTTCTCAAGTTCCTCCCCCTGTGCATCAAGGTACCCAACGCGTATCCCCCAGGGGTTATAATTTCACTATTGTACCAGAAAATGCTGTGGCATGCTGGAGCCGGCATGCCCTCGGTGATTATGCATGGCATACGTCTTGATGCCCTGGAAAACGGATGGCATAATTGATGGGCAACGCCAGGAGGGCAGAGGCTTCCTGGCGTTTGTCTTCACGGGTTATCCCATGGCAAAGGAGCGTCGTGGTGGCTAGCATCCCCATCCACAATGAGACGGAATACACCTTAACTGATGACATGACAAAGCAAATGATACGCGATGCCCAAGAGCATTTTGGGGAGGATGTCCGCTCCATTCGCGTGCAATACGGCATTGAGCGCCACGCCTTCAATGCGCGCACACATGAGGTGCGTTACGCTTTTTCCCCGAATGACTTCGGCCTGGTCGATACCACGACGACATTTCCGGATACGTACTATCATCCGGCGGATATCCCGAGTATCGACGATGATACGGAGGACGAGACCATCCCAAAAGCCTTTGACGACGTTGAAGTCGAAGAAGAGGACGAGGATCATCGCGAAACCTCGCTGGAAAGTTTGGAAGAAGATCGCGAGGATAATGAGGACGAAGAGAACGAATTCCCCGACCTGGACGACCAGTTTGAGGATGTGGAGGAGGAAAATAGTTTCACGTTCGACGACGACGATTATAATTGACGGCAGCATGCCGTGTACGACAGGTGAGTAGCATTAACCTGTCGCACGCGGCCCTACACGTTACCGTGTGCCAGCCTCTTCTCTCTGCCGCGGCACCACCGCTTCCCATAGTACTTCAATCATATGGCGCGCCTGCCGGCCCGTCGCATGCTGAATTTGTTGCCGACATGAAATGCCGTCGGCAACAATCTCGACGGTGCTGTCGGCGGCTTGCACGGCGGGAAAGAGACGCTGACTGCCGATCTGCATCGAGACCTCGTAGTGCTCTGCTTCATACCCAAACGAGCCGGCCATGCCACAGCAGCCAGACGGGATCTCTTGCACGCTGTAGCCGGCAGGGAGACGCAAGACCGCCAGCGTTGGCACGGTGCCCACCAGGGCTTTCTGGTGGCAGTGGCCATGCACCAACAGGTGCTTGGGGGCCTTGGTAAACTCCAGATCGAGTTCGCCGCGCTGGTGCAATTGGTAGAGAAATTCATCAATCGTGTAGACCTGTTGCGCCACGAGAGCCGCATCTGCCCCTGGTACGAGATCGAGGTAGTCCTCACGCAGGGTAAGAATGCAGCTTGGCTCAATACCAACGATGGGTACGCCCTGGCGGGCATAGGGCAGTAACTGCTGGATGTTGTGCTGGGCATACGCTCTCCCCTGCTGGATCTGCCCCTTCGACACCGCCGGTCGGCCACAGCATTGGCGCTCTACTAACCGCACCGCAAAACCGGCAGCTTCGAGCAATTGCGTTGCTGCCTGGCCAACTTCTGGGTAGTTGTACTCCAGGAACGTATCGTGGAAGAGCACGACTTGGCCACGCTGGGCCTCCTGGGCCGGGCGCGGTCGTGCGGCGAACCATGCGCTAAACGTTTGCCGGGCAAACGGCGGCAGCGTGCGCTGCGGCGCAATGCCGAGGCGTTCCTGCGCCCACTTGCCCAGGGCACTGCGTGCGAGCCAATTGGCCAGGGGTGCGACCATCTGCCCCAGACGGCTCACAGTGGCAATATGCGCAAACAGCTTCGCCCGTAGGGGCGTGCCATGCTTGGCGTAATAATGGCTCAAAAATTCATACTTAAGTTTGGCCATGTCCACGTTCGAGGGGCATTCGGTTTTACACGCCTTGCACTCCAGGCACAGGTCGAGCACGTCGTAGAGTCCATGGCTGGTGAGTTCGGCCTGTGGCAAGCGCCCTGAGAGAATGGCCCGTAGGGCATTGGCCCGTCCACGAGTCGAATGCTTCTCGTCGCGTGTCGCCATGTACGATGGACACATGGTCGCACCAGTGAGCTTGCGGCACTCGCCATTGCCATTGCACATGTCGATGGCGGTGGCAAAGCCGCCGTCACGGCTGAAGTCGAGATTCGTCTTCAGGTCGATGGCATGATAGGCCGGACCATGGCGGAGATTCTCACGTGGGGAGGGGCCGTCCACGACCTTCCCAGGATTCATACGGTTGTCGGGGTCAAAGGCGTGTTTCACCTCCTTAAACGCTTTGTAGAGCACGGGACCAAAATGTTTTTCGTTGAGCCAGCTGCGGGCCAGGCCGTCGCCGTGCTCACCGCTCATGCAGCCGCCATACTCGATGACCAGATCGCTGATTTCCTGCATCATCGCGACCATTTTATCGACTTCGGAGGATTCTTTGAGATTGATCCCAGGCCGGATATGCAGGCAGCCCACGCTGGCGTGCCCGTAATAACCGGCAGTTGTGTCGTGGGCGTCGATAATTTCACGGAAACGGCGCAGGAAATCCGGGAGTTTTGCCGGGTCGACGGCGGTATCTTCGATGAACGCAATCGGTTTATGGTCATCGCGCCGGCTCATGAGCAAACCGAGTCCGGCCTTACGCACTTTCCAGACATTCCCCTGATCGGCTGGGGTCAGCGCCTGCGTATAGGCGTACCCCCACTTCTCCCGCCGTAACTGCGCTTCGAGCTTGTGCGCCTTGTCCGCGGCCTCCTCGGGTGAGTCACCGTAGAATTCCACCATCAGCAGTGCATCTGGCTCGCCCTGCACGAATGGCATACTCCCTGCTAACTCTTTAGAGACGCGGGCTGCCTCAATAATCTGGCGGTCGATCATCTCTACGGCAGAAGGCGCAAACGGCAGGATGGCATTGGTGGCTTCCATGGCGGCAATCATATCGTCAAAATGCACGGCCAGCACCGAGGTCGCCTTGGGCAAGGGCATAATGCGCACCTTCGCCGCCACGACCGCCGCCAGGGTGCCCTCTGAGCCAACAATCATCTTGGCGATATTAAAGGGACCATCGCCCAGAAACTCGTCCAGGTTGTAGCCACTGACACGCCGTAGAATTTTGGGATAGCGTTCCTGGATAGCCTCACGATTGTCGCGCGCCAGGCGCGTCACCTCGCGGTAGATCTGCGCCTCGAGTGTCTGCCCGCGCATTTTCTGCTCCAGCAGCCCTTTCTCTACTGGCTGAAAGTGGGCCGTGCTGCCGTCGGAGAGGACGACCTTGACCTCCAGCACGTGATCAATCGTCTTGCCGTAAATGACCGAGCGGGCGCCAGCAGAGTTATTACCGGTCATGCCCCCAATGGTGGCGCGGCTACTGGTTGAGGTATCAGGCCCGAACAAAAAGCCGTGGGGTCGCAGATAGGCATTCAACTGGTCCTGCACCACCCCTGGCTGCACCCAGGCCCAGTGTTCCTCGGTGTTAAGCTCGGTGATGTGATGCATGTAGTTCGACATATCGATGATGATGGCTTTGCCGATAGTTTGCCCGGCCAGCCCTGTGCCTCCCCCACGCGGGAGCACAGGGACGCCATGCTGGCGCGCCACTTCCACCGTGGCCACCACATCATCCACATGACGGGGCAGCACCGCGCCGATTGGCTCGATTTGATAAATACTGGCATCAGTGCTGTACAGCATACGACTGAAGGGGTCGAAGCGTACCTCACCGGCAATGCGCTTCTGCAGGTCTTGCAGTAGGCCGTCCATAGTTTGACTCCACACTTCCCCGCGCGATGGGGCAGGGCTGCCCCTCTCTCCCTCCACCCCAACCCTCTCCCATCGAGAGAGCGTGTGCAGGGCCTGCAACGCCTTGGGTATCATAGCCGTATTGGCCGCGAGGGTCAATTCTTCCTCAGACGTATAGGAATTTTAAACGGTATTTTGCGCCGGCACCTTGGGAGCCCACCCTCCAGAACCCCCAGTACCACCCGCCGACGGCCACGGCTCACCGGCTTTTCCCACGCGCCCAGGGCGCCCCGCCGGAGCCCCCCAGCGCCAGGCGCAGCGCGATTTTCGCTGGTGCTGGCCAGGCGTCTCAGATGGGGGTCGGGGAGCGCCTCAAGGGACCCTGGTGCGACGGCTTCGGGAAGGGCGACTGGGAAGGCTCGAGGACTGCTCTTGATAGCGCAGGAATTTTTCGTCTC
>Ga0157379_10005870_pt1 | contig 10563 bp, 10 predicted proteins | sample S25metaG_FD_121802 | JGI IMG/M metagenome (GOLD analysis project Ga0157379, IMG submission 121802) | Switchgrass rhizosphere microbial communities from Kellogg Biological Station, Michigan, USA - S2-5 metaG | ecosystem: Host-associated > Plants > Roots > Rhizosphere > Soil | place: USA... | reverse complement strand
GTCAGCAAGCTCGCGCGGCTGGTGGACATGTACGCGCGCCGCCTGCAGCTGCAGGAGCGCCTGACCGAGCAGGTGTCGCAGGCGATCATGGAGACGATCGGCGCGACCGGCGTGGGCGTGATGATCGAGGCCCGCCACCTGTGCATGATGATGCGCGGCGTCGAGAAGCAGAACTCGGTGATGGTCACGTCGTCCGTGCTCGGTACGTTCCGCGAATCGCAGGCGACCCGCGAAGAGTTCCTCGCGCTGATCGGTCAACGCGCCGTCTGACGCCGCGGCGTGGACGCCCTCGCGACCGCGCATGCCGGCCGGCTTTCTCCACCTTGTCGGCCTCACGGCGCCGCTGTTCGTGCTGGTGGCGATCGGCTACGCGCTGACGCGCCTCGGGCGCTGGCCGATGGCCGCCGGCGACGCGCTGACGCGCTTCGTCTTCACCGTGGCCATTCCCACGCTGCTGTTTCGCCTGATGAGCGAGTTCGCGCGCGAGCCGCGGGTCGATACCCGTCTGCTGGTTGCCTATTTCGGCGCGTGCCTCGGCGTCTACGTGATCGGCCGTTTCCTCGCCGCAGTGTTCTTCCGCATGGACGGCGCGGCGCAATCGGTGTTCGCGCTCGCCGGCATCTTCTCGAACAACGTCCTCCTCGGCCTGCCGCTCGCGCGGATCATCCTCGGCGATGCGGCGCTCCCCGCGGTATCGCTCGTGCTCGTGTTCAATTCGCTGCTGCTGTGGACGCTCGCCACCGTGTCCATCGAATGGGCGCGCCACGGCGCGTTCTCCGCGCGTGCCTTCGGTCGAACCGTCCTCGGCGTGCTGATGAACCCGGTGGTGGCGAGCATCCTGGCCGGAACCGCGTTCGGCTTTACCGGCCTCGCGCTGCCGGGCTTCGTCGACGAAACGATGACACTCCTCGGCAACGCGGCGATACCGCTGTCGCTCGTGGCGCTCGGAATGGGGCTCGCCGGGTTCGGGGCCCGTGCCGGATGGCGCGCGAGCGCCGCGATGACCTGCATCAAGCTGGCCGTGCATCCGGCCGCCGTCTATGGCCTCGCCCGTCTGCTCTCGTTGCCGCCGCTCGAAACGGCGACGATCGTCATGCTGGCGGCGCTGCCGGTCGGCGCCAACGTCTACCTGATGTCGCGCCAGTTCGACGTGCTGACCGGCGCGGTCGCATCGGCGATCGTGACGACGACGGCGCTGGCGGCGCTCACCACGCCGATCGTCCTGGCACTCGTCGGCGCATCCTGAGCGGCGCTTGCGCTCTCCCCGGACGGCGTTGCATGATGGAGTGGCGATCGCACCGATCGCGCCACGGAACGACGACATGACGAAGGCCAAGACCGGCACGTTCAAGGGACTCACCAAGGCCACGCCGCCGGCCAACCCGCCCCCCGCTGCACGGCGCCCGGCCGCACCGCCGCCGCGCCTCGCAGTGCGCACGCGGGCCAGCACCAAGGGCCGCTGATCCTCCGGCGATCCGCGTCGCGGGTCGCCCGGTTCCGGCGTGGCGCACGAGGCGCCGCGCTGCACTTCCTCCACGCCTCCCGCAGGCCGATTGCCGCCCGCGCCGTTGCCGTCCGACTCGCTGCTGAGAGAGCGCGAGTTCCTGCTGTTCTGGTGCGCGCGCGTCGCCGCGATGGTCGCGCACCAGATGCTCGCCGTCGGCGTTGGATGGCAGATCTATGCGCTTACCGGGAGCGCGCTCGACCTCGGCTTCGTCGGGCTCGCGCAGTTCGTCCCTGCGTTCGTGCTGGTGCTGGTCGCGGGCCATGTCGCTGATCGCTTCGATCGAAGGCGCGTGCTGCAGGCCTGCGTGGTGGCGGAGGCGCTCGCCGCGGGCGGGCTCGCCTTCGGCAGCGCGCAGGGCTGGATCACCGAAGCGCTGATCTTTGCGCTGGTCTTCGTCGTCGGCGCTGCACGTGCCTTCCAGATGCCCGCGATGTCGGCACTGCTGCCGTCGCTCGTCCCGCGCGCGCTCTTCGCGCGGGCGATCGCGAGCAACTCGGCCGCGACCCAGTCGGCGGTGATCGCCGGGCCCGCGCTCGGCGGCATCGTCTACGTCGCGGGCCCGGCGGCGGTCTACGCGGCGAGCGCGGCACTCTTTCTCGCGACCGGGCTCCTCGTCCATCTCATCCGTCTCGCCCGGCGGCCGCCGCGCACGGAAAAGGTCGACCTCGACTCAGTGCTGGCGGGCATCCGCTTCATCAGGAGCCGGCCCGCAGTGCTCGGGGCCATCTCGCTCGATCTCTTCGCCGTGCTGCTCGGCGGGGCAACGGCGCTCTTGCCGATCTACGCCCGCGATATTCTGCAGACGGGCCCGTGGGGACTCGGCCTGTTGCGCTCGAGCACAGCCGTCGGCGCCCTGGCGATGGCGCTCTACCTCGCAAGGAAGCCCCTCGCCCGCCACGCCGGTCGGCTCATGTTTGGTGGCGTGGCACTCTTCGGGCTCGCGACCATCGTGTTCGGCGTATCGCGCTGGTTTCCGCTGTCGGTGCTGGCCCTCGCGACGCTGGGCGCGGCCGACATGGTGAGCGTCGTCGTCCGCTCGTCGCTCGTGCAGTTGCGCACACCCGATGAAATGCGCGGGCGCGTGTCTGCCGTCAACGCACTCTTCATCGGCACGTCCAACCAGCTCGGCGAATTCGAATCGGGCGTGACGGCCGCGTGGTTCGGCGTCGTGCCGTCGGTGGTGATCGGCGGCCTCGGCACCCTGGTCGTCGTCGCGCTGTGGATGCGCTGGTTTCCCGAACTCGTGAAGATCGACCGCCTCGACGCACCGCCGGATGCGCACGAAGATCGGCAAGCGACGACGCCTCCGCCCCGCTCCTGACGCGCCGCGCCCCGGCGGCGCTCCCCGCGTCGGCTGGATTTGTAAGTCTTGCAACCGGCATTCGTGCGCCGTTGCCGCTTGGCACGCGCATTGCACATCACGTGTATCGAAAACGAACGGATAGGCGCGACACGACGAATCGATGCATCCGGTTGCACGCGTTACACACGATTCGTGTCATGAAGAGTGCGGCTGTCGGACCACGACGCACGCACGGGTAGTCGCGCCGCCTACAAACGAGGAGCACCGATGATCCGAATCCCTTCCGGCACTGATGCGCGACTGATTGCGCTCGCCGCCCTGCTGCTGTTGGCCGCAGGCACTGCGCTCGCGGATCCGCCGGGGCGCGTCGCGCGCCTCGCCAACCTGGAAGGCACCGTGAGTTTCTCGCCTGCTGGCGAATCCGAATGGGTTCGCGCGGTGCAGAATCGTCCGCTCGTCACCGGCGACCGCCTGTGGTCGGATGCGGATTCGCGCGTGGAGCTGCAAACGCCGAACGCCACGGTGCGCCTTGGCGCGGCCACGAGCGTCGTGGTCGCGAACCTCGACGACAGCATCCAGCAATTCCAGCTGACGCAGGGAACCTTGCAATTGCGCGTGCGCAGCCTCGTCGCCGGCGACCAGGTGGAAATCGACACGCCCAACTTCGCATTCGTCGCGCGTCGACCGGGCACCTATCGCTTCGACGTCGACGCCGATGGCGGCGCGACGGCGCTCGTCGTGCGCGACGGCGAGGGCGATGTGTACGGCGATGCCACGACGTACCGCATCGGCAACGGGCAGGCCGCGCGGTTCGCGGGCACCGACCTGCAGGACGCGCAATATCGCGCACCCGCGCCGTTCGACAGCTTCGATCGCTGGGCGCAAGGTCGCGAGCAGCGCTACGCCTCTCTGCCGGCCGCGCGCTACGTCGCCGCCGATGTCGTGGGCTACGAGGATCTCGACCAGTACGGCACGTGGCGGGCGGTCCCCGACTACGGCAACGTGTGGGTACCCCGCGGCGTCGCCGCGAGCTGGGCGCCCTACCGCGACGGCCACTGGGCGTGGATCGACCCGTGGGGATGGACGTGGGTCGACGATGCGCCGTGGGGCTTCGCACCGTTCCACTACGGCCGCTGGGCGCAGATCGACAACGCGTGGTGCTGGGTACCGGGTCCGGTACGCCAGCGGGCGGTCTACGCGCCTGCGCTGGTCGCCTTCGTGGGGGGCGCGGGCTTCGCCCTCAGCGTCGGCGGCGGCTCGGCGATCGGCTGGTTTCCGCTTGGCCCCGGCGAGGTCTACCGCCCGGCCTACACGGCCAGCCGCGACTACTTCACGCGCGTGAACGTGACCAATACCGTGGTCAACACCACTTACGTGACGAACATCTACAACAATGGCGACAGGGCGACCGACGTCCGCTACGTCAACATGAACCGGCCCGCCGCAATCACGGCCGTGCCGCCCGCCGCCTTCGCGCAGTCGCAGCCCGTGCAGCGCGCCGCCATCCCCATGAACGCGCAGGTGATCAACAAGGCCGAGGTGATGCCGCTCGCGAAGATCGCGCCGCAGCGCGAAAGCGTGACCGGCGCCGCGCCTGCCGGCCGCGCTGCGCCCGCGCGGGCGATGGAAAAGCCGGTGGTGGCGAAAGCGCCGCCGCCACCACCGCCGGTCTCGCTTGATTCGAAGCTGCCCGCGCTGCGCGCCGCGCCGGGCAAACCGGTCGATCGCCCGGCAGGCAACGCCGCGCGCGCTACGCCGCCGCCGGGCCAGGCGACGCCGGCAGTTGCAGGCGGTCCCCCGGTGCGCGTAGTCAACAACGCACCGCCGCCCAAGCCGCTGCCGCAGCAAGCACAAGGCAATGCGCCGGCCACGCCACCGGGCGGCAACGCCAACGCGAACGGCAAGGGCGGCGGGCGCGATGGCGCCGGTCCGCCGAACGCTCGCGGCACGGAGCGGATACCCGCGCCGCCGCCGGTCGCGGCTCCGGCGAATCCCGAACCGGTTCCGGGCAACGCGGGTGGCAATGCACCGCGTGGCCGCAATGCCGAGGCGCCCGCACCTGCGCCGGCAGCGCAACCGCCTTCGCGCGCCGCGCCAGGCAACAGCGGCAACGCCCCGCGCGGCGACAATGCGCCGCCGCAGGAGGGCAATGCGCGCGGGCCGCAGCCTCGCGCAGTCCCCGAACCTTCCACGCGTCCGGTGCCGGAAACGGCCCAGCCACGATCGCGGCCGGCCTCCCCGCCCACGCCTGCTGCCATCGCTCCGCCGCCGGTCGCACCCCCTCCGTCCGCGCCGGCCGCCGTGCCGCCGGGCGCGCAGGACACCGGTCGGCCGCCGCCCGGTGAACGCGGCAAGGGCCAGGGCGCGCGCGACGAACGCAGCGGCGCGCCGTCCCAACCTGCCGCGCGCCCGACCGAGCCACGCGGCAACAGCGGCGAGCCTCAGCGTGCGCCCGTCGTCGTAGCACCGACGCCACCAGCGCGCGCGCCGGCCGCTGCGCCACCGCCGCCGCCTCAGCCGCCGCCGCCTCAGAGCGGATCGGCCGCAGCGCCACCGCAACAGCAACGCGTGCCGACTCCGCCACCGCCGCCGCCCGCCGCGGCACGACCGGCGCCGTCGCCGCAGAATGCCGCACCGCCCCCACCCAGCGAGGGCAAGGGCAAGAGCGAGGAGAATCGCGGCAAGGGCAAGAACAAGGAACCGGATGAGGACAAGAAACCTTGATTGATGCGCGGGGCGGTCGCCGCCCGCCCCGCGCACGCACCGTCGAACTGGATCGATGTGCCGACTCTTGCGACAATGGCGCTCGATCAACTCTGCGCGAAGTCGAAATGCCCGCCTCGAAGGCCGCCAAGCTCCCCCTGTACGTCGTTCGCAACTCCCCCATCCACGGCCGCGGCGTCTTTGCCCGTCGCACGATCCGCAAAGGCACCTGCATCATCGAATACCGCGGCGAGCGCATCTCGATGCGCGAAGCGGACCGGCGTCCCGACAGCGACCCGGCCAACCCCTACCACACGTTCCTTTTCGAACTGAACGACGGCCGCGTGATCGACGCCGCCGTGCGCGGCAATGCCGCGCGCTGGATCAATCACTCGTGCGCGCCGAACTGCGAGCCGTTCGAGGACGACGAAGACCGCGTCTACATCGAGGCGCTGCGCACGATCAGGAAGGGGGAGGAACTCGCCTACGACTACAAGCTCGGCGTGCGCGGATCCATTTCCGCGAAGATGAACGCCGCCTATGCCTGCCGCTGCGGCGCACCGCGCTGCCGCGGCACGATGCTGGACAAGAAGAAGCGCTCCGCGGTCAAGCGAGCCCGCTGATCCCCACGAGCGCAGCGAGCGCCAGCACCCACACCGGGTTGACGCGCGTGAAGCCGATGGCGAGCGTGGCCGCGACGGTGAGTGCGAGCGCCGCCGCCGAGCGGTCCGCGGCACGCGCAAGCGTGAATCCGCTCGCGAGCACGAGGCCGATGGCGATCGGTGCCAGCGCGCGCTGAATCACGGCACGTAGGCGCGACGACTGCATGCGCTCCCAGCGCGACATCGCGAAATAGCACAGCAGCGACGACGGCCCACAGGCCGCGATCGTCGCGACGAACGCGCCGGCGATCCCGGCGACCTTCCAGCCCAGCAGCGACACGACCATGGCGTTCGGGCCCGGCGCCAGCTGCGCCAGGGCGAACAGGTCGGCGAATTCCGCGCTCGTCATCCACCCCTTGAGGTCGACGACGACGCGGTGGAATTCCGGCAGCAGCGCATTGATGCCGCCGACGGCAAGCAGCGACAGCGAGCCGAAGCGCCACGCGATCTCCAGCAGCACATCCGGCGGCGCCGTCATCGCGACGCCCGCCATTCGAGCGCGATCGCCGCGGGCACGGCGACGGCAAGCACCCAGAGGAGCGGCGCATGCACGATCGCGACGGCGACGAACACGGCGGCGCCGACGACGAGCCCGTGCGGCGGCGGCCGCGCGCCGCGCAGCAGGCGTAGCGCGGTGCCGAGTATGAGACCCGCGGCAGCGGCCGACGCAGCGGCGATCGCGTTCCGCGCGAGTTCCGATTGCGCGACCGTCGCGTAGGAAGCGGCCATCATCAGCACGACGACGACCGGCACGAACAGGATCCCGGTCAGCGCGAGCAGCGCGCCCGCCACGCCCATCCAGCGCGCGCCCAGGATGACCGACATGTTGACGACGTTGGGGCCGGGAAGGATCTGGCACATGCCGAGGAGCTCGACGAACTCGCGCTCGGTCATCCACCGCCGCTCGTCGACGAGCACGCGGCGCGCCCAGGGCATCACGCCGCCGAAGCCGAGCAAACCCATCTTGAGGAAAGACACGAACAGCACCGCGTACGTGCGCGGCACCTCGCGCGGCGCGCTGCGTTCATCAACGTCGCCGTCGACCATCCGCTAGGGACCGAGAAAGCGCGCGAAGCCGTCGACGGGCTCGCGCTCGGTGTTGAGGCCGTTGGCCGCGACGGCCTCGTCGATGTGGCCGAGCGCCATGCCGCACAACAGAATTTCGTCGTCGGGGATCGCGAGGTGGCGGCGGACGATGCGGTGAAACGGCGTGAAGGCCGCCTGCGGACACGTGTGAAGGCCGTAGGCGCGCGCTGCGATCATCACCGCCTCGATGAACATGCCGGTGTCGAGCCAGCTCCCGAGCTCGAGATCGCGGTCGAGCGTGAAAAAGAGGCCCACCGGCGCGCCGAAGAATTCGTAGTTCCGCGCGTGCTGGCGCGCCGTCGCCGCGCGATCGCCCTTGGCGATGCCGAGGAGCCCGTAGAGATCCCAGCCGAGCTTGCGACGGCGTGCGAGATACGGTTCGCGCCAGTGCCGCGGGTAGTACGCGTATTCCTCCGTATGCTCGCCGGTCGCGGCGAAGTGCGCGGCGACGAGCTCGCGTGCGAGAGCGTCACGCACCGCGCCCGTGCAGACGGCGACCTTCCACGGCTGGCAATTGGTGCCGGACGGCGCGCGCGCCGCGAGCGCAAGAATCGACGCGACGGTTTCGCGCGGCACCGGCGTCGGCAGGAAGCCGCGCACCGAACGGCGCGTCACCAATGCGCGGGCGACGGAGCGGCCTTCGGGCGGCAGATCGTCGGGAAGCGGGGGTTCTCGATACACGGCGGGCGCGCGCTACGGGTGCGCCGCCGCATTCTAGCGCGTCGTCACACCTCCAGCCGGGCGAAGCATGCGCGCAGGAACGTCCGCCGGTGATCCTCCGGGGTGGCGGGCGCGTCGAAGACCGTGGCGGCTTCGGCGTGCAGGAAGCGCTCGTCCTCGTCATCCTTGGCGAACCAGCGAAGCTCCGCGGGAAACGCGTGAATCAATTGGAGATCGTCCTCGAGACGCTCCAGGAACGCGGCGCGGGAGATGCCATTCTCGCGCGCGATCGCTGCGTTGGCGATGAAATCGGCGCCTTCGAGGCACTCGGCGAGCGTGGGTACCGAGCCCGCCGCCGCGGACGCCGCAAGCGCCAGCGCGACGCCGGCCGTCGCCGCCCAATCCCACCGGTTGCCTGACGCGGTGATTCGAATTGTCCGCATGGCGCGACCTCCTGTGAAATCGCATCGACACGCTGCAATCTAGGCGTCCTGCGCGCCGGCGGCAACGTGCGATGCAGCATGGCGTCGCGCGCGCCCGCCGCGTCCGGTTCGCCCTCGCGATTTGCCGCCGCTCCGGCGCACCGGCACAATCGCGCCATTCGCGCCTGCTCGCGCGCCCTTCAGGACCGGAATCCCATGGCTCGCAAGCGCTCTCCCGCCCCGGCGGGCTCGACTGTCGTGCTCGAGTTCGAGTCGAAGCTCCTCGCCGGGAATCCGCTCGGCGACCCCCACATCCGCAAGGTCGCGGTCTGGCTGCCGCCGGGCTACGACGGCGGCACGACGCGGGGCAAGACGGCCGGGCGCGGGCGCCGGTTCCCTGTCATCTACGATCTCGTCGGCTATACCGGATCAGGGCTCGCTCATCTCAACTGGCGGCCGTTCGACGAAAACGTGCCGGAACGCGTCGCGCGCCTCACGCACGACCGCCGCATGGGGCCGACGATCGTCGTCTTCCCGGACTGCTTCACGAGCCTCGGCGGCAACCAATACGTCAACACGTCGGCAATCGGACGCTACGCCGACTACCTCACGCGGGAGATCGTTCCGTTCATCGACCGCGAGTTCCGCACGCTCGCCTCGCGCGACCATCGCGGCCTGTTCGGCAAGTCGTCGGGCGGCTACGGCGCGATCGTGCATGCGATGCGCTACCCGCGCGTATGGGGAGCCGCGGCGAATCATTCGGGTGACGCCCAGTTCGACTTCTGCTACCTGACCGACTGGCCGCGCACGTTGAACGAGCTCGACCGCCATCGCCGACGCCGGCGAATGCCCGGACGCGTCGACGTCATCGCTGACGAGCGCGGCGCCAATCTCGGCCTCGACGACGGCCGGGCACGCCGCTTCCTCGAGCACGTGTGGGACAAGGAGAAGCTCTCCGATTCCGAAGCGCACGCGCTCATGAATCTCGCGATGGCGGCGTCCTACGACCCGGATCCAAAGGCCCCTCTCGGCTTCCGGTTGCCGTTCAACCTCGAGACCGGCGAGATCATCCCGGCGCGGTGGCGCCGCTGGCAACGCAACGATCCGATCAACATGGTCGCCGCGCATGCGGCGAACCTGCGGACGCTCCGCGGCCTTTACATCGACTGCGGCTGGCGCGATCAATATCATCTGCACTATGGCGCACGCTTGCTGTCCAAGCGTCTCACGCAGTATCGCGTCCCGCATGTGTACGAGGAGTTCGATGACAATCATTCGTCGATCGACTATCGTATGGACGTGAGCCTGCCTTACCTTTACCGCGCGCTCAAACCTTGAGGAGATGCTGATGCGCTGGGGCGACATGCGCGAGAGCCAGAACGTCGAAGACCGCACCGGCGAGGGCGGCGGCGGGGGTGGATTTCCGCTGGGCGGCGGCATGCGCCTGGGCGGCGGAGCGCTGATCCTTGCGGTCATCGCGAGCCTGATCCTCGGCATCAACCCGCTCGAGATGCTCGGACTCCTGGCCGGTGGCGGCGGGTCGATCCAGCAGGCGCCGCCGCAATCGGCGCCGCCGGGCTACGGTCCGCAGACCGCGCCGCCGGCGCCTACGGCGCCTACGGCGGAAAAAACGCGCAGCAGCAAGGTGCTGGGCGACACGGAGGAAGTCTGGGGCGCGCTGTTCAAGGCAATGGGCAATCGCTACGAGCCGCCCAAGCTCGTGCTGTTCAGCCGCAAGATCAACTCTGCGTGCGGCACCGCGTCGGCGGCCGTCGGTCCTTTCTACTGCTCGGAGGATCGCAAGCTCTATCTCGATACCGCCTTCTTCGATGAGCTTGCAAGCCGTTTCGGCGCCCCGGGCGACTTCGCGCAGGCCTACGTGATCGCGCACGAAGTCGGCCACCACGTGCAGAACCTCTTCGGCACGATGCGCCAGTTCGACGCGCAGACGCAGCGGATGGACGACCGCGGCCGTAACGCGATGTCCGTGCGACTCGAGCTGCAGGCCGATTGCTATGCGGGCGTATGGGGTTATTTCGCCCAGAAACGCAACCTGCTCGATCCCGGCGACCTCGAGGCGGGTATGCGCGCGGCGGCCGCCGTGGGTGACGACCAGATCCAGAAGCGCACGCAGGGCTACGTCGTTCCCGAAGGCTTCACGCACGGGTCCGCGCAGCAGCGGCAGCGCTGGTTCAAGGCCGGCCTCGATTCGGGCGACCC
>Ga0157379_10005868_pt1 | contig 10564 bp, 14 predicted proteins | sample S25metaG_FD_121802 | JGI IMG/M metagenome (GOLD analysis project Ga0157379, IMG submission 121802) | Switchgrass rhizosphere microbial communities from Kellogg Biological Station, Michigan, USA - S2-5 metaG | ecosystem: Host-associated > Plants > Roots > Rhizosphere > Soil | place: USA... | reverse complement strand
GAGGAAGTCCAATATGCATCTAAGGATCCATATCATCCAAAATGAAAGAGAGATCCTTCATAAATCCTGGAACCAAACAAATGATGTCGCAGTACCCACGTCCTTATTGGCAGCAACCGGTACTAAAATTTGACCTAAGGTACCATTCCTTGCAAAACCTGGAGACCTCCTGAGACAGCACTGGCAGTCACGACAAAATGTCCAGTTGGATCTGCCGCCATTCCTCTGAGATTGGTGAGTCCAGTGGGGTTTCAGTGTAGTGGAAGTAAACTACAAAAATCGGAGTAGAATTGATTGCTCACAATTTTGTTGCCTAAGGTGTTTGTGCAACTAGTCAACGGCTAGGAATTAGAAAGTAATACTTGACAGACACACCATCTTGTGAAAAGGGTCCTGTCTTTTGTCGACTCAAGACAAAGATGACATCACCTTTGAACTTGTCACTCTCAGGGATTAAAATGACTTCAGCAGCGGCAAAAGAACAGAAGTATAGCGAGATTTACTGTGCCCATGGAGTTGTTAAGTAGAGGACAAGACCAACCTTTTTTTTTGTTGAACAAGGGGATTAGAATGAAACCCCACAGAGAAGATCATAAGCCACACTGTTCATGAACCCAACCCCATTTCAGTTCGAAAATTCTTCATATCACAAAACTACATCCTCTCAAATCTGAAATGTTGGAGCTTTATGGTAATTTGGATTCAAACATTCTAATTCAATGGTCCATGAGTTCATGGAAACGCTTTGCACACTTCCCGTATTGGTAGACTCACAAGATTAAGCCTCGGCTCGTGAGTAGATCATGCATTCAGATGAGAGCCTAGTGGATCAGTGAACTAGGAGAGCAACGGCTGTGGTTAAAGTTATGAAAGTTTATTTAACATCTGTGTTCGTAGGGTTAATTCACGTGTAATGTCTGGTGAAATATGATTCGTTGAATGGATGATTGAGCGAGCTTTCAAAATGAGTCGGGGACAGGGCGCTCGTCGCCGTTACAGATTACATAAGTATACTGGGATGGCAATCTTGAATTTCGATTGAGCTGAGCCGTACACACCTAAGGGCGTATAACCTGTCAAAAGAGATGGCTCAAACAACTTTACTTGTTCAATAGACGTCTAAATTATTCCTATCAACCAGGTAACAATAAATGCTCTCGTGAAGATTTCCTGAAGGTTTAGTCAATCATTGTGGGTGTCTGTGGCCTCCTTCGATTTGCTTTCGGATTTGCTTCCGTCCAAACTTCTCAGCAATTCGTGGTTTCATATTCGGCCAGCTAACTTCGCAATACTTGCGTGGATACCATGGTCAAGAGGTTTGCTGGTGACCAAGGCGAAAGGAACGTTCGTGCGAAGAAAGCCCGTCATGAGCAGCCCATCACAAGTGCGGATGCACAGGGGAAGTTTGCCACTCCCGAGGATATACAAGCGTGTCTGAAGAGCAATGAGGTTGCGATTCTGAATCAAGGTAAGGATCTGGTCCTATTATCTAGCGCCTTTATTTATTGAATGTCGTCAGGATTAACCACCTTGCGGAACCAATTGTCTCTGCATCTGGAAGGAGCTCCTGGCCCTCAAGATGAACGAATTATTTTGGCGAAGAATTGGTTAGAGAGATATCCAGGGGCCAGAGATATTTTCTCTCTCTTCGACCGGAGCTCCAGAGTACGTGGTTATATATGGATATCAGATCTCATACACAGTGGTTTTTTCTGTAGCCAACTCCTAATATTGTATCCCTCTCCCTCTCTGTCCTATCCAACCTCCTAAATCTATTATCTGTGCACTTCATCTATCATCCGCTTGGTCTTCCTATTGTCAAGAATCTCCTTTCTACATCGCATATGCGACAATTAAATTCAAATCTTGCGGAAGGGACAGCTGACGTGATACTCTCGACCCTCAAACTTCTAAACGCTATGTCCACGTTTGCTGGAGGGGTTGAAAAAAGAAGTCTGATGGATGGATTTGCATGGGGACAGAAAGTAAACAAACGTAAATTGCTTTTTAAACAAACCATATATTGACAAATTGCCAGTCGTTACAGAAACTTCTATTTCTGAGAAGAAAGACGAAAGGACAGGACGCGGCTCAATTCAAGAGACCAGGTTCGTTGTCTCTAAATATCTGACTTATTCCTCCAAAATCGACTAATTTCCAGATATCCGCACATTATATATCGGATTCATCCTTTCCTTCCTTCTTCCCGGCACTCCAACTCAAATCAAACTGTCGCTTCTCGAACAACACAGAGATACTTTCCTCCTAATATTTAAAGGAATATCCCAAGATGCCTATAATATTGTTCGCCAAGTCTTGGAGGTTTGCTGGGAAGGTATTTGGAGCGATAACAAGATCAAGAGAACACTGAAGATCGGGCTGTTTAACGAAGCCACATTGCACCATCTCCTGAAGCTTTATGATCGTGGATCCTCTGAAGACGATCAAGACGATCATATCCCTGCTGATCTGGTTCACCATTTTATGTTGGCGATTATGACGCACCGTGGTGTTGGAATATGCTTCAAAGACAGGGGGTGGTATCCCAGAGAAACCGATTCAGATGGAACAGGAATCGGAGTGGATCCTGAAGAAGATGGAGTGAATCAGCGAGGGAAATTTTACAACAAGATATTGGCTAATGTCGTGAAGGGGCTCAAAGTCAATGAAGATCCACGACAACAGGAATTGACTTTCAAAATTTTACAAGCCTGTCCTGAATTAGTCTCTGGGTACGCCTTATATATCTTTTTATTCACTTCTTTGCCCACACCCTGATGTCGTATAGATATTGGTCGGCAGTCAATCTGACGCTTGAACCTCGTCTAGCGTCTCGGTGGATAATTAACATCTCCGTCCTGAGAACAATCATCTCGTTTCCTGTTCCCAGTGATTGTTTTCTTCTGCCTAATTCGCAACATACAAACCCTTCCCCTCCTCCATTGAACACCGTGCTCTCAAATTGTCTTCCCCCCGTTCTCAACAAAACCTTCCTGACAAAAGGTCTTCAATCCACTTCGAGCCTCGTACAACATTGCACCGCTCTTGCTCTCACTAAAGGTCTTTCCAAGCTTGATAGGATTCTGTTGATATTCCGAGAGATCGCGACGAAATTGGAAGAGGAAGAAGAAAACGGTCAGTGGCTTAGGAGAATTCACGAACTGGAGATCGAGGCGGAGAAGAGAGTTCCAGAGTTTACAGTAATTGTTGGTATGGTGCAACAAAAAGCGACAGGACCAGCAAACGAGGGGCAGACCATAAAGATGGCGCTGCTTAGCGAGGCTGGACTTCGTCTCCTTTGGTTCTACCACAAGCTATTCCCTCGTGTCGTGTCCGGAATCAAGTTTGACGCTGGAAAGCTCTTATTAAATGCTTTCAATCCATCGGTCAACTCAACCGCAGGAGAAGAGGTATTAGGTACTGCGGAAGTCGCCTCACTGCAAGAGAGCAGTACTGGAATGGATGTCTTACGACAACTCCACGTGCTAAGGTTGCTCAAGGAAAGCGATCAATTTGGTTGGCTAAATAAATTCCGTCAGCACCCTATATTATTCCCTCAGATAAAAACTAAACCATCGATTTTCTAGGTTCTTCGCCACAAACGAATCTTTATGCAATCCTGACGCTTTATTCGATGACCTCCCATCCTGATATTAGGCTGGCCACATCAGAGTTATTGACACATGTCCTTATCTCTAGTATTCTCTTCTCACACGATACCGAAGAAATCCCCTTATGGCTTCATGCTCTTCCACAAACCAGGAGAAGCCCGGTGGCAGTTGCACCTGATGACACTCCACTCACTGACGAAGTCGTATCCGTTCTTTCTTTCCTGGACGACTCTATTCAGCGATGCTCCAAAACTCCGTATCGATACCTGGAAGAAAATGCAAAGTTTTTCGAAGAAAATCAAAGCCCTCTAAATCAAACTATCTCCTCGCTACAAGACGACCCGAAGAGCTTTCCTAGTCCTTTGCTGATGACCGTTTTAGAGCAACTACGGGCTAAAATGGCTGGAAAACTACTATCTTCCTCGGATATCTTGTCAATCGTTACTTTCGTCAGGAAATTGACGGTTAGTCTGGCCACAAAGCTGAGGGAGATTCGACATGCTTGGAAGGTTCATGAAAAATTGGACGAAATACTTTCTATGAACGGCGAGGTAGTTGGATCAGATCTCATGAAGGAATCTGTCAAGCATGAAATGGCATTGCTTGCCGACTCTCTTCGCTTCATTGAGAACCCGTTCCGTGAATCCGTTTCTTCCCCCCAACCTGTCGTTCAGGAATTTTTAAATCAGGTAGAAGGACTCCCTACTCGTGAGCTCTCCTTTCATTTCATTTTCAAAATCTAAGGAACTCATAGCCATGCATCTCAGCCGCCTCACCAGAATCGGCAGCACATATGGCGTATGAGCTTGTGGATTGGATGCGCATGGTGCATGTTCCTCGGCATGCTACAGAAATCAAACGACTCTTTGATGTTGTTATAAAATTATCCATTCCAGCCGCAAGAGCTTTTCTCTATCAACTGGAACCAGCGTTAGGTCAAATATGGACTGTTGTCGAAGAACATACTGATATCATTGACAAAATGTGAGTTTTTATTCTCCCCCATTCAGCAGTAACTGAAGTTAGATAAACTAGTCTTCCTTTCGAACTGGCGCTGCTTCATTCTTTCCCAGAAGAGCTTGCAAAAAAAGACATTCAAGATTGTCTTATTTCACTCTTTTATTCATCTTCCGTCTGGAATTCGTCTTGTGAACGAAGAATCTCAACATTACTTCACAGATTACGCTATTTGGATGCCAATAACGCCAACGCCAACTCCTCTAGGCGCGTTGGAATATCCTTTTTAGCAGGAATATTTCACTTGAGTCGTGTCAGACAAGTGCAATATGACCTTTCCGAATTGAAGCGTGTATTATTCTCAGATTCTGCCGCGTCGACGACATTGCTATTAGGTAAAAATCTCCCACCAACCGATATTCTTGGTGAGTTGCTAGCCAATTTATTTCCGTCACCGACCTTATCTTTTCAGGACTCGCTAGTCTTGTGAGTTCTGCGTTGGAAATAGATTCAGCATCGGACCAAGCATTAGCTCGGTCGTTCTGTATCTATTGGACAGAACTAATCCAGACATCTGCAGACATCTCCTCTGTGCGTAGGCATTATCTCTGTAATCATTGTTAAGGCTGACTTCGGTAGATACAGTGCATGCAATGCCTACCTTGGATACCGTTTATGACGTCTGAAGAGCTGATACCCGTTTTAGACAAACTTATGGCCTTTGCAAGTCGAGCCCAGCCATTCTCTGAGGTCGAGCAAAGCGCGTCCTACGTCCTATTGGAAACGCTTACCAGGCAGAACGTCAACACTCAATTTACGACTGAACTTCAGCGTCGTATCTCAGGACTTCTTTCTCTCAGGCGTGTCCTTTCGAACGCTGTTATACTGGATAGATTACTCCTTCCCGTTGTTGAAAGTGGACTTCCGATTGGCTATAACCGACTTCCTTTATTCCAGAAGAACGCTTCTGGCTTATCCACGATAACCAAAACTGCAGAAATCAGATGGAGTTCATGTATATCGATGTCCCAGCTTGAAGCCTCCTCCGTTCAGGAATTCATCAACCCTGAAAACTGGTCCACGGAAAATATCCGAATCTTGTCCGCGTTTATATATCGGTCACCTAATGCTAGGCAACTTTTCTGGACCTGGTTTAGTGGCATAGAAAAACCTGGACGCGCAGAAGTCGATATTTCTGTGATCCCGCTTCATTCATTATTGGACGTGACAACAATACAAGGGGAACAAGAGGTTTGGCAACTTCATGACGGGTGGATCGCTGCTCTGATCAAATATATATTTGATCCTCGTGGATCCGCCGATACTCGATCATTGTGTGTCTCCTCCATCTTGTTGGCCTGTAGTCTGTCTCCTTCTGCGCGGTCTTCCTATACGAGCAGTTTAACAATGGAGATTCGACGAGGACATCCAGTAAACAGGGACTCCCTTGCGCTCTTGGACGGTTTACGACACTTTACTTCTTCAGACATTTCATCTTGGATGGAGAACGCAACGGAATGGATTTTAAAATGGATGGTGGATCAATTTACAGGTGATTCTGTGTCCGACGAAGATGTCGAAATTCTTGAGGCCCTGTGTAAGTGTCTGTAAAACCATGCTGACCTATATTCTTGACACATACTTTAATATTGACCAGTGAAATTCTTCAACGCCATTGAGATCAAAACCCACCTCGTTGAACCAGTTTTAAAAGCTGCAGTCCAAAACTGTTTGCATATGGCTCCTGTTATCCGCAGCATCGTGCCCCTCATAGGTTTAACCCACCTGAAGGTTTGTAAATAAATCATTCACAGAGAACAGCCTTAGTGGGCTTATCATACATTTAGCCAATGATCGTTAACCGTCAACTTCAAGCCGTCGTGCAACATGCCCAATTGTATCGAGCAGCTGGAACAGCTTCACCTGCACGCCTTCCGATCATCCGTCTGTTACATGCTTTATTCCACACGCATCGTTTCAACACTTGCCAGCCAAGTCACATTACCCCTCTGATTGCATTGTATGGGGGTACGCTTTCTCAAGCCGATCAATCATTGCTCTCCATATTTTACCTATACGAAAAGCAACGGAAGGAACCGATCACCTCGTTGCTCCACAATTGGTCCCCCTCAGGGGCCACGGTCGTTTCTCATAATATCCTAGATGTTGTGATTGATTTGGACGCTAACAAAGTTTTCAAATCCTGCATCAATTTCCCCTCTCGGCGAGATCCTTCTGCTGTCCTGGATAAGAATTTGGACGACATCAATCTATACGATCCTTTATTCTTATGTCTTTTGGCATCCCAGCTTTTGATCGAACATAAAAGTCTTTCGACGACAGAATGGGTCCAGGTTTTCCGAAGTAATATATTTTCCATAATAATACGGGTTTTAACGTCGAGGAACGAAGAATTCCGAAAGATCGCTCTGGCAATTTTGGGAGGGCTTCTCATTCGTGTGCAGGTTCGTTTTTATTTTGTTTAATTTCGAGTTCGTCCCCCATTGACCTTACAATAGGAGGGAGAATTCCTGGAGCGAGACCAAACTCTCTACGTATTGAATATACTAGCCGATGTACTTCCCCCACCCTCTTTCGAGCCTTTAGGGCCACGGCTTCCGTCCTACACGGCTCTCCTTTTAGCGCATTCCTTGCGCTGCATATTCTACCCCTCTTCATTCTTATATCCCTTACTTTCGAGGTTCCTCCTTCAAAGGCCAGAATTTGATCTCGGAGACGTGCCCATGCTTTATTCTATGCTTTATAGTAGTGAAGACGGCGAATGGAATAAGGAGCGCACATGGATGATCCATTTCCTTACCGAGGCGATGGATGACGGTAGTTCCCAAGATTGGTTGATTCTGAAACGTCGTCATACTTGGGATCTTTTGGCTAGTATCTGGCAATCGAGTCGGGCGGATGAAAAGCCTCTTCGAAAGGGAATTTTGGAGGTAAACTAATCAAATTACATCTCTTTGAATTGCTTCTCAATGCTATGAATAGTTCCTAGCAAATATTTCGTCTAATCAACATGCGATCTCGTTCTTGGTTATTCGTTCTTCCCTTCTCCATTGGATAGAAATCCAACTACAAGGAAATGTGGCCAACGAAACGGAATATTTGGCTTTCGCTAAAATCCTGGAAAATATCGCTTTAACGATGGAGTTCGGTAAGGCCGAAAAAGCAACTCAGGGAGAATATGCCACGGCTTTCATAAGGTGTCTGTTGTTGATTTCAAGAGCAGCAAAGACCTCAAGTATGTTGTTTCTTTGTTTCATAGAATGTATGAAACTAAGTATCTTTTTAGATACACCACAAGTTCTGTCAGAGTCGATGTTGATGTTGATAACGTCACGAGTACTGCAAAGGCTAAGCATCCACCGTTCTCTCCCTACAGAGATCTTAGGTGTGATGCTTGAGCAATCTCTAGCAAATCTCCGATCTCTTGAAGACATTATCTCTTGGAAAACTACGGAACCAGCCGACGAGTGGTACACCATCTTCTGCCAGGCACCTCACCGAGCAAAAGGACTCTTCGAGTCTGTAGGCCTTGGTGGGAATGATCAGGAATATCTAAACATTTGGGTTCAAATTGTCGTTGCACTTTGGAAAACGATAATGGCATCAGGGGTTTGCCGGAAGAGCTTAAATGTTCAGGTTTGGAATTCCTTGACGAGTCGGATGCTTGTTATTTCAACTAAGAGGGGACTTCGAGGCGAGGAGGATGTCGCGGAATGGACACGAAAGGAAGCAGTGTCGTCTCTGCTTGGCACGAACGCTACGGAGTAATTATTTTTCCTGTCCGTGTAATAGCCGGATATTAGTTTCGTAGAGCATTATCACAATATTTCTCATTCATATCAATTCGAAATATAGTGAAGAAGCAAGCAAAAAAAAAGATATTTTAACAGCGATCTCGTACACTTCCCTAAAATTCTCTATGAACCCTCTTCACCTCCCTCCATCAAACCCTCCATCCTCCCCGATTATCTTCGCACTAGACTTGGCGTCCAAGAACAATTCGTTCATCTCTCCCACCTCTTCCAATCCGATCTGCTTCCGTCCTGCCAGTTGTGCGAGGATAGAAGCAGGTGTAAGGAGTTGAAGGGCATATCTAATGAGGAAGAAAGTCAGGTATAATTCAGAAAAAAAAGTAAACAAGGCCATACCGTAATGAACCTCGTTCGCCTTCTTCGGCTAATTTTTCTAGTACACCTGGGCCAAGTTGAAGTCCCTCGACTGACGCGCGCAATTGAACGACTTTGCCGACTTGTTCGCGGGTGTAAGTATCTGTTTTGACAATGAGGCAGCTAAGAGCAGAGTGTTATCTTAAATGCAATGCAGGAATGAGACAGGAGAGATGCACACCGGTCTAACAAGTCAGAGGGTATACCATGTGCGCTCACGATATCATCAGTTCCGCGAACAGTGCAACGACCACGGTTGGTAGCAAAGATGACGGTTGGTGACATGGGAGATTCAAGGAGGCCGTTTAGGTATGTGAAGCATTCGATATCCAGCATGTGAACCTTTCACAACTGTTAGGGAAACAACAGCAGGAAGTATGTAGGAAACACACCTCATCAATAAACACAACACCCGGAACAACTTCTGCAATTCCCTGATCAACATACCCCTTCACAACCTTTTCGACCTCTCGTCTAAGCTTCTCCGTTACTTCCGTTCGTCCGCTTCTTACTAAACTCCCCATAACGCTCATGATATCTTGACCACCCTGCGGGCGGGCATTTGCAGCGTCTAAATCGCCCAAAGTGACATCTTGGACGAGTTCTTTTCTTTTGTGGACGTCACCTTTTGGTAGAGGGACGTAGGTCTCGGATTCGAGATCATAGGAAGAGGCATATGCATCTGAACGACCTACGCGCTAGAAAATGGTTGGTTAGATATTGAAGGTAGGCCAAAGGAGGATAGAATGTACCTTCACAGCACCAGTGTTAGCTTCGATATAAACGACGTCACCGACGACGATTTTTTCTTTTAGAATGGCTTCATAAATGGATGGATCGAGTCGTAATTGTTTCGTCCCCTTGACCGTTTTGAGCCCAATAACGACATGTGCGACTGTCTTGCCATATCCACTTAGAGGATTCTCCGTCTCTGCGGGTGTGAGCTCTGTTAACTCTCCTTCGTAGACTTCTTTTGTCTCTTTTATTCTTAGACCTGAAATACACGCATGAGCACCAGCATAAGCAAGTGCGTAATGAAGCAATGAACCCACCGATAGCCCTTCTGAACACTTCCGCAAGTACCTCCGTCTTCTTCACCTCCGTGCTATACACCTCACTCCCCACCATCGGACAAAAAGGCACCTTTGCTCCGAGCTCGTGAGATACGGCCAATGCCAAAGCTGTTTTACCTGTCCCTGGTGCACCGGCGAGTAATAACGCCCTCCCAGAGAACTTGCGCGATTTTATGAGATCCACAACTACCCCGCATGCCTAACAACCAAAATAATCGATAAAACTTTCGTTCGTCGCCCAAGAACGCGAAACACACCTCTCGTGCAGACTCTTGTCCAATGAACCCGCCCGCGTCTCCAGACGCGTATCCCTCGGGTGTTAGACCGAGACCTTTTATATGGGAATGAGGAGCAATTCGAGAGGAGCGTACTTGACCTGCTGCTGCTGGTGGGACAGCATTGACGGGCACTGTTGAACTCGATGTTGAAGCCTTCATTGTGGCCACACAGAATTGACGCCAAATCTGCTTAGTCATCCCCGCGTTCAGCTTCAACATGGCGGCGACCTACTCCTCAAGACCACACCAGCAGTCCTCTTCAGCATTCTCAACGCCTGCTTCAACGTCGCTATTTCGTCGTTTGACATGGGAAGGAACAGTTCCCCTCGAAATTCGTATAGATCCAAAAGAACTTCCTGCGAACTCAGATCGCGGGCTGGAGAGCTATTACATCCAAGCACCAAGGGTTAGCTACTTGCCGTTGTTGATTCCGGAGATTAAGAGATTTTTGACGGATT
>Ga0157379_10005858_pt1 | contig 10572 bp, 9 predicted proteins | sample S25metaG_FD_121802 | JGI IMG/M metagenome (GOLD analysis project Ga0157379, IMG submission 121802) | Switchgrass rhizosphere microbial communities from Kellogg Biological Station, Michigan, USA - S2-5 metaG | ecosystem: Host-associated > Plants > Roots > Rhizosphere > Soil | place: USA: Michigan... | reverse complement strand
TTCCGTTTTGGGAAATTCTCAATTTGGCAGGTCTTTTCAACGACCACCCAAAGCTGAGCTCCGTATTTCTCTCCATTTGGACTTCGAACTCTAGCACTGTTTTATCATCTATTTTTGCAACCCGAATACCCTAACATTGACCTGAGCTAGCTGTGAAGTCCGCGGACAGCCCTTCTCCGTAAACCAGGCCCCCAGCTCTGCAAGACATCAATGGACCTTCGGCCTCGCACGACGAATGACGATGCTCTGCCATTCCATATGCTGTCGCTGATACGTAGCTGATCGACGCAAGTTACCATTTTCAAAGATCACTACGAACTTCAAAGATTTTGCAGCCGAGGTTAATGCCCCTGCACTCTACATAGTTGATAACTCCATGGTTCAAGATGTGGTCAAAGTCTCTGATAACTCCTACACTGCCATCGCCTGGTTATTCCATTCCGTTAAGCCATTTGCGCGGATCTTGGGACGCCGACGTGATTGACCCCTGCAATGACGTTTTGGGAATATTGGTCGTTTCCTATTGGCTGAGGTCAGTTACTTCCGTGATCTGCGTTTGGCTCCATTATGCCAATCCCTCCTGCATTGACAGGGTATCCCCGCACATCAACTTCAGCTCATCAATGAAGATTTTACACCCTCTCAAAGCCGCGCCGAAGGAGTAAGTATTTCCAACTGACTTGTAAGCAGTGCAAGGCCAGTGGCGTATCATTCGAGTTGATGATACTTGCTTTGAGGCTTAGTAAGCTCTGTGCTGAACTTACTGCCTCCATTCGAGTTGGACAAAAAAATTAAGAGTGGCCATATTCTCCACGGAGATAACGGTGGAAATGGCGATTTTATCTTATCCTGGGTTGATTCGTAGAGTCAGTGGTCATTGAAAAGGTATGTGCCCGTGAAGTAGTTGAAGGTTTCATTGGAATTACTGGATATCTAACAGTCAGTTGTGCTTCGATTACTACTTCGCTACGGATTCACGGGTTCATTGCCCCAGTCTTTACCTCTGTACAATTAGGGACTGAATACCCGCTCTTGCCTGAACAGTCCTCCACTCCGAAGGGGCAGATCAAATCTCATTCATTTTGCCCACGATTTCTGGATGATTCCCCTTTCCCCTCTTGGTGATTTCCAGGGGGTGGAATAGTGAAGGTAGGAGTTATCATGTAAGATTCAGATTGCGTTGTACGATTTCGATTCGGGTATGACGGAATAATGCCCACCTCGGGGAGGCTCCTCTCTACCCTGGCAACTTGCAATTGAATAAGTCAAGTTGAACTGTATTCCACCGTTAATCATAATCACCTGCCACCCCCGAGAAAGCAATTCCGATTCCGTACTGCGCAGGAGATTTATATAGTAACAACTACTTATACCGTGGAGATTCCTGTAATGTATTGGTGCCGACGAAATAAGGATTGGTGCCAAACCTAAATATATTGAAACCCTACAGTTCCGAGACCGAGGAGGGGGGATGAACTCGGAGTCGGGCGTTGTTATGTAATAAGTCCTTTGGAAGCCTCTTCAGATAACCTTGAGCTTTTACTGGAGTAGGCTTAAGATTAGGCTCGATTTGAAGTGGACGATACTCAATCAGCTACGGGCCGGGAGGCTAAGCCTAGAGACTAGGCTCACAGGGGCAGGTTAATTTGGGATGGCTGGTAGGTGTGCACAATCTATGCGCTAAACTAGTAAGATCGCTTATGGTGTCATTCATCTCTGTTGAAAAGAATAGACTTCTTACTCAGCAATGATACAGTGGTAAGCGCACCATGGAAGGAGGAAAAAAGGGGAGGTAGTGTATATTGGTAAGTATAGTAAAGGCACCGATTAGGCGGCACCACCCTTGTAGCACAATTACGACAACTACAATCTACCAGTGATCGGAGGGAGGAGTTAGATTAGCACTTAGGAGTTGGGTTGGCTCGATTTCCGTTATTTGGGGAAGGGGAGAACGGGGAATGAATTATCAAGAAAAACACACCCTCTATATGATTTAACGATTAGCTATGACGGCTATGGCCAAGCCGCACGTATAATAAGGTAGACAATAGCCAGGTTAAATAATATCATAGCAAGTGCTTTCCCCCCTGATATTATGCTCAGTAAAATAATTTACTGGGAAACCCGACAAAGGCTATGTAATTGATATTTCAGAGAAGCTGGAAGAACGGGAGAGCTAAAAGCGACGAGAATGATTCGTCAAGATGAAAGGTGGGAAGATGGCATGTCACCACTCATTCAGCGCAAGTAATTCTAGTCCATTGAACAATTCAAATGCGCGATGAGCTCACTCCCGAAGATAGCAAAAGAAGAATCCACTGAATAGAAGCAAAACTATAGGTGCTTGCATTATTTGCTGATTCATGGATCAGTGGGAGTACCGTATAGGCGCCGAATTCCAGAGTGTCACCAATCCCATGGCACTTTAACGATTTAAGAAAAGATCTGCTAAATTCTTCGGAACATATCTTATAGTATACGAGGTCATGCGAGACCACACCAAACAGCCTAGAGTGGCTTCTATTTCAGAAGAATGGTCACTCCTGCAACCGGGGTTTCTATATGGGGAACATTCGAGTATACCATCAAGTGCCCTTGGTACCTTTTTTTGGATCGAACATTGAGACGATCGACTAAACTTCGCACGCGGCACGACAGAGGAGGACTCAGCTGCCATAGTCAAGTTAGGAGAATTCGAATCTCGCGCAGCTCCTCGTCGCGTTTTCAGCGAGTTCCACCGTATCGTGGACTCGGTGGATTTTACGATGGTCATGATGCCTCGGAATGGGCGTTTGTTTCTAGTTTTTATAGGTCTTGGATGGAGAGCTGAAGTTTGTATGGGACAAATCGTGAGTTCGAGGTGGAAGTGACGAGAGTGGACCGATAAGCAGTCAAACTTCTCTTTCATAGACTTCAAATGCCACCTGCACGATGGATCTATGGGTATGGTCACATCGCTATTTTGTGTCATTTCTCATCAAAATGTTCTACAGACTGTCAATAATCAAGGTCAAAGTCCATGTCTTTGTATGTCTTCTCTTTTTGGTCACAACTTTGAGTTTCGAGTCTGACAAAACACTTCCAGTGGGGTCTGCCTTGGAATCTGCCTGCTTTAATGGCAGTATGTTGAGAGTTTTTCCGTGAAGTGACGTTTCCTAATCCCTGCTAGCATTCAACATTCCTCCACTCAGTGGTTCAGGCAGCTTCTATCTGGGCGCAGAGGCGTCAAATAAATGCCAGTGCAGCACTGTGACATATTCACTCGTATCAGCTTGCGCTGCTTGTCAAGGACAGTCATTCTTGAGGTATATTCAAGTTTATTGTTCTCCTAGCTGATAATTACGGATTTTCAACAGGTGGACTGACTGGATTCGGAATTGTTCAGCTGCGGATACCACAGTATCCATGTATGTTGTCTCGGTTTCCTCTATAATACGCACCTTCACGCCTTGTTAGTTATCCTCTTGGAATTCCACCTGGAGCCACGATTCCCAACTGGGCTTTCCTGAATATCACTGTGAGTATCATTATATTTTAGCCAGATTCAGTCTCTATATTTTTATTCAGGGAGATAATGCGTGGAATGCGACTAAATCATTGAATAGCCACAATTCTGATCCTATTCCACAAAGCATCGTAACGTCTATGGCCACAGAAAGTATGTTACTTTTATTATGAATGGGGTCTACGACCAAACTATCATTATAGTTACAGTGTCATCCACCCTTGCTGATACGTCTACATCTTCCACGCCGACCATAGTTACGGTCACAACAAGTGCCTTAGTAACCTCTGCAGCTTCTTCAAATTCCTCGTCCTTCTCCCGTGTCAGCGGTGGTGTCATTGCTGCGGCCGTGGTAGGAGGAGTCATCGTTATTGCATTGATAATCATTGGGCTATATTGTGTGGGGAAACGGAGAAAGAAAAAGATAGCAAAAGTTAGGGATAATCCCGGATCGATGAAAGATTCAAAGGAATTTGCCGGATCAGGATACGTTGTTGAACATATGAGTTATGGAAGCAGTCCGCTGGAAGGTCCCCACCGATTATATGTACGCAAATTCATCTCCATTTCCCTTCATCTATATCGACTAAACTCGTGTTTTGCAGGATCCAACGGACCCGGCCACATTTCCGCCGACCCCTCCATTCGATTATAAGAGTCCAGATGAAATTGCGAACCCTCCGTTACCAGTTATCATGCGAGGACCAAATGATTATGGGTATGGGTCGGTTCAAGTGCCCGGACCATCGGCGGCTCGAGCTCTGTATCCTCCGGTTGTTCCAGTGTAATGATTGTATTACCTTTGGGTATCATTTATATTTTAACCGTAGTCGAAGAAGATCCCTCTGAATATCTTCTCTCCCCCACATTGTCGGTTTTACTGAGCCCTATGAAACTCATTTAGTTTGTCATTTTTACATAGGAAGGACCAAATCTGACTCCGTCTAACTGCTGGAGATCCTGGATTTGCACGTACTAAAGCAACGACAAAGATAGGATTTGAAGGATTTGCACTGGACTTGCTACGGGGTGGTCTTGGGACTCTTGTGGACGGCCAGTAACTCTAGAAAATCACCCGTCTGAAAGATCCTCGGCCGAATATATATTTCTCGATACGTTGTGGTCATCTTCAATCATTTTGAGACGGCAATATTTATTTTTTCTGTTTATTTTCCGATCAACCGACCTACGGAAGCACCGTGCCAATGTCGATGCTATGACCGGAAATTGTTCCAGCCATCGAAGGTATAAAAGCGGATTTTCATCGGGGATTAAAGATCTTCAGAATCGGGAACAGAAGTAAAGGCCTCGAAACGAAGCATGTTGCTCTGACATAACAATCCTCCCTCCATATAGTAAAAGGAGCGCATGTCGAATTCCCTAAAAAGGGTGAGTTCGTAGGAAGTTTAATATACGAATTATAATTCATCTTGTAGACAGATAAGCATGCCCCATTTTCAACTGCTCGATGAGGGACTATTTGACTGGTATCCTAAAAGGTTATTTTGGTGAGATACGAATCTTAGACCGTCATCGAAGCAAATTGGAGCCTGTGGAAATCACATTTCGAAACACTAAAGCTGGTGGAAGGACTGCAAATAAACCGGAGTCAGCTCTAGCTCGAATCTGACTATAGGACTCGGAGACTCTGCAATATTTATCTATTAACTAATTCTAAGATACCAATTATCTAGGACTTTGGAATCATGACTTGGTTTAAGAAGGAAACTGTTTTAGCGGGCTTACCACGGCCCATTCAGTCAGTACTCCTACATGAACTTTTCCCGTTAACACCGATTGATCTCTTGGTCACCGATTGAGGAGAGTTTTGTATGTGACTCAACTGAAAGAGATATTTGAGCTAGTTCACTTCTCGTCAGATGGATGCGAGAGGTGGTGCATGAATAGCAGTAGAGCAATTCTCTGTGTTAGTTGCTTGCGCCGCTAGACTAAACCATCGGATAGTTTTACTTGAGGTACGTCCATTTATTCCGTCGTCGTCGGGACTATCATGCTCATTCTCGCTCTAAATTCATAGTAATTCGAAACTTCTACAATTATCACGGGCTTAATAAGCCGAACAACCTGCCTGTTTTATTTGTACCGTGGCGGCGAACGATAATTCTAACCAAGAAAGACCCTTCTATCGTGGATTTCCTCTTGATGTTGGGCCAGGCAGTCTTTCAAAATTTTGGGATGAGGGAGTCAGATTACTTCCAAAGTATTGAGATCTATTGCGTTTATTTACTTTTACATCTGTATTTTATATTATTAGCTGGTTCAATGCAGTACGAATGTCTTCATAGCCCGTGGCTCAACTATCGCCGTGAAACTTGATCTGTACACAGCGACGTCCGCCAGTCTACTTACATTGTGATTGTTATCAGTTAAATACGGCGTGACCACTTTGGCTTTAACGTCCTTCAAGTCAACCGTCACGGTATAGGCAAACCGCGCCGCATTGATAACTGGAATCGCGAGTGTCCCATTCGCATTCGCAAAGGCCGACACGTACACCTCCTCCACAGAGCTGGATGCCTCAACGCGCCTCGCGCCTGGCTTCACAAACCTGAAATATCCCGCCATCGCCCATAGCCGTGCAGACACCTCATATGAGTCCCCCGCAAGGTTAATCAGCCCATTATCTCCAGAATTATTCTCCGCACATTGCCAATGCAAATAAGCACTCGTATCAGCATGAACAAAGGCATTATGCATGTACAGTGCCCAATTATGGCCTTCCGACATGTGTCCTACAACGTCCCAATGAGGATTCCATGCGCCACCACCGTCTGCCCATTCCGTCTGCCAATTTTGTTTGGGTGTATTGAAGGGAATCTTGGGCTCCGATTGGTAGCTGTGGTAGGTATAGATGTCAAAGAGATCTCCGCCTCCTGCTTTCTGAAGCTCGTATAGCTGCGTTCTGCCTTGTCTCGCGCCAGTTTCATCGCAGCATGCAACACTAACATTTGGGAATGTGGCTTTGACGGTGGGATAGAGCACCTCAAGGAGGTCTTTAGCTTGAAAGCCATCAGAAAGCATGGAAGCATAGGTAATGGGGTTATAGTCTGGCTCGTTGAAGGCTCCTACGGCGGAGATCTTGACTCCCTGTTCCTGATAGAAACGGATGTACTGGACGATATAGTCGGAGTAGGCTTGCCGCCAGTCACCAGATGAGCAGTCTGTACCCCTCACACCGCACAGGAAGCCGCCCTGTGAGTCAACGCCGACAGTCTTCATGCAGCCAGGAGCGGACCACGCATCCGCGTAGACGACGAGGTCGGGATTGTGACTCAAGGCGGCTTTCGAGAGGGCCAGCTGGGCACTATCGTCATTGTCGAAGGTGTAATTAAAGAGTCCGTCGGGTGTGGATGGACAGACAGGTAGGATAGAGTTCATCCAGTCCTTCGTGCTATTTGGGGAGGAGCCGATACCGTTGCGTAGGATATTTAAAGCGCCGATTTCGGGGTCGAAGAGTGTTTGGATGACTTCATGTTGCTTTTGGACGGAGAGACCTGAGCGACCAAAGAGGTCTCGGGCTCGCTGGAATGATCCAGAGCAGCCCGCACCGACCATTGTCTGGTATTTCTGCGATACATCAATCGAAATTGTAGCTTTCGCATCGAATATGACGTTCGTGTCATAGGACCACGCCAAAGATTTAACCACGGCACAAAGGAGAAGAAAGGACCTGGTCATGAAGAAGATAACCCGGGGTAGGTATGGGCAAAGGAAGGGATGCACCACCAGGCTTAAATACACATATAGCTCTAGACCTTGGTACAGAACCATCCGGGGTTTGCACACCAGGGTTTGCATATGATGAATACACATCTTCAGCTGACCTTTGCGCGATTCTCCAGTTCTTTACTCCAAGTTATTTTTACAACTTCTATATTGGCCGGAAAAGATTCATCGCGGCTCTCCCGGAGGGATCGACACATGATCCACATACACGTCCTCTCTTGAGTCTTATCTACACAACGTGCGAGTGGGGGATTTGGTAGAAAGCCTTGAAGATGAGGCCGGCGGCCCGGGATGCGGGTGGATTGTGTGAGGAGAGCGGGCGGATTATGTGGATCAACGGAGGGTTTGGAATAAAACAATTCCCCAGTTTATACAAGGGCCGAAGCTGTGATCTTCGCATTTAATTTATTAGTACTACGCTCTGAGCCAATAGGCTTTGACAAGACTGTTTGACAGTCGTACATAATGGCACGTAATCCCGAAAGATTGGAACAACAAAATAAACTTGATTGTACAATGTGTCTGAAAGACAAATGAGATATTATAAGTCTAAAAGAGGGATAAAGTATACAGAGAAGAGGCATTAGACGGCGTTCTATCTTGCAGCTCTAGAGATCCGAAAAGTGACCTTAATTTTCCTCCTGTTCAACTTCTCCGCCGCGACCCTCATCCGCTATATGAGTTGTATCCTCTGTATCTCGTCTATTTCAGGCTAACGCCATTTTATTGGACAGAAACCAAATAAAATCTTCAGTTTTCTGAAGTTTGGCTTGTTGGAATCAACTGGTCGGGAAATGTCCTCAGATACGATCCAGAGTTGGCTTCCTTTCCTTCAAGGGTCTCAGTTGAATTTCCGTTTTCCATCGCCTAGCCACAAACCCGGGTTTACCGATTTTATTTACATTAGCAGGGGAGGATTCGTTAGGCTTCAAAAGCTTTTCTATATTTTCCAAGGTCATCCATCGCATCACGTCTGGAAACGTCGGAGGTCTTCAAGGCCCCTGGCTCTCTCCGGGGAACTAGGCTATATACTCCTGACATTTCTTCACCTCGTTTGCATGTCTGAAAGGTCCATCAATCAAAGACTCAAAGGTAAGTAAGCCGATGGGGGTGATTTGAAATATCGTGCCTGCAGGTTTAATTTCATTTTAACCTCCCCACTTGTTAATAAGGCCCCTGTTCTCCGCTTTCATTCCAGAACTGATAACCCTATGAACAGGTTAGTAACTTAGACCTATGTCGTACAATAGGCAATGTAGTAGTTAAGAAAGTTGGTTACAAACCTATTCCAGCTTGATTGAGGAAGTTCTGCATGAACTCTGTTGTACCCTCGGGTTAGTTCATACGGGCGTCGGGTATGGTTCCCCGTAGCATGCTCTGGTCCATCTACTTGAGTATTTCTCTAATGACATAATTCTGTATCATAGAGACTAACCCACTGCTAATATGCCGGTGACAATCCTGGATGTTCCACCGTTATCGACCCAATACATACACATACTCTTTTGAGGCATGTATGGCTCAATTTTGAAGGACCGGGTTGTGATTTTATCCAACATCGGATGGCACGGGTTTGGGTACACAGAGGGTGCCCCAGGAAACCTGCGGAAAAAACGCAGGTAAATGTACCTATAGGCCCCGGCGCCTAAAATCCCATACAGGTGGAGGTATCAGCTTATGTCACAGAAAACACATAAACCCGTGATTACCTGCAAGAAGTTTACCATATAAGGTAATTTTTACCCATATTTCAGCCTGCAGCACTTCCACAGGTACCTGTGGGCCTCATCCGTCACAGATGGAGGTGATAGTCCAGGAGAACCTGACACCTGCAGGTATCATCCATGGGGCCTCCATGCTATGCCCTAATCCTGAGGGAGCTTCTAATGTTGATTTGACTCCCCCAAGAGGGACTCACCCACTATCAAATTTACAAATGACCAAGTGGGAATTTGCCAAAAATGTATGTAGGCTCTAAGGTCCTTGCCTGCAATGCAAACTTGCAGAATTATATCTTTGCCTAAAATTTTCAATACCAAGCTTTAATCAAATCATAGATAATTGATTTTGTAACAATCATTCATGAACTCTTACTCTTGCTCTCTTTTCTTTTGGTGCTTACTGGCAGTGGTGGTCTGTGCAGGTGTGAGGGAAATGTTTAGGTTTTCTTGAGTACTTCAACATTCTGTTCTCCTCAACTTTCATTCCCTGTAATATGCATGTCTCCAGAATAACACAGTTCAAAACAATTCACTTATGAATAGAAACATGTTGTCATATCCCTTTGGAAAAGAGCTCAACCAAAAGACATATCTGCACACAACAGTTCAGCTGTTAGAACAGTGTCATATCCTTTTGGAAAAGAACCCAACTAAAAGAAATATTTGAGCACAACAGTTCAGTTGTTAGAACGGTATGCAACCCAGTTGTTCAATATATGTTTGACTTGTTGGCAGAGTACACTTCGATGTGACACCCTGTGACATGTGACATGTGACAATGACATGGAGGTGACAATGATGTAAGCAAGGTGACAATGATGTAAGCAAGGTGACATAGAGAGAGTTGCCTTAAACCCAGCCTTTGGTCCACTATGAACATTTCACAGCCACCAATAGATTAGCTCAGAGACAGAGATAAATAAGGCTTAAGAGTGAGAATGAGACTTTAGGGATGAAACCCAAGTGAATTGTTCTACAAAGGTGAACTACAGAGGTCCTTTTATACATGAGGGAACATAGGAATGAGGCAGCAACATCAAAATAACAAAGCACAAGTGTGAGAGCCATCTGTTGATGTGAGCGTAGCAAACCTGTGCACCTATGCATGATGACGAGAAAAGATGTCACAAAATAGGAAAAATTAGAGGAGTCAGAGGATTGATCAGCATCAAAAGGGAATGAGAACAATAAGAAAAAAATAGGAAAAATGGGGAAGAATCATGGGAATGGGATGAGTCAAGTGAGGAGGAACCAAAATAACAAACCAAAAATGGAATACAAAAGAGAAAAGTAAGACAGAAATAGAACACAATAAGACAATAAGGATTGGACTCATTGGAATATTTATAGATTATATGGGAGAGGGAGCCCAGTGCATTGGAATGATTTGCAATTGGCCTGTTGACGTTGGGTGACATGAATGAGGTTATTAAGGGGTATGTTGATATTCCAATTGGACTGCCATAAATAAGCAAACTTGTAAACAAATTGATCCAGGAGCCAACCATACCATGTCAGAGTAGGAGGAGGAGGGATTGGTGTCTATGGGGGTATGGGAGGAGGAGAAGGAGAAGGAGAAGGAGGAGAAGGAAGGCAAAT
>Ga0157379_10005856_pt1 | contig 10573 bp, 6 predicted proteins | sample S25metaG_FD_121802 | JGI IMG/M metagenome (GOLD analysis project Ga0157379, IMG submission 121802) | Switchgrass rhizosphere microbial communities from Kellogg Biological Station, Michigan, USA - S2-5 metaG | ecosystem: Host-associated > Plants > Roots > Rhizosphere > Soil | place: USA: Michigan... | reverse complement strand
ATGTAGGTTCTTTCTCGGGTTTGTAAGAACAAAAACTGCCTGTTTTTATAGCATTAGAAAGATGGGCGCCCAATTGAGGATGTTGAGATTCTATTTTCGCAACGGCACGGCGAATCCGCCACGTTACTGCTGATCTCGCTTTTTCAACCGGGTTACTACTTTTCTCTCACCTTTTCCCTAAGCCCCAATGATTGTGACAAATAGTCTATTAGCTGGTCATACTCGTCCTGGAGTCTTTCAAGTTGCGAAAAATCGTTTCGCTGTTCTGCTTCCATGATATCTGCTTGCAATCCCGGTCTTCTTTTCATATTGCCTCTTTGCCTTTGCGTCAAACAACTTTTCTCCTTTCTTCGGTGACCACATTATGGATCAATTCAGCGCAATGAAACAATTGCCGGGGCTGTGATAACATTTTTTGAATTCATAAAATCCTTTGACCTCGGGCAACTGAAGCAAGAGTTATTTAATCGGATCAATGCATGTTCTTTTGCCAAATCAGGGAACGGCTAAGTTATACCATCATCATAATTCATAATTTTCCGCTTACGCTTTTCTATAATTTAAGTGGTTTGCCGAATTTGATTTCCGCGTGTTTGACGGAACCGGGGCTGACGGGCATCTCTTAATTCTCTAAAAGCTACCTCGGTACACTATTCGGAAAATTATGTACATTGCTTTCATCTAGCTCACTAAGGTTTTAATGAATCTTGCCAATATGAAAAAACATCTTTTTGCTCCTCTATTAATGTTCTCTTTTTGTATATTATCTTTTGCCCCCTGCACGCTCCTCTCGCAGGCCGCCAGGACAGATACAATGGCATATCTGAAGCCGTTTGTTGGCAAGTATCAATTTACAGACAATAAAATGGTATTCCTTCAGATCACGATAAAAGATGGGCACATGATGCTCAAGCAACTTTGGGATAAACAGGAAATACCTTTTAGGCAAACATCAGAACTCGAATTTTATAATGACGAGCGGAAGTTCCCGCTCAAATTCACTAAAAACAAGACGGGAGAAATAACACAAGTGCTTGCGTTTAACAGGGACCTGTGGAATAGAGTAGCTGACGATTATATACCCCCCATGAAAAAAATCATTAAGCTTCCTAACAACCAACTGACAATGTTTGTCGGCAAATATGAGCTAAAAGGAGGGGATGGCGATGCTGATGACATTGCCGAGATTAGCGTTGTCGATGGACACCTATCAATTAAGCATGAACAGGATGTAACTAATCTTTTTGCAGTATCAGACCTTGAATTTGTAACTGAAGACCAGGCATTTGATGTTGTTTTCTCCAAAGCCCCCGATGGGTCAGTGACACAAGCACTGGTTAACAATAGGGACGTGTGGCTAAAGAGTAAATAAAATTCTTCAACTATACTCAGTCAACATAATCTCTGCAATCCAATTTTTGAAGGCAGTTCTCGGACGTTAGTTAAGAAAGAAAAAAGAGCGTTGACTCTTCAAAAGATTTTGTAGTGCCGACCGACCGCAGGTCGAACTTTTTTGGTTGAGCATTTATTGGCGATAAGCGTTGTGTCCTTTGTGTCAACTTTGTGCTCGTCGTGACCAAATTTGCTGGTCACAAAGAACACCACGGATACACAAAGATCACAAAGCTGTAGTCCCGTCCAGAATCGAACTGGAATATCAAGTTCCGGAGACTTGCGTACTATCCATTGTACTACGGGACCAAGACCGGCAAAACTACAGGAAAAAAATTTGGGATCAACTCATCCATCTAATTGCAGCTCCGTCTTTCTTGACGTCAGTTTTCTTTCAAGCCACAGGGAAAAAATGACCCAGGCAAGCGCCAAACAAAAGCCCGCCATCACATCCGATGCATAATGATAGCGCAATACTATTCGGCTGATGCCAATGCTGACAGAAAATAAAATGAGTACTACGGACAAGACCCACTTCCACGTTTTGCTTAACCTTCCTTTCCAGACCAGGTAAACAAGTACACTGCAAAAAATAAAGGAACTCAAAGCATGCCCGCTTGGGAAACTGAAATTATTCAGCGTCCTTATTACCGGGAGATCAGGTCTCTTGCGATGAAAGAATTCCTTTAATCCAAACATCAAAGCCGTACTCGTAACAGCAATAATAGTTATGTTTATGCCATCTGTTTTTCTTCCGCTTAGAAATAAAATGCTCAATAAAATAATATAAGCGGGAATAGAAAAATAAGTTGCCCCAAAAAATGTAAGTACCCTGTTGACAGTTATAAAACCGGGGCTATTGAAACCTGCAAAAAAATGAAATGCCTTCTGATCAAACTCCGTTTCCTTCTCTCCAACTATTTCATGTGCTAAATAACCAAAAACAAAAAGAGCAACAATGAACAACAGTGAAACCAACAGGGCTTTTATTTCAATTTCAGTAATAAGTCTTCGAATGATTTTTTTCATCACACATGTTAATTCCTCCTTATCTAATCAAAAATACTGCCTGTATTTTCGCGACACTACTGAAGTTTAAAACTTGCCTCCTTCACGTCTTGTGAGTTACTACCTATATAAACCTTAAAATCCCCGGGTTCATAAATGTATTCCAGTGCTGAGCTATAAAATTTAAGTTTATTGACATCGATCGTGAAACTCACCTGCTTACTTTCGCCTTTCGTTAAAAATACTTTCTGAAATCCCTTCAATTCCTTGACCGGTCTCACCACTGAGCCAACAATGTCCTGTACATAAAATTGAACCGTTTCTTCACCATCATAATTTCCCGTATTCTTTAACGTCACTGTCGCCCTGATAGATTGATTTGCTTTTATTGTTGTATTACTTAATGTAATGTCGCCATAATCAAAGCTCGTATAGCTCAGTCCATATCCGAATGGAAATCTTGGATAGATAGAAAGATCAATATAGGCAGAACGATAAAACCTATCGCTATCACTTGTGGCTGGTCTGCCGGTTTTGAAATAGTTATAATAGATCGGGATCTGTCCTTCCGTTCTTGGGAAGCTGATGGGTAATTTTGCCGAAGGATTATAATCGCCGAATAACACGTCGGAGATGGCATCGCCCGCTTCCGTTCCCAGCCACCATGTGTATAAGATAGCAGGAATATGATCCGCGGTCCAGTTAAATATCAGTGGCCTTCCGGCATTGATCAATACAACAATAGGTTTACCCGTCGCATAAATGGCTTTTACCAAATCTTCCTGCATACCCGGTAAGCGAATATTGCTTCGGCTTTTTGCCTCACCGCTCCAGTCACTCGCCTCGCCAACGCTCAGAATAACGACATCCGCTTGCTTTGCAATGTCGATCGCTTCTTCAAAACCCGCCTGTGAACTATCATTGATCCCGCAACCCTGCGCATACAACAGCTTTGCGTTTGATCCCAGTTTATTCTGTACGCCTTGCCACTGGGTGACTATCCGGCCAGAATCATCAGGCCATTGATATGACCAGAAACCAAGGTTATCTCTAACGGCTTTTATAAAAGGACCGATCAGCGCAATTGTTTTGGTTTGTTTGCTCAAGGGCAATAAATGATCGTCATTTTTTAGCAATACAATACTTTTCTCGGCCACCAGTTTTGCTGCCTTTAAATTTTCCGTATTGTTCCATTGTTGCTTTTCCCTTTCCTTATTGCAAAATTTAAAAGGATCATCAAACAGACCCATTTCAAATTTTTTGCGAAGAATTCTTCGAACTGCATCATCGATCAGTTGCAATTTCACCTTTCGTTCTTTTACCAGCTTTGATAAATTATAGATGTAACTGCGGCTCTCCATGTCCATGTCACTGCCTGCAGTTACTGCTTCGAGGGCCGCTTCATAATTATCTTTTGCATAACCGTGATTGATCATTTCTCCGATGGAACCCCAGTCACTCACAACAAAACCCTTAAAGTTCCATTTGCGTTTCAAAATGTCCCGCTGCAAATATTTATTTCCTGTTGCAGGAATGCCGTTCAGGTCATTGAATGAATTCATGAACGTGGCCGCTCCAGCGTCAGCAGCAGCTTTGAACGGAGGTAAATAAACTTCCCACAATGTTCTGTCGCTCATGTCGACAGAATTATAATCACGTCCGCCGATTGCAGCGCCATAAGCCGCAAAATGTTTAGCACAAGCCATCACTGCATCCGTATTTCCCAAACCCTTTCCCTGGAAACCTCTCACTCTAGCTGCGGCGATCGCCGATCCGAGATAAGGATCTTCACCGGCACCCTCCATCACCCTTCCCCATCGCGGGTCACGAGCAATGTCCACCATGGGGGCAAACGTCCAATGCACCCCGGCAGCCGCGGCTTCAGTGGCGGCAATTCGCGCCGATAATTTAATGACCGATGTATCCCAGCTAGATGCTTCTGCTAACGGGATCGGGAAGATGGTTCTATATCCGTGAATGATATCCTGTCCAAACAATAAAGGAATTTTCAATCGTGATTCCATTGCTATCTCCTGCAATTGTCTTGTATGTTCTACACCTGTTACATTCAGCATTGAGCCAAGCATTCCCTTTCGTATCTGGTTTTGTTTGTCACCATCCTTTGTGATCGGCCCGGTTGCCTCCCAATCGCCATTGTATTGGTTCATCTGTCCGATCTTCTCATCAAGCGTCATCAATCTAAGCACTGAGTCTACTTTCTGATCGATTGTTTTTCGCTGGGCATTACCAATTAAAAAAATCAAACTGGCAATGACAGTTGTCGATAGCCTCGAGAAATTTTTCATTTTTGAATTTTTAGTTTTTATTCCCCGGCAGTTCAGTCACTATTAATCGTTCTTTGCGTCGCACTCTTGTGCTACAACAATTCTATTGAGCAATTCTTTGTGTCCTTTGTGTCTCGTGGTGACCTTTGTGACCAAAAAAGGAACACGAAGTCCACGAAGAATCACGAAGGACATAAGGTACAGGTTCAGCAAGTTCGAAAATGTTTTGGAAACATACCTTATTGTGCAGGCAGGGAACACAAAGACACAAAGTGCACAAAGCTTACCTGACATTCTTCAGCCTTTCATTCACATCCGGCAGCGAAGGCAAATTATTCGCGGGCTTCTCTAAATAGAAATAACTGACCGAACTGTAATCATCGATCCTGTAAAAATTCACCCAACCTTCCGGAAAATTATTGTCAGTTAATGAAGGCGCATTTTCCATCTCAAATAATCTTAAGAACCCATCACTCTTTGCTACCGACACCGGTTGCAACTTTACCCCTTTTCTAAAAAGTTCCTGCACTTCTTTTGACATACCACCACCAATTTGCTGGATGACAACACGAATATCTTTATTAAAATAGATCGCATCAGGAACGTGCCACCGGTAAAAATTATACTCTCCGGACGAATCACTCGCGATCGTGCATCCCTGGTAGCGGTTCACAAATTTTCCCAAACCCCATGCGCTTCCCAAATAATCTTCGGAGCCCGTTCCATTAATCGTTGGATATTTTGAATCACCGTCGAGGTACATTTTTACTTCACCTTCACCCCACCAGGTCGTTCCATAACCTGGATTAACATTCAAACCAACACTCACTCCCAAAAATCTTCCTTTGCCATTTAGTTTGGGAAGCATTTCAAAATCTTCGCCCAAATTCCCCGTCCACTTTCTTGTCCAGTACGCGTGAAAGTACAGCGCATCACCAGGAACAGATGTCATCAAAAAATCGACATCATAAAAAAGCATGCAAGTTTCTTTTCCCTCATTGGTTAACGTGATTCTCGCATGTTTTCTGAATGGCATAGGGATGTAACAGTTGAATGACCGTCCTTCACCGCTTGAAAAAAGCTCGGATTGAAAAGGTGCATCCTTGCCCAGGTTGAAAACAAAAAAATCCCCCATAGGTACATCGACGGCAGGCTTTGTTTCCCTATCCCAAAACATCTTTAGTCGAAGGCTGCGCAACATGATGGGCGATCGGTTGACCGTTAACCAGATCCTTTGAATGATCCCTTGTCCATTGACATCTATCAATGTCTTCGTCTCACCTTCTTTGATCGTTTCAAATGCATTTCCTTTGGCGGATTTATTAGTTTTACCACCATTGCTCTTGATACCGTTCGGATTTTCAAAACTACTCAAGCGGCTTTCGGAATTCCTTGGCATTTGAAAGATCTGCTGTGCGGAAGCGATCAGCATCGCATTGCTTAACAGGAAAAGAAAAAATTTTTGCATCATTTTCTTTTTACTTTTTCTCAAGAAGGTAGTAAAGTATCATGCCACTGAGACACTGAATCACAGAGCTCTTTCTGTGTTTCTGTTATTCCCTGGCTGCCGGCAGACAGGTGTGGCAATGTATGTTGAAAGTGATCCCGAATTAATCGGGACAGGCTATTCCATAAAGCTGGCGATCACTTCACCCAATTGACCTTTTGCGATTTCACATCTCTTGAATTACCGCCAACCATGATCACAAAATCTCCAGCCTCCCAATCGTATTTCAGGTTACTATTATAAAACTTCAGATCGTTTGTGGTAATATTAAATGTTACGGTCTTTGTTTCCCCGGCCTTCAAAGATATTTTCTGAAAACCTTTCAGCTCTTTTACGGGCCGCGTCATACTTCCTACAACATCACGGACATATAATTGAACAACTTCTTTACCATCGAGGCTGCCTGAGTTAGTAACGGTTACACTTGCGGTGAGCGTTTGATTTCCTTTCAATGAAGTGCTGCTCAGTTTGAGGTCACCATAAGTGAAATTCGTATAGCTCAGTCCATAACCGAAAGGATAAAGAGCGTCATTGGAAACGTCAAGATAATTGGAACGGAATTTCTGAAACCATTTTCCTTCCGGTAGTGGACGACCTGTGTTCTTGTGATTGTAATACAAAGGCACCTGTCCAACATTCTGCGGCCATGTAGTTGTCAACTTACCGGAGGGGTTTACATCCCCAAACAAAACATCCGAAATAGCATACCCAGCTTCACTTCCCCCAAACCAAACATTCAATATTGCCGGCACACTTGCGTCTTCCCATTTAATGGCTAACGGACGGCCTGTGAATAACACGAGCACCACCGGCTTGCCTGTTTTTAGTAAGGCGGCCAGCAATTCTTTTTGTGTTTGAGGGATTTCAATAGAGCTGCGGCTGCTGCTCTCACCGGTCATCTCCGCAGATTCACCCAAGGCAGCGATAATGACATCAGATTGTGAAGCGATATTCAACGCCTCCTGCAGTAATTGCTCTTTTGTTCTTCCATCACGCTTAAATGATTTACCAAACATTCCCGCTCTTTGCTCGAATACACTGTCATCATCCAGGAAAGAGCCTTTAGCATATAAGAGCTTTGCCTTGTTCCCAACTGTTTCATTTAATCCCTGCAACACTGAGATCGCTTTTGAAAAATCTGCGGCTACACTCCAGGTACCGGGCATGTTTTCTTTCGCATCTGCCAAAGGACCGATCAACGCGATCGTTCCACTTTTCTTTAACGGCAACACAGCCATCCCGGTCCCTCCGGGGAGCGGACTATTTTTCAGCAATACAAAGCAATCAGCTGCAATTTCTCTTGCTGCCCTCCGGTTCGCGTCTGTATATATTTCTGTCGATGCTCTCTTTTCATCGCAATAACGGTAAGGATCATCAAAAAGTCCCAGCTTATATTTTGCCTCAAGAATGCGGCGACATGCATCGTCGATCTGTTTTTGTGTGACCTTCTTTTCCTGCAAAGATTTTTTCAGCGTGGTTAAAAATCCCTCTCCCACCATATCCATGTCAATACCCGCATTCAAAGCCAATGCTGAGACGGTTTGCAGATCGCCCATTCCATGATCGATCATTTCATTGATGGCGGTATAATCAGTTACTACAAATCCTTTAAAACCCCACTGTTTCCTAAGCACATCGGTCATTAAAAATTTATTTGCCGTTGCCGGTATGCCATCCACTTCATTAAAAGAGCTCATCACACTTCCAACACCGCCATCAACGGCGCCTTTATAGGGTGGGAAATATTCATTGTACATCCTCACGCGGCTCATATCTGTAGTGTTATAATCCCGGCCCGCCTCGGCTGCACCATATAAAGCAAAATGTTTTACGCAAGCCATGATGGTATTATTTTTTTTCAGATCATCGCCCTGGTAACCTTTTACCATTGCTTTTGCAATCTGATATCCGAGATAGGGATCTTCACCATTACCTTCAGCAATGCGTCCCCATCGCGGATCACGGGCTATGTCAACCATTGGGGAGAACGTCCAGCAAATTCCATCGGCACTCGCTTCAACAGCAGCGATCCTGGCGCTTTGCTCGATTTTTTGCATGTCCCAGCTACATGACAGGGCAAGTGGAATTGGAAAAACAGTTTGATATCCGTGGATCACATCCATCCCAAAGATCAATGGAATTTTTAAGCGACTTTGTTCTACAGCTACTTTTTGTACATCCCGGATCTTTGCGACTGATTTAATATTAAATAAACCGCCCACCTTTCCTTCACCGATCTTCTTGCCTATGTCTGAACTGCCAGCTTGTCCCGTGGTAATATCGCCGGCACCCGGTAAATTTAACTGACCAATTTTTTCGTCCAGCGTCATTTTGCTCATTAACCCGTCCACAAAGGTTTTCATCTTCGCATCCTGCGGAACCTGTGCCGTGGTATCAATCGACACAACAATAAACAGTAAAACCAGCAGTGGTTGTAAAAATTTCATGTGATTTTTTTTATCGCAATAAATAAGGTTGGATCTCCTTTTTCCAAATAGCGTAGCCCTTTGCATTCATGTGCAAATTGTCTTCCACATAAATTCCTTTGAGGGGTGTTCCGTCAGTTCCCAGCATTTTGTGGTACACATCAACAAAGACCGTATTTTTCTTTTTTGCAAGAAAGTTTTCAATCTGGTTGTTTGCTGCTACCATTTTCTCGTGCAGCTGCCACCGGCTCGGGCTGGGCTTTAGGGAAATATAGATGAACGGAATATTTGAGAATTTCTTCCTGATATCCGTAAATAGTTTTTTAAACCTGTCAAAAACCATTTGCGATGTGACGGTGTCTGAAGCAGCCAGGTCGTTTTCTCCACAGTACATGACTATTTGCTTTGGTTTATATCTAAAAATCACATCCTTTTCATACCTGGTTACGTCGGGCAATGATGAGCCACCAAATCCCCTATTGATAATGGTATAACCAGGAAAATAAGTTTGCACATCTGTCCATTTGGTAAATGAAGAGCTGCCTACGAAAAGAATCGCGTGTTGTTGAGGCGCCTCGATACTGTCCTGGTGTTTGAAGGCCTGTATGTCATCCCAAAAAGGAGGATTCTCCTGCGCAATAAGAACTTTGACAAAGACCAAAAAGAGGAGTGCTATTTTTGCTTTTTTCATTTACGTTTAATGTGTAATTGAATATAAACAAACTTATTTTTAACACATAGTGTTCTTTGTGTATTCTTTGTGCACTTCGTCCCCATCCCTTCCTCAATAAAAAATGGTCAGAAAGAACACAACGTATTCACACGGGACACAAAGTTGTAACAACGGATAATAGTTCTCACTTGCATATGTCTCATTTGACCTCCACGACCTTTGTTCTGTCAGAGACTCCATTCTCATTGACCGCTTCTATCGAAAAATAATATGTCTTCAACTTATCCATACCCTTGAACCAATATTCATTGTTATCATACACCATTATGCAATTGTATAACTTATCCGGCGCAGTACCATAATAAATGTTATAGGCATAGGCGTTATTTACCGGTCTCCATTTTATCCAGCCGCTTCGTTCGTCTTTTTGAGTCCTTAAGACAATAAAGTCCTTCACGACTTCCGGTCTTGATCCATTGCCATTTCCAAATAAGCGAAAACCACTGAGGGCAAACTTGCCGGTTGGCATATGAATGTTCTGAAGTTTTATAAATCGTGCCTGCACGGGTTTTTCCAATTCAACGTATTCATGCGGCACATCTGTTTTATTATTGCTTTTATCGACAAGCATGCTCCATTTCTTGCCATCAAGAGAATAGTATAATTGATACTGGTGATACTGATTATTAATTTTACCGAGACGATCACTGTCAACATCCTGGTCTGCGTAGTTTATTTGAACAGCGTTCACACTCGAAACATTTCCCAGGTCAGATTGGATGTATTCTCCTTGATTACTTGTCGCAGCGCTCCAGTAGGTCTTCAGATCTTCATCGTTTGCATTGTTCGCGTTGTAGCTTCCCAACGTCGATGAAACTGCAATGGGCTTTTTATAATTTAATAACATCCATCCCGTAAATCCGTCACCATACTTTTTATCACCGGCGGTCGGAAGATAATGAGGATAATCGCCAAAAGCAGTGTTGCACCACATCACATCGTCCTTGTCAAACCCGGTGGACCAAATACCCAACCGCCTTTCAAAATTATTTTTTACCGAAAGCATGATCGTACTGATGTGCCAGTAGTTACCATAATTGTCCTGGTACGTTGATCCGTGGCCTGCGCCTCTCGCAAATCCTCCCAGCTTCATACTTAATGGATCCGATTGAGGAAAAATTTCGATCCCGTCAAATAGTGGCCTGCTTCCAACAACTACTCCATCTGCATATCCACTGAATTCTGTCCCGGGCGCTCCGTATTGAAAATAATATTTGCCATT
>Ga0157379_10005853_pt1 | contig 10574 bp, 14 predicted proteins | sample S25metaG_FD_121802 | JGI IMG/M metagenome (GOLD analysis project Ga0157379, IMG submission 121802) | Switchgrass rhizosphere microbial communities from Kellogg Biological Station, Michigan, USA - S2-5 metaG | ecosystem: Host-associated > Plants > Roots > Rhizosphere > Soil | place: USA... | reverse complement strand
TTTGTTTCAAGAAATATCTTTGAAAAGGGAGATTTTTGTCAATTTCTTGCCTCAAAAATTTATGACAAAATATGGCATTGTTTCAACATATTCTGTAACTTTTGTGTCTCAGAAAATTTTGACATGTCTCCTCCAGTGTCCATAGCTTTCAGAGGAGCCTGTTTAATTTCAAACCACTTGCAGAAATCCCTCTCATTGTTATGTGCATCTTTTTCCTCATTATATTCAGAACAACTCGGGGCTTGATTGATTGACAGTATTCTTCATTGCTGTAGTCAAAGGCCCAAAAAACTCTTGCTTGTACATGGATACAGCACTCGGAGGCATGAGAATTTTATTTACTGGAATGTACAAGAGTGTTCTTCTATATCCAGTATAGCACCCAAACATAGGATTGGAAGTGAAGTCTTCTTCTTCAACTATGGTTGGGTATTGAATACCATGACTCTGCCAGACTCAGGAGAGTCATCATTGAGGACTCCGGATTTAACTGTCATAGGTCCGTCTGAAGGCTCTCTTGGCTTCTGGGTTATCATGTCTCTCCTGAATTCTTCAATCCCTGTCTTATATGTATTCTCAGCTTACACTAGACTACCAAGCTGAGACATATCCCGCAGATTTCACTAAAATAAGCAAGCTATTGGGCCAAGCTTCGGGGTACTGACTAAGAGCTTCCATAAAAGGATTGAGTTAGGTTCGGATAACAGGTATTATTATGACGAAGCTAATAGACAGAAAATGCACCTGCTTCTCTCTTTTTTCTTTATAGAATAAAAGAAGGGAATACCTATTATCCCCAATAAACCGTATTTATAATTTTAAGTGTATAAGATATATCCTTCAGAACTACACATCCTGGTCATCATTTAAAATTTTTATCAGTCATCCAAAATACAACCTTGGCTTTTCAAAGAAAGACATGAACCTCTTCCTTTATTGGCCAGGGTAACATAGTCGAAGCGGAAGCGAGCGGAAAATAGATACTCCAACCTCAATTCTCCTTACACGTGGGAATTTTCAGCATTTAGGACGTGGGTGTACGGAATCGGAAATGAGAACAAAACTCTAGGTTTTATTTTCCATTTAATTCAAGGTAGACTTTAAATTTTAAGCGCTTCTAAATCGGAAATCCTACTCAATGAAATGATTTTAACCCCATCTAAACCTTAAGTTCGAGTTTTCTTAAATTCAATAGAAAACTTAAAGTTTTCGAATCCGTTCGCAATTCCATTCCCCTATGTGCTAGATTATGAAAATTGTCACGTGTTATTCGCAGCAGCTTGGGGGCATATTCGGATGAAACCAGGGAAGAAATGATGCCACTGTTCCACTCTTCTGCAGTTTCAAGAAGTTCACTGCGGACGTTTATTCCATTATTGGCCTGATCACTGTTTGATTCGCCCAGTCAGCTAGAGGTTAGTCCCCTTCTTCTGGATGTCCTATCTGAACTTACCGTAGACTAAAGCAGAGACTGCACCAAGTCGGCTGGACTTGAAAGCCAATCAGCCCCCGATCTGACAGTCCTTATTTAGCTTGCACGTCAAGCGGGAAGCAGCACGGGGCGTCGGCAGGCACCATGTACCGGTGTGGTTGTTATATACCGAACAGATGAACAAGTAAAATTAAACCTGGTTCCTCCCTCATCATGTACATACGCTCTCCTTATCCTTCGCTTCCACCACTCCCCCCTACAAACTATGCCAACATCCTCTTCGGAACTCCAGATCAGCTTGCATTGAAGGACTATGTCATGTACATCGATGCCATAACAGGCCAGCAGCGGACAAGATATGAGTTCGTGGACAGAATGTATGATATTGCTACGGCTTTGGGCGCCGACAAATCCAAGGGGGGATTAGGATTGGGAAAGGATCATATGGTGGGAATACTCAGCGATAACTGTTTGGTATGTCATATTTCAGTTCCACCTGAAGAGACATTTTGAATGACTGAAATCTGTGTTAACAGGATTACTGTACGCTTCTACATGCTCTTCTTGCCATAACCACTCCATTCGCGCTCTTCTCGTCGTATGCGACGGCGCGAGAGCTTAAACATTACCTCAAGCGGTCCAAAGCAACCCATATATTTGTCCACGCATCTCTTCTATCGAACTTGCTGCTTGCCGCCCGGGAAGAGGGTTTTCCTTTAGAGAATATATTTATTCTTGAAGGGCAAATATCCAAAAATATTGACACTGGGCCGACAAAGCATCTTGAGAGTATGATTCAGGCTGTGAAGATGAATAAAATACCCAGGGAGGATATTCGTGCAGCTGGAAAAGATACCCTAGCATATTTGGTATTCTCAAGTGGAACCTCTGGTCTACCCAAAGGTATGTCCGGCTCATTGTATTTGATCACGAATCCAACATCCATGTGAAGCGGTCATGATCTCCCATGGTAATCTCACTGCCTCCCTCCTTCAAGGAGCTGTCCAAGGCATGTCGTACCTCGCTGCACACGTATGTGATAGCTCATCTATCTAGCTCATACTTTGATATTTTACCTTTTCAAGCCTGAAATAGACCCTGAGTTCCAGCACATTACACTCGGATTCTTACCCCTTTTCCACTCTTATGGACTTCACTATCTATGTCTGAAGGCACCTCTACGACCAGGTACTGTGGTCCTGATGCCTCGGTGGAATTTAAAGCTCGCATTGAAGGCGATTCCGAAGTATTTATTTTCTGTTTGGAGGATATTAGAACGACATAAACAATTCTTTTCTCCTAGATACAGAATCACCACTCTCGCTCTTATTCCCTCCGTCGTCCACGCCATACTCTCTTCTCCAAAGCTAATCAAGTCGGATTTCACCTCCGTAGTAAATGTTGGATGTGGAGCGGCTTATCTGCCTCCAGTGCTTTCCGACAAGCTAAAAGAAACATTCAAGAACGTCACGGTGGCAGAAGGTATGTATTTATATATGAATTTTAGGAATATTCACTCAGCTTCCATACTAGGATACGGCATGTCTGAAGCGGTTAGTAATTTGGATATAACATATTTCTGGTGGAAATATTTAAAATCAATTTGCAGACACTGTCAGTCATTGGCCAGCCGCCAGAGGGAATTTTACCAGGAAAGATTGAACATGTTCCTCATTGTACTGGTGAATAATTTTCATTCATTTCTTACGAGATATATTAACATCTTACCTTCCTAGGAATCCTCGTCCCTGGTGTTGAAGCAGTCGTGCTACGTGAAGATGGAACACATTGTCTTCCCAATGAGCCAGGCGAGTTATACGTCAAAGGTGACGCAGTTGCGCTCGGTCAGTAGACAATAGCATTCTTATGTCCCCTTGTCTTTAGCTCATGTTTCCCAACAAAGGTTACTGGGACGACCCAAAAGCCACTAAAGAAGCATTCCTTCCTGGCGGGTGGTTGAAAACAGGCGATCGTTTCAAGGTCACTCCCAGAGGAACATTCTACTTCGAAGACCGTGCAAAGGTTCAGCTTCTCCTCCCTTCAATTTACGCATCTAATACTTCACCTAGGACACCCTCAAAGTCTCAGGAATGCAAGTTGCCCCCGCCGAAATTGAAGACACAATTCTCTCTGAACCCAGCGGTATAATCAACGATGTCGCCGTCGCAGGCGTGCACCTTGCCACAGCTCGAACATCTGACGACAAATCTCCTCGTGCTTGGGTGGTTTTGACCGCAAAAGGCAAACAACTTGGCTCAGAAAAGGCAAAGACGGCAGTTGAGGAATGGGTGAAGAGTAATTTGAGCAAATATAAATGGTTGAGAGGTGGAGTGGAGATTGTTGATGATATTCCGAAGAGTCCTACTGGTACGCTGTTCTTGTTCCATTTAATATGGATAATTTAGCTGACGTCTTTTGGTGATTCAGGCAAGATCCTTCGTCGTATCTTGACGGAGCGCTATGAAGCGCGGAATACTCAAGCCAAACTATGATTATGACTATGCATATCCTGGACGACGTATTTGTTCTTATCCTAGGGACATCATGTATGTATTTCAAAGATGTATATTATTCAAAATTTAGGAGACAATACTGGTAAAGGTGATACCAGTGCACCCAAATGCAGAAAAGAAAAGGACTATTTTCCACCACTGTAATGTATCAATATACATCATCATCGACGAGATCATCGTTGAATTTAGCTTCAAGATGCAAATAGTTACTTCGAATAAACAAGCAAAAAGGCGCGGCGATTCCTTTAGATAGCTTCCAGTCCGTTCTGGCTTCCCTCTAATGACTTAGACACCACCTCCACTCTTCTCCACGGGAATACTACGTCTCTCAGCCTTAGATACACGTACTTCAGGGGTAATGAACAATTCCTTCAGGCTAGCACAAATCTGAAGCAAAGAGTCAAAAATCAATTCCTCGGCCGCGTGGTCGTACTCACCTCGAAGAACTCATCCAACTCCACATCCCCCTTCTTCCCAATCCTAACCTCCGTCAATACATTATCCAAATGTCCCTTCTTCGTATCCTCGTATCCAGGCAACACCGTAATAACCTCCAACAACATCGCAGTCGGCAACCTCTTCTCACCTTGACTCTCGCCTTCCTCGTCCATCTTTGGCATCCCACTCGCCCTTTCATTGAACGCCTTTGCAATCAACTCAATTTCTCCAGCTTCGAATGCTGACCGACTATACGCTGAGACAATCCTCGGCACTTTCTCGTGTCCCAATCTCAGAATCCTATTCTCAATCCAATCTCTCCATCCGCGATGTGGGACGAATAGATCCTCAGGAACACCATATAGCCCAAACGAAGTAAGGAAGCGGACACCGTTACGGAGTTCTTGTTCTTGACGAGCGTGGGACCAGCCAAGTTCGGAGGCCATGATATCGACTACGAGGGGGAGAACTTCGCATGCGGCCGAGGCGTTGAGGAAGGCGAGACGGCAGCGGCGGGCGATGAAGTCGCAGGCTGTTTGGGCGTATTCATTTCGGACGGCGTAGCGGATTTCGGCGTCGATGACTAAAAATAATGAGGTTAGATATGTGGGGCATTGGGGGGATTCGGAGGCTTACAGGGATAGGAAGGTGTGATACGTTGTCCGTGGATTGGCCAGCGTTCGCCTGTAGGCTCTGCCAGTGAGAGAACAGTCCATGCCCGATCGCCATAGTTCTCAGCGAGGTGCTTTGCTACGTCCGTTTCCAATCCATACTGCGTCGTTCCGTTAGCACAGAAGCATCTCATCAAACAAAGATAAAGGACCCACCCTCTGAATCAACCCAATAAACATGTTCTTGCTCCACCCATCACTCCCAATCAACCTCAACTGCTTCGTCACACACCCACTCGTCACCTTCCCCTCCAACCCAAACTCCTTAATAGCCCTATCAACCGTCTCCTCCGCCATCTCCCTATACGTCGTCCACTTCCCCCCAGCAATAGTCAACAACCCATTCGGGCTCACATAAATCATATGATTCCTAACTAATCCCTCCGTCGACGGCGCATCCGGATTCGACACAAGGGGCCTCAACCCACTCCACGCGCTCAAAACATCGCCACGGCGCACTTTGATATCGGGGGAGAGGTACCGCCTTATTTCTTCCAGAACCCAGCGGATTTCTTCTTCGCGGGCTTTGGGCTCGTTTTCGACGGGGGCTGGTGTGTCTGTGGTGCCAGCGATGACGTTTCCTTGCCATGGGAGGAAGAAGATGACGCGCCCGTCGGAGGTGGCGGGGTCGAGGAGGCCCATGGTGCGAGGGGAGTAGTAGTTGGGGAGGGTGACGTGGATGCCGGAGGATGGTTGGACGATATGCTTTTGGTCGGGGTTGTCGAGCTTCAGGAGGGCATCAGTGAAGGGGCCGGTTGCGTTGATTACACCCTAGGGAACGCGTCAGAATCGAAAGATTTCAGAGAATTAAGAAAAGGTATACTTTGGCTTTGATTTCCCATGATTCACCAGTCAAGTTTTCCTGGACGCGTGCGCCTCGGATCTTTCCATCAGGATGCTTGAGGAGTTCCTTTACTTCGACATAGTTGGCAACTGCAGCACCTTGCTGAACAGCCGTCATAACTAAAGCCATATTCATCCGAGAATCGTTGTGTTGACCTATTCAGAAGGTTAAAATCGTATCTCTTGTTGGGAATAAACTACTCACCATCATAATAAACCACAGCGCCCACAAGGCCATCCGATTTGAGCATAGGAAAGGCTTCCAGTGCCTTTCCTCTACTCATTAAATACGAACTTTCCATATTTTCACCACCAGCTAAGATATCGTACATCTTGCATCCAGACCAGTAATATGGGACCTGCCACCATCTATACCACATGAAAAAAACGAATTCTCAAGGAGAGAAGAAACGCACTTGTAAATCGGTAACATAATGGGTAACATGCTTGACAAATAAGGTGCCGTATACAAGAAGGTCCTTCGTTCGTGCAGTGCTTCCCGGACGAGTTTGTATTGTTCATAATCCAGTTCGAAGACAGCTTTCTGGAGGTAACGTACGCCGCCATGGACTAGTTTGGTCGATTTCGAGGATGTGCCTATGGGTAAGATTAGATTGAGTCGGACGACAAGATGACTGCCAAGAGAAATGCGGCGGGCGTGGAATGGATACGTGTCAGTGTCATTGCTGATCAGACGGCCGGATAGGCTCGTTGTATATCCAAGCTCAACCTGGGCTGCTGAATATTTCGAAGATGTCCAACCTCACAGAAGCGCGATATATGCTTGAGCTATAAACTGAACGAACAGCAAACCTCCGCTGATAGACGTACACCGATGCCTTCCCCCAAGCGAGATTTGCAACTGTGGATCCTCCGAGATCGATCGTGAGCGGAATCACGGTATAGGCCCATGTGAAATTGTCTTAGAATGACGATGCAGGCCTATGTGAAATTGTCTGAGAATGACGATGCAGAGGTCTCTCAAAGCGGGACCAACCAAATTAGTCTTCTTCAAGGGTGTCTTGAGCTTGGAGATACAACGGCGAAGATCCAGCTGGCTGTTTGCCATTGGCAGGTCGACACACGTTGTGAGGTGAAGAGTACCAATCCACGCCCGTGCATGAGAGACCAGAACAAAGCAACTCACCAGAGGAAAAATCGCTTCGTTCAACCAGTGCAATCTTGAGTCCTCGACTGGCAGCGTCCACCGCAACTCCAGAACCCGTCGCTCCTCCACCAACAATAAGCAAGTCGTATTCGTCACTGTCATCAACAATGGCCGGAACATTTGATGTTTGAGGAAGTTTTCCAGTCTTTAATGCCTGTAACATCTGCTCGCGACTCGGTGGTGTCCATGGTGCAGGTGGTTGACGCGACTGAGCAGTCCCGTACGTTGGAGGCAGCGATGGTGACTTGAGATGGTAGTATGTCGCGACCGACGTCCCCGCCGCCAAAGGTATATAGACTATTGGTCTGCGCAAATATTGAAATAGTCGAGCAGACATTGAGGAGGAGAAAAGGCAAAGAACGAAAGTGAGGAGAGTATGACTGTCATGTAGTCTTCAAATGTACGGGTGCCGTCCCACCGGGCCGCTGGTTAACGCGTCTACACGGACATGACTTCACAAAAAAATTCCGTCAATTTTTGATCTCGTTATATAAACATGTAAAAAAACATCAAGGGTGAGATGTAATCGGGAAATAAATTCAAGGACTTCTTTGTGGTCTATCCTATAAGATCAACGGAGAAACCGCAACGTAAAAAGCTCAAGAGATGGGAGAGAAATGCACCAGCCAAAGATGACTCAATATTTATAAACGAGGTGGGCGCGGCGAATAGCCCTAATAAACCATGGGTCATCAAGACTCAGTTGGTCTCGCTCATCCCTCTATTGGTTAGTAACCAAGGACACCCCGTCTTGAAAGCGGTCCGCTTAGGGGTTCGATGTCTTCGAAGTTCACAGCTGGCAAGTGATCGAAAAATAATAGCAGATAGTATTATATGTACAAATAACAAAGACAAGGGATATAATACCAATATCACCCAAAGGCCTATTCGTCTGCCTTCCTCTTCTTCTTCTCTTTCTTGCTCTCCTTGTCTTTCGACTTCTTCTCACCCTGTAAATGCAATCAGTTAAGAACGCAACATATAAATGAAGGAAACATACATCCTCCGTCTTCTCCTTCTTTTTCTCCGCCTTCTCCTTCTTCCGCGCCTCCTTATCCTCCTTCTTCTCCTCCTTCGACTTCTTGGCCTTCTTAGTTGCCTTTTCTTCATATTCATCGACGTCCATAGCCTCGCTCTTCCGCTTCTTCTTCTTCTCCTTGATGGGTGACGGCTTGAGTGATGTCAATGGTGCGTCAACATCCATTTCACCATCGTCTGATTCGTCACCATCTTCTAAAGCCAGTGATTCTAAGACTTTACGCATTGCTTCGGAGTTTTTGGATGGGGCGGCACCGGTCTTGGGGAATAAATGTCAGACATAAAGTGATACGGTGGTGTCTGGATACATACTTCGAAGAATTCTAATCGCTCTTCAACCTGGGACCGGAGAGCCTCTCCGAATTTAGATGTTGGGTTGTCTACATCGCAGTATAAGCTATGATCCGATTGAGAAGGGCAGCGTACGCACCGGAATAGCAATCTATCCGAGAAGCAATCGAACACTTGTTGGCTAGGAATCGTGATATCCGGCCCTTGAATTTAGGTCCTGCCCTTCCTATGAAGGACGAATGGTACAAAAGACCATACTATCCGACTACGTCAACGTCAACCCACATAATGAACTCTTAATGCTCACCTTGGGTGTATTCCCCTTTGTCTTCAAAGCCCTGAAAAGCGCCTTCTCCGCACCCAAAATCTGCACCGTACTCGCCGGGTATTTGCTCAAATTCGTCAAGCTACCCGCGTGGCTGATCAGCCGCGCTCCAACCCTCTCGCCCAACAACGCCGTCAAGCTTGGTGCGACAAGGTTCATCTTCTCAGCAAGGTAAGTTGCAAGAGATTTACGGTAATCGGCCAATGAGACGACGCGCTCGGCAAAGGCGTTGATGTTGAGCATGTCAATTTCGGACAGGCCGGAACCCATGGATCCACGAGAGGCATCGAGGACATTTTGGGCGCGGGTAGAGTCGTCATCAAGGAGAGCTTGTAGTTCGGAGAGTTTTTCCTCATTGAGTGTCTCCTTATCGCCGATGAACTTCGCGACCTGGGCATATTGATAGTTGTCCGGAACCAACTTGACGAGCTCGGGGAAATGATACCCATACCATTCCCTCACCCTCATAGCAAATAGATTGACATCCTTATCAAGCTGGTCAAGCATCGCAATAGCCTGGATAATCATGTTATCCGTTCGGTTGACACTGAACTTGACCTTGGCACGAGAGTACGAATGACCAAGACCAAGTTGAGCTTTTGTGATATCTTCTTCTTGAAGACCTTTCAGAAGTTTCGCGGCATGTAGACGGATCCCTCGGATGAGCTCCTGCGAGCGTTCGGACGTATCACAGTCGATTCCAAGCTCCCGCTTAATGGATGCAGCTAATGTGCTATCGGATACACCAAGCTTCACACTGGCCACCTTATTTTTCTTGGAGGGCTTGGAGAGGTTGAGTTCCAGTAACGCCTTCAAATGCTCATGCACGACACCTATGCCTCTACATCAATAATCACCCACAAACTCTTAAAAGCAGTTCACTCACCCTCAGAAACATCATTCGCATTCTCCAACGCATGCGCAGCACTTTTAAACGGTGAAAAGCTGACAAGCTGCACCATCTTGCCAAAGCTGCCCAAGTCCTTTATGGAGGACTGAACCTGGCGTGTCTTTGCACCAATCTCTTCGGTGTCTTTGGTTTCGAATATGGCATAGCCCGAGGCCGACTCGAAGAGTACGTGCGTCGCCATTTTGGAGGAGCCTTAGACCTTGCTCGCTGCCCAAGTTTTTAGAAAAGCGCTCGTAAATCTGAGTTTGAATGTGGGTATCTTGGGACAAGCGCCAAATGCCTCTCGCGACGACTAGTGCATTCAATGAACTGACTTGAAAGCAGTCTACTTCTCCTTTTGCCGGAAATCCAGATATCACAGGTATTCTCAATCTCAGCACTCACCTCCTTTCGATCTTACGCTGAATTGGTCCAGGAATTAGCGTCCGAGCTGCCGTTTATTTCCAAACTCCCCTGGGTTGCTGCACCGTCTATGCCCCTTACTGGGCCGATTTTAGCGATCAAACGATACAGCAAGAAATCGCATCTGCTTTGGAGAAAACTTCACGAAATATATTTCTCATCGGAGCAGCACTCGGTATAAGTGCACTCATTGAAGCAAGATCTGCATCTGGATCATCTCCATACCATACATTGGTCATTCTTAATCTCAGCTGGCTCAACAACATCGTCCGCCTTATTATCCATCTCTCTTCTCACTGGCTAAAATAGGAACAATACAACTCAAGATTCAACCTTAAATCCCTTCCCCCCTATGACTGGCATTCCATTAGGTGGTCTGGATTTACTAAGATCAAATTCTCTTTGGCTTTTGTTCTTCATTCAACGATGGTGTCGTACGTTGGTATTTGGTTCTGGCCAGCAACGATCCATTTGCGGAGAATTTCTCTGACCACCAGAAGATACCATCCGACTGCATTCCAATCACACTTTATTGGATTTTCA
>Ga0157379_10005852_pt1 | contig 10574 bp, 8 predicted proteins | sample S25metaG_FD_121802 | JGI IMG/M metagenome (GOLD analysis project Ga0157379, IMG submission 121802) | Switchgrass rhizosphere microbial communities from Kellogg Biological Station, Michigan, USA - S2-5 metaG | ecosystem: Host-associated > Plants > Roots > Rhizosphere > Soil | place: USA: Michigan... | reverse complement strand
TGCTGATGCTGGCCATGCTGCCGGAATCGGTGCGCTACATGGTCGCGAAGGGCCAGCCGGCGCAGCGCATCCGCACGGTCTTGCGGCGCATTTCCCCCGCGGTCGACGGCGCCCACGCCTTCACGATGACCGAGCGTGCACCGAGCGCCACTGTAAAGAGCGGCATCGGCCTCGTGCTGGCGCGTCCGTACATCGTCGGATCGACGATGCTGTGGCTCGCCTACTTCATGGGCCTGGTCATCTTCTACGCGCTGATCAACTGGATGCCCATCCTCTTCAAGGATGCCGGTCTGGACGCCAAGACCGCCACCTTGATCTCCGCCCTGTTCCCGCTCGGCGGCGTCGGCGCCGTGCTGTTCGGCCTGCTCATGGACCGGTTCAATGCGAACCGCGTGATCGCGGTCGGCTTTGCGTTGACGGCAGTCTCGATCTATGCGATCGGGCAGGTCGGCAGCAGCATCGCGCTGCTGGTGGTGGCCGTGTTCACCGCCGGGACGCTGATGAACATGTCGCAGTCTTCCTTGCCGACGCTCGCAGCGGCGTTCTATCCGACCCAGGGGCGCGCCACCGGCGTGGCATGGATGATGGGCATCGGCAGGTTCGGCGGCATCGCGGGTTCGTACCTCGTCGCCGAACTGACACGCCAGCACCTCGGGTTCAGCGAGATCTTCACGGTGATGGCGATACCGGGCGCGCTGGCCGCGGTGGCGCTGTTCATCAAGCAGGCGGCCCACGCCGAGCTGCCCTCGGCTCCCGTCGCGGTGCCGGCCGGGGAAGCCCTCGGCCACTGAGCGCCGCTTCCCACGCGGACCGCGCGCCGGTCCGCTGGCATCCGCAACCACCCTGTTCCGCATCCAAGCGAGTCCCTCCATGACCCCATCCAAACCATCCAAGGTCGATGCCGGCCTGCTGCGCATCGAGCACGACGGCCCGATCAGCCACATCCGATTGAATCGCGCCGCGAAGCGCAACGCGATCAGCGACGGCCTGATCGCGCTGCTGCACACCACCTTCATCAACCTGCCCGAGTCCACGCGCGCCGTGGTCGTGAGCGGCGAAGGTGAGCACTTCTGTGCCGGCCTCGATCTCGCCGAGGTGAGCGAGCGTACCGTCGCGGAAGGCATCCTGCATTCGCGCTCCTGGCATGCAGCGTTCGAGCAGGTCCAGTTCGGGCGCGTGCCGGTGATCTCGGTGCTCCACGGCGCCGTCGTCGGCGGCGGCCTCGAGCTGGCCAGCGCGACGCACATCCGCGTGGCGGAGACCAGCGCCTTCTACGGCCTGCCGGAAGGACAGCGTGGCCTGTTCGTCGGCGGCGGCGGCTCGGCCCGCATTCCACGCCTGATCGGCGTTTCGCGCATGACCGACATGATGATGACCGGTCGGGTGCTCGATGCGAACGAAGGGCAGCTGCTCGGCATCTCCCAGTACCTCGTCGAGCCGGGGCGCGGCCTCGCGAAGGCCTTCGAGCTCGCGCGCAAGGTCGCGGCGAACGCACCGCTGTCGAACTTCGCGGTGATGCACGCCCTGCCCCGCATTGCCGACGCGACCCAGGCCGACGGCCTGTTCGTCGAGTCGCTGATGGCGGCGATCGCCCAGGGCGACGAGGCTGCGAAGAGCCGCGTACGTGCATTCCTCGAAGGCCGCGCCGCGAAGGTGACCAAGCCATGAGCGGAACGGCGAAGTATCGCGAGGCGCACTTCGGCGGCTGCCTGGACGCCGCGGTCGAAGCCCGTCCGGACGGCAGTCAGGTCCTGCGCTCGACCGAGGCCTTGCAGGCGTATCCGCAGCGCCTGTCGGATCGGCTCGCGCACTGGGCGCAAGCCGCACCGGATCGAACCTTCGTCGCTCGGCGCGGCGAAGACGGCCAGTGGCAGCGCATCAGCTACGCGCAGATGCTGGAACGCGCCCAGAACGTCGGCCAGGCGCTTCTGCAGCGCGGCCTGTCAGTCGAGCGGCCGCTGGTGATCCTGTCGGAGAACGACCTCGAGCACCTCACGCTGGCGATGGCAGCAATGTGGGTCGGCGTCCCGTACGCGCCGATCTCCTCGGCCTATTCGCTGGTCTCGGGCGACTTCGCCAAGCTGCGCCACATCCTGGCGACGCTGACGCCGGGCATGGTGTTCGCCAGCAGCACCGGCTATGCGCGCGCCCTCACCACCGTCGTGGCGGACGACGTGGAAGTCGTCCTGACGAACGGCCGCCTCGCCGAGCGTGCGACCACGCCGTTCAGCGCCCTGCTGGCGACACCGGCCGGCAGGGAGGCGGCTGCGGCCCACGAGTCCACCGGGCCCGACACGATCGCCAAGTTCCTCTTCACGTCCGGATCGACGAAGGACCCGAAGGGCGTGATCAACACCCACCGGATGCTGTGCGCGAACCAGCAGATGCTGTGCCAGTGCCTGGCGTTCCTGGCCGACGAACCGCCCGTGCTGGTCGACTGGCTGCCGTGGAACCACACCTTCGGCGGCAACCATAACGTCGGCATCGTGCTCTACAACGGCGGCACGCTCTACATCGACGACGGCAAGCCGACTCCGAAGGGCATCGGCGAGACGCTGCGCAATCTGCGCGAGATCTCGCCGACGATCTATTTCAACGTGCCCAAGGGCTACGAGGAAATCGCCGGCGAGATGGAAGACGACCCGACCCTGCGCGAGACTCTGTTCCGCAAGGTGAAGGCTTTCATGTATGCGGGCGCCGGGCTGTCCCAGTCGGTCTGGGACCGGCTGCACCGGCACGCCGAGCGCACCGTGGGCGAGCGCGTGCGCATGATCACGAGCCTGGGCATGACCGAGACGGCACCGTGCTGCACCTTCGCCGTCGGAACCGATGTCCAGGCGGGCTGGGTCGGCCTGCCGGTGCCCGGGGTGGAGGTCAAGCTCGTGCCGGTCGGCGACAAGACCGAGATCCGCTTTCGCGGACCGAACGTCATGCCCGGTTACTGGCGTGCCCCGGAGCAGACGGCGGACGCGTTCGACGACGAGGGCTACTACCGCACCGGCGATGCGGTGCGCTACGTCGACCCTGCGAACCCGAGGCGCGGCCTCTCCTTCGACGGCCGGCTCGCCGAGGACTACAAGCTGTCCACCGGCACCTTCGTCAGCGTCGGACCGCTGCGCGCCAGGATCGTCGCGCACGGTGCGCCGCTGGTCGCCGATTCGGTGGTGGCCGGCCTGAACCGGGACGACATCAGCGTGCTGCTGGTGCCGCGCATGGACGAATGCCGCAAGCTCGCGGCACTCCCCGCCGATGCCGCGGCCATCGACGTGCTCGGGCACCCGACCGTGCGGGCGTTCTTCCAGCGCCTGGTCGATACGCTGTGGCGCGAGGGAACCGGGAGCGCGAATCGGGTCGCCCGCGCGCACGTGCTGGTCGAGCCGCCGTCGCTGGACACCGGTGAGATGACCGACAAAGGCTCGATCAACCAGCGCGCCGTGCTGACCCGGCGTGCCGGCCTGGTCGACGCGCTCTGCGACGGGACCGACCCGCAGGCGCTGATCCCGCGCAAGTCCTGAATCGCCATCGTCCCGAATGAAGCACACCGAGGAGAGAGCATGAACATCGCCGGACAGTCAGTCATCGTGACCGGGGGCGGCTCCGGTCTGGGCGCCGAAACCGCACGCGAAATGAGCCGGCGAGATGCCAAGGTCGCCGTGCTCGATATCAACGGCGACGCCGCAGCAGCCATTGCCGCCGAGATCGGCGGTGTCGCGATGCGCTGCGACATCACCGACACCGCCAGCGTGGAGGCGGCGCTGGCGAAGGTCGCCGAAGCCCACGGCCCGGCGCGCGTGCTGCTGAACGTGGCCGGCATCGGCGGTGCAAAGCGGATCGTCGGAAAGGACGGCCGGGCTGCGCCGCTCGAGGACTTCCGCCGCGTCGTCGAGATCAACCTGATCGGCACCTACAACGTGACCCGGCTGGTCGCCGCGCAGATGGTGATGCAGCCACCGTTGACCGACGGCGAGCGAGGCGTGATCGTCAACACCGCGTCGGTCGCGGCCTTCGACGGGCAGATCGGACAGGAGGCGTATGCAGCGTCGAAAGGCGGCCTCGTCGCGATGACCTTGCCGCTGGCGCGCGACCTGGCCCAGTTCGGCGTGCGCGTCTGCACGGTCGCGCCGGGTCTTTTCCTCACGCCGCTGATGGCCGAGTTGCCGCAGGTGGTGCAGGAGTCGCTCGCCGCCAGCATCCCGTTCCCGAAGCGCCTCGGCAAGCCGGAGGAGTTCGCTCACCTGGCCGCGAGCATCGTCGAGAACATCGCGCTGAACGGCGAGGTGATCCGCCTCGACGGGGCGCTGCGCATGGCCGCCCGCTGACAGGAGTTCGACACCATGAAGACCGATGAGCTGATCGCGATCGACACCCACACGCACCTCGAGGTGTCCTGCCGCAACCCGTTCGACAGCTATGGCGAGGAGTTCGACCGCGCGGCCGACAAGTACTTCCGCTCGAGCCGGCGTCCGACCATGGACGAGACCATCGCGTACTACCGCGAGCGCAGGATCGGCTTCGTCAACTTCACGGTCGATGCCGAATCGCAGACCGGGCGCCGCCGCATCTCCAACGAAGAGATTGCGGAGGCGGCGCAGAAGAACAGCGACATCATGATCGCGTTCGGCAGCATCGATCCGCACAAGGGCAGGATGGGCGCACGCGAGGCGCGCAGGCTGATCGAGGAGTTCGGCGTGCGGGGCTTCAAGTTCCATCCGACCGTGCAGGGCTTCGAGCCGCACGACCGCATGGCCTGGCCGATCTACGAGGTCATCAACGAGCACAAGCTGCCGGCGGTATTCCACAGCGGGCATTCGGGCATCGGATCGGGCATGCGCTGCGGCGGCGGCCTGCGGCTGCAGAACTCGAACCCGATGCTGCTCGAGGACGTGGCGATCGCGTTCCCGGACATCCAGATCATCGTCGCGCATCCGAGCTGGCCGTGGCAGGACGAGGCGCTCTCGCTGGCGATGCACAAGCCGAACATCTGGATCGACCTCTCCGGATGGAGCCCGAAGTATTTCCCGCCGCAACTCGTCCAGTACGCCAACACGCTGCTGAAGGATCGCATCCTGTTCGGCAGCGACTATCCGCTGATCACGCCGGACCGCTGGATCAAGGAGTTCAGCGAAGCCGGCTTCAAGCCGGACGTGCAGCCCGGCATCCTCAAGGGGAATGCAATGCGCCTGCTCGGGCTCGAGCCGGCAGCAGCGTACTGACCGCTTTGAAGCACATGGCCAGGTGCCCGCTTGGCCGCGAAGAGCCGGCGACATGCACGCTCCGCTGCTGTCATTCGCCATCAAGCGAAATCGAACGACGGCTCCTCACGATCGTGCTCGGCGCGAGTCGACCCATCTGAGACATCCGGCCGCCCAAATTGCTCGCCGGGAAGCGGCCGTTCCGAGCCATCACCACTGCACCTGCGCGATCACCGCCGGGCCGAAGTCGATGGTCGGCGCGGCGGCGCCTTGCAGGGTGACCGAGGGTGCCAGCTGGAACCCGACCTGCAAGTGGCCGCCGAAGTCCGGGACGGCATACATCACCTGAACGCCGGTGGCGATCTGGACCATCCTGGTCGGCGCCAGCGACGTCGAATCGCTGCTCGCTTGGCCGCTGAGGGCCGCGCCGATCAAGGCGCTCACCATGGCCTGCAGCTGCACCTTGCCGTTGAAGAACGATTCGACCCAAGCCACCTGGCCACCGCCGCCGCCGTTCAGGAGCGTGCGGGTCTTCGCATCGAAGGTGACGTTGGCCGTCCCGCTGAGCTCGATGCCTCGCTTGCCCTGGGCATGAAGCTGGATCGTGTACTGCAGCTGCGCCTGGTACTGCGGTCCGTCCTGGCTGGTCTTTCCGGTCGCGGCGTCGACATGACAGGTCACGGGCACGAAGTTCCAGGCCAGCTGAAGCCCCGGCGGATTGCCGGGGTCGCCGCCGCGGCCGGGCGGAAGGGGCCGGAGCTGCTTGCCGGATTCGTCACGCATCTCCACGACCGCGGCATCGATCAACGAGCTCATCTCGTCGTCGGTCAAGGCGCGGTTGAGCTGCGGCCTGAGCTCGCGGATGACCGGCCCGTAGTCGGCACATTTCCCGTCGATGACGAGGCCGCTCTCATCGGTGGTGTATTTGTGCGAGCGCAGCCAGGTCTTGACCCGCTCGCCATACAGGCCCTGGCGCGCGGCCGCATCGCGAAGCGGCTTCATGTCGAGGGGATCGAATCCGCCCTTGGCCGGCGGCCAGCTTCCATCGACGACCTTGACCGGCGCATCGGGGCCGGAGGGTGTCGACCCCGGCGGCGTGATCGGCGCGAGCTTGAGCTTGGGCGCCGGCGGACCACCCGTGGTCGGCGCCGGCGAAGCCGGCATGGTCAGCGTGAACTTCGAGGCGTCGACGCCGAGACTGGGGTGGGCCATCCACTTGTCCTGTTCAGAGAGGTTCGGACCAGCCACGAAGCGAGCTCCTGTGTGGGTGCGGGTGCGCTTCAGCCGATCGCCTTGGCCGCGTCGGTCAGGCCCGCGGCCAGCAGCGCCCGGAGGCCCATCTTCACGCCGAAGGGGTTAGCGTCCATGTGGGCGATGAGCGGCTCGCTCTTCACGTAGACGATGTACTCGGTGAGCAGCGCCCTCGCGTTCTTCAGCTCGGCCCTTCTCGCGCCGTCGTCACCGGCCTTACCGGCGTTGGCCATCATATCGGCCAGGCGGCGATCGACGTTGTCGAGCACGCCGTCGAGCTTGGCCGCGCCGTTCTCGATCTCCTGCAGCAGTTCGGGGTGTGCCCCGGCGTAGTGCGCCTTGATGGCCGACTTGAGCGCCTCGATCCGTTCGTCGGCCTGCCGGTGGGTCTGACACCAGCTCGCCGCAGCCTGCTCCAGCCGCTCCGGCTTGGATGGGGCGACGGGTGGGCTACGCGGCAGCGTCGGAAGTTTCAGTAACTGCAACAGGCTCATCGGTAAGTCTCCGGCCGGTCGAAGTGGAAGCCTCGTGCAGACAGAAGTCCGGCGGTGCTCTCCAGGTGCATACGCAAGATGGCGCCGGATCCGGACACGCTGCTGCCCCATTATCGCCGGCCGCTCACTCGAACGCCTGCTCGTCCCACCGGGGAAAGACAGCTGGACCGGAAGCACCACCGCCGGCGCGTCCGGCGATAGGTAGAGAAGATGCGAAAGCACTTTCGACCTCACACGAGATGCCCTGCAGCCGCCCTTCATCAGTACCCGCTTGTGGCCGGGTCTACCAGTTCACCTGCACGCCAGAAAGCTGGCAGCCGACACCTCGTGCTGGCCGACAACCGGTTGAGCGAGGGCGTTGGGCTATGCATCGCTGAGGCCCATCTTGTGTCCCGCAACTCCGTTCAAGCTCAAGGACATCTGGGCACTTCGAGTTCGTCTGCAGATGGAGATCGGTGGACCAGGAATCTTCGCGCCGTTCAGCTTTACTCGGGCACTCCAAGTTGGAGTCGACTGTGAGGGGCACGTCGGTCGATCGAGTCAGGGCTCGGTCGCGCGGAGTTCGTCGTGCAGCCAGTCGACCAACTTGACCACGTCGGGCCGGCGGCTCAGGTGAGGCGCGATCCAGAGAGCAAGCCGGTTCGGGCCGCGCACAAAGCCCAGCGGGGCCACCAGGGTGCCGCTCGTCAGATCGTCACGCACCAGCATGCGCGGCACGTTGGCGAGTCCCAGTCCGCAGCGGGCTCCCTGAATCAGCATGTAGAAGTGGTCGAAAGACTCATCGACGCGCAGTTCCATATCCGTCTGATTGATGCAACGAGCCCAATCCGCCCAGGCGCTTGGCCGCGTGCGAGAAACCATCAGCCGGGCGCGCGCGAGGTCGGCCACCGCCTCGATGCGCTTCTGCCGGAGGTATTCCGGTGAGCACACGGGTCCCACCCATTCGGGCGCGACGTCGACTCGCACCGCATCCTTCGGAGCCTCGATGGATGACAGGCGGATCGCCACGCTGACGTTGTCGCGGGCGAAGTCGACCGGGCCGTGACTCATGTTGAACCGCAGCTCGACCTCCGGATGAGCGTCCTTGAAGCGGTTCAGACGAGGCAGCAGCCAATACATCATGATGGACTCGGAACAAGCCAAGGTCATTGGCCCCGGCTTCAGCTGTTCGACGCTCGACTGAATCAGGCTGAAGGCAGTTGAGAGCCCATCGGCAAGCCGCTGCCCTTCGCCCGTCGGCACTGCGCCTTGTGCGGTGCGCTTTAGCAAGGGCAAGCCCACCGAGTCCTCGAGCGTGCGGATGTGCCGGCTCACGGCGCCGTGCGTCACCGACAACTCTTCCGCCGCAGCGCTGAAGCTGTGCAGGCGCGCCGTCGCCTCGAAGGCGCGCAAGGCATTCAGCGAGACACGAAGGGGCGAGGTCATGCGCGCTCTCCCGGATCAGGGTCAACCCGTACATCGTGTGAAGTTTCATCACAGCGCGCAGAGATCATATCGTTTGCCGTCCTGGGACGGGACTCCTAATCTTGCGGCCAGACCACAGAGAAGCTCACAACCCCATGAACAACACCGCCAGCCGCCCCGAGTTCACCGCGCGTTACTTCGTCGAAAGCTCGGTCGCCTCCGAAAAGATTGCGCAAGTGATCGCCGGCGAGCAATCCAGCGGCACCTTCCTCTCGCTGCCTGGCGAGACCGATGAGCTGAAGGAGCGCTCCCGCGCTCGGGTCGTCAGCATCAAACCGCTCGCGCCCGCGCTTCGCCCGACGCTTCCGAGTGCGTATGTCGATCGGCATCCGCACGGCGGCGTGTTCCACCGTGCGGAGATCGAGATCGCGTTCCCTGTGGCCAACGTCGGCGCCAATCTGTCGAGCCTGCTGGCCACCATCGCAGGCAACCTGTACGAGCTCGGCGAAGTCACCGGCCTGCGTCTGCTCGACCTCGATCTCACTGCCGACTACGCCGCCCAGTTCGCCGGCCCGGCCTTCGGCATCCCCGGCACCCGGCGTCTGGCCGGCGTCCATGACCGGCCACTGATCGGCACCATCATCAAGCCGAGCATCGGACTCACGCCCGCACAGACCGCTGACTTGGTCGACAGTCTCTGCGCGGCCGGGATCGACTTCATCAAGGACGACGAGTTGATGGCCGACCCGCCGTATGCGCCGTTCGACGACCGCCTGCGGGCCGTCATGCCGGTGTTGCAGCGCCATGCCGACCGCCTCGGTCGCATGCCGATGTACGCCATCAACATCTCGGGCTCGGTCGACGAGATGCTGCGCCGCCACGACGCTGTGCTCGCGGCAGGCGGCACCTGCGTGATGGTGAGCGTCAACTGGGTCGGGTTCAGCGGCGTGGAGCACCTCCGCCGCCATGCGCAGCTGCCGATCCACGGCCATCGCAACGGCTGGGGTGCGTTCACCCGCCATGATGGACTCGGCTTCTCGTTCCAGGCCTACCAGAAGCTCTGGCGCCTGGCCGGTGTGGACCACCTGCACGTCAACGGCATTCGCAGCAAGTTCTGGGAACCGGACGAGTCGGTGATCGCCTCGGCCCGCGCCTGCCTGTCGCCCTGGGCGGGGCTGCAGCCTCTCATGCCGGTGTTCTCCTCAGGTCAATGGGCAGGTCTGGCGCCCGATCTGTACGCATCGCTCGGCGCTGTCGACCTGATGCACCTGGCGGGGGGCGGAATCATCGGTCATCCCGACGGTATTGCCGCGGGCATGGCCAGCATGCGCGAAGGCTGGGAAGCAGCGAAGGCCGGCATTCCCTTGGATACCTACGCCGAATCGCACCGGGCGCTGGGGCGTGCGCTGGTTCATTTCAGCAACCTGTAGGGGTCGACATGAAGCTCGCCTTCTACGGTGACGATTTCACCGGGTCCACCGATGCGCTCGAGGTGCTCGCCTTTGCAGGCCTCAACTGCGCGCTGTTCCTCGACGTGCCCGACGCGCAGACGCTGCGCGAACTCGGTCCCTTCGACGCCATTGGCGTGGCGGGCGCGAGCCGGGCGATGTCCCCGGTCGAGATGGATCAGCACCTCCCGCCGGTCTTCACGGCGATGTCAGCTCTGCCTGTACCGCTCGTGCACTACAAGGTCTGCTCGACATTCGACAGCTCGCCGGGCATCGGAAGCATCGGTCGCGTGATGGACCTGTCGCGCGCGGCCTTCGGTGACGCCGCCATTCCCATCGTCGCGGCCACTCCGGCGCTGCGGCGCTACTGCGCCTTCGGCAACCTGTTCGCGCGCTCCGGCACCGACGGTCGCATTCATCGCATTGATCGCCACCCGATCATGAGCGTGCACCCGGTGACCCCGATGCACGAGGCGGACCTGGCGCGCCACCTCGGCGCGCAGACCGCGATGCCCATCGCCGGCTTCACGCTGCCCCAACTCGCGCAGGACCGCGGGGCGATGGAAGCGGAGATGCACCGCGTCATCGACGCCGCGTCGGGCGGCGCGGCGCTGCTGGACGGCACGACGACCGAGCACCTCACAGAGACCGGCCGGCTTCTCGATGGCCTGACCCGTGGCCGCCCGACGCCCTTGTTCTGCGTGGGTGGTTCCGGTCTGGAGTACGCGCTGACGCAGTGGTGGCGCGAGATCGGCGTCATTCCGGCCATTCCGACCACGCACGCC
>Ga0157379_10005851_pt1 | contig 10574 bp, 8 predicted proteins | sample S25metaG_FD_121802 | JGI IMG/M metagenome (GOLD analysis project Ga0157379, IMG submission 121802) | Switchgrass rhizosphere microbial communities from Kellogg Biological Station, Michigan, USA - S2-5 metaG | ecosystem: Host-associated > Plants > Roots > Rhizosphere > Soil | place: USA: Michigan... | reverse complement strand
CGCCTGCCCGCCTCCACGGCGGCACGGGTCTTGGACTTTCCATTTCCCGCCAGTTGGTCGAGTTGATGCACGGAACCATTCGTGCCGAAAGCGAGCCCGGAGCGGGTTCCACATTCGAGTTCGAAGTGCCGCTAACGGTAGGCGAGGCCAAGGACTCGCCGAAGCCACTGGCCGGCATCGAGGTCCACATCGATTGTGCCAAGCCATGGCTGCGCGCGGCGCTGGATTCACAGATCAAAAGTCTGGGTGGTAATGCTCCAACAGCCACTCGTGTAATCGAACTCTCGATCAGTTCGTTGGGTCTGCCCTTGCGATCCGCTCGTCTCGCTGCCAAGGTTCTGCACGCGGACCAGCCGCAAACACGTGAACCTGTCGTGGCCGCTCCAGCCCCAGCGAAGCAGACGTCAGGATTACGCGTCTTGCTCGCCGAAGACAACATAGTCAATCAGAAAATCGCTGTCCGATTGCTCGAGCGCCTCGGCTGCGACGTCACTCTCGTCTCCAATGGACGCGAGGCCGTAGCCGCATCTCTGCGCGGTAAATACGACATCCTCCTGATGGATTGCCAAATGCCGGAAATGGATGGCTACCAGGCCGCAGCCGCCATCCGCGCGACTGAGCGCCCCGGCTCACGCCTTCCGATTCTCGCGTTGACTGCCCACGCACTCGCAGGTGAACGCGAACGCTGCCTCGCCGCCGGCATGGATGATTTCGTCACCAAGCCCATCAGTCTTGACACGCTCCGCGAAGTCGTCGAGCAATACAAAACCAGCACGTTGCGTTAGCCTGAAATAAGGCGCGTGGCCAATCCCTTTCAAATTCTCTCGCAGCCAGTCGTAGTGGACCCGGTGTGTTCGATGAAGGTCGAACCCGGAAGCGCCGCGGCATCCTACAAGCACAACGGCACGAATTACCACTTCTGCAGCCTCGGATGCTTCGCACGCTTTCGCACCGATCCTGATCGCTACTTGCACCCCGAATCCTGGCACGCCGCGCCCGTCGAGGCCACTGAATACGTTTGTCCGATGCACCCCGAGGTGACCAGCACGCATCCGTCGGCGTGCCCGAAGTGCGGTATGGCGTTGGAGCCCGTTAACCCCGGCCTTGCAGATGAGTCCAATCCTGAACTCGACGATATGAATCGGCGTTTTCGCATGAGCTTATGGTTCACCGTGCCGCTGTTCCTCGTTGCAATGTCGGACATGATGCCGGGCATGAGAATGCCCGCATGGATCGGATGGATGGAACTGGCGCTCGCGATCCCCGTAGTTCTGTGGTGCGGCGCGCCCATCTTTGAACGCGCTTGGGCTTCGTTGCTCAATCGCAGTCCAAACATGTTTACGCTGATCGGACTCGGCATCGCCGCTTCATTTCTGTTCAGCGTGATCGCGCTCCTGATTCCATCACTGATGACCGCAGTTCACTCGCTCTATTTCGAAGCAGCTGCAGTGATCACGACTCTCGTTCTACTAGGACAAGTCCTCGAGTTGCGCGCACGCGGCCAGACTGCCAGCGCGATCAAGGCCCTCGTTGGACTCGCTCCTAAGAACGCGCGCCTCGTCGTCGGAGCCAATGAGGGTGAAGTCCCTCTTGAACTGATTCGCTCCGGTGACATCCTCCGCATCCGTCCTGGCGAGGCCGTCCCAGTGGACGGCATCGTAAGAGAAGGGGAGTCCGCAGTCGACGAATCGATGCTTACGGGAGAACCGATTCCGGTTGCCAAAGCACCGGGCGCGGAGCTGACCGGAGGCACAATCAATGGCACCGGATCTCTACTCATGGAAGCGCGCCGCGTGGGCTCCGAAACATTATTGGCCCAAATTGTAAAACTGGTTTCCGAAGCCCAACGTTCGCGCGCGCCAGTGCAGCGAGTCGCGGATCAAGTAGCCGCGTGGTTCGTGCCGGCGGTCGTCCTCGCGGCCATCTCGACTTTTCTCGTCTGGGGATTCCTCGATCACTGGATGCTTGGATTTGTGAACGCCGTGGCAGTCCTCATCATCGCGTGCCCCTGCGCTCTGGGACTCGCGACGCCTATGTCGATCATGGTCGGCATCGGCCGTGGCGCTCAAGCTGGAGTCCTCATCAAAGACGCCGCGACGCTGGAGACGCTGCATGACGTGAACGTCCTTGTCATCGACAAAACAGGCACGCTTACTGAAGGAAGGCCTCGGGTAACGCAGCTCGAAGCATCGCTCGATGCACTTCGCCTCGCCGCCAGCGTCGAGCAAGCCAGCGAGCATCCTCTCGCTGCCGCGGTCGTCGCAGCGGCAACAGAGCGTGGACTCACACTCGCTCAACCCCAGGACGTTCGCGCCGTTGCAGGACAAGGACTCCACGGAACGGTCGAAGGCCGCGTAATCACGATCGGCAACGAAGCGCTCACAGGAACCACAGCATCGGCCGCCGCGGCAACAGCCAGAGCAACCGGCGCTACGATCTCGTTCATAGGAATCGACGGCGTGCCAGCCGGATGGTTCGCAATATCCGACCCCATCAAGACCTCAGCCAAAGGCGCACTCGAAAACCTGGAAAAGCAAGGCATTGAAGTCGTCCTGCTCTCCGGCGACCATAAGGCTTCGGTCGAAGCCGTCGCCCGCCAACTCGGACTCTCTCAAGTCATCGCCGGAGCCACTCCGTAACATAAAGCCGAAGTCATCCGCGAGTTCCAAAAGAAAGGCAAGAAAGTCGCGATGGCCGGCGACGGCATCAATGACGCTCCCGCGCTCGCAGTCGCCGACGCAGGCATCGCAATGGGAACAGGCACGGGCGCCGCAATCGAAAGCGCCGGTGTTACGCTCCTCAACGGCGACTTGAAAGGCATCGAACGTGCCATCCGCCTCAGCCGCGAGACGATGAAGAACATCCGTCAAAATCTGTTCTTCGCATTCGTCTACAACTTCGCGGGAGTGCCGCTCGCAGCAGGCGTTCTCTATCCTGTCTTCGGTTGGCCGTTGAGTCCGATGATCGCCGCCGCCGCTATGATGTTCAGTTCGGTTTCGGTGATTGCGAATTCGCTGCGCCTGCGGAAATTGGACTTATGACTTCTTCAATCGGCTCGCCCGGACCCTTCCACTCTTTGTTCCCAATTAGCTTCATCAGCGTCGGCACGAAATTCAACGAGTCGTAAGGCTCAGTAACCGTAACGGCCCGGCCGACTCCGGTCTTCGCACCACCCCAGAATCCGAGAACCGAGTGCGTGGAGATCCGGAAGAACGCGCCATGATTCCCGCCCGGATTCACGCTGCGCACGTTGAAGTTCCAATGATCGTTCGCCATCAGCATCATGTCGGATTGCACCAGCTCGCGCTGCTTTCCCGTGACTTTCGAATATTGCTCCGTGATCCCGATGATGCCGTTCGAGTACTTCGTGCGATGCACCGCGCGCATCCATTCGCGTTCGGTGTGCCACTCACTCAACCATTCGCGGCGCTGTGCTCCAGCAGGCAGTACCAAATCCGGATCTTCAAAAATCCGCAGCGGAAGGCCATCTTTCCATCCACTCACCGCTTCATAGCGGATCTGCCCGTCCTCACGCGTATGAACGCGCGCAATATGATCAGGCGAAGCATACAGAAAAATTGCGTGCTCCTCGGGCTGGTTCACCGCAATGAAGTCGATCGGCTTGGGGCCTACTTGCGGTTGCACGTTGTTCTTCACCGATTGGCTGGTCAGCAATTTGAGGTAGTTCACGGTCTTGATGCCGTCGGAGTTGATCGCCACCGCGTAGTCCATCAAGTCCTCGAGCGTATTGGGCTCGCCCATGGCATTCGGCGCAATCAACTCGTTAATCTTGAAGTGCCCGGCTGCCAAGTCCTCGCGCTTCACGGCAAGCAAGCGTTCGAGCGTCTTCGCGTAAGCCTCATACTCACGCGTCTGGTTATTCCAAAAGACGAGCCGAGCATTATTGCGCATCTGCTCGATGAGTACGCCTTCCTCCAGCTCCTGTTTCGTATACTTCCAAATCACGCGAATCTTTTCTTTGGAATGCGCGTCGCGCTTCGCCTCTAACGCAGCGATCTCCGCGCGCAACTCGCGCAGCGCTTTCGCCCACCGGACGCGCTGGCCGTCGATGATTTCCATCGCTTGATTCGCATACTGGCGCGCCTGCTTCTTGTTGGAACCGATCGCTTCCATCAGCATGTGGACTTGATTGAGTTGGTTGTTCCGCAGGTGCACGCACGCGCGCTCATTCCCATCCAAATCGAGTAGCGCCGTCGGATACTGCGATGATTGCCCCTGCAAATAGAAGGAGTCCGAACTCGGCGTCACCACCTTGAACACGAACGGATCCAGCCCGCGGAGTTTGAACTCCTGCATGACGAAGCGATTGGTGATCGTGTGATGCCCGCCGCCGGCGGCGCTGGTAAAGAATCTCACCAGATCGTACGCCTGGCTGTACACGCCTTCAGTCGTGTTCATGCCATGATCGGACACCGCGACCATTACCGTCTCATCGGCCAGCGGACTCTCCTGGATCGCTGACCACACACGTCCCAGCGAGCGGTCAATTCTGTCATAGGCGCGCTGCAGCGTGAACTTGTCCATCGTCAAGTGCGACTGGTGATCGAACTCGCCCGTGAACAAATCCAGGTATTGGAACTTCGGATCTTTCAACCTGACGATGACGTTGCGCTCCATCTCCTGGTACACGCTTTCCGTCATGTTGAATCCCGCCTGCCACTCATCGAAGATGGCGCGCGCCTTCGCCGGTTGGAATTTGTTGGTCAATGCGTCCTGTAGCATCTTGATACGGGCGCCGCGTTCAAACAGTTGAGAGTTGACGTAAGTCGACGTGTACGGATAGTAGTCGTAGAACAGCTTCACTCCCGCTTCGTCGAGGACTTCCACTCCTGCCTCGTCCGCCGCATTCCCGCGCGAATAGTTGGTTAGGAACGCGAAGAAGTTCATGTAGTCATAAACCTTCATCGTGTAGCGGTCGTACTCCGCGTTCCCGTGAATTTGCAAATGTTGGCCAGTGTCGAGCAATGACCACGAGGGCACGGACAGGCTGATGCCGCGCGTGTAGAAATTGGTGAGCCGCGCTCCGCGTTGCGCGAAGATGTGGTCGAACCAGGGCGCGCGGGACTTGCCTGTTACAGGATCCTTATCCGCCAGCGCTTGCTCGACGTACCAGCCAGGAAGGCCGTCCATCTTTACGATGACCAGCCGTTTGACCTCTCCATGGGCGATCGCAAGAAATAATGCCAGCGCCGCGCTGAAGGCTCTAATGATCGATCGCACCGGGCGCCACTCCTACCGACGATCCGCGCCACGCTGCGGCGACAGAGGCTTTCGCCGCCTGATCTTCGATCCGGTCCAGTACGCGATTCACTAAACCGACGACCTCCGCATCCTCCGGTCTGAGCCGCGCCAATTCCGAAACTGCGGTGTGCACTTCAGCCGCGTTCCAGGAAACTTCGAGATGAGGCTCCCCGGAATCGAGCAGTTGCGCCAGGAACTTCATGTGCGTTGCCACTTTGCGCCGCGCGTCGAGCTCCGCATAAGATGCCGGAACGTCGGCGGCCCGCTTCCGATACACGCCCAGGGTTGCGATTCGCGCCGTGGTCGCCCAAACCCGCTGTTCTTCACTTCGGCGTAAGAGCGCAAGCTCTTCCCTACGATCCTTGTTGAGTTTTACAGCAGCCTTGGGAGACTCCGCCCACTTCACCAGCGCCTCGTGTTGGATCTTTGCAATCTCGACCTCACGGTCCACCGATTCCTCAAATGGATTCATCGCCAACCAATTCGCGCGCTTCGTCAACTCCTTCCGCAACGCTGGATCGAGCGACGTGTCGATGGCCAGCCGGTATCGCAGTTCCGCGTACGAGCGCACGCGCCATGAACGATTGTTGGCCGCGCCCCAGCGGCTCGAAACAAATTCCCATCCAAATGTTGCAGCGTATAAGCCGATGTTCGCCGTGCTGGTCACACCCAACACGCCGACGGTCGCATCGGTAACGGCTCGACGGAACATCTCCCGCCTCGTCGGCGCGAAGGAGTCGCGCATGTCCGCGACCAGGTGCGGCACCTTTGGATGATCCAGGCTGTACACCGCCAGCGGAATCATTTCCGTCTCATGGCCATCCCACTCGCGAGTCTCCGTGAAGCCCTTCCAGTTCAGCAGCTTTGAATCTCCCCAAGGACTCGAGATCTTGAGAAACTTACCATGGAATCGCTTCAAAGCCACGTTCGACTTCAAGTCGGATTTCGCAACCCACAGAACAGCGTGTGACGGAGGTCCGCCCGCCAATCGCAACGGTTCAAACGCGAACCCGTTCAACTCTGCCGATTGGCGCAGCAGATCCCAGTTGTGGCCGCGCATCTCTTCGATCTTAGTGACGTCGCTCGCATACACGCGAGGCAATCCACTCTCCTGCACCCATCCGCCCAACGTCTTAGTCGAAAGCAACAGTCGAGCACGCAGTTGTTGCAAATCGCGAGCGTCGATCAACGAGGTGGAAGCGTTGCGCGATTGATCCAAATCGGACAGCGCGGTCATTGCTTCCGTAACACGAGTCTGGCGTCGGTATTCCTCGTTCAAATGATAACTGCGTGTCGAGGTTCGCACGACCGCGCCCATGGGATCGAATGCCTGCGTCTGCAGGAGGGTCTTGGCCAGCGATGCAACGGAACGGTCGCCTGGCTTCGAGAGGTCGAGTACGGGGTTCGGCTTGCGCGTCGCCGGGGGCAAGTGCGAAGGCATCCTGGTATACAGGAACGGCAACGCGGCAAGAGCGTGTTTGTACCAGGGCGCCCGGCGATCCGTCAGGATCCACACATAGCGCAAGCGGTCGTTCGCCGGGTCCGAATCGCCCATCGTGTCGCGCAAAACGGACACTACGGGGATCTCGGAATGATTTGGAATTTGGCGGTAAAGGGTCAACAATTCTCCGCCGCCGTTGACCGTCACCCGATCCACGCGAATAGAGGCTGTTGATCCCGTGTCCGTTACGCCCGAGGAAACCAGGATCGCAAGGAGAACTCCCATCCCACCCATCTTCCTGATTGTAACCTGAAGATCACAAGATTAAAAAATGTGTGGACAATAGTCGTGATAACGAATAGCCTAGGAGTGTGCCAGGACGCTTACTCGCCGAGTTGAAGCAAACCAAGCCGTTTACCACGCTCGAGACCGAGGCTATTCTCAATCTGCAAAAAACGATGGACGTAATCGGGCGCGAGCTCGAAGGGATTCTGAAGCCTCACAACATTTCGGGGACACAATACAACGTGCTCCGCATTCTACGCGGTGCGGGACCGGATGGATTGAAATGTAGCGAGATTGGCGAGCGCCTGGTCACGCACGATCCGGACATTACGAGACTACTCGACAGGATCGAAAAGCGTGGATTAATCACTCGCGCCCGCGAAAAACAGGACCGCCGCGTCGTGCGGACTCGCATCGCCGCGCCCGGCCTGGAATTGCTCGAGCGCATGGACAAACCCGTTGAGGACGGCTCGCGCCGGGTGCTGGGACACCTCGGCAATACGCGCCTTACTCAACTCATCGAGCTGCTGGAAGCGGCTCGCGATTTTCAAGAGGAACACACATGAAGAAAACAACTGTTAGCGCATTCGTACTCACCGCCGGCCTCTTGTCGGCTGCCAATTATTCGATTGACTCGGCGCACTCGGCCGCTCAATTCAAAGTCCGGCACTTGATGGTGTCCAACGTTCGCGGCGATTTTTCGAAGCTCGCCGGAGTGCTCGAATTCGATCCGAACAATCTCGCGAAATCAAGAGTGGAAGCGACGATCGACGTCTCGACCGTGACGACGCGCGAGCCGGATCGTGACAAGCACCTCAAGAGTCCGGACTTCTTCGACGCCGCGAAGTTCCCTCAAATGACCTTCAAGTCCAAAAAATTCACCTCCGCCGGGGCGAACAGCTACCACGTTCTCGGCGATCTGACCATCCGCGGAGTGACCAAGGAAGTGACCTTCAACGTCGACAGCGTCACGCCTGAGACCAAGGGCATGATGGGCGAGACACGCATCAGCGCGCAGGTCAGCGGCAAGGTCAACCGCAAGGACTTCGGCGTAAGCTGGAACAAAACGCTCGACTCCGGCGGCCTGGCCGTGGGCGACGACGTCGAGATCACAATGGACATCGAAGCGATTAAGAAGTAACGCTCGTATAATAAACTGTGCAGCTTGCCGCGCGGCAGTTGCATCGAAAAGGCACATTGCAAGAAACACTCGAATTACTGGCACGGCACGGCTACTGGGTCTTGTTCCTCAACGTTTTTCTCGAACAGTTGGGCGTTCCAGTGCCCTCCGTGCCGGTCTTGCTTGGAATGGGTGCTCTTGCGGGAATGCATCGGTTTTCCTTTTGGCAAGGCCTCGTGCTCGCGCTGATCGCCTGCCTGATCAGCGACACCGTCTGGTACTTCCTTGGCCGCGTGAAAGGCTACTCAGTCCTCAAGACTCTCTGCCGCATCTCGCTCGAGCCCGAGTCTTGCGTCAGCCTCACTCGCGGATGGTTTGAGCGCCTCGGCGGCGGGGCGTTATTATTGGCGAAATTCGTGCCCGGCATCAGCACGGCCGCCCAGCCGATGGCGGGAGTCAACGGGATGAGTCTGTCGCGCTTTCTGCTCCTCGACGGGGCTGGCTCGGCGCTGTGGGCAGGAACTTTTCTTGGCTTAGGCTTCATGTTCCACGGCGAGGCACAGAAAATCTGGGACGCTCTCACGCGTCTCGGCTGGTGGTTCGGCGTTCTCGTCGCCGCTGCTTTGACTCTGTATCTGGCCGTGAAGTATTGGCAGAGGACCATCTACCTGCGAGCCTTGCGAGGCAATCGCATTAATCCGGCAGACCTGCGACAACGTCTTGGGTCGGAGGAACCACCGATCGTCCTGGACGTTCGCGGAGCCCGTGAAGTCAAATTAGTCGGCCATACCCTTCCATCGGCTCGATGGGTGGATCCGACGCGTCTTAGGCTCAAAGAATTGGATATCGGCGAGGTTCCGGAGGGCAGGGATATCGTCCTGTTCTGTTCCTGCCCGAATGAGCGCACCAGCGCTCGAACGGCCCTTCTGCTCGAGCGGAACGGACTCACTCATCTGCGTATGTTGCAAGGCGGATACGACGGTTGGATTGAAGCAGGCTATGATGTCGAGCCCATCGTAGTCGACAGTCCGGTGTAAAGTACTGGTAAACTCCGTTGCATGAAGGTCTCGATCAAAACACCTACTCTCGACCTGGAAATCGACGACGTAAAGAAACTGGAGGATGTCCTGGATTTCGTCGCCGCGATGAAGAAGCTTGAGGCGGAAGCAGCGAAGCCAAATAGCAAGAAGCGGCCGCCGAAGAAAAAGTAGTCTTGCTTTTGGAGAGGCGAACAGATTAGCCACCGGTTCTGTTTGGAAGCAGCTCCGTTACAGTCCGGCAGTGGTTTTCGCCATCCCCGTTGAGGTACAATCGGGCTGTACGAATGGTCTGTCACGAGAGGCGACTCCTTAGTAGGCTAGGAGCGAGAATCGGTGCGGCTGATCCGTAAGTTGATGATAGGAAGCGCGGGAGTAACTCAATGGTAGAGTCACAGCCTTCCAAGCTGTTGGTTGCGAGTTCGATTCTCGTCTCCCGCTCCAATTTTCCAATCACTTACAGATTCACCTTTCAGGCGTTTACTCCGATTTACTCCATTAGGAACTCAAAGCGCCCTCTCGTGTGATTTCCGCTTCGAGTTTCTTTACTGCATCTGCTTTCTGAGCCAAATCACTGATCGCGTAAACGCTCAGACTGACTCCGAGGCCATGTCCTCGTTGATCGGCAGACACTTTGTCGTCCACGTTCGCCTTTCGGGACAGGCTCGCGTTCGTGCGCCTCAGTACCTGGAAGTTGACCCATTCAAGACCAACTGCTCGGAACCGAGGACGGACCCTCTTCTTCCACATGTTGTCGGCTCGCATCGGCGTTCCAGCCTCAGATGGAAACAGAAAGGCCTCGCCGTCCAGACTCGGCAACAGCGTCTTCCATGTTTCAAGTTCGCTCATGGTTCCTGGACTGAGTGCCACGACGCGAGAGGTACGTTTCCCCTTTCTGCCCTTCGGCGTATCAAGTTTCCCTGCATAGACACGTTGGTCGACTAGGACGGAGTTGCCCTGCACCTTCCCGATCCGAACGGCCAAAATCTCGCCCGGGCGCATCCCTTCGAAAACCGCCATCCGAAAAACGAGCCTTTCCCGAATGTCCAAGAGCCGGAGCGCCTCCCGGACTTGCTCTTCTGTCATCACTCGCTTCTCACCACTTGGCTTGCACGCCGGTGTAACGAGCGCCTCCGCCGGATTGACCTTGGCGAATCCGTCGGCCACAGCGAGCCGAAAGATTACGTTCAAGTGCCAACGAAGATGCGCGACGACGCTCTCGGTTAAGTCCTTGGATTTCGATTCCAAGAAGACCTGCATCATCGGCCTCGTGATCGCGGATAGAGATTTCTCTCCAAACTCAGCCACAAGGTACCGCCTGATGTCGGCCTCGGAGGTCATTCGTGTCGACTCTTTCCAGCGTTGCCGAAAAAGCGGCAAGCACACCTTTTCGACGTATTCTCCGAACGTGCCGCAGATAGTCGGAGTG
>Ga0157379_10005849_pt1 | contig 10576 bp, 13 predicted proteins | sample S25metaG_FD_121802 | JGI IMG/M metagenome (GOLD analysis project Ga0157379, IMG submission 121802) | Switchgrass rhizosphere microbial communities from Kellogg Biological Station, Michigan, USA - S2-5 metaG | ecosystem: Host-associated > Plants > Roots > Rhizosphere > Soil | place: USA... | reverse complement strand
GGAAGCCTGTTCGGGCTGCAGGAGAGCAATCCGGTGGATACCGGCGTGGCCTACAAGGGACCCTCGAAGAATTACGGCACCGGCAACGATCCGATGGTCGGAGAGAAAATCGGCGGTGTGAACGTCTTTGGGGGCGGCCTGGCGCTTTATGACGCGTCCGGCAAGGTCGTCGGTGCGGTGGGCGTCAGTGGCGATACCTCATGCGCCGATCACATGATCGGATGGCGCGTGCGCAACAATCTGGGTCTGGATCATCTTTCCGGCAAAGGGGTCGGCGCCGCCGGTCATCCGGACAACATCATCTACGACATTGCCGCGGGCGTCAGTGCCAGCGGCTTTGGCCATCCGAAATGCATCAATACCGGCGACGAGACCGCGCTTCCTGCCGTGCAATGATCTGCTTCAGGGCAGACTCGATCATCGGGTCTGCCCTCTTTTCGGGCCTGGCTGACGTCGTTGCCATAAACACAAAGACGAAAAGCGGCGCGAACGCCGCTTTCCGCCTGCCACTCTCGCAGCTTCCCGCTGCGCCCGATGCTCAACGTGACATCATCAAAGCGACTTTTCGAACTCGCTGATCTGTTTCTTCGCTTCGTCCCTGGCGATTCCATAGCGTTCCTGCAAGCGCCCGGCGAGATATTCGCTGCTGCCGTCTGCGCGCTGCAGATCGTTATCGGTGAGCTTGCCCCATTTTTCCTTGAGTTTTCCGGCAAGCTGTTTCCATTGACCCTTGATTCTGTCCTCGTTCATGACTGCTCCAGGTTGGTCCAACAAATGTAGATGGGCTTCGTGCTCAATCGCGCGAAGTCAGGGCTGTGGAATCGACGTCGCGCACACCCTTGACCGCCTTGGCAACGGCTATCGATTTTTGCAGCTGAGCCTTGCTGTTGACGGTGCCCGACAGGGTGACCAGTCCGTTTTTCGTCGTAACGCTGATGTCGCCCGATTTGATTCCTTCGGTCGTGGCCAGTTCGCTCTTTACCTTGGTCGTGATCCATGTATCTGTAACCGGCTGTTGCGACGACTTCGCACTCGTATCCGTGTTATCGGCGTATGCAGTTGCAATACCGCCGCAAGCCAGTGCGAGTCCGAATGCGATTGCGCTAAGTTGACGTTTCATAGGCAACACCTCGTTGGTTGGAGACGCATCCAAAGCAGAACAACTTGCGTGCCAGCCGCGGTGGATAACAGATTCAATCAGTTACAGGCATTTCGGCTTTTGCGCTCCGCGCAAATTGCCCGCCGCTGGCATTGGCAAGTGCAATTTGCAGGTAAAGACAGCGGCCGTATTCAGCCGCTGCCCAGTTTCCGCAAAGGGACACGCGCAGGTTCGCCCTTCTTGCCGAGTTCCTCGAGCAGCGAACTCAAGTCTTCCGCGTGCTCTTCCTCGGATGCGAGAATGCCTTCCATCATGTGCCTCGTGGTCGGGTCATCATTGCCGAGGTACTGGATTATTCCGCGATAGGTATCGATCGCTATCCGCTCGGCCACGAGGTCCTCTTCGATCATCTCGACGAGTTCCTTGCCCTCGACGTATTCGGAATGACTGCGCGATGCCAGGCCTTCGGGCGAAAGGTCCGGGGCGCCGCCGAGTTGCACGATGCGCCTGGCGATCTTGTCCGCGTGCGATTGTTCTTCCACGGCGTGCTCGAGGAACTCCGCTGCGATGCTCTTGGCATGTATGCCGGATGCCATGAAGTAGTGGCGCTTGTAACGCAGCACGCAGACGATCTCCGTGGCGAGCGCAGCGTTGAGCAGTTCGAGCACGGTTTTCCGATCGGCCTTGTAGCCGTCGGTCACTGCGCCTTGTTCGATGTTCTTGCGGGCACGCCTGCGAATATCCTCGATGTCGTTCAAGAATTCCTTGGGAGCCGGCATGGGGGTTGCCTCCTGGGTAGCGAGAACGGGGACACACCGCGCGCATGTCGCGCGACGACCTGGGGCAGGGCGTGGCAAGCCTTGTGCCACATGGGTACGAACCAAGCGTTGGTGCGGCGCACTGGCAGTCCAGGCGCCGTCTGCGTCGATTCAAGCGCGCCAAGCGATGCAAATCACACTGTCGCATCGGCTCGCCGTGCAAAACGCGACACGTCCGGCATCAGCGAACCGCGCAATCAACCGAATGATGCACGCCGTCCGACGCGGCCATCCCGAGTGGATCGTGCACAAGATCTCTTGCTTGATTTGTGTGCGTTTCAGCTGACCGGACGCGTCGGCATCTCGAAGACGAAGACCGATCCGCCGCCCGGGCGCGGCTCGTAGGCAAGGCTGCCGTGCATCGCTTCGGCGAGTTGCTTGGCAATCGACAAGCCGAGGCCCGTAGACGATTCGCCGCAAGTCGGCCGCGCGCTCAGGCGCACATAACGCTGGAACAATTGCTTGCGATCGGCCTCGTTGATGCCGGGGCCGCGATCGAGCACGCGTATCCGTGCCGTCCCTGGATTGCCCGGCTCCATGACGACGCGGACCCCGCTGCCCGGCGGCGCAAACTTGATCGCATTGCTCAGCAGGTTTTCGACCACGTGCTCGACTGCCAGCGGATCTCCGAAAGCCTCGAGCGGTTCGGCAGGCGCAAACTCGACCCGGATCCTCTTTTCGCTTCCGTAGTGGTTGTAGATTTGCACGACCGACGCCAGCAGGTCGCGCAGGGCAAACGGTTTGAAAGCATCCAGCGAGACCGTGCTGGCGGCGGCATTGCGATTGAGGAAGTCGTCGATGAATGCCAGCGTGCGGTCGGTCGAGTCGACCAGAGACGCGAGCAGATCCTGCAGGCGCTCTTCGCGCAAGGCCGGTTCCTCGGCGAGCATCTGCACGCTGAAACGAATCGATGCGAGCGGGCTTTTCAAATCGTGCGCGACCATCGCCGTCAACGTGTCGCAGTCGCGCACCTTGAGGACCAGGCGGTCGCGCGAAAACTTCAATTCGAGGTGCGTTCGCACGCGCTGCAGCAACTCCGCGGCAACGATCGGTTTGCTGAGAAAATCCACTGCGCCCGCCTCGAAGCAGCGCACGAGATCTTCTTCGTCGGCGGTGCCCGTGACGAAGATGACCGGAACAGCCGCTAGTTCGGGAATCTCGCGGAAGCGCCGGCACAACGCGACGCCGTCCATGTCAGGCATCTTCAAATCGAAGATTGCCTGATCGGGCCTGCGGACCACGCTTCTCGCCAGCGCCTCTTCGCCGCTCAGTGCGGGAAGTACATCGTAGCCACGCTCGGTCAGAAGCGCACTGATGAGTTTTACGTTGATCGACTCGTCGTCGACGACCATCACCAAAGGTGCGCGACGTTCTTTCCCGGATGGAACCGGTGTGTTTCGGCTGGCCATGCTCAGTTGTCTTTTCCTGTCAGGTGCGCGGCGGCGGGTGGAGGAAACTCACCGGGTTTCGCGGCGCGCGCCGACCCGGCCTTGCCGATTCTGTCGTCGCGCACTGCAGGCTGTCGGCTTTTGCGGGCCGCTGTCCGGCGCCAAGAATGGCGGCTGAGAGCCGGGCTTTGGTGAACGATCAGTAAACACCGGATGGCGCGGGAAGCGGATTCGTATCCGTTCGTTCGCGCCATGCGGCAATTCAGCCACCGTGGTTTTCGGTGTTTGACGCGGTGCGCCTGGCCTGCTCGTAGGCGGCTTTCGCTTCGGCCAGTTCGCGCTCGTAGGCGGCCTTGGCGCGGCTCTGGCACGCGTCCCGCGCATCGCCCTTGTATTGATCGCATTGTTCGCGCGCGACCTTCAGGGCGCCTTCCGCCTTGGTCTTGGCGACATCGTAATTCGCATCCGCCGTGTCGCGCACGTAGTCGGCCCGGGCCTTGGCCACGTCCTTGTTCGCGTCGTTCGCGGCGGCGGCAACCTCAGCCTGCTTGTCGGCGACCTTCGCGCGCGCTTCCTCCTGCGATTTTCGCAGGTCACGCGCGGCGCTGGCCACTTCCCTGGCCTGTTTGTCCTTGGCTTGCTGAAGCTTGTCGGCAGCCGCTGCATCTGCCGCGGCGGTGTCCTGGCGGGCGCGGTCATTCGATTGCTGGTTGCATCCGGCAACGGTGCAGACCAGAAGCAGCGGCAACAGCATCGATGCAGTTCGATTGTTGAAGGTCATGGTCAATTCTCGCTCGTTGAAATAAGGGTTCTTGTCTCGAGTTGAAGAAAAGTGATCCGCTACGCCGCCAGGGCAACTTTCAGGTTGCGCATTTCATCGTGGCAAAGGCGCACCTTCGGCAGATAGCGCGTGATGATCGCGCGCAACTCGGTATCGTCGGCCTCGGCAGCGGCCTGCACGAAGGCGCCGAGCAGACGGTCCTCGGCCGCTTCGAGCTGGGCGACGAACGTTGTGTCGGTGTGAGCCGACAGTTTCGCGCGCACCTCGGTGTAGAGTTTCTGGAACCCTCCGACGAGCGTTCCCTGAGCGGAAGGCTCGATGCCACGCGCGCGCACGTGTTCGGAAAGCGCGCTGATCATCTTCGCCTTGACGTCGATGAGCGCGCGAAAAACGGCCTTCAAATGCGGGTTCGTGACGCGCGTGACAGCATCGGTATAAAACGTCTGGCCATCCCGCGTAATTTCGATCAGCTCGTTCAAGGCGACGGCTGGATTCGTCATGGCGGTTCTCCTTAAGTGTCAGGGGCCAGCCCCGCCAGAGGCTGCCCATTGACTACCGTCAAGTTCCATACCATGCCGATCGATGTCGATAAAATTCAGTAAAACCAAGGTGCTACAGCGGTGTTCCGGCTGCCTGCAGGCTCGCACAATGCACGGGAACCCCAAACCCGGCGGGCGCACTGCACTGCCGAGCGAGCGGACCCATCGGTTTCAAGTGCATTCACAAAAACAGCATCCCCTGCAGTTAGAGTGCACGCAGAAAATCAAGGAGCTTGAACACTGATGCAAATCGGAGATAGCGAGCGCGGGAACATTCTGCTGGTGGATGACGACAAATCCATCCTGCGCAGTTTTCGCTATTGTCTCGAAGACGCGGGATTCGCGGTCGCCACGGCCCAGACCGGCGAGCAGGCGCGCGTGCGCGCGAACGCGGCGGTCTTCGATTCCTGTTTTCTCGACCTGAATCTCGGCGAGGAGTCCGGCTTGGACTTGCTGCCGCAGCTGCGCGAGATCGCACCGTGGATGCGGGTCGTGATGGCCACCGCCCAGTCGGACGTAAGCAGTGCGGTCAAGGCGATCCAGGCCGGTGCCGTGGACTATCTGGTCAAGCCGTGCTCGCCGGAGCAGCTGCGTTTGTCTGCCCAGAAGCAGGTACACACGCGGCATCTCGAGCTGCGCCTCGAACAACTCGAAGCCGACGTCGGCCTGACGGTCCGGGCCGAGATGAAGAGCGCCAATCCGGCGATGAGCGCGGTCGTGCAGATGGCGCGGCAAGTTGCAACGACCGATGCCAACGTGCTCGTTCTGGGCGAATCGGGTACCGGCAAGGGCATGCTCGCGCGCGCGATCCACCAGTGGAGTGCGAGGTCGAAAGCCGGCTTCGTCACAATCAGCTGCCCGTCACTGTCGCCGGAACTGCTCGAAAGCGAGTTGTTCGGCCACCAGAAGGGTGCCTTCACCGGAGCGACCGAGAGCACCGAGGGGCGGGTCAGCCAAGCCAACGGCGGCACGCTGTTCCTCGATGAAATCGGCGATTTCCCGCTGCCGTTGCAACCCAAGCTGCTGCGCTTCATCCAGGACAAGGAATACGAGCGTGTCGGCGACCCGAAGTCGCGGACCGCCGATGTCCGCATCATCGCCGCGATGAACCGCAACCTGGAAGAAATGGTCAAGCAGAAGGCGTTTCGCGAAGATCTTTACTATCGCCTCAACGTGATCAGCCTGGTGGTGCCGCCTCTGCGCGAGCGCGCCGAGGACATCGGTGCGCTGGCTGAAACCTTCCTTGCGCGCTACGTGAAAGCGTATCGGCGGCCGGTCTCCCGGTTCACCGATGATGCGATGAAACTGCTGAAAGGTTATGCCTGGCCCGGCAATGTGCGCGAGTTGCAGAACGTCGTGGAGCGCGCATCGATCATCTGCGACGGTCCGGAAGTGCAAGTCGCCCATCTGGGCATCGGCGACACGAATGCCGAGCGCGCAACGCGGCCGCGCGCCGGCGACCATCTGAGCATTGCCGACCTGGAACGCGAACATATCACCGCCGTGATCGCCAACGCCGACTCGCTGGACGAAGCCGCGCGCCTGCTCGGAATCGACGTCTCGACGCTGTATCGCAAGCGCAAACAGTACGGTATCTAGCAGCGGCAGGGCAGGCGTCTGGACGTCCAGGCGTCCAACTCGACTCGCCGGGCGTCTACTTGCTGGCCAGCTGTTTTGCCGAGTCTTCGTGGTTCTTGACCGCGGTCAGCGTGTCTGCAGCGAACCGGGCGATATCCGCATCGTTCGAATTGCCGGCTATCCTCTCCAGAAGGCTGTCGATATTCGCCTGGTCGACAGCTACCGCGTCGAGATATGCACGCTCCGCTGCTTCCGGGGAATCGGCGCTGCGAAGCCGGGCGATGACCTCGCCGTGCGCTGCGTCGACCCGCGGCGCAACCGCGTACTTCTTGTCGCGGCAAAGCCCGAGCAAGGCCTGATAGTTTTCGCTGTGGTCCGAAGCGATCGTTTGCGCAAAATCCCGGACCTGCGGTGTCAGCGCTTGCGCCGCGACGATCCGGCTGAGTTCGATCTCCGCAGTGTCGCTCGCGGCCATCGTGTCGAGAAAGACCTTGTCCGCATCGCTGATTTCCGCGCGGGCGTTACCTAGTCCCAGGCCAAGGCCGATGGCGAAGATGATCGCCACCGGCCGCACCTTTGACGAAAAGGTTCCGGAAAACGCAAGGCCCATGCCTAGAACCTTCGCAAGCCGCCGGCAACGAGCGAAGCGACGAAGAGAACCAGAAAGACGACGAACAGGATCTTGGCAACACCGGCTGCCGCTCCGGCGATTCCGCCGAAGCCCAGCGCAGCTGCGATCAATGCGACAACCAGAAAGACCAGTGCGTAGTGCAGCATGACGTATCTCCGTAGTGTGATGAGCGGTGGCGCATAACGTGGTGCTGCGCCTCCCGAACAAGAAATATCAATAGGCATGCCATCGACAAGCAAGCGCTAAACAATGGATTGATATGGGAATATTTGGACAGAGTCGCCTTCGGCTCGCGGCAAACTGCACGATGCACATTGAGCGCTTGGCATCGTGCACGACCTAGCAAAGGCTGGCGCAGGGGAGGGTCGCACGAGTGTGATGTGACGGCTGGCCGGAGCCGGCGAGCGAATGCAGATGCCGCGTCGAAGAACTGCCGAGGAGGTAAGAATCCGCTGATGCCTCTGCGCGTGTCGCGCGCGCGGCCTTCAGTGTTCGGAGTCGCGGGATTCGCTGTGCCGTTCGCGGCGCGACAGGGAGCGCTCGTGGCGCTCACGCACTTCGTGCTCGCGCCGGATTGCGCGCAGCGTTTCAAAGTCGTCTTCGCTGAGGTCGCGCCAACCCTGCAGCGCCTGGTGCCGAATCTCGTGCCAGGATTGCTCGCCGTGATACCTGCTCATGAAATCTCTCCTGTGAACGGTCGCGGGCTACGCTGCCATGCGTGTTCGCAGCCGGGACATCGCCTGCTGGCAGATCGAAAGCTCCGAGTAATACGATTTCAGAAGGTGCCTGAGCGCCGGTACCCGTGTTCCTTCGAACGCACGCTCGGTCAGCTTGAGCAACTGGTCTTCGCCGAACGTCAATGCGTGCGCAACCGATGCAGGCGCCCGGACATTGAAATGCCCGCGAACATCTCCGTAGAGTTTTTCCACCGCAGCGACGATCGCGCAGGGACGCTGGCCGGCAGGCGCGAGCGGCGTCCAGGTTGCCAGACTCTCGATGAGCCGTTTCTTGACGTCGGCTACATAACCGAATGCCTCCCGCACGTCGCCTTCGCTGGCGCGCGAACCGAGGTCGACAAAGAGGTCGCGCCCGCTCTGCGCAACACGGACGATGTCCTGCAGGGCTTGTTCGGTATCGATCATGTCCGGTTCCTCGCTAGGACTCGATTGGCGGCAGCGCGCTCAGGCGGTGGCGAAGAAAAGCTGTCGAGAGTATTCGTACCTTTTTTCTTTGGACCGGCATGCGTCGGCTACGGCAGGTAGTTCGGTCCGGGCTTGCGCGAGGCAAGGCGGGTAATCGGGAAGCGGCGAGCGACCGGCAGTTCGACTCCCACTGTCACGGACGGTGAATGGAAGGCCGCCAGCCATTGGCGCAGGCGCTTGCGTCGTGCCGCCTGAGCTGCCAGCGCAGCGGCTTCTTCCGCTCGAATTGTTTCGGCCATTTCCCAAAGAGTCGACATGCGCGCGCCTGTATGCTGTGGTTGCGGGGTGCCAGCCCAACGCATGGCAACGAGCGTGCCACCGGCCATTTGGCGAAAATGCTCGGTGTCGTCCTCAGCGAGTCGTGCAATTTGCGGTGTGCATAGTCGGGCGCGTTGCAAATGTCATTTCGCAATCCGCGTCGCGGAGGATTCGAAGACCGGATCGAATGAGGAAGGCTGGGTATCGACGCCGGATCCGGGCCGGGCAAAGCCAAGTGACTCCGGCGCTGGCGATCGTTTGCAAACTCGCCGCGACCGGCGGTCGCTCAAAACGCCGTGCTGACGGTCAGCACCAACCGGTTGCTGTGGCTATCGAACAGCAGATGCTTGAGGCCGGGATCGCCGACATACTGGGTGAGGCCGAACACGAATCGTCCGATCCGGTGTGAAACGCCGACATGCGCGTACCAGTAGTTGAAACGGCTGATCGCGACGCGCCCGTAGCCCAGTTCAGCGCTGGTCGCCAGCGAGAATGGCTGCTGCAGCCATGCCTCGGTTGTGCGCGTGATGACGTTGGAGCCGAGTCCTTCCGGACTCCACGAATACGATGCGCCGAAGCGATCGAAGAACTCGACGGCGGCCGTTGCTTCGGACCAGTCGCGCGTGTCGGGTCCGGGAAACTCGTAGCGCGAGACCAGCACGCGCGCGCGGCAATATGGGCCGCATTCGAAGTCCGCGCCAGCATAGAAATCGAGCTGGACGTGATCCGGAACGTCCTGGTTGTACAACCATTGCCGGTCGATCCTGACAGCCGAAGCGCCGACGATGAAGTTGTCGGCGAATCGGCCCTCGACGCCGCCTTGCACCGCCGGCCCGGAATCGAGCAGCGAAACTCCACGATAGATGTAGTCGGTGCCGATGCTGGCATAGCCGGTCCAGTCCACTGCCGCTGCGGGCACGGTCCAGATCACGGCAAGCGCCGCCACGACCGACACAGTCTTCGCCATCCAGGCGTTCCGAGTAGCGCACGCGCAGTGCGGCGAGGAAGCCTAACCTCGGGGCTGGTTTAGCGCAACGTCGCAGCGTCCGCCAGCACGGCCTGGGCCGACAGGTGTTCATGCGCGGTCAACAAGCTGCGCACCTGCTGCGGATCGAGCCGACGCAGCGCGCGCGCCAGCGCTATGACGCCGCTGACGTGCGCGGCGGCCAGCGAACTGCCGCTCGCATAGTCGTAGCGGCCGCCCGGAAATGTCGTAAGCACATCGGTGCCCGGAGCGCGAATTCGTGCCGAGCCCATGCGTGCGCCGGCGTCGCTCATTCCGACCACGATCACCGAAGGCACGGACGCCGGGAATCCGTGGGTCATGTCCCCGGGCGGCGGTGCCGCGACGACGACGCAGATCGCGCGCGTCTCGGCGACAGCGAGTAACCGTGCGAGCAGCGCATCTTCGGGACCGGCGAGGCTGAGGTTTATCACGTCGACCGTGCTCGTGATCGCGAAGTCGAGCGCCTGGGCCAGGCTGTAGCTGTCGCAACTTGCCGCCGAGTTGACGTTGCCATCGCCCCAGCACGCGTGCAGGTCGAGCAGTTCCGCGTCGGGCGCCACGCCGACGATTCCGGCGCCGTTGTCGCCGCGCGCTGCGATCACGCCGGCGACTTCCGTGCCGTGGGGCGCGGCATTCGCGCTGCTGGCGAAATCACGCCGCGTCTGCACCGCGCCGTTGAGGTCGGGATGGGTCGCATCGACGCCCGAATCGATGACCGCAACGCGCACGCCGCGTCCGCGCGACAGCGCGTGCGCGCCGTCGATATCGAGTTCATCGAGCGAGTGCTGCAACGAACGATATGACTTGCCTGTCGCCGTGAGCGTATGGAACTGGCTCATCGGCTCGGCGCTGTCCACGCGCGGGTCCTTCGCCAGGCGGCCCGCGAGCGCGACGACGTCGACACCCGCTGCGACCGAATAGACTTCGCAGTGAACGCTCAGCGAGCGCATTGGCCAGCCGTTGACGCGCACCAGACCGTATTCTTTTGCCAGGGCGTCGAGAACCGGTTCGACGTTTGCTCCCGGGCCGTAGTCGTGCGGCCGGTGGTAGCGCTCGATCGCGTCGCCATGCATCTGGTCCACGGCGTCGTAATGCAATGTCACGAGAATGCGTTCGCCTTCGGCATCTGCGGCGAACGCGCTGGCTGGCATGACGCAGACAGCGGCGATCAGGCTGCACAACAGCAGCAGGCTTCGCAGGCTACGCGTCATGGTTCAAGGCTCAGCGTGGGACCGGTGCGACGAAACGCAGGCGCGGATCGGCGCTGAGGCGCGCG
>Ga0157379_10005847_pt1 | contig 10576 bp, 8 predicted proteins | sample S25metaG_FD_121802 | JGI IMG/M metagenome (GOLD analysis project Ga0157379, IMG submission 121802) | Switchgrass rhizosphere microbial communities from Kellogg Biological Station, Michigan, USA - S2-5 metaG | ecosystem: Host-associated > Plants > Roots > Rhizosphere > Soil | place: USA: Michigan... | reverse complement strand
GTCGCTGGCCCTGGCCCTGACCTTCCAGGCGCCCGACCGGACGCTGAGCGACGACGACGTCGGCCCGCTGCGCGCGGCGATCGTGGCCGAGCTGGCCGCGAGGTACGGGGGTGAGCTCCGTGGCTGACCCGGTGCTGGTCGCCGGCGCATCCGGCTTCGCGGGCGCGCTGGCCGCGCGCATCATCGACCGCCATCCGCACTTCGAGCTCGCGGCGATCACGTCGCGCAGCGACGTCGGCGTGGCGCTCGGCGATCTGTACCCGCACCACCGCGTGCGGCGCACGCTCGAGGAGCTCGACCTCGACCGTCACGGCGACGTCGCCGCGGCGATCGTCGCCTATCCGCACGGCGCCTCGGCCCCGGTGGTCGCCGAGCTGCTGGCGCGCGGAGTCAAGGTGGTGGACCTGAGCGCCGACTTCCGGCTGCGCGACGTCGCCGTCTACGAGGAGTACTACGTCGAGCACCCACACCCCGAGCTGATCGAGCAGGCGGTCTACGGGCTGCCCGAGCTGCACCGCGAGGCGATCAAGGACACGTCCCTGGTCGCCGGGCCCGGCTGCTACCCGACCGCGGCGATCCTCGCGCTGGCGCCGCTCGCGCGGGCCGGCCTCATCGACGACGTCGTCATCGACGCCAAGTCCGGCGTCTCGGGCGCGGGCCGCGCCGCGACGGCCAAGACGCACTTCGTCACCGTCGACGAGAACGTGAACGCCTATGGGGTGGGCACGCACCGCCACGCGCCCGAGATCGACCAGGCCCTGCGCCTCGCGGGCGCGGCCGGCGTCACCTGCACGTTCACGCCGCACCTCGTCCCGCTCGACCAGGGCGAGCTCGTGTCCTGCTACGTGACGACGAGCGCGGACGACCCCGGTGACGTCGTCGCGCTGCTCGAGGAGGCCTACGGCGACGAGCCGTTCGTCGACGTGGTCACCCGGCCGCCCGGCGTGCGCGACGTGCGCGAGACGAACATCTGCGCCGTCCACGTCACGATCGACGCGCGCACGAACAAGATCATCGTGTTCGGCGCGATCGACAACCTGTGGAAGGGCACCTCGTCGCAGGCGGTGCAGTCGCTGAACCTCATGTTCGGCCGGCCCGAGACGGAAGGGATCGCGTGACCTCGTTCTTCCGCTCGCGCTGGGTCGACGTGCCCGACGGCGTGCGCGTCGTCGCCGGCCACGGCCTGCCGCGGGGCTTCCGGGCCAGCGGCGTGGCGGCGGGCATCAAGAAGCAATCGGACCCACCCGCCCTCGACGTCGGCCTCATCGTCTCCGACGTGGAGGGCACGACGAGCGCCGCGCGCTTCACGCGCTCGGGCACCGCGGCGCCGCCGGTGACCATCACGCGCGAGCGCACGCAACTCGACGGCCTGCGCGCCGTCGCCGTCAACTCGGGCAACGCGAACGCGGCGACGGGCCGGCGGGGGCTGGACGAGGCGGCGCGCATGCAGGGCGCCGGCGCGATCGCCGCGCGCACGACCGAGGACCGCGTCGCCGTCTGCTCGACCGGCGTCATCGGCGTCCAGCTCGACGGCGCCAAGGTCGTGCGCGGGCTGCTCGACGCCGCCAAGGCGCTGCGGCCCGACGGCGACGACGACTTCCAGCAGGCGATCCAGACCACCGACCTGTTCGAGAAGCGCGCGACGCTCGAGGTCGACCTGCCGGGCGGCACCGTCCGCATCGCCGCGCAGGCCAAGGGCGCCGGGATGATCCAGCCGTCGTTCGCCACCATGTTGTGCTTCGTGGAGACCGATGCGAGCGTGCCGGCCGAGACGGCCGACCTGCTGCTCGGCGTCTGCGTCAAGCGCTCGTTCGACCGCATCACGGTCGACGGCCAGCTCTCGACCAACGACACGGCGATCCTGCTCTGCAGCGGCGCCTCCGGCGTCGCCGTCGAGCCCGAGTCCGAGAGCGAGCTCGTCTTCGGGCAGGCGCTGGACGCGCTGCTGCGCCAGCTCGCGCTGGACATCGCCCGCGACGGCGAGGGCGCGCGGCGGGTCGGGCGCGTCGTCGTGCGGGGCGGCGACGGGGCGGGCGTCGAGCGCGTCGCCCGCACGGTGGCCAACTCGCCGCTGGTCAAGACCGCGCTGTACGGCGGCGACCCCAACTGGGGCCGGATCGTCCAGGCGGTCGGCCTCGCGCTGCCCGACAGCGCCCCGCTGGCCGTCGACGTGGCGATCGAGGGCGTGCAGGTCTGCGTGGCCGGCACGGCCGTCGACCACGACGCCGGCGACCTCGCCGCGCGCGTGACCGGCGACGAGGTCGAGTACGTCATCGGCCTGCCCGGCGACGGCTTCGAGACCGAGGTCTTCTTCAGCGACCTCGGCTACGAGTACATCAAGATCAACGCGGAGTACACGACGTGAACGACGTTCGGACCCTGCTCGAGGCGCTGCCCTACATCCGGGAGTTCCACGGGCGGACCATCGTCATCAAGTACGGCGGCGCGGCCATGGAGGACCCGGCCCTGCGCGAGGAGTTCGCCCGCGATGTCGTGCTGCTCAAGTACGTCGGGCTGAACCCGATCGTGGTGCACGGCGGTGGCCCCGAGATCACGGCCTACATGAAGCGCCTGGACCTGCCGGTCCAGTTCGTCTCCGGGCTGCGGGTCAGCGACGCCGAGACGGTCGAGGTCGCCAAGATGGTGCTCGTCGGCAAGGTCAACAAGGACATCGTGTTGCGCCTGAACCGCCACGGGCAGCCGGCGATCGGCCTGTGCGGCGACGACGGGCGGCTGTTCCAGTGCGAGCGCATTACCGCGCCGGGCGGCGAGGACATCGGCTGGGTGGGGCGCATCGCCCGCGTCGACGTCGACGTCCTGCGCCACGTGGCGCAGGACTACATCCCGGTCGTCGCCTCCGTCGGCGCCGACCGCGAGGGCAACTCCTACAACGTCAACGCCGACGAGGCCGCCGGCGCCGTCGCGCGCGCGCTGCGGGCCTACAAGGTGCTCTTCCTGACCGACGTCGCCGGCTGGCTGGCCGACCCGAAGGACCCGGCCTCGATCGTCTCCGAGACGACGGCCTTCGACGTCGAGGAGGCGCTTCCGAGCGTCGAGGGCGGCATGCGGCCCAAGCTGCAGGCCTGCGTCGATGCGATCCACGGCGGCGTGACGTTCGCCCACATCGTCGACGGGCGCGTGCCGCACTCGCTGCTGCTCGAGCTGTTCACCAACGCCGGGCTGGGCACGAAGATCCGGGCGGCGGCATGAGCATCGACGACGCCTTCCTCGTCCCGGCCTACGCGCGCCAGCCCGTCGAGTTCGTGCGCGGCGAGGGCGCCGCGCTCTGGGACGCCGACGGGACCGAGTACCTCGACGTGCAGACCGGCCTGGCCGTGAACTCGGTCGGTCACTGCCACCCGCAGGTCGTCGCGGCGATCACCGAGCAGGCCGCGCGGCTCATCCACGTCGGCAACCTCTTCCACACCGCGCCCGGCGAGCAGCTCGCCCGGCGCCTGGCGCAGTCCTCGCTCGGCGGCCGCGTGCACTTCGCGAACTCCGGCACCGAGGCCAACGAGGCCGCGCTGAAGATGGCCCGCAAGGCCAAGCGCGGCGGCACGATCGTCTCGGTGCACCGCGGCTTCCACGGCCGGACGTACGGCTCGCTGAGCGCGACGCCGCAGGAGGCCAAGCAGGCGCCCTTCGCGCCGCTGGTGCCCGGCTTCGTCGCCGTGCCGCCGACCGCCGAGGCGATCACCGCCGCCGTCGACGAGCAGACCGCGGCCGTGCTGCTCGAGCCCGTGCAGGGCGAGAGCGGGGTCTACGTCCTGGGCGCCGAGGTGCTGCGGGCCGCGCGCGAGGCGTGCGACCGCGTCGGCGCCGCGCTGATCTTCGACGAGGTGCAGTGCGGCCTGGGCCGCTGCGGCACGCTGTGGGCCTACGAGCACGACGGCGTCGTCCCCGACCTCATGACGGTGGCCAAGGCGCTGGGCGGCGGGCTGCCGATCGGCGCGGTCGTCACGAACGAGCGCTTCGCCGAGGGCTTCGAGCCCGGCGACCACGGCTCGACGTTCGCGGGTGGCCCGGTCGCCTGCTCGGCGGGGCTGGCGGTGCTCGACATCGTCAGCGAGCCGGCGCTGCTCGAGCGCGTGCGGTCGCTGGGCGAGCGCGCCGCCGGGGTGCTGGCCGAGCTGCCCGGCGTCGTGGAGGTGCGCGGCCGCGGGCTCATGCTCGCCGCCGAGCTCGACCCCGCCCGGGCCGAGCCGGCCACGGCGCTGGTCGGCCGGGCGCTCACCGACGAGCGCCTCGTCCTCAACGCGACGGGGCCGACGACGATCCGGCTCCTGCCGCCGCTCACGATCACCGACGCCCAGCTCGACGACGCCCTCGAGCGGCTCGGCCGGCTGCTGGCCGGGACCTTCTCGTAGGCTTCGGGCCGCCATGACCGACGACCAGCTCCTGCAGCCCCACGAGCCCGCCGCCTCCTACCTCGCGCGCCCCGAGGAGGTCGCGCGCGTGTGCCTCCTGTACTCGGGCGGCCTGGACACGAGCGTGATGCTCAAGTGGATCCAGGACCAGTACCACGCGGAGGTCGTCGCGCTCACGATCGACCTGGGCCAGCCCGGCGAGGACTACGAGGTCGTCCGCGAGAAGGCGCTGCGCCTGGGCGCGATCGACGCCCGCGTGGTCGACGCCCGCCAGGAGTTCGCCGACGACTTCATCGTGCCCGCGATCAAGGCCAATGCCATCTACGGGCTCAACTACCCCTTGTTCACCGCGCTGGGCCGGCCGCTGATCGCGAAGATCGCCGTGGACGTCGCGCGCGAGACCGGCTGCGACACGATCGCCCACGGCTGCACGGGCAAGGGCAACGACCAGGTGCGCATCGACGGCACCGTCGCGACGCTCGCCCCCGAGCTGAAGATCATCGCCCCGGTGCGCGACTGGAAGATGGGTCGCGACGAGGAGATCGCCTACGCGCGCGAGCACAACATCCCCGTCAAGGGCGGGACCGAGAGCGCGCCGTACTCCATCGACGACAACATCTGGGGCCGCTCCTCGGAGGGCAAGTGGATCGAGGAGCTCGACCATGCGCCCGACGACGACGTCTTCCAGCTCGTCACGCGCCCCGAGGAGGCGCCCGACGAGCCCGAGATCGTCACGATCGGCTTCGAAGAGGGCGTGCCCGTCGCGCTCAACGGCGAGCGGCTCGGCATCGTCGCGCTGATCGAGCGCTGCGCCGAGCTCGGGATGAAGCACGGCGTGGGGATCGTGGACCACATCGAGGACCGCATCGTCGGCCTGAAGGTCCGCGACATCTACGAGGTGCCGGCGGCCGCGATCCTGCTGCCGGCCCACGCCGAGCTCGAGCGCCTGGTCGGCACGATCCACCAGAACCGCTTCAAGCCCGCGATCGACCAGCAGTGGGCCTACCTCGTCTACGGCGGCCTGTGGTGGGAGCCGCTGCGCAGCGACCTCGACGCCTACATCAACGAGGTCAACCGCTTCGTGACGGGCACGATCGGCATGAAGCTCTACAAGGGCCTCGCGCGCGTCGTGACCCGCGAGTCGCCCAACGCGGTCTACGACGCGCAGCTGGCGACGTTCTCGGAGTCGGGGGGCCTGTTCAGCCAGCAGGCGTCGCCGGGCTTCATCGAGCTGTGGTCGCTGCAGTCGCGCCTCGCGTGGCGTCTGCGCAACGAGCCGCGCGGGTAGTCTCCGATGCGATGGCTTACAAGATCCTGGGCTACGTGGTCTGGAACGGCGGGAAGCTGTACCTGCGCCACCGCTTCGCCACGCGCCGCCTGCTGGCCGCCGGGGTCGTGGGCCTCGGCGTGGCCGGCCTGACCGTCCTGGCCAATCGCCGCAACAGCGGCGGCGTGTAGGCGGAGGTTCCCGCAACGAGCAGGCGGTTTCCGGGCTGTCCGGGGCGGGACCTAGATTCCGTCCCGGATGTCCCAGCCGCCTCCGCCCGATCAAGGCAACGTCGTCGATCCGAACGTCTTCGCCGCCCGTCGCGCCCGCCGCGCCGAGGTGTCCGAGGGCGCTGCGCTGGAGCTGCGCCTCTTCGAGGCCGAGCGGCGCCTGCGGGAGGTCGCGGCCGAGCGCGACGCCCTGCGCACGCGGGTCGAGCGGCTGGAGCACGAGCTGCGCGGCACGCGCCAGCGCGAGTGGTCCGAGCAGCGGCAGCGCCTCGAGGCCCAGGGCGAGACCGCCGCGGCGCGCGAGCTGGCGGCCGGGCAGCTCGCCGGGCTGCGCGAGCGGCTGGCGACGGCCGAGGCGGAGGTCGCGGTGCTGGCCGCCGAGCGCGACCGGGCCCGCGCGGCGCTCGGGCGCGAGCGGGCCGAGGCCGCGGCGGGGCTCGAGGCGCGCCTCGCCGCCGAGCGCGCCGCGCTGGCCGAGCAGGTCGCCGCGGTCGAGGGCGCGGTCGCCTCGGTGCGCGAGCGCCTGGGCGGCGCGGTCCGCGCGCTGCGCGAGCGGCTCGCCGCGGAGCGGTCGCGGCGCGTCGCGCTGGAGGCCGAGCTGGCCCGCCGGGCCGACGTCGAGGCGCGGCTGCGCGCGGGCCTCGACGACCTCGGCCGCGAGCTGGCGGCGGTCCGCGCGGGCGAGGATGCGCGCGTCGCGCAGCTGAGCGCGCGGGTCGATGCGGTGATGGCCACCGCCGCGGGGCTGCAGGGCGGCGTCGCGGCCGAGCGCGGCGCGCAGGACGACGCGCTGCTGGACGCGCTGGAGACGATGCGCACCCGGGTCGACGCCCTGAGCGCGCGCGTCGCCGAGGCGGCCGCCGACCGCGAGGCCCTGGAGACCGAGCGCGCCGCACGCTGGGTCGCGGAGGCCGAGCTGGACGCCGAGCGACGCCGTGGTGCCGAGGATCGCGCCGCCCGCGCGCAGGCCGAGACGCGGCTGTCCGAGCTCGAGGCCGAGCTGGCCGAGACCCGCGCGGCGGCGCGCCCGCCGGCGGCCCCCGATCCGGAGACGCTCGCGTCGCTGCGCCAGGCGATCGACGGGCTGCGTGCCGTGACGGTCGCCCCGGCCGCGGCACCCTCGGTGGGGCTGGATCTCGCCGCGGCGGCGGCCCGGCTGCGCGCGGCCGCCCCGGCCGCCGAGCCCGAGGCGGCGCCCGCACCGCCCGCGCCCGTGGCCGTGGCCGCGCCGCTTCCACGCTCGCCCCTGCCCGCGCGTCCGGCGATCGCCGGGTCCGCGCCGTGGCTGCGCGACGCGCTCGTCGCGCTGGCCGCCGACGAGCCCGACCTCGCCGAGCTGCTGCTCGTCGCCCTGCTCCCGGCGCAGGCCGGGCTGGTCAAGGGCGGCGTGACCTACGACCTGGCGATCACGGGCGGCGCGACGCATCGCGTCGTGCTCGACGAGACGCGGGCGCGCGTCGAGGATCCGGGCGGGGGATCGGCGGACGCGCGGATCGCCGGCCCGCTGGCCGCGCTGATCCCGCTGGCCGCGGGCGGCGCTCGCCGTCGCCTGCCGGGCACCCGGATCGAGGGGCGTCGCGCGGTGCGGCGCCTGCTCAAGGCGCGTCGCGCGCCCGTCGGGCTGCCGGAGCTGGCCGCCGCAGGCGTGGCGCCCTCGCCGGGCCTGCTCCTGACCGTGCTGGCCCGCGCCGTCCCGGCACGCTGGACCGTCGACCGGCCGCTGCGCGTCGACGTCGCCTGTGCGGGCGCCGATCGCTGGACGGTCGTGGCCTCCGGCACCGGCCCGCTGGCGATCGTGCCGGGCGACGAGGCCGGCCCGGCGCCCTCCACGCTGCACGTCGGGGCGGGCCGCCTCCCGGCCGTGCTGGGGGCCACGGCGGCCGGCGGCGCGTGGATCGAGGGTGATCCGGGTCCCGTGCACACGCTGCTGAGCTGGCTGGACAGCGCGCAGCGCGAACGGTGATCGCGGCTGCGCGACCGGCCGCGTCGGCGCTCGGACGCCGATTCCCGCACCGTGCGGGCAGGCCCGCGCGACGAGGCCCCGCCGTCCGGGCCGCCGCCTATGCTCGGAGACGCCCGTGAGCAGCCCGTCCGCCGTCCACCTGCACGTCCATTCCGAGTACTCGCTGCTGGACGGCGCCGCCAACATCAAGGCGCTGGCCAAGCGCGCCGCCGAGTTCGGGCAGCCGGCCCTCGGCCTCACCGACCACGGCGTGATGAACGGTGCGGTCGAGCTCTACAAGGCCTGCAAGGCCGAGGGCATCAAGCCCATCATGGGCTGCGAGATCTACCTCGTCGATGACCACACCAACCGGAATCGGACCTCACCCGGAACCCGCGTGGAGCGCAACCATCTCACGTTGCTCGCGGCGAACGAGACGGGGTACCGCAACCTCGTCCAGCTCTCCTCGGCCGGCTTCCTCGAGGGCCTGCACCGCAGCAAGCCCTCGCTGGACATGGAGCAGCTCGCCACCCACGGCGAGGGCATCATCGCGCTCACCGGCTGCCTGGCGTCGCGCTTCTGCCAGCGCCTGACCGACGACCGGCCCGACGAGGCCCGCGCGCACATCGACGACCTGCGCCAGGTCTTCGGCGGCGACAACGTCTACTTCGAGGTCCAGAAGAACGGCCTGGCCATCCAGGACAAGGCCAACGAGGGCATCGTCAAGATCGCCCGGGAGGTCGGTGGCACGCTGGTCGGCACGGGCGACGTCCACTACCTGACCCGCGACGACTACCACCACCACACGGCGCTGCTGTGCGTGCAGACCAAGTCGACGCTCGCCGCGCCGAAGATGACCTTCGAGACCAACGAGTTCTACCTCAAGAGCTCCGAGGAGATGGCGCGCGACTTCGCCGAGTGGCCCGAGGCGGTCGCGGCGACGCTGGAGATCGCCGACCGCTGCAACGTCGAGATCGACCTCGGCGGCCAGCTCATCCCGCGCTTCCTGCCCGACGGCGAGGACGAGCACGCCTACCTGCGCGCCCGCGTCGAGGAGGGGCTGCGCGCCCGCTACGGCGATCCGATCCCCGCCGAGGCCCGCGAGCGCGCGGAGTACGAGCTCGGCGTCATCGACGGGATGGGCTTCAACGCCTACTTCCTGATCGTGTGGGACTTCGTGAAGTGGGCGAAGGAGAACGGCATCGCGGTCGGTCCGGGCCGTGGCTCGGCCGCCGGCTCGATCATCGCGTTCGCCCTGCGGATCACCGATGTCGACCCGTTGCGCTACGACCTGCTCTTCGAGCGCTTCCTCAACCCCGAGCGCGTGTCGATGCCGGACATCGACATCGACTTCTCGGTCCGCGGCCGCGAGCGCGTCATGCAGTACGTGGTCGGCAAGTACGGCCGTGAGTCCGTCGCGCAGATCATCACCTTCGGTCGGATGTTCCCGCGTGCGGCGACGCGTGACGCGGCGCGCGTGCTCGGCCACGAGTACGGGATCGGTGACCGCCTGGCCAAGCTCATCCCCGACCCGATCATGGGCCGGCCGCCGAGCTTCGACGACTGCCTGCAGGTCGGCGAGCCGCTGCGCGCGGAGTACGACAAGGACCCGACGGCCAAATCGATCATCGATGTCGCCAAGGGCCTCGAGGGAATCGTCCGCAACAACTCGATCCACGCCGCCGCCGTGGTGATCGCGGGCATGCCGCTCACCGACGTCGTGCCGCTGCAGCTGGCCGACGCGAACGAGACCGACGCTGACGGCAACAAGGTCTACCGGCAGGTCACGCAGTTCTCGATGAAGCCCGTCGAGGAGCTCGGCCTCCTCAAGATGGACTTCCTGGGCCTGCGCAACCTCGACGTCATCGAGGACGCGCTGGACATCATCGCCCGGTCCACCGGCGAGCGGCCCGACATGGCCAAGCTGCCGCTCGACGACGAGAAGACCTATGAGATGCTCGCGCGGGGCGACTCGGTCGGCGTGTTCCAGTTCGAGTCCGAGGGCATGCAGGAGGCCCTGCGCAAGGTCAAGCCGACGGAGTTCGACGACCTCGTCGCGCTCGTGGCGCTCTACCGGCCGGGCGCGATGGAGCAGATCCCGACCTACGCGCGCGGCAAGCGCAACCCCGACCTGGTCTCGATCCCCGACGAGCGCCTGGAGCCGATCATCGGCCCGACGTACGGCGTGATCCTCTACCAGGAGCAGGCCATGTCGATCTCCAAGGAGCTCGCGGGCTTCACGGGGGCGCAGGCCGACGACCTCCGCAAGGCGATCGGCAAGAAGAACCGCGCCGCGATGGCGCAGCTCGAGCCGCTGTTCCGCGAAGGGTGCGCGAAGAACGGGACCTTGTCCTTGGTGTCCATCACCGAGGAGATCAGCGCGGCCATGTACTCCGCGCAGTAGTTGGCCTTCAGCCAGGCCGTCCGGTAGGAGATCAGCGCGTAGCACGCGGCGTGCGACTTGTTGAAGGAGTAGTCGGCCGACTTCTCGTTCGTCGCCCACAGCCAGTCGATCGTCCCCGCGGCGACGCCGTTCTTTGCGCAGCCCTCGCGGAACATCGGCTCGAGCTTGGCCATCGCCGCGCGGTTCTTCTTGCCGATCGCCTTGCGGAGGTCGTCGGCCTTGGGGCCGCTGAAGCCCGCCAGGGACTTGGCGATCTGCATCGCCTGTTCCTGGTAGAGGATCACGCCGTACGTCTGGCCGATGATCGGATCGAGGCGCTCGTCGGGGACCGCCACGGCGTCCGGATTGCGCTTGCCCCGCGCGTAG
>Ga0157379_10005846_pt1 | contig 10576 bp, 15 predicted proteins | sample S25metaG_FD_121802 | JGI IMG/M metagenome (GOLD analysis project Ga0157379, IMG submission 121802) | Switchgrass rhizosphere microbial communities from Kellogg Biological Station, Michigan, USA - S2-5 metaG | ecosystem: Host-associated > Plants > Roots > Rhizosphere > Soil | place: USA... | reverse complement strand
GGCGTAACGTACACTGGCGAGCTTGCTGGACGACCTTGTCCGCCTCCTTTTCGGCTTCGAGCAGTGTTTGAATTCCTTGTGTTTGTTGGGTTGCCTGAATGAAATAAGATTCAGAAATTGAAGCTTGAGAGAAGGGGTTCAGCATACCATGGAGGAATTAGGAGGTGACGATTGGGTGATGATATAAGGCGTTATGAGTCACTCAGGTCACACTCTTAATTCTGAAGAATTGTTTTGTTATTTTCAAGAATTCGCAGCTTCTAACCAACGTGTCAAAGAAAATACCGCGTAAGTAAACCATCAGAAGCAATAAATACCTATGAGAAAAAATGACATCTATTTGACGTACTGTCGTACTCTATCATGTAGGTAAACATGTAATACCGGCATACATAAGGATAAAATAAATTGTTTAACCTCAAGTCTGGAGGTTTGGTTTGGAGACCCTAGGAGCTATAGGTTGATTTTCAATATCCTGAATGGCTTCAAGACGATTGCTTTGCCCTTCAACATCGACTGCCTTGGGCTGCTCTTTCTCTCCCGTCCCTTCTACATTATAGGCAACTCCTCCCTCTAGACATTGTTCCACTAGTGTTACGTTGTTGTCCTCAGTAAGGCCCAACTGCCTTCTCCTCCGTCGTGCAATGGGATTGAGAATCATCGCCATAATTAAGATTACCGAGTCCATGACCTATACAATTATTAGCGTCAAAGGATTCTGACAATAAAAAGATACCTACAATGACGACCGAGTACGTTACTCCTGCAATAACATCGAATTCTTCTTTGAAAATCAAGGAAAGGAGGGAAAATACACCTCCAAGAGCATCGACCAAAATAAAGAAGTAGCTGACCCCAACCACCTCCTTCCGCTTCCATATTTCCCAGTACTGTGGTCTATATTAGAAAACTTCAGTCAGAGAGAGCGAATCGCATCGAAGAAAGCAAAACTCACAAGAGTCCGATAGCGATTAATACTGAGGCAAATATCCCAAAAAACTCTACCGGACGTATATTACCCTTGTCCATTGCGGCCTAATCAAAGGAATAAGAACAGTTCCGAAACGGCGCAAGTAAAGGGACACGCACCCTTACTGCAAACACCATCCCAGCTTGAAATCCTCCCCCGACGATACAGAATATAACCAAGGCAATAAGACAGTGAGTGAACGATTTATTATGAGAATAATACAGGCACTGCAAAAGAGGGACCCGGTGAGTAAGTCCAAGGTTTGATCTTGGTAGTGAAATCGGCATACCTGGGTCCAGGACAATGCTCCGAAGAATCCAAAAGATTGCGGTTGAACCATGAGTGGTATATTCAGCTCGAGTGCCACATTGTATACTCCCAAGAAGATCGACGCAATTGCCCATAGAAATCTGTGATGGCAATCGCGTCAAGTCAGCGTCTTCATTACACCCAATTCAATCGGTAAAACTCACACTAGGTATAAAGATAATCCCTCCGTCGAATGCTCACGCCAACTCTTCCAATTTTGCGGTATAATTTGCGCTGCCCAACATATCGTTCCAACTCAAAAACGGCGGCATTAGTTTTCTTCTCTCTGCCACAGAAAGGCAGAAATACTCACTCGTACCAAGTGCGTTCTCCGCTGCGTGATTCGAAAGCATCGATATCCTTCACAGCAACACTACTGTATGAGGGGCTATAACGTAATGAGCTGGCTGCTCTCAAATCCACGGGGAATGCTATAGATGTTGATTCCTCGATCGCGTAGCGGCCGGTCAGCTGTCTCGGAAGTAATTCTTTTGGTACTAGTTCCAAGTGGTACGTTTCTTACCTTTTATCTGTATCTTCCTATCATTGTGAACTCTCGTTAAATGGTTTTCCTCATGCTTTGAGACCACTGCTATGTTCTGGAATCTGACAACCGGTGCCCGCATATTTCTTCAGAAGTTGTTCACTGCGCCGCCAAATGACGCTATTTGATGACGTTAATAAGTGAAAACCAGTGCAGACACCAAGTAAACAGAGTACTCCGGAAATCCCCTAGAGGTGAGTATTGCGTTATTATGAAATATTGATTTACTATATCCACAGTGTCCATAATCTGAGATTCCGCTATGAGGACGACAAGAAACGTATCTCTGGACTCTCAGAGAAGCTCTTCCTCGGTATGCTTCCCATTGGCTCGAGATGTATTGATTGTGGCATAGAAGGGAATCCTTTTTTGACCAGTGCAAGCGAGGTTCGGTACCAATAGCTTCACGACAGTATTTCTCAGGAGAAGGTATATCGTACATTTACTTGGGAACGACTAAATGGGACCAAGATGTCATAAGGATGTTTTATTATCACATCAATATCTCGGGACAAAGAACAGTTCAGATATAACCATTCACCAGGTTTACGCGGAATATGGAGTCGTCTAAGGGGATACGAGTCTTTATTACTCTTCCATCGACTGATGTCTTTTACACTTATTACTTATTAATATTTATGCCCTCTCAGGTATCTATTCTCGACCTACACATCGCCAATCGCCAATCTCCACCCTCCTTTCCCTTTCCCTCAGTGTTTGTTCCACTATCGTCCATATAACTCCACCGGCTTTCGTGAGTTTTCTCCTGCGATGTTCCCCTATATCGCTCAACACCGCTGTCTTTTTCCTTGTTGCTTTCGACAGTCCCTGAACCCATCCTTCAAGGCCTCATGGTTTCTTCCACCAAAAACGTCCCATATTCACTATTCACCGCAAATCCCAAGGGATGAATTCCTGGGAGGTTTGTCAAGATTAGGCTAACGAGTTTTCATAGCGAAGCTGTGAATGAGGATAAGATACAGAGCTCTCGTGCTCAGAGATGTCATGAAAACCAATGACCATTTAGAGTAACGGAAAAGGGGGTTTGGTCCAGTCCAAGAAAAAGTACTCCGAACCCAGTCTGTTAGAAAACAGGGAAAACTCCACCACCAGGACCGCTTGCAAAGTGTGCCTGTAGTTGGAAATGTATGACGGATCCAGGCATCTGGTAGGCTGCGGGAGAAGATACGCTTGTAAATAATGCGTGAATAAGTGGGGTGAGTCGCTGGACTGCTTTCGGGACCATCCCAGACAATTCCTGACGAAGAGGATCGGGGAGGACGAAGCGTTGATAGATATGGGATACTCCGGGAGGTATGATAGTGGAAAAATACCGGATTAATCACTAGGTGCGAGAGTCAGTGATTTCAAATTGGTGAAAGTGGACCACTAGATAGGAGATGACAGAGGATGAAATAAACGTGGTATCTGCATGTTCCACCTGTTGGTAGCATTATCAAACCATCCAGGTTTGCAGGGTTTCATGACGGCGTGAAGGTGCTGGACTAGATGGCAAGGCAGTCTTTCGAAATCTCCCGTGTGTGGATTTGGTCGGGGAATAATATAAAGTTTTGTAAAGGGTGAGTTTGACGAACTCGTGCAGCTTTTTGAAGACAACACTCAAAGCATCAGGAAACTTGCAACCAGCGTTGAAATTATATAAGGAATATACACATTTTGGGGAGTATGAATCATTTCATACCGATAGCTTTGCTCTACTTCTGCCAGACATTATGAAGGCAGGTGAGGGATCACACAGACAACGTATACAACGCAGACACCACAGATAGTCTACACAAATCCATAGGCAATCATTTCCAAGTTCGACAAACGAAGCGGGTGTACGATCAAATAATTGGAGAGGAGATCTCTCAGACACCCCAAGCATATACGAGATCTCTACTACGCAGGTGCGCCAAAGTATAATAACCTAAGAAGTCCCTTGCGTCTCACTTCTCTCTTGAAGTCCCTCTTTCACTCCTTCACTCTCTACTCCTCTCAACAATATTTACTGACGTATTTTTGAGACCTCCTCTACTCCTGCAAAGGCTGCAATGGCTCACGCATATAGGCTGTTCAGCAGTTCGAGACATTCATCATTGACAAAACCGTCACCTTCCAGAATAGCTCCTGAGTCTTAGTTGTATGTATTCACTATTTTGTGTCTCACACAAGCTGACTCTAACAAGACTTCATATTACGGGAACGCGCACGCAGACGATCGTACAAAGAGGGTAAATGAGGAAATGAAGGCATAGTTTACAGTCGGAAGGGAACTATAACATTAACTAGTTGTTTCGTGTATTATATAAGTACCCAGTCAATGCGTCTTCATATAAAGTCACAGTAATGAAATGGTCCAGAAAGTGGGAGCAAAAGAAAAAGAAAATCTATGTAGGAATAATACTTACGGCTGCAGACGTCTTCCCAATCAAATCGAACATAATAGGTGTCAGGTCAGTGCCAGATAGGGGAAAGTATACGCGAGGTCTGAGAGGTATGAGGTGTATATACAGCCTATACTGGGGATTCGACTTTCTGATGAACTGCAGGGTCCTGGAATATCTTCTGAGAAACATTCGATAAACTCAAAACGAGTTCTCGTGGGTTTGTTTGAAAGCAGTCTGTATTCTAGTAACATGCTTGAATATGAAGTTGAATGGCTTCTCGCTGCTTACCACCATAATCGGTCGAATGATTGTCTTAGCTTGCAGGGGGAGGGCGCCCTTCCGTGCCGTGACTTCTACTCTGACCACTGAAACTTAAATTGTTCAAAAGAGTCAGCGAATTTTCGAAAGTGATCAGTCATAGCAAATGAGTGCAAAGGGGGCTTTGAGAATTCCGCTTTTATAATATTCTGAACACCCAAATCGCATGAGCCAATATCTTAGGCGGTATGTTGCAGACTTCTCGCCATAATGAATTAAATAAGTGAAATTTTCCAAAATGCCTGTTGAAATGTGCTACGTGTATGAAATGAGCCCGGTGACAGGCTTAGTGAGCCATGAGTCTGTCCTATACAACATATAGTCTACTTCCCTGGAGACACTGTAAATAACATCTAGGATTGAAATAAATGTCACACGGAAGAATGGTTTCCCCTAGAGGTACCTTATGACAAATTATTTACGGGAATAGTTGCTTATCGAAAACCGATCGGCTGTGGATGTAAAACAAAGATTCGCGTTTAATTTGCCTTTTCCGTTGTATACCAGTCCCGTATGCTGAAATGATTATTTTAATACAGTGAGAATACATATAGACAGATATAAGATACAAATCTTTCAACTCTAAGCAGTACGAAACAAAACGAGAGGGACTTCTCGGGTATATCCACTATTGACGAAAACCGTAACAACTTATTACTTCTTTTGGGTTCCCTTGTGCGACGCTTGAGTGGGATTCAAGGAAACCGAGGCCGAAGAGCTTCTTCCAGTAGCGGAGGTGGTTTTAGTGTAGATAGTTGTGGAGGTGTGTTTCTTCTTTGTCACCGGTGCGGCAGGAACGCAGGGAGCAGCACCTGTAAAGCCCAATGAAGACTGAAGAGAGGCTAAGGCAGCTTCGTAGTTTTTCTGTGAAAAGCGCTTTTAGTCGATAGAGAGAAAGAAGAGCTAGAGAGGAGCTTACGGGTTGATTGGACATGACGTTATGATTCTTTGAGAGGGTTATAGAGTGTATGGTGTCTTGGTTGAGGAGTTGAGGGATAACTCTTGGGAGATGGAGTTCAGATAATTCGACCTCATCCCTTTATATCATCGTTCCTCCTTCAGCTGTGGAAAGCGTACACAAGACTGCCCACAAGGCTTTGCATTCAACCCGGTGAAAGTCAGCGTCCACTCACCAAGTTTGGTAACCGTCCCTTATTTCCCCTTCGAAGCGCAGTGGGCGCAACAGCGGCACAGCCGCAAGCCCACCACTAAGGGAGTAAGCGAAACCCCAAAATACACCTTCGTTCCATAAACAGCCAGGTTTGAAGAGGCTGCGCCCGGGAAGGGAATGGTGCTTATCGATGTGCGGCGAATCGATTGTAGTTGAGAGTGACAACCTCCGAGTCGCGCACGACAGATGTGGACGCTCATGTTACACTCCTGTCCCGATAGCCATCGATCCTCCTAGTGATCCAGCAGATAGATTAGGTACGATATCAATGCTATGAAAGCTGATTTTTGTCATAAGATGTCATAAATTTATTTAAATTTCACGAGACAATATGGGCGAGAAATGAAAGTTGAATTTTCGAGCGAATTTGGAGTCTGACCATCCATATCAACAACTCCCAGAGAAAAACTATCAAGATTCTACTCACAAGAACAGTCAGCACGACATGAACGGTTCCTGTTCTCCAACAATCTTAGCTGCGCAACGCCGTTCCGAGTCTCCACCAGACTGCGGTGGGATTGTCGAAGACGCCGGGTGAAGGACCTCCACATGGCTTCATAAGGTCATGAACACCATCTTTAACGGATTTAACCATGAGGACGACACCGCTAGATAGTATTGAACCTTCTAGGGTATGTTCCTTGAGTGACTCCAAATCCGCAGGACCGGGAGGTACAATAACTATTAGAAATCCAGGAACCTGATTATATGGCTCTGGAACTTGGTACTTAAGGATAATAAAAAAGAATATTGATAACATATGTCATTGATATGGATTCGCAAGTTTACACGTTACAACAACAGAATATAACACGAAGAATAAGGTCCTGAGTTTACATAGCCATCAACGAAAAGGTATGTAGACTATTTAAGCGGGAAGATGGTATTTTAGAAAGAGAGAAAACGCAATTTACATTCATAACAGAAAACTCGAATAAAAATACGAACTTGTAGAGGACCTAAAGGACGGTAAACTAAACGCGTGTCATGATACCCATCAGCAGATGGACTCACCTCAAAACGCGTAATCCTTCCTCCTATCACCTTTCCTGAGCTCCCGCAACGCCTCCTCCGTCTTCGGGAGAATCTTCTTATTCTCTTCTTTACTCTGGGCGGAGGATCCTTTCGTCTTAGGCGTAGCATTTTCAAGTTCGGTACGGATAGCACGCGCAGCATCGGTAAGTTTCTTCATCAGATTCGTGATTTTGATAATGCCGCCGTCATACTTCAAAAACAGACGCATTAATTGGCAAAAAATGAGGATTTTGACGCCACGCGACATACATTAGCAACCGGCTCCCCATAAAATGACTGATACCTCCCCGCACTTGAAGCTCGTGCAACCCAATTCTATGTAGGGTTTCCTCCATTTTATCGAGCATACGTGCGTCAAGTGGTGCAAAAGCGAAGATTAGATTTATAGCAAGCTAATGAACTTCTTTGGCGAGCTAGGTGTTAGTGTGTTTCAAAGCCTGAAGGAAGGTCTTGGATCCGTCGATTGCAATTTGGGTTTGACCTATAATTGTGGATTTCGGGTTGATATTTTTCGTCTGGGTCTGGGCTGTGAGGATGCATAGGGAGGGTGAGGAGACGCGTCTTGAGTAGTTGGAGGAGGAAGAGAAGGTTCGGTAGCTACTAGTTTGGACTCGGTAGCGTCCTTGAGAGGAGAGGAGATGAAGTAAGGTAGCATTTTCAGCGAATACTAGTAGTGGTAAAAGTAGGCTAGAACTGTAAGAAGAAATCGTGGTACTTTCGGGAAAAGGGATCTTCCCAAGTTAACCGAATGCTTATGGTTTTGTGCATTATGTTGGCGCCGTGCCAGACCCGAGACTCCGTGTCTAACAGGGTATATGCGCAGCACCCCACTCATCGGCTCCTAGGTAATTTGTCTCTTAGTAAATATTGTTTCATGTATATTATATAAAAAGGGCTCGAAAGAGCTATAGAAAATGATAATGATCGTTGTGCTACATACTGAGTTGCTAACACATTATCCTAGCCAAATGGAAGCGCGGTTTCAGACGAATAAAACACTCAAAAATAAATTGTAGGAAACTATTGGTCAGGAATGGCCATTATTCGTTGAGCAGTATTCTATGAGAAGATTTACTCACACTTGGTCATTGGAATCGAGTCAAATTATAGAAAAAGCTCCCGAGCCCAGTCTTCGTTTTCCTGACAGATAAACCGGCATTAAGAGAAATGGAAATTTAGGGGGCTAAGATGAATGCACTAAGCTACTAATGAAGCTCAGAGAAAATATCCGAACAGGCACGGACGTCACCACACACTCCCACACAAGCCACAACAACTAATTAAGCGGAGTTCGAATTTATAGCCCAAATGCGGCGCAAGGACCTTCGACGCGTTTCTTCGTCTTTCCTTTCGCCACTACTGTACTCAACTATGCCTAACAGAACGTACTATGAAATTTTGAATGTAGATCCTAATTCTACATCTGATGAAAGTATGTATCATTTATACTGTGCGTTGGTGAAGAGATGCTGATGTTGGTGTGTTTAGTTAAGAAAGCGTATAGGAAACGAGCGTTGAAGACTCATCCGGATAGGTTACCACAGGGTTCTACAGTAAGTGATAAGAGAGCTGCTGAGGAAGAGTTTAGAGAAGGTGTGTGTTGGCCTGCGTTGCTTGTTTTATCGAGATATTGACTCTTGCTGTAGTAAACCATGCGTATGAAGGTATGTTAATCGCGCTGCAGCTATGACTACGTTCCTAATATCCCTCGAAGTGCTAATGGACCCCAAGAACCGCAAGGTGCCTCGCACATACTCTAGCCTTACTATTCCTTCTAACTACCCTATAGGCTTACGACCTCTACGGAACCTTCCCTCCCCCCGAAGAACTTCCTCAAGCCCAACCAACCCGCAGTCAAGACCCCTTTCAATCATTCCACGACCCCTTCTCCTCTCCATTCTTCCAATTCTCGCCCTTCTCTTCCGGACGTCATCATCGCCACGACCCCTTCATGTTCCGCGACCCATTCGAGCTCTTCAACGCCATCTTTGCGGAAATGGATCGTGATCCATTTGATCCTTCCCCCCATCCGACACAGACAGCTTCCTCGTTCGCTGCCGGACCCTTTGGGGGTGGACTTTTTGGTGGAGGGTCGATGTTGTCTAGTATGATGTCAAGACATCCGATGCTTGGAGGCGGATTTGGAGGCGGCTTCGGGGGAATGCTCGATTTCCCAACGGGTGGAAATGTAAGGTCCTATTCGTATTCAAGCTCATCAAGAGGAAATTTGGGAGACAATGGAGAAACAAGGTGGGTTTCCGAGCGGAGGATGCAGAGGACGATAAATGGAGTTACGGAAACGGTACATGAGAAGAGGGATAATCAGGTATGTCAAACTTTTCGTTTATCGAGTCATTTTGAAGTGGGGGGATTGCTGACCAGATATGGTAGGGTAACGTCCATATTCGTAAAACCTATCCTGACGGCCGTGAACAATATACCATCAACGGCGTCGAACAAAACACCCAAAACCAGAATCGTGGCATCGAAAATGGCCCTTCATCTTCAGGAGCACTCCCTCCTCCCCCTCCTGCTCAGCCCACGTCTTTTCCCATCCGCTCAAGCAGCACGCGGCACGAAGAAACCCCCACCCGCCGTGGAACGAGAGATGAAATGGAAGCTGAGAAGCCATATGTCCCACCTCCCCCTCCAGGCAGCTCGCGCTCTAGGAAACATCGGAATTCGATGAATGAAGAGTACATCCCAACCAGACAGTCGTCAATGTCCTCTCAGCATCCTCCTAAAGAAAAACGTACCCGCCATAAATACGATTACGAACCTGCCCACCGTCCTCCTCCTGCTCAGGCTCCCACATACATGCCCGGCGGTTTCCCTTCTTCCTCTCGCGCAATGCGAGACGAGCCTGAACCAATCGACGTACGCGAGCCAGACCGTGAACATAAAACTGAAAGTAAGTCTAAGCATTCTGCTCCCTCTATATTCCGTCCTGTGAGGAAGCTGATGCGTGCGGCGGGGGATGTTTTAGGTAGATCGAAGAGGCATTGGTGGAATATGCATTAATTCAGGGAGCCTGGGGGCGGATCTCCCTCCTGGGTTTGTGGCGATTAATCACCATAACGCTTTTGTCTTTGCATTCGATGACCGCTGTTTTCCTTTCTGCTCTTGATCATCCCAGTTCTGTTTTCTCGTCTCTCAACCACCATTCTACGGAATGGAATTATGTGCGATTTGATTTCTCTACCCTTTTCTTCCTTGCTCTTTCTTCCCTTACCTTGTCCTTTCTTCCCATTTCCTTCCTTCTACAACTCCGCCTCTTCCTTTTCAAATCGAAATTGCTATCATCGCTCTTGCACATACCAACATGTAATATATCTGCTGCACTTACACAGCCGGCCAATATACAGATTAGATTCGAGTTTCCTTTCATTGGTTAGAGAGTTATTTCCTTCTTGATATTACGAGAGAATACCAGCAAGGCACGGGCCACTGTAAGGTTTCAGTAACCATCAACGACGACGAAATTTCGGGGATTAGGAAGGAAGTTAGAGAAGGTCGGAAACAGTCCTCGAAGCTGAGCGAAGAGGAAAGGGTATTCCTTTGATGCGCCGAACTCGGATCGAACAAAAGCATGACCGAGGAGATGTCCACCGTTGACCGCCGTTGACAGATGATGCCGATGTGTGTGTCTAAGTATGTCTGTGTGTGTGAGGAAAGAACCACAAACGTGACAAGTCCGCCCCGAGGCCCTCTCATATCTGATCTTTGGTCTGCCAAAGATCATATCAAAGCTGGAGGGATTCGAAATCAAAATCGAGATCAAACTTTGAAAAAAAAATTAAGGGAGTGAAGGTGATGGTGACGTTGATTGTCCTGAATGT
>Ga0157379_10005845_pt1 | contig 10576 bp, 5 predicted proteins | sample S25metaG_FD_121802 | JGI IMG/M metagenome (GOLD analysis project Ga0157379, IMG submission 121802) | Switchgrass rhizosphere microbial communities from Kellogg Biological Station, Michigan, USA - S2-5 metaG | ecosystem: Host-associated > Plants > Roots > Rhizosphere > Soil | place: USA: Michigan... | reverse complement strand
CAAAGTAGAAAGGGTTCTTTCATACACACGATAAATATACCTTTCTGGCTGTCATCTAAAAGCAAGGCCCCTGTTTCGCCAACGGATCTACATGCAATTTAGACGTTGATTGGAACGCCACATCTTGCTCATTTGGTATATCTGCCTCGTGGGATGTAGAGGTTTCCCCGACGACGAAGGCACGACACGACGATCGCCAGGCTCAGTCCTCTCTACCAAGTAAACATAGATTTTGCTCTCCTTTTCCGATGTACAGATGATTAATGATCGTCTAGACACCAGTTTCTCTCGAGACTTCCTCCCTTAATCAAGGGAATAATTGATGCTCACAAGGCGTTGATATTTGATATTTCGGCCAGTTGGTCATGAACCGGCTTGGAGTGCTTTATTTAAATAGCCCCCTTGTATTCTATTTTCTTAACCCTTCTAGTAGTTAGTGCCTGCGATTGATTTGAATCGTTAATCACCTCAAATATTGCAAAAGAAGAAAAGTTAGGAGCACCAATCAATTTATGGGTATTACACTCAGGGACGGTGGGGGCAAAAGATTGTCGGAACGACAGATATAGTCTTCAGCCGTGGTTTCTAGTCCTGAATCTGTCCATTCGAACTTTAAGCTGTGAATAAATCAAGAGAACCGAATTGGGGCTTTAAATAACTTATCTGGCATATGCTCCTTCCTCAGTGCTATTTGGTAATCAAATCTTCGTTAGATGCTTGTCAGGTCTTTCTTCAAATTTGGACAACAGAATAAATGGCTGTGGTCTGGCATTGCAGAATTCGGGCATTCGCGTACTAGTGAGTGCCATAACCAGTGGGGCGATTTATGTCGGATAATGCCGCATGCCAGTATCTTCTGGAATTCTGAGTCCCAATCGATTCTGCTCTGTCTTCGTTTCGAGTGTCAATGCTTCAATGCCTCAAAAATAATTGTCATGTAAATATTCGGTAAATGATGGACAAATTTTTGCGTACCATATCATGCACCGGGGTCTCTAAAGAAAACCTTGCCGTAGACCCCAGTAAATACCACAAGATAATAGGAAAGAGATATTTGGATTGTACTTACTGCAGGAAGATAGAAGATATTGGAAGGAGATCGGACTCTACGTATTGCAGAAAGATAGAAGAGTCGGCAATCCTTCGGAACCGTACAAAACCATGGCTCCACCAGCTCATCTGGATAACGAATTGGCAGCACCAGAGTCTGGAGTGACTACTAAATCCACTTGTTCAATGATCCTGACAATTGAACGAATGTAATACGAGGAGAGCTGAACTCGGTCCCGATGGATTCTTCCTAAAGACTCTGGGGTTCCCCATGCAGTGGGCTTTTGACCAACATTTCTCCGATGGTTCTGTTAGCGAAGCGCTCGCCTGCCACTACACGCTATATTACAAGGATGGGGTTTGATTCCCGTCTGACAAGAATCTGAGGGGTGCGAAAGATATCATGAGGAAAGCATCGAAGAGTGTCCAAGCTTCCTTCTCCGGACGGAACTCACCAAACTCCCCAGATATTTTGGAATCAACAAATCTATCCTCGTAGAGTGCTCATGCAATCAAAATAAGAGAATCTGGTGGTGTGAAGACCGGAAGAGCCGTGGTGCGACGGATTGAAACATCCTGGCATTGACTCTGGAAAAGCAGCGAGGGAAACTGGGTCTAGAATCATGCTCACCTCCGAAAATCGGTTTCTGTACCGGGCGGGAGATATGTTTTTAGAGATTTACTACCCATGTAGCAAAATATGGCAAGCAAATGATTAAGATGCTGCGGAGAATTATGGTGTCCGAGGAGAGGAGAGAGGCATCAGACCTTGCACTTTCCCTACTACCGTGTGGCACTATGAGATCGCAGAATAAAAGACCCCTGTTTGCCCTCTATATAAGGTTGCTATGAATAAAGAGGTTTGGATAGAGAGAAGGAGTGGAGATGCAAGAACTTGAGTTGAAGCGTGACTAATTTAAAACCCTCTGTAAATATAAGTATGATGACAGCGTAGAACTGGCTCTTTCTCCGCTTCTCCGCAGGCACTCACATTTCAGGTCGTATTGGAAGCTCCAAAACACAGGCTTTCAAATAAAATGAGTCACTTAAGGTGTGGGAAGCCCGGAGTGTACAAACGGAGGATCTAGGTTCTGAAAGATTGAAAGTGTTTTGTCACCATACCACAGTCGTGCATAGATCTTGAAACTAACTTACTAGTGGTGAGTAGTATAGGTAATAAACCATGATACGTGCATTCCTTTTTGAGAAAAAAAAAAGGAATGAGACCAAAGACGTATAGTTATTTGCCTCCAATGGCTATATAGAATCTCGTACTCGTTTCGAAATACTTATTCCCTTCATTCCTGACGAAAGTAAGGCTGGGATCCATCCACTTGTGTTAACATCAGTGTTGATGTTATGCGATGCTAGGTTCGTTTGTGAAGCTTTATTATGCATCGTCCTCTGACGACTGGTTCCATAAGCAAACTGTGAAAAGATTCTGTTAACTTCTGGACTAGGGATCTGACCGGTGTTTAATTATCCTTCAAAAGTAACCCATGGGTTGAAAAATAAAATCCTAATAACTCAATATTTGATGAGAGAAGCCCACCCGAATAAGTACTACCAAGCTACTTACGACAATGACCGAACTTCCCTCTAGACCACTAGTTATTTCTCAACCCCGTGGAAGACTTGAGATCTTTGGCGGAGGACATGGTGTGCCCGGGTGGCGATCAACTAGTCCTTCCTTTCCTCTACATACCCCAACTGATTATGATGAGCGGAGCATATCCTCACATTAGCTGAGAAGGAGGGATTTCTTCTTACAGATATTCAGATAGCCTTGTGGGGAAGACAACGGAATGGGTTAACCATATGGAGTCGGTAAGGAGACATAGCACTCAGTCAGGCACCGAAGAACAGGAGATTGAATAGTTTTCACACACTGCAATAAATCGACCGAATATTGGCGTCGCTGTCTCCGCTGCACTAATTGTTATCTGATGGCAAGAACCAACGATGGGCATCTCAACTTCTTTCATGAACTTCTTTTGTCCAATTCGGGAAGAAAAAATCTAAATCGGTCATTTCGGAACAGAACAACGATGTTGTTCTGCTGGTACATTTTGGAAAAGAGAAAGCCAAATAAATTAACGGAGAGTGTCGATCTGTTCTGGTGCCAGTGCTTAATCAAATCGGGTTGGTTTGAAGATCAAGATAGGAAGGCTATAATAAGGAGGTGCAAATTACTTCACTCCTAAATCATCCAATTACAGACCATTATAGTTGCAGCTCTGAGGATCCCAATGTTGAATAATTAGAATAGGTACCTCAAGCAATACACATTTTAGACTCTGTCTTCTGTGGCAACGCTCGCATTTATAAAATGAGCGGTCCACTTTTTCGATGCCAAGCAACCCTTGCTGAGAGCTTGATTTCAGAGTTTTCCGTTTGGGCCCTAATAACAATGGTCAGGCCCATCATATTTGTTCGAAATTGAGTAGCGGTCTCGTCAATTGTCTTCTGAATTCTACGGAGTTATAGCAGCTCCACAATGAAAATGATATGACGAGGTGTTGTGCACTGGCGATTTACCATCTCCCAGCAAATACAAATTCCTGTGAGTAACACATGTACACAGCAGATATTCACTCGCTCTTTGGTCGGAAAATTATTAGGAACGGTGAACCAGAAGGGAGTGGAAGTGAGGGAATGTGACTGGATTGGCGCGGCTATACCACCAATCGCATATAAGCTTTTGCATAATCCTGTTAAAACCGTTGAAAGGAAAACTATTCTGTTGGGCACTTGATACTTCAGATCTTCAGACATCATATTCGATAGCATCCAGGCCTGCCCTGTTCTACGCGGTCACAGTTGGGGAACCATAAATAATACATGATACAGAAGTTAAGGGGCAAGGCGGGGTTTTCCGATATAGTCCTTCTAAGTAGCCGTGTCTAGACGATAAATCTGTTGTAGGAGAGCCGTAAATAGTTTTGTGAGGATCCCATTCGATCAAAGTGTTTGATGGGGAGCACGCTCACGGTATATGTGCTTCAATTCGAAGATGGGTATCGTTTTCTTCTTCATTCAGTTACAGGACCTGCCACTAGGTTGACCACAACCGTCACTCTGGTGATCATGTTAAAGAGGACATTATCAAAAGGGAGAAATGACTAACGGGATCGCCTCCACCACCATCTTGCCTCGATGCGAGCTCTACACAAGTCCGAGCGTCAGCGTCCAGGCCCACAAACTAGCTAAATCCATCTTACCAGGGTAAGGTCGACCATCGACAAAGGGGACGCCACACATCAAAAGTGTGGTAAACACGACGGAAACAATCATGATAAAGCGCATATTGCGGTAGTATATCAAGTGGTTGTGTGTGGGAGAAGTGGTAGTGTGAGTAGGCTCTGTGGGCTTTTGGATGGCGATTGCTCTTCGTTGACCGAGTTTTTATACCTTGGAAGAAGGAGTTGTATTATCGTGCATTGACGTATAGCCGGACGTTATCGGCAATTCACGAAATAAAGGTGGAAGGTTGATTCGAAATCGCGTGCGGATATGTACCCGTACCTAGGCGCAATTAGAGATATGGGATTGGCAGTCTGGGGAACATACCTGCTTAGTCCAGCAAAGAATAGAAAGCAACGGCATCGCCTGCCAATGTAGCCGAGTCGGAAAGCACGGGAAGGAGGAGGCTGCCATGAGCACCCATCGAAAGAAGAACTTCAATCCCCAAAAAATAGACAGAATTGGAACCACGCCAAATGATCAAAACTATAAGGTCACAGACATCGTATCAAGCGATGGTTTCAATAGTCACCGGTGGATTAGCGAACCAGCTACATGGAAGAGTGTATACTAGATTCGGAGAACGGTTTCTGTGCAACAGAGGCGTCGGATTCCATATGATCGCCCCTCGTCTAGATGCCGCGGGATTGTGGGACGGGAAGTATTGAAGCTTCTGTAGCAAGTCAGTAGAAATAGTCTGAGCGCGAGTTTATCTCCAATATTTCGCACGCCGTGAACAGGTACTTTAGATGATGATGAAACGTCTGAGCAGCATAGTTTCAACCACGAAAGCGGATCGCACAGAGAGAGCAAGGGTTCAGGGTGGCAGATAAGGTATTAGGCAAGGCAATAAAAAATTGCCAGGTTTCGTTGATATAGTTGTAGGAAACTGTACCGCTTGCGCCGCAGTACACTTGGCGGATAGAATATCTATTATTATAGTGAGTCAGATTGGACAGAGCCGAGGTGGGTGGCGGCGCAATGAAAGGCTAGACGTAGTAAGTGATCTCCCACAGAGGGGTTGAGTGAAAATGCAAAATGAAGGATGACCGCCTAATGCTCAGCTGGTGCTTTCCTGAAAATATCATGGGCCGGATTGAGTAACTCAGGGCTGAAGCCCCAGCGAAAGACCAATGGATGACCTCACCAAAACCGAAGTCATGGAACACCCTTCCTCAACGCTTGTTCGTACCTAAAAGAGTCAGATAGGCTATCAAGAAACCTTCAAGCCAAAAACTGACAGTTTATATCTTGGTTGTGCGAGGTGTGTGAGAAATAGACTCACAGAGCGGCCGGGAACCAGCAAATGAAAAATTGATGGAGGCTCAGAGGCAGGCTTTTATCACTGCTGGGGTACTCGCAGTAACCTCGGAGCCCACATGGTGCGTGGCATAAGCTTTCCGCAGGCACAAACCAGAAGTCTCCCAGAATACCACATTTTTAGCCCCAGATTCGACTTCAGAGTGAGAGAATTGAATGCTGATAGAGGGAATGGGGGGTAAATGAAAACGCTTGATGGATCGGGCAAATTATCTGATGGGGTGACAAGCTGAATCGAGAAAAGGATGTAGTAGCAACAGAAATAGTTAACTGTTCGACGCGCCTGTCGAGAACGTAATTATCACATGACTGTCTTCTATCATTATGGGTTTTGACTACACCGGAAGAACCTAAAATCTTGAAAGAAGGTTATCTTATGAGAAGAAATAGGAGTTCTTCATCTGAGGCACTGAATCGACCGACTTTGAGTATGACAATCCTCCTGAAGTACCATAACAAACGGTCGGTGGGTTTGTGAAGTCATGCCTGAGTTCAAGCTTCTAGTTGCGGAGCACCTTGGAACATGCATCAGGAAAACGGGACAACTGCTAGGAGTACTAGTCGGATCTAGGAGAGCTCTGAGAGGAACGAATAGCCAGCTAGACTAGGTATGCGGACGCTTAGGACACTAGGAGAGTCAGCGAGACTAGGTGGGAGTCCTAGCAAGTCCCAGTTTTGTAAGATTTCCTGATGCTGGATCGGAGGTTTCTGGCCCATGTAGCCAAAGGAGATCCGTAACCCCTTGCATAAATAAGGAACATAATCCAAACCACAACGGTAAATTAGTCAGATATCAAGTGGTCATCTTCAATTAAAGACGTTTCTCGGTTGTTTTACAATGCCAACCGACCGGTGATACTGTTGTTCCAAAACGCTGCGGAATGAATTCCTTGATCAAGTCAGTATTCTCTGGAAATTTTTTAATTTACCGTGGAAGACAGAAAAGGTGGCGGCGAATTTACCTGGACATGAATTAGGAGGGTTTTGAAAGTCCTACCAGAATTATGGAGTTTTCTAATCTGTCATGAGCCATAGGGAGGGGTCAACATTTCGTCATTCTCACAGGAATGCATACCGATTCATCTTTTACAACTCACAATATTGCACTCTTTAGAGATGAGGCGAATTAGGGGCACGTCGTCCCATTGGACAGCCCATTGGTTCTGAAGACATAGGATCCGGCGAATCGGAAAAGTTTCCACGGGAATCCAATAGAAGAGTCCTGGAAATCTCCAACAAGATCTTTGCATAAGTGATCCGCCGACGGTATAGAACTGTCGGCTTCGCCCATCGGTTGTTTAAGGTGAGAATTAAATATCGGCATGTAAGTGTTGAAGGAACTGAAGTATGGAGACTTGCCTGAAACTGTGACTTCGAATCTCTGATCCATGCAAGACGTGAGATGGGACATCCCAAGGATATGGGTCACCTAAAGCCGAGAAACGCGTGAAAGAACAGACTTGAAAATGCCAGGGTTTAGACAGATTTACGCAGGATGCAATGGTACTTCGAAGAGCATAAGTAGACATTCTATTATATCTTGAAAGATCAGAACACTATACTCTTCTGTTAACGATAATGGTCGAATATTTACTTGATTAAAAGACCCACATTGCATGAAAGCATTTAATTAAAACACTATATTCGATGTATGAAAGACAGCTTGTATGTGGCCATAGATGCGATGCGATTCTGGTGGTCATCCGTGATAACTTGGTGGTCTCAATGTTTTACCACACAAGCAGAGGTGAGAATGTTATCGGTGCCTCGTGGTCTGACGAGGTGGTTCGATTCTTCTTCCGTTCCCGGGTTTCAAGATTCTTTCCTAAACAATAATGAAAAAGGACTACATTTGAAAAGTTAGGCAAGACTTTAAAAGGGTAAATATTCTTACTAATGAACGTACTCAGCAACTCGATTCAAAGCCTTCTTGGTCGCAAAGGAATTATCGGCCTACTCGGACTCGAACCTATGGACGTTTCCTTGTTAAACAAAATTATTGAGGCACAGCCTTATATAATGACAGTGGTCTGAGAACTTTGGACTGATTTACCTGGTAGTCATTTATACGTCGGTCTCGTAAAAAAGCTACAGCCGTAAGTTTCTTAGAAATACAGAGGTCGCATAATCATTAAATGGATCCATACCTTCGTATACTAGAAGATATAATATGTCAGTCTATCTTCTCATTTGGCAAAGCAACGGTAGAACAGCTAAATATATTAGATAGCATGTTTAATAAAGTTTCATTGCTTACGATATATCATATTACGACGCCAACAGCGCCTATGGTTATGATGTTCAGGTATGGAATACGTGTTATCGGATTTTCTGTCATAAGTCGGCCTACAAGTCGACGTCCGGAGATCCTTGGAAGGCGGGATATACATTTACGCGTTCATAATCCCACAATTGGATTTTAAAATGAAATACCAACTGGACCATCGCCGCGTACAAGCTTACCTGTAGTAGTCTGTAGACAAAGTTCCGACGCACTGGGATTCAAGCTCAGCCGAAGCTGTGTTCCACCAAGATACCATTCGCTGGTGTGGAACGAAACCTTCGTGTTTAGTACACAGCGGAATACGACATGCCATTATGCATCAATATGCACAACGAAGGCACATCATTCGTTCTGTATGTGATTTTGTGTGTATCTTGTACGGAGAGGTAGCTGACGAACCGAATGTCCATGCCACCTCTTTCGTCATATCCATGCCTTTGACTGTCTGGCCCATATTATCTCTTCTATTCAACCCTATACTTACGGCATTGTTCTTTATGCCTTCTACCAACTGTTTATGACTCCGGACTTGACAGCTCGACCGCCTCTGCTACCAACTTTTCGTCGTCTCCTTCTTTCTTGCCCCGTCTCTGTTGCAGCTCCTCGCCCGATCGACTTCCCAGTTCCAATTCTCCAGACCTCGAGATCTCGACAGTGAAAGGAGTCTCAAGTTCTGGCTCTTTATCATATTTTGTGCCAATACTGGAAGTCTGCTCAACCATGTTATGTATCGCACTGGGGCGGGAGTGGGGAAGGGAGTGGTGTTGGATTTCATTGGAATGGGTGCGTAGCATCATTTACTCCATGGATACAACTGGTCTTATTTGTGTTAATGGAAGCGAACCTCCCGTCGAAGACCGAACTCTTGATCTTAGATGCCTTGATCATATTTCTTCAAATTATCCTCGTTTGCATCAGTTATGAAACATCCTTAGCAATGGCACTTCCTGTCGATACCATCGATCCTCTATTACCTGATAATATTGGTATGTATAGTCTGTATCCCTTTCAATGACCCAATTTCTAATACTCCACGTTGGTAGACGACGATGAATCAGCACCCTCCAAATACGACCGTCATATACCCGTCCTACACCTCCGTCTACGACATACTGTCCGAAGGGTTATCGATCCAGCGCCCGTTGTACCCTCTTCTTCCGGATCAACAGACATTCCTTTACCAAACACGACACCATTTGTTTTCCCATCTGCTTCATTTCCCATCCAGATCGCTTTTCGGACGCGAGCTAGAGCGCCGGATAGAAGAGATTCTGGAACGAATACTGCATTGGACAGCGGTGGAACAGACGACAGTGGTAATAGCGAAGAGACAACTGGAGCTCAAAACCGAACAGTACCAGGCGGACTGGATGTTGGATAGTCATGCTTGTTCGTGGCTTCATCACCACTTCCTTTTCATCTGTATTATTATAAGACAAAAGGTTAATATTCAACATATCAAACTATTTGTGTAGGACGCACTACTGTCTGTACACATCCTTTAAATTGCGCAAACTCGGCGGCGCACATATCCTTGCGGGCATCGCTGTATGATTTCAAGACACATTGCCCATATACTTTGGCTTGTTCAGCACAGGTCACTGTTGAAGCTGTTACCAATCTTTTGAGCGGAGAACTTTTTGTTGAGATGGCAGATGGAGACATGACTGATTTGCCAAAGTGTTACGTCAGCTGCGGCAACAATTTGCGCCAATCTGCAGGAATTCAGTATTCTCCAACCATTGCAGACCTTAGAAGTTACCAACAAACTTCAAGTAAAGATCCGTACAAGCCTTGAACTCGTGCTGTTAAGAATACCAATTAAGACCTTAACTGGATCGCGGGTTTACATATCCTTTAACTCTCGAGCTGAAGTTATTCTCCAAAAAATGAGGGAAATCTGACCGTTATATCGGTAGATACAGTTATTCCAATAGAATATATCTCAAGATGGATATACTCAATCCATAATTTGAATTTATGTATCCGAGCCCTTGAGTGAGTACTCTCACAAGTTGAAACATTTTCTCTTAACCATGTTACTTAATTTAGGGCTACTTGGTGCCTTGGAAGTCTGACTGAATTGTTCTTAAATGGTCTCAGAAGTACCCCCAACACATATATACCCACTGCCTTCGATTTGCCAACCTCTGCATTGTGCCAATTGGATATCCTCCAAGTACTCAAGTTCAGATGTAAGCCATAAGTAGAATCACCTCTTCCCTCTCTCCGCATTCTTTCTATCTCATCTCTTCACTATTCAACCACCTGGTCATATTTCCTATCGAACTTGAGAATGATGTCCGATACTAGTGAAGAGACTACTGTACGAAACCGATCACTTTTTCAATGGATTTTGGCATGACACATGTTGACCATCAAAGAGAGGCCTCTGCATGCCTCAGGATGAGTGAAGGAGCAAAATTATTGTTACTTTAATGCTTTTTGAGGCCATTTGGAGCTTACATAATAGACATTAGAAACGATCCAGGGAGTTCAGAAAATATGTTAAGCGCCCAAATTTGCCTTTTCAAAGCCTTTTGTGACGCGTGACAAGCAAAAGTGATCCGACCGGTTTCGTACAGTATCTATTCATTCGAGAAAAACCTACTTTCTCCTAGCGAATAGTCTATAAGTGGACGTTCTTCTCCTCGGATATTCGGCTCTTATTATTTTTCT
>Ga0157379_10005844_pt1 | contig 10577 bp, 14 predicted proteins | sample S25metaG_FD_121802 | JGI IMG/M metagenome (GOLD analysis project Ga0157379, IMG submission 121802) | Switchgrass rhizosphere microbial communities from Kellogg Biological Station, Michigan, USA - S2-5 metaG | ecosystem: Host-associated > Plants > Roots > Rhizosphere > Soil | place: USA... | reverse complement strand
GGCGACGCTCGCCCCGGCGCCGCTGTCGCGAACCGGCCCGTCGCCGAAGTTCGTGACGACGTCGGTCGCTCCGACCTTGCTCGCGATCGCGACGCCGTTCCATCGCCCCTCGCCGTGGTGGACGAGCTCGTAGCCGGCCATCCGGAAGGGCAGCTCGGGCGCCTCGCTGTCGGCGAGCTTCGTCTCCTGCATCAGGAGGACGTCCGGCTGGGCGCGCTCGAGCCAACGCTCGACGGCGTCGCTCCGGGCCTTCAGGGAGTTGACGTTCCAGGTCGCGATCCGCATAGCGACAGGGTAGGGCGAAACGGGCTCGGGGCGCCGCGCCGGGCCACTCACCCACGCCGCGTTGTTCGGGCACTGGCAACGGCTCACGTACCATGCGCGGCATGGCCGACCATCCGTCCGATCCCGCCGCCCTGATCGAGCGCATTCGCGCGTCCGTCATCGGCGACGACGAGGCGGTCGCCGGTCCGTTCGGGATTCGCCGCGTCACCTATGCCGACTACACCGCGTCCGGCCGCGCGCTGACCTTTGTCGAGGACTACCTGCGGGAGGCGGTCCTGCCGCTGTACGCGAACACCCACACCGAGTCGTCCGGGACCGGGCTCCAGACGAGCCGCTTCCGGGAGGATGCCCGGGCGATCATCCGGACCGCGGTCGGCGGCAACGCGGATGACCACGCGGTGATCTTCACCGGCTCCGGGATGACCGGTGCGATCAACCTGCTTGTCGGCGTGCTCGAGCTGCGGATCCCGGCCGGCCTCGACGAGCGGTACGCGCTGCGCTCCCGCATCCCGGCGAACGAGCGGCCGGTCGTCCTCATCGGCCCGTACGAGCATCACAGCAACGAGCTGCCCTGGCGCGAGTCGATCGCGGACGTGATCACGATCGGCGAGGACGCCGACGGCCGGATCGATCTCGCCAGGCTCGAGGCGGCGCTCCGTGAGACCGACGGCCGCCCCCTGCGGATCGGGTCCTTCTCGGCGGCCTCCAACGTCACCGGAATCCTGTCCGACACCCGGGCGATCTCTGTCCTGCTCCATCGTCACGGCGCGCTCTCGTTCTGGGATTTCGCGGCGGCGGGACCGTATGTCGAGATCGAGATGGACCCGCGCCGGCCGGGACCGGCGGGCTCGACCGACCCCGACGGCGACGCCGCCCTCGACTACAAGGACGCGATCGTCGTCAGCCCCCACAAGTTCATCGGCGGGCCGGGCACGCCGGGTGTCCTCGTTGCGCGTCGCGAGCTGTTCCGCAATCGCGTCCCGACCTCGCCGGGCGGCGGCACGGTCGCCTACGTCAACCCGCTCGAGCACGTCTATCTCGACGACCCCGAGCATCGCGAGGAGGGCGGCACGCCGGCGATCGTCGAGTCGATCCGGGCAGGGCTCGTCTTCGCGCTCAAGGAGGCCGTCGGGGTCGACACGATCCGGGCCCGCGAGGAGGACTTCATCGACCGCGCGATCGCCGCCTGGTCGGCCGAGCCCGGGATCGGGATCCTCGGCAACCCGGGGCTGCCGCGGCTGTCGATCGTGTCGTTCACGGTCCGCCACGACGGGCGCTATCTCCACCACAACTTCGTCGTCGCCCTCCTCAACGACCTGTTCGGGATCCAGTCGCGGGGCGGCTGCTCGTGCGCCGGGCCGTACGGCCATCGCCTGCTCGGGATCGATATCGAGACATCGCATGCGTTCGAGCGTGAGATCACCCGCGGCTGCGAGGGCATCAAGCCCGGCTGGGTCCGGGTCAACTTCAACTACTTCATCAGCGAGGCCGTGTTCGGCTACATCACCGAGGCGGTGGCGATGGTCGCCCGCGACGGCTGGCGGCTGCTGCCCTGGTACCGGTTCGACCCGGCGACGGGGATGTGGCGCCACGCGGCGGGATCGCCCGAGCCGCCGCTGTCGCTCCACGACGTGGCGTTCTCCGGGGAGGGCGTGTCGTACCCGTCCCACCGGCACCGGGCGGGGGAGGAGGCGCTGAGCGCCTTGCTCGAGGAGGCAGCCCGGATCCTCGCCGATCCGGTTGCGGTGCTCGGCGCCGCGCCCGCGTCCGACGGGCCGCCACTCGTCGGCGACGACTTCGAATCCCTGCGCTGGTTCTGGCTGCCCGACGAGGTTCGTGACGCGGTCGAGACGCGGTAGGAGTCGAGTCGGAGGTCGAAGGCATGCGATCCAGCCTCCTCGGCTTGGTCATCGGCGGCGTCGCCATCGGCTTCGCCTATGCGATCGGCCGAGTTCTGTTTGGCGATCTGGTGCCGTTCTTCCTCGAGGGGACCTTCGGCGCCTTCCTGGTCGGGCTCGCCGTCTGGGTCGTGAGGACCGCTCGACGGCTCCCGAACATGTCTGCCAGCGTCGTGCTGGCCGTCGTGACGGCCGTCAGCGCGCTGGTCGCAGGGTACGGACTCTTCCTGCTCGCAGAGAACGTGTCCGACCTCGTGGCCTCGCCGGTCCAGGTGACCGCCGAGGTCGAGCGCGTGACGGACGACGGGTCCAGGCTCATCCACGTCCACGTCCTGACGACCGACGGACGACGGTTCGACGCGCCGTTCTTCGCGACGATCGACCACAAGGTCACGGGACTCGCGACGCTCACGACCGGCGGGGTCACCGGTCGAGTGATCCTGCTCACGCCATTGCCATGAGCCGCCGGTCGAAACCGCAGCCACCGAATGCCGGTCGGCTACGTCCCCGGTGACCGGAGGCCCGAGACCTGCTTGCCCAGGGAGCGGACGAGCTGGCCGAATTGGCGCTCGCGCGGCTCGTCGACCACCCACCGGCCATCCACCAGCGAGCCGAGCGTCACGTCGGTCAACCCACCCATCGTTCCGCGCTGGACGTCGCGCAAGGCCCGGATCGTGGCATCGGACAGGTCCGGACGTGCGTCGTCGAGCAGCTGGCGACGCGCATCGCGCAGCCGCCGTGCCAGGGTGGCCCACTCGGGTCCCAGCATCGAGGCGAGAAGGTCGAGGGTCGTGGCGATCTCATCAGGAAGTGTCGGATCGGTCATGGGTCAGCCAGTCGCAGGGTAGAGGTTGCGCGGACCGGATTCCACGACACTCGGCAGGAGGAAGGCAGTCGGGGCCGAAAAACATGACCGCTTCGGGCGGCGCCCGATGGTACGGTGAGCCCATGAGCCGACCCCTCCTCGACGACGCCTTCGGGCACCACAACTGGGCGACGATCCAGCTGATCGATGCCTGTCTCGCGCTCGATTCCGGGCAGCTGGATACGGTCGTCCCCGGCACGTATGGATCGATCATCGACACGCTGCGCCACATGGTCGCCGCCGATTGCGGGTACCTGTACACGCTGACCGGCGGACGGCACGCGGAGATCAGCGACGAGGACGAGCCGCGGCTGGACCTCGCGGCGCTCCGGGCCGCAATGGTGGCCAATGGGCCTGACTGGGCGACGCTCGTGTCCGCGGACATCGATCCGGAGCTCGACGTCATCCGGCATCGCGACGACGGCACCGACAGCCATGCGCCGCTCGGCATCCGGCTCGCCCAGGTGCTCCATCACGGGAGCGACCACCGCAGCCAGGTCTGCACGGCGCTGACGTCGCTGGGCGTCGAACCGCCCGAGATCGACGTGTGGGACTTCGCGGCGAAGGACGGCCGGACCTCGGTGACCCAGGCCGTCTCCTAGGCAGCGTCGGTCAGCCGGACGGTCCAGACTCGTGCGATGGTCATCGTCATCACCGGCCCGATCGCGAGCGGAAAGAGCACGGTGGCGCACGCGCTCGCCCGCGAGCTGGCGTCCAGGGACGTTCCGGCGCCGGTGATCGACCTCGACATCGTCCATGACGAGCTCGTCGCCGACGGGTCGGCCTCCGACGACGCCGCCTGGACGCTGGCCCGACAATCGCTCGCGCTTGCCGTCGGCACCTTCGTGCGAAACGGATCGGCGGTCGTGATCGCGGATGGCTCCTTCAACCTGCCGGCCGACCGCGCGACCCTTCGCGAAGGGCTCAACGCGGCGGCAGGTCTCGTCTACGTGACCCTTCTGGTCTCGTTCGACGAGGCGCTGCGACGAGCCCAGGGCGACCCGACCCGAGGGCGTTCTCGGGACCCCGAATTCCTGCGCCGGCACTTCGCTGCCAGACGGGACGCCCTCGACAACGCGCCGGCATCCGACATCGTCATCGACACGGAGAGGACGACCCCGACCGCCATCGCGGCGACGATCGTCCGTCTCGTCCCGGCCTCCGCGATCTGAGCCAAGGGCCGAGCATCGGCATGCGATCCCCTCGTGATGTCGCCTCAGTACCGCCGGCCGCGCTGGCGCACCAGATCGAATGACGCCGTGTCATCGATCGCCATCACCGCCATGGTGCCGGCCTGGACCGGGTCGCTGACGACGAGGTCGACATGGTCGGTGATCGAGCCGACCATGTTCAGGGCGATGATCGGGACACCGACGGCGCGCAGCTCGTCGGCGGCGTTGCTGATCTCGCCGCCCATGATCGAGCCGGCGAGGACGAGCAGGCGGGCCCGCGGCAGGTCGGCGACCGCCCGAACGGCCGCGGCGATGTTCGCCTCGCCGACGAGCGGGATCGTATCGACGCTGATCCGCTCGCCGCGCAGGTTGTGGCGATCGGCCTCGCTCACGGCACCGAGTGCGACCTGGGCGACCTGAGCCCCGCCACCGACCACGATGACGCGCTTGCCGAAGATCGTCGCGAGGGCGCGCGTCCTGCGGATCGCCTGGATCTCCGGGATTCCCTCGAGCGCGTCGACCAGCTCCTCGACGGTCAGGCCCTCGACCTCGACCTCGATCTCGGACTGGGGCGGGTCGGTGTCGAGCGAACGGATCGTCGCGACGGTCCGGATCCGACCGCCCCGCTCGGCGATCCGCGATACGACGGCGACGACCGCGTCGGGTCCCTCGAGCAGGTCGAGCCGGGCGGCGGCCGCGGCCGGCGTCTCGGGCGAGTGGTCGGGAGCCACCGAGGTCGAGCGACCGGCCTAGCGGCCCACGATGTCCGCGATCGACATCCGACCCGGGTCGGTCGCGCCGTCGGCGTCGTGGGCCTCGTAGGCGATTCCGGCGCCGTCGAACGCCGCCCGCGTCTCCTCGGCATTGCTCGTCTCGAGCATCAGCTCGCCGTTCGTGTCCTCGGCGATCCCGACGATCCCCGCGATGTTGACGCCGCGGTCGGCGAGCGCGGTGGCCATCCGGGCGAGCGCACCCGGCCGATCGTCGAGCTTGACCGTGAACCAGACCGTCACCGGACACCTCCTGTCGGGCCGATGGTACCCGGCCACGGCAGGCGCGACCGACAATGACGCACGACCGGCCTACCATCGGCTCGGCCGGCGGCGATCCGGGAATTTCCGCGACCGATCAACCAGGGGAGGGACTCGATGGAGACCGTCACGGTGATCCTGAACGTGGGCAACGAGCACGTGCCTGCCTTCGAGGCGGGCTTCCGCGAGCACGAGCTGCCCGTCTGGCGGGACCTCCGCGACCGCGGCCTGATCGAACGAGCGACGCTCAACCGGCTCGATATCTCGTCGCGGCCGGTGGACGGGGCGACGCAATACCTGATCGCGGTGATCTTCACCTCGGGCGAGGGACACCATGTCCACGACGATCACCCGGGCTTCAAGGCGTGGAACGCGATCGCGGACGCCTACCAGGTCGGCGAGCCGCTGGCGTTCGGGGGAGAGACGGTCCTCCAGCTCGGCGGATAGCCCCGGCCACGGCTGCCGCGGGCACCTCGGCGGGCTACGATCCGGAGATGCGCGCCCCGAAGTCTGCAACCGACCGCAGCGTCCAGATCTTCGGCCACGATCGCGACCAGGGCACGCGGGCCGCGGTCCGGTTCTTCAAGGAGCGCCGGGTCGGAATCCACCAGGTCGATCTGACCCGGAAGCCGATCGCCCGCGGCGAGCTGCGCCGGTTCGTCGACAAGCTCGGCGCGCGCGCGCTCCTCGACGAGACATCGCGGGCCTACCAGGACGGCGGCCTCGGCTACATGCGGCTCGACGACGCCGAGATCGTGGAGCGGCTGCTGGCGACGCCGGCCCTGCTCCGCCTGCCGCTGGTCCGCTTCGAGAACGATGTCGCGGCCGGCCGCGACGAGACCGCCTGGAAGCGCTGGTTCAAGCCTGCCGGTGACGCCTGATCTCGAGCCAGCCGAGTGCGATCCCGGCAACGACCGCGGCGGCGCCGATGACGGCCCACGTCATGTCGCCGACCATGAACGAGGTGCCCTTGAGCAGCCCCGTGCCCTGGCCGATCCAGACGAGGCCGATCGCGATGAGAATGATCGCCAGAATGGTGCGTCCTCGAATCATCGTGTCTCCTGTGAAGGCATCCTAGTGACATGAACGACCGAACGCCTCCGACTGGATCCGACGCCCTCGCCCCGGACACGCTGCCGACGCCCGCCGCCGACCAGGGCCAGGCCGCCGGTGTGCCCGCGCCGGCCGGCGGCGGCCAGGAGTCCGGCCGCCGCTCCGGCCGGATCGTCATGCGCGCCGGCGCCGCCGAGCGGATGGGCAAGCCGGTCGAAACCGAGGACGAGAAGCTCCTCGAGCGGCAGTCGACGGGGCCCGGCCGGCCGGCGTTCCTCGACACCGATCCATGGCGCGCGTTGCGGATCCTGAGCGAGTTCGTCGAGGGGTTCGACGCCCTCGCCTCGGTCGGGCCGGCGGTCACGATCTTCGGCTCCGCGAGGACCAAGGCCGGGTCCGCCGAGTACGAGCTCGCTCGAGGGATCGCCAGGCGTCTCGCCGGCTTCGGGTTCGCGATCATCACCGGTGGCGGGCCCGGGATCATGGAGGCGGCCAACCGCGGCTGTCGCGAGGGCGGCGGCCTGTCGATCGGCTGCAACATCGAGCTGCCTCACGAGCAGGGGCTCAACGCCTACGTCGATCTCGGCGTCGAGTTCAAGTACTTCTTCGCCCGCAAGACGATGTTCGTGAAGTACGCCGACGCGTTCGTGATCTTGCCCGGCGGCTTCGGCACCCTGGACGAGCTGTTCGAGAGCCTGACCCTGATCCAGACGGGCAAGATCCGCGACTTCCCGGTCGTCCTGGTCGGGACCGCCTACTGGCAGGGCATGCTCGACTGGATGCGCGCGGTCCAGGTTCCGGCCGGCGCCGTGTCGGAGGCGGACCTGAACCTGCTCAAGCTGACCGACGATCCGGACGAGGTCTGCGAGATCATCCGGGCCTACGTGCTGAAGGCGCACCCGGAAGACTTCCCGATCGAGGACGAGATCCGCTAGGTCAGCCCGGATCCGGCAGCGTGACCTCGATCCGGCCCTCGACGATCCGGACCGGGTAGTAGCGGAGCCGACGGACGCGGGTCAGCCGACGCGCCTCGGCCTTCTTGCCGGGTGGGTCGACCTTCGCGTCCTTGCCGGCCGGCGACCAGGTCGGGACGTAGACGCCGTCGGGGTCGAGCCCGCCGGTTGTCGGCATCTGGACGACGTCGCCCGAGCACAGATCGAACCGGCCTTCGTGGAGCGGGCAGGCCACGACGCATCCATCGAGATCGCCGATCGACAGCGGCGCCGACATGTGCGGGCAGCGATCGTCGACGGCCACGATCCCCGCCGGGGTGTGCGCGATCAGGACGTCGAGGTCGCCGTGGCTGACCCGCCGCATGGCGCCCTCGGGCAGGTCAATGAGCGTCCCGCCATCGATCGCGATCCCATCGTCCGTGCCGGGTGCGGTCAGCTCGAGCGGAAAGGCGGCGGGAATCGGGAAGGTGGGTCCGTCGATCGTCATCGCCTCGATCGTACCCCGGATACGCGAAGACCCCGGCGGGCCGAAGCCGCGCCGGGGTCTTCCGAGAGGAGGAGCGAAGGTCAGTCGGCCGCCGGCGTCGACCGGTAGGCCGCCCCGCTGGCGGGTGCACCGGCGGCACCGGTGCCTCCAGCCTGTTCTCCGCCGGCCGGCGAGGTCGCCGGTCCGAGCGTCGTCCGTAGCGGGATCTCGCGGAGGAAGGTGGCCGCGATCAACGCGACGACCGCGGCTCCGACGCCGAGCCAGACGCTGTTGGCGATCGAGATCGTCAGCGCCCGATGGAAACCCTCGACGAAGATCGCCTGTGCCTGGGGTGGGATCTGGGCGAGGAAGGCGCCGCCGCCTCCGGTCGGCGAGGTGAGCTGGGCGATGTCGAAGCCCGGGGGCGGATCGACCGGGACGAGCGCCGCCTGAGCACCCGCACCGATCACCTGCTCCCGCAGCAGCGACCAGCTGAAGTTGATCCGGAAGAGGGAGTACGCCGCCGCGATGCCGACCGTCGTCCCGATCTGGCGGAACAGGGTCAGGTCGCTCGTCGCCGCGCCGAGCTGATTGAACGGGACCGCGTTCTGGACGACGATCGTGAACACCGCGAACGTCGGCCCGATCCCGAGGCCGGTGATGAACATCCAGCCGTTGAGGACCCAGTCGTTCGTCCCGACGCGGAGCTGGGTGATCAGGATCTGGCCAATGATCAACGCGACGAAGCCGAGGAAGATGAACGGCTTGTAGCGACCGGTCCGGCTGACGAGCTGACCTGACGCGATCGAGCTGATGATCAGGCCGAACATGAAGGGCAGGAAGCGGTAACCGGACTCCGTCGCCGTTGCGCCCTCGACGACGAGGAAGTAGAACGGCAGGAAGATGATCAGCGCCCCGAAGCCGAACGTCGCGAAGAAGATCGAGACCATCGACGACGAGAACGTCCGGTTCCGGAACAGGTGGAGCGGAATGATCGGCTCGGGCGAACGTCGTTCCACCAGGACGAAGGCGACGATGAACACGAGCCCGCCGCCGATCCAGGCCCAGACCGACGGATCGCCGAAGCCGTTCGTCTCGGCCACGGTGAAGCCGATCAGGATCGGCACGAGACCGAGGACGAGGGTGACGACGCCCGGGTAGTCGATCGAGCCGAAGCGCTCGACGTGGCGGATGTTCGGCAGCAGGCGCCAGATCACCGCGAGGGCGATCAGGCCGATCGGGATGTTGACGTAGAAGATCGCGTGCCAGCTGAACGTGTCGGTCAGCACGCCGCCGAGGCCGGGCCCCAGCAGGAACGCCAGTCCGAAGACGAGACCGAAGAACCCCTGGTACTTGCCGCGTTCGGCCGGGGTGAACAGGTCGCCGATGACGGCGAGCGCGATCGGAAACAGGACGCCGGCGCCGAGGCCCTGGATGCCTCGGAAGAGGATCAGCTGCCACATCTCCTGGCTCAGCCCGGACAGGGCAGAACCGATGAGGAAGACCGTGATCCCGAACATCAGGATCGGCTTGCGACCGTAGAGGTCCGACAGCTTGCCGTAGATCGGCACCGTCACGGTGCTCGTCAGGAGATAGATCGTGACAACCCAGGTGTAGTAGTCCTGACCCTTGAGCTCGCCGACGATCTTCGGCAGCACGGGACCGACGATGGTCTGGTCGAGCGCCGCGAGGAACATCCCGAGCATCACGGCGCCAAGGATCTCGAACTTCGTCCGACGATCCAGGCCGAGCGCGGGATCCTCATCCACGGTCGGTGTCCAGTCGCGCTCGTTGGAAACGGCTTCCATCAGGTCTCCTCTCTCATGTCGGGGTGGCGAAGGGGATGCGGGCGGGGTCGCCCGGGGTCAGTTCGGGTGGGCGTGACTCTCGAGGTGGTCGGTTCCGATCTCCTCGACGACGGCGCCGCGCAGGTCGCCGAGCGCCACGAGGACGCGCGCCTGTTGATCCGATGTGAGTCGGGAGAGGATCGAGCGCATCCGGTCCTGCTTGAGCGCCTCGATCTCGTCCCGGATCCGGACGCCCTCCTCGGCCACGCGAACGATGACGACGCGGCGGTCGTCGGGGACCCGGACGCGCTCGACGAGGCCGCGCTCCGCCATCCGATCGACGAGACCGGTGGCATTGCTGAGCGAGACGTCCAGCAGGTCGGCGAGGCGGCTCATCGGAAGCTCACCGTGGTGCTCGAGGACCCACAGAATGTGGAGGTGCGTCATGCTGATCCCGGCCTTCACCATCCGGCCGGTGCCGGCGCAACGGAGGCTGCCGATCATCCGATGCAGCTCGTCGACGATGGCGTCGACGACCGGCTGGGGTGTGCCCGAGGGGCTGATCCCTGATGCCGGGACGGGGATAGTTCGCATGAGGTGAATAATGTAGCGATCATGGATGATCGCGTCAAGCGCGATGATTTAACGAGTCGTGAACAGTCGGTGTCAGAGAGGTGACGAATGCGGTTCGCGCTGATGATCGAGCCCCAGCAGGGCCTGACCTATGCCGAGCAGCTGGCGATCGTGCAGCGGGCGGAATCGCTCGGTTTCGAGTCGTTCTTCCGGTCCGATCATTACCAGAGCTTCCCCGGCCCGTCGGGCGGGCCGACGACGGACGCCTGGGCGGTCCTCGCCGGCCTGGCTCGCGAGACCACGACGATCGGCCTCGGGACGCTCGTCTCGCCAGTGACCTTCCGGACGGTCGGCAATCTGGCAAAGGTCGTGACCACGGTCGACGAGATGAGCGGCGGGCGGGTCGAGTTCGGCCTCGGGGCCGGCTGGAATGAGCCGGAGCACCGCCAGCTCGGGCTGCCGTTCCCGCCGATCCGCGAGCGGGCCGACCTGAT